>JAEEGL013575421.1_pt1 | contig 114792 bp, 120 predicted proteins | sample 9134231 | NCBI WGS metagenome assembly JAEEGL01 (sample SAMN16246548, study PRJNA631951) | gut metagenome | biome: gut microbiome; feature: rumen; material: fiber-attached | host: Bos | place: Iran: Karaj | collected 2018-10
CGCCGCCCGCACCACCTGGGCCGCCGCCAGGCATGCGGACTCCGCTCACGGTCTGGGCGATTGTCGATGCGCCCTTCGATGCCGCGGAGGCAGCGCCGGCACCCGCGGCGAGAGCCGCGCCTGCGCCGGACGCCATTCCGCCTCCGTTCACGGGGATGAAGTATGCCGCAAGCTCTCCAATCTTGGAGAAGCAGAAGATACCGGCAAGGGCGATGAGAGCCGCGATCCACAGGGTCCCGGAGGCGGCGCCAGCCGTCTGACTGACGGAGTCTCCGTTTGCGATGGCCGTCACGGCCTCGGCAGCGATGCTCTTGCCGGCGGAACAGGCGCCTGCCTGCGCGCTCTTGACGGCCCAGTTGATGACGGCCGCCACGACTTTCCAGAACGAGAACTGGAAGTAACGCATGATGAATTCCATGAAAGAGTGTCGATACTGGTCGATCAAGCTCACGGTCAACACCACCGGCCCGGCGAAGCACAGGATACAAAGGATGATCTCGGCTCCGCACTCTATGATGATGAATGCGAAGTCGTAGATGAGGTTGCACAGCGCCGGGATCCAGGTGCCGGGATTCTTGAATTCGAAGCCGTCGGCGTTCTGCGTCTTGTCAACCTTGTAGTAGGCGCTCAGCCACCGGCGCAGTTCTTTCTTCCTCGCCCGGCGGTCCTTGGCGTCGAGTTCCTGCTCGGAGTTCTCTGCCACCCGGTCGAGGAGCTCGTCCGCGGTCTGCTCGATGGTTTCTCTCCTGCTGAGCATTTTATTGGAGAGATATTCACCGGGATTGATACCAATTGTGGGGTTGTTTTTCCCAGTGATTCTGCCTGCGTTTCTGTTCAAGATCTCCTGCGCCTCCTCCTGCGTCAGTTTCTCGTTGGTCACGGCGTCGAGCGCGGCGATGCGCTGGCCCAGGAGCACCCTGGTGTCCTGCCGGTCGGCAGCGCTGACGATACTCGTGGAGATCGTGTCGGCGATGCCGTCGACAGCGCCGAGAACGATAGGATAGATATTCAGGGCGAAGAGGATGACCACCGGACGGACGATTTGCCACAGCGAGACTCCACCGAAGCCGGCCTGCTGCTCGTCGCTCTCCAGGTCGTAGGTCATCTTGATGAGCTTTACGACGATGATCAGGCAGGCGATGCCCATTACCAAGGACGCTATCCCCGCACCGTTGCTGACTGCCATTCGGCGAATCGTGCGAAACGTCCGGAACAGAGTCTCGTGGTTCCCGGCGAGCAGCGGGAGGAATGAATGCATGATAAAAGATATAGGAAAGCCCATAATGCTTGTGTTTTCTGATTGTCGTTTTGTCTAAAAGAATGCGCCCTGGACGATGGTCGTGAGGATTGCTGCGAAGAGAGCGCCGAAGACGATCTTGAGTATGGCGTCCTGGGCGTTTGCCTCTCCCTTGTTCTTACGGTAGAATGCGATCACCGACATTAAGATGGTGATGACCGCCTCGAGCAGGTAAACGACACGGAAGAGCTTGTCGGCCGGCAGGTTGTCACCGGTAATGACCTCCTCTGCGGGATCGGCGTCGTAACCGTTTTCGTGGTCCCAGTCGATGGCCGGAAGAAGCGTTCCGGAAGAGCCGCCGACATGCCCGCCGAATGGATTTCCGTTCGACGGACCGATAGGATCGATAATCGGACTGACGCCGGTACCAAAGCCCATCTGCTGGATCATCGACTGCTCGATCTGGGAGATAGAAAAGGCGAGCATGTCGCGCTTGTCCTGTTCGAGCAGTTCTCTCGCGACATTGTTCTTCCCCTGCAGGGACCTGTTCAGAGTCTCGAGCTCCTTTTTTTTCTCCGCGTTCGACATACCACTGTCGTTGGAGAACAGCGAGTTCTTTATGTAATCCAGGATGTCGGTGATATCTGAGGTAATCTGCCGTACGATATAGTTCATCCTGCGGACCCGTTGCGAGGAAAGCGTTCCTCCGTGCGCGTAATACTGGTACTCCTGTGCGATGGCTTCGAGGTTCCTACGCGTGTCGTCTATCGTGCGGTAGAGCATCATTACTTCACGTCCCTTGGTCACGACTTTCGATACCTTCTGATAGACCTGCGTCATCTGGTCCGCGAGGGCTTTCGCCTGCGTCAGCTGTCCCGTGGCCGTCAGCAGCTGCTCCGCCATCTTCTCGATCTCGAGAGCGAAGTTCATCGCCTCGGTAATGGCCGCCTGAATACGTTGCGCCGTCGCTCCCGGATCCGTTACGACGAACTGCGCCGACGCCTTCTGTGTAAAGAACGACGGAGCGAGGAAGAGGACCACGCAGAGGGAAACATGCAGAGAGATACGATGAATTCTATTCTTCATAACTGTTCGGCAAATAGATGTTATTCTAATTGGTTGAGATTCCGACCGTCATCTCGTCAATCGCCGTCCGGATACTGCCCAGTTCGCGGGCCTTTTCGAGCATCGGCTTCTTCTTCTCAAGGTTGGACTCATACGCCAGTGCCTCCTGCGGAGAGACCTCCGTCGCGAAAACCGAGGAATATTTGCCGCCGAGAGAGATGAAGACCTCGCGGTAGTGATAGGCGGGATTCAGGGAACGGTTGATTGACAGCACCAGGTTCTTGTCCTTCTTTGAGAGGGCAAGCGCCTCCTGGAGCTTGGGGAAGGTGTTGAGGTGGTTCGACTGATCGAGCAGTACTTTGACGTCGGAATTGTCCAGGATCGCCGTCTTGATCACCGGAGAAGTGATGATGTCCGCAAGTTCCTGCGTGACGACCATCGCGGAACACGTATATTTTCTAGCCGTTTTCCACAAAGATGAGAGGTATGGGGCCATCGTCTCGTTGGCGATTGCCTTCCATGCCTCGTCCACGATCAGGTTCTTGAACCCAGAGGCGCTCCGCATCTTTCTGTCGAAAGCGTTCATGATGGAGAGGACGACCAACGAGTAGAACTTCTTGTCCTTGATATCAGAAGCGTTTAACAGGTCGATGGCCACCCAGCGGGACCCGAAAAGATCCCGCGGATGTTCGTCGTTGAACAGGAACCCGAATTCGCCGGACGAGGAATACGCCTTCATGGCAAGCAGGAAGTCGCCGATGTCGAAACGCGACTCGCCGATGCCTTTCTCTTCGCCGCAGGCGTAGGTGGACTTGGCGATCTTTGGACGGACCGAACGAGAGAGGAACAGGTAGTAGTCATTGAAGACCGGAAGGTGGGAAGCGTCGAGCTTGCCCGACTGTTCGCTGCGGCGCAGGGAGAACAGGAAATCCGCCACCGTCTGGCGGAGGATGGTCAGGGAGCTGGCCGTCCAGCCGCTCACCGGCGCCCAGATTGTCTCGAGGATGGAGAGCAAAGAGTTCATGCCAGCCTCCTCCTGCTTGATGCGTCCGTCGGAGGCGAACCAGCTCTTCCAATCCTGGAACGGGTTGAAAGACAAGGGATGCTCTGCATCCCAGTCGAGGTACTGGCCGTCCTGACCGCCGGTCTCCTCTCGGATGAGTTCCGTCTGACCGCGGTACGAACCGCCGACATCGACGATGAAGACGGACTGGCCGGCGTCATAGAGGGCGCGGGCGTAGGAGTTCGTGTAGAAAGACTTACCGGTACCGGAGCCGCCGAGAACGAAAACGTTGTAGTTTCCGATCAAGCCTGCCCGCTGTGCCGCGAGCTGCGTGTCGATGTTCACGGGAATCATCCTCACGCGGTCGCAGATCTTGAAGAGTCCCCCGGCGACTCCCCTTTCGTAGGTCTCCAACGGCGTCATGGCGAGAGCGGAGCGAAGCTCCATCAGCATAAGGTTCTCCTTGCCGATGTCCGTCTCGGCACCAGGGATGCCGGCGTAATAGAGGACGGGGGTGTTGTAGCGATTGTAGGAGGCGTTGATTCCCATCGCGGAGAGCGAGGAGGAGATGCGGCTCATCGTTGCCGTGCGTTCCTCCTCCGTACTCCAGGCGAGGACGTTGATGTGAGCCTTGACGAGGAAGAGCCCTTCGGCGTATGCCCTGTCGAGAAAGACGGAGACCTCGGCGCCATTGATGCGGTTATCCGTCGAACTGATGCCCGAATTCATCTTGTTGCGCTCTTTCTCGAGGCGATGCAGGATCTCGTCCTGCGGAGGAACGACGATATAGTGGTTGACGACGTGGTCGCAGTCGAGCAGCATGCCCAGACGGGCGCCGTAAGAAAGCAGCACTTCGTTCGTGATTCCGGAGAGTTCCTGCACCCGCTCGACCGAGGGGATGTCCCCCGGGAGCATATCCGTGTCACCGATGGAATAAGCCTGCATGACCTGGTCATGCACGGTGACTGACGATGGGCTCATCGAGATGTCGGACATCACCGAGGAGGCGTTTCCGAACATCATATAGCGCTGTACGAGACCGGGATCGTCCCCCTCCCCCAGCCAGTCGGTCTGGTTGAGGACACGGGCGGTCAACAACGGCGTGCGGGTGACGATGGAGATGAACTCCTCGCATTTCGAGCGGAAGGTGTTGATCAGCGAAGCGGGAGGGATGTTCGCGGCCCCGTTGAGACCGAAGAGACCGGAGCCGGACCCCGGTCGTTCGACCATACCCTTCGTCGCGAGAGAGACAAAGAGAAGACTGTGATGGGCGTAATGAAGACGTCCGTCGAAATGTTTCTCGTATGCTTTCTCGAGATAAGTATTCGCGGAGGCCGCCTCATAGGAGACCTTCGTGTAGATGTCCTGCTTATGCACGATGGCGTACTCCGGCAACACGCGGATCGCCGAAGCGAGACACGCGATCATGTCGTCATATTCCTCTTCGGTAATACTGTATGCCACAGGAAGCGTCAGTTCCCATCCGAGCGTGAGCGTACCGCGGCGAGAAATCGCCACGGTATCGTCCACCCCGATGATCGGGTATATTTGTTCGGCCATTACGGCCTTCGCTGTCATCTGCATCGCAGAAATGGAGTTGAGGTGTTTATTTTGTTTTCCGAATGAACTTCACTGTCGCATAGGACGACAGGCGGCGCGGAGGAATCCGCACACAGGACGGAAGCCGGTGAGAGCAGAACCACTTCGTGCGTTCCTTTTCGCTGAGTTTCGCCTGAACCTGCAGGGTGACGAAATAGGCAGCGGCGGCAAGCACGAAGAAGATGATCCACGCAAAGATCTTGATTCCGGCCGACGCGATAATCAGGGCGACGACCGCCGCGACGAAGATTCCGCCCACGCAGAAATAAAGGTAAGACCCTCGCAGACCGAACAGCGAGCTGGGCTTATCGAGGGCCTTGAATACCTTGTAGTACATCTTTAGAAGCCGACAAAGAGACGGACGATCGTGATGATGATGATCACGGAGATCATACCCACGCCGACTTTCCAGATGGCGTTGTCCGAACCGTTGTCCTGACCACGTTTGATGAAGCCCCAGACGGCGAGGATGATTCCGATCAGGCCGACGATGACGGAAGCGATATTTGCGATCATCGATCCGGCGTTGACGAGGGTGTCCTCAGTCGTGGAGAGCAGGTTGTCCAGGGAGTATTTTGCCTGGAGCAGAAGGGTTAAAAATCTGAACATGTCCTTAAAATTTTAAGTGTTTAACATATATGTCGCTTGTTATAGCCTGATGGAATAACTAATAGTGGAAGTCCGACGTAAAGGCCGGATCCGTTTCCCCCGAACCTTCGCCTTTGTCAGCCTCCTCCGGGCCGATCCTCTCTTCTTCGAAGTTGACATACATCTTAGCGACGATCTCCGCTTCCTGCTCGTCCACGCTCATCGCGTCGGCGACGGTGGTCTCCTCGCGACGGAAGAAACCGCTCCGGGCCAGCTGCTCGTCGATCGCGTTCTTCTCCTCCTTCGAGAGGTCGTCGTAGGCGGCGACCTTCAACCAGAAGTTGCGGTCCAGCGCCCCGGAGGGCGGCGGCAGAGGATTGGGGTCCGGGAAAAGGAACGCATCCGATGGACGGTTATCCGTGGACTCGTACGTGATCTGGATCTGAAGTGCGTTGCCGGACGTCGAGACGTGGATCTTGCTGTTTTCGTCCGTGTGAATGTTTACGCCTTGCGACTTCCCCGCACTTCCGAGCATCTGGAAAAGAACAAGGAGAAGCACAGCTATGACGGCTACCGTCAAAATAATGAGCATTGTATCCATTGCTAATCTATTTTGTGTTCATCATATTCATTACGCAGCTGCTCCACGTAGCACGAGTACTCAGGATGACTTTTGATGCCGGTCAGGACCAGCTCGCACAGAAGCCCCTGTTCGCTGCGGCCCGTCATCTGACGAAGACGACGCAGATAGAATTTCGCCTTGCTTGCCGCGAGGATCGTACTGGGCGCGCTCTTGAGGTTGTTGACCATCGACTGAGCGGCCGTCCTGTTACTGTTTTCTTTGCCCATAGATCTCTTCCTTCATGGTCTCCGTCCACGTTCCGTCGACGCGAGCCTTGATCTCCTTGAAAATGTTTTCGATGTTCGGACAAGCCTTGTTGATGTTCTGCAGCGGCCAGCAGAGCGTGTTCCGGATAAATCCGAAGGTCCCGATATCCCGGCGCGCAATAAGGATGTCGTGGACCCTGTCGCCGGCGACGGGAATGCCCAGTTCGGCGAAACGCCTCTCCGAGTCGCTGTACCAGTCCTTCCGGCCCTTGCGCTCCTTCTGCGCCTCACGGTTCCACAGGAAGAGCACGTCCTGCTTGTGCCCGCCTTCCTGGGCTGCCTTGCGGATGCGGAAACTGATGTCCAGGGCGGAAGCGACTGACTGCCGGTCGGAGTCGATCGGGAAGACGACCAAGTCGATCAGCCCGTTACGGGAAAGGAACGAGATGGCGTCCTCGCCGTGTCCCTGCGCGTCCCCGCCGAAATAGCGGCCGGGGAAATCGAGCAGCAGATAACCCTCCTCGTCGCGCATCCGCCTCAGGGTGTTGCCGATGCTCGTGAGGTCCGACTGCGTGAACATCGAGTTCTTCTCGTTGATCTTACCCAACAGGAAGGGCTCGTGCTCCTGACACATCCGGACGACCGGCGACGAAGGATTGTTCTTCAGCAGGTCCGAAAAGACCTTCATGTCGTTCTGACGCATCGCGTCCAACTGGAACGACGGGAAATCGAGGTCAAGCGCCACGACGCGTTCTTCGACCCGATAAGACAGCCAGCTGCAAAACAACGATGTAAGTGTCGTCTTGCCCGTGCCGCCTTTTTCGTTATAAATGGTTAAAAACTTCATTGAATTACAATCTTGTTTTCGCAAAGATAAAAATTTTTATTCTTTTCCTAATAATTTTTTCTATTTTTATCCAAAATCTTGAACTTACAATTTGAAAGCACGACACTTACGCGAACAGACCAACCCTTCCTCCTTCAGGGATTTTCTCCGGCTACATTCCGTTTCCGGCTCCTTGCGGGACATCGTTCCCTTTCGGGATGTCCCACAAGGGATGCCGATACCTCTTTATTTATTTAAAAACCACACATTATGACTATTGACGAAATCACTGCCGTCATCCAGTCTGCGGAGAATGGCGTGAACAAAAACCTCGAGATCGCCAAGCGGAACATCAACAACCAGACGGCTCTCCTTGTGAGGAGAGTCTTCGGGAACCGCTACCATGACCCCACTGATGCGGGACGCACCCTCACCACGCAATCCTTCTCCCCCGCCAAGCAACGTGACCTGGTATTCCACAAACTCGTGGTCATCAGCCCCGACGGAGGGGCTGCCACCGACGCTAATGAAGCGTTCGACGCCCAGTCTGCGCTAGGCTGCTACGCGAAGGTCCTCAGCGACGCACATGCCAAACGTGAAGCGCTCCGGTCGGAGCAGAACTGACAAAAACAACACGTTAACATGAAGAACATTTATTTAGAAGGCTTTCCGGCTACCCGTATCCTGGAAAAAGACCAGATCAAATCCATGTCGCCGAATCTCGCCAGCATCCCCGATGCCCCAGATCGGCTCTATGTCACCACAAAGTCCGATCCGATGAAACTCTTCGCCGGACGGCCCGTCATCGCCATCGTCGGAACGCGAGACTCCAGCACTTACGGAGAACACGTCGTCCTCAAAATTATCCATGCTCTCGCCAATGCTACAAAAGGCTACCGGCCCGTGATTGTCAGCGGTCTTGCCCGAGGTATCGATATCGTCGCGCACACAGCAGCTCTTCGAATCGGGCTGCCTACCGTCGCCGTAATGGCAACCGGTCCTGACTCGATTTATCCATATAGCCATTTGAACATCGCTAAGGAAATCGCCTCAACACCAGGTTGTGCGTTGATTACCAATTTCGCTCCGGAGACAGCTCCGGAGACGGTCAACTTTATTTTCCGAGGCCGAATTATCGCCGGACTGGCGGATACCACTGTCCTGGCGGAGTCGCGAGTCAAAGGTACCGGCCTTCTTATCGCAAAACTTGCCGCGGACTACGGACGCGCGGTCTTCGCAGTACCAGGGCGTCTCTTCGAAGAAAACTACAAGGGATGTAACACCCTCATTCGTGAAGGTCTTGCCAAGATGGTCGGCGACTCCTTCTCTATCCTTTAAACCGTTGTCATCGCAGATAGAATCCGGGATATAAGAATTTCATAGGTGTGTCCTTCCTCGTCGCCCTCATTTCACTGAACCTCAACGCGCAGACGCCCTTCCCATCCTGGGATAAGACGCCATCCAGCGAGACCGTCATCGACTATCTCGGCTTCACGGTCTCCTACAATCACGACACAAAATGTCCGAAATGGGGACGACGACATCCAGGTCCTCTTTGACAATGATACCTGCGGCTTCGAAAACATCCGGAACTCCGACAAGGACTTCGGAAAGGATGATGCCAAATGGTACTCCATCAGAAACAGCGAGGCCCTGTATGTCCATACATTTTTTCCATCGCAGAAAACATCGAAAAATACATTCAGGAATGAGCCTTTACAAGAACATCACCGATCGGGAACTGACCGTCCTGGCTCCCTCCTGCTACGAGAGTAACGGAGAGGATATCAAGAAAACCGCGCATGACCTAGAGTCGATCGACCTGATGCTTGGCGTCTTAAAAATGAGAACCATGATCAACAACCGCGACCGCAGTTCCAAAAACAGTAGGACCCGCGGCCGTGGGCTCAGGCAGATCCTGGGACAAGTCCTTCTCCGGGATAAATGAAACCTTACCAACATACCAGTTCTTTCGGCAACGCGCTCGTCATCATGAAAGCAGACCTGTATTCCGTTTCCCGAAGCCTTGCCGTCCACCTCATCGACGTTTCCGATCCCTTGTTCCCTGAGCCTTATCTGTCTGCCACCGTCTGTCTGCCCGAAAGCAGTCTTCTTGAGAACAAGGCCACGGACGCCTTCGTCAACACGAACGGAGACAAGGGGATCATTCCGTTCCTCGAGGGGTATGGAATCGCTACCCCGCTCGACATCACCGCGATTTCCGGCTACTGCTCATACCCGGCTTATCGATTCAACCTTGACAAACTCACCTTCTGAACCAATGGACCTTACAAAGTAGCTGTTGGATACATACAAGAACGAGAGCGACGTCTGCGCGGCCGCGTTCCTCGCCGCACAGACAGTTCCGTTCGGCGACCTTCGATCAAGCCTTCCAGGCGTACATCGCCGTGAAGATTACTGTTGAGGACGACCGTTTCGTTCAAATTCGTGAGAACGAAACGGTCGAGTTATAAATGATATTTATCCATTCCCGGGTATTTCCCCGGGAATCTCTTTACCTCCTCGTCAATTTCAATAATTTCATATTATGGGATACAGAACCTGGATCACCATTACGGTTATCGACCGCGGCTCGATGACCGAAGAAGATGCCGCACAAGCGTTCGACAAAATCTGCGAAGAGGCTTGCCTGAACTCAATGGAAAAGAGTCGGGAAGACCTGCAGATGTCCGGCGAAGACAACAATGGTTGCTGTCTGGAACTCGTCACAGAGATGTCGAAATCATATCCCGAACTCTTGTTCGACGGCTCCGTGGACGGGGCTTCTGAAGACTCCGACGATCAGCGTCAAATTCGCATCCGTAACGGCGAGATCGAAACGGTCTATGCAGACATTACCTACGCGCCTTTCAAGAAAATCCTGACCAAGGAGGAAGATGAGACGCGACGCCGCCTGCAGTCCAGAAACAGGATCGAACTCCTTGGCTCTCTCGGCCAGGTGTGCGTCCGCGAGATTGACGGCGAGACCTGCGGCGTCCTTCTCCTCGCCACGAATATCACCTACCTGGCTGACGACGGACGCCCCGTCTTCGAGACCAGCTGGCACAAGGTCATCCTTCGTGACCAGGTCATGCAGGACCAGGCTAAAAAGATGCAACAAGGCGACCGTGTCCGTGTGACGGGCCGCGTCCACTACCGCAACGAGACGCTCCCGTCCGGGGTGGATGTCGTCTCCTTCGAGATCATCGCCCAGAGCGTTGAGGTCGTCGGACGTCCGGACCAGCATCTCGATCCGGAGAATATAGACGGCCATCAGTCCCCCACCGACTGACAAGGCTGTCTCCATACCTTTGCCGGTCCGAGCCATTTTCTTTCCGATTGAAGGTTTCTAGGTTAGATGTTTGAGTTCGTTTCTTCTCGGACCGGCCGCAAGGAGCCGCAGTGATGCGGCTCCTTCTCTTTTATCCCAGCCCAGAGGCCATCCGGTGCGCCACCGGCGGCCCCCGGAAAGGGCGCACGCCGCCAGTGGCGACAGCCGCATGGACGGATCATGTGCAACAGACATTCTGTAGTCATAATACTCCAACACAATGCAAGGAAATGGATCTGTACCGGTTCATCAGCCGGTTAACCGGGGCGTTACCGCCCCCAGAGCGAATGTCATCCCTGAAGGGAAGCAGGACTGCACCGGACTACCCATCGTGGAGCAGCTGCTCGGCATCCAGCAGGAACTCAAGGTCGCGAAGGGCCATGCCAATGAGGAACGGGATTTCCGTTACCGCTCCCTCCCCGACATCCTCGACGCCATCAAGCCGCTGCTCAAGAGGTTCGGCTGCGTACTCACGTTCGAAGATGAAATCAAGAGTGTGACGCCTGGCGTAGTCCACATCATCGGCACCGCGAAGTTGACCAACATCCGCGGGGAGAGCATCTCGGCCAACGCCACTGTCCGTGAAGACGACCAGCGCGAGGGGATGTTCCTGTCCCAGATGTCCGGGAGCTCGCTTTCCTTCTGCCATAAGTACGCCTGCGGTAACCTTTTCGCCATCGACGACACCCGCACTGAGAGCGCGGCGGATCCGGATTCGCTCCCGGCCCCCCATGCGGCCGCCGAACCCAATGAGAAGCCTATCCTGCTATGTGGCGGCAGCGGCTGGGCTGAGGCGAAACGCCTGGCGCAGCAGTTCCGCGGGACCAGAGAAGAGTTCGAGGCGGAGATCTGCCGCCGATGGAGACTCGCTGAGAAAGAACAGGCGCTGCTGAACGCCGCCTTCGACAGCCGGGGGGCATCCGCTACCCGGCCCGCTCAGTAAGCTCCTGGCGGGAGGGCTCTCGTTTTCCCGTCTGAGAATTTGGATTTCGGTTCAGACGGTTAGGATCGGGCCTGCGCTGCTAGGCGGGAAGACACCGGTGGCATGGCCTCCCTGGCATCGGGTTCCGGTCAATCTCTCGATGAGTTCCCTTTGGGAAAAGGCCGCTTTGCTTCTTTCTTTCAGGAAATCGGTGAGAATCAAAGTTTTTCAATTATGATTTGTAAGACAAAACATCGCGGATGTCCGGCGAATCCTTTATGCATTGATGCAATAAGAAAAATTTTTACCATTTTTTTGGGAAATTTTATCCCGTAGAGTTGTTTTTGTATAATATTTTGCGATATTTGCAAAAGTTACAAATTTAAATTTGCCTCGGCAAATAAAGACCATGGACGAACTACAAAGAAAAACCCTCGCGGAAGTTGTCGGTGAGCTTCGCGAAGCGGAACAGCAGAAGTCTTCGGCTGAAGGCTCTTGCCGCAATTACATCACCAGCTTGCTTCAGACTCGCGAAGCTGTTAAATTCAAGCCTTCTCCTTACTGGGAGAAAAAGATCAAGTCAGGCAAAACGGACGAATTCAACGAGGCTCTGCTGGAAGAGAGCGAGAGCGTCGTCTTCGACCGTCTGTCTGAAGACGATCCGACTGACGGAGATGGCTGCCTGGTGTCCATCGCCTGGGACAAGAAAGACGGAGATGTAATCGCTAACGTCTATGTACCTAAGGAGAAGAAGAACCGGGACGTCCATCTTGGGGACATCAAGAACGTTTCTAGAGTCCTCCAGTTTATCGCCGCGTTCGCTTGACGGCGTCCCTCCTTGTACCCATAAAGGGAAACCGGCAGATCTCCGGATGGTCCGCGGGAAAGAGCCTGCATCTTTCGGCGGCCCACTCCCTTTTTGTATGAATATTGTTTTGTCTTTCTCCTCAAAGACAATTTAAGATAAGGTCGCCGCTGGTGTTTCGGGCTTCCCTGTTCTCAGTATTAAACGTTAAGCTTACATACCTGTTTCTTTTTTCGCTCTGGCGTTCTGCCAAAAACCGGAACACCGAGACGACTGACGACGACCTTTATTATTTTCCGCAACATGTCAAAATCTTTGTCCGTCATTCCCGATGCCCACGTCGACCCGTACAAGGAAGCCATCCGCACACACGAACCGGCCGAGGGGGACTATTACGCCGACCGGAATCCGGGATACAACTCCCGGTCCCTGTTCCGTCTGGCGGAAAAGGTAAAGACGAAAAACGGCGTCTGTTGGAAAATGGAGACCATCTTCGGCCCCGTCGCGGGCCGCACAATTTCCGACTACAGTCTCCGGAGCTATTATCGGCCCCTGGTCGGGGACTTCGAGATGACCCTCCTCAACGCCCGGCTCATCATTGACGGTAAGGCCGACCAGGTCGCGGCCAAGCTGCTGGCCGATCAGGCGCAGACGCCCGCGGAGACCGAGGCCCTCATGACGTCCGGGACCAAGGAGCAGATCGTCGCGCTCCTGGACGAGTCCGAACGCCGGCAGAATATGCTCGAGGAAATCCGGCTCACGGCAGACATCATCATCGAGAACAAGAAAGCGGAGCTTGACGACAAGGTCCGCCAGATGGGCGAAATAGTCAAGACGATGATGAAGAAAGTGGACGACTTGGTCAAGATCATTACCGTCCTCAATCTCTATACCGGCAAGACCGTCGACATCTATCCCATCATCGAAGGCAAGACGGCCGACCCGCAGGAGCCGCTCTCGCTGCGGCAGCGTATCCTCTACATGGACGAGGAGCTCTGCGCCGAACTCGACCACGAGGCCGACTACGCGGACGTCCCGCTCTTCTTCGACGCCCTCAAGGATCCCGCCTTCCGTGACATCGTCGTTCCCGAAGAGCGCTGCGTCGTCGCGGTCAAGCCCAAACGGCACGAGATGGGATACAGGTCCGGCGACGCTTTCTACGACGCCGCTCGCGAAAGTTGGAACAAGCACACCTATATCGTTCTCCGTAACGGCGAGAATGTCTGGTGGCTCGAATCCGACGACCTCGAGGTCTGGGGCTCCGCGTTCCCCCATTCCGACTTCGAGGAGACGTTCCGGAAACAGATGGCCGACGAATCCACCTCTTTCATGTCCAACATCCAGAAGGAACACGAAAACGTCCGTTACCGCACCACCAAGTATATGGTCTTCCTCCAGGGACTCATCGATGTCAACGACTTCCTCGCCCCCATGGCCGTCAAGCCCAATCTTATGAAGGGAGAGGGCGTGGCGCTGATCCGTGACGACGAGAACCTCATCGGTACCGGCAGGAAGTCCTGGCAGGCGTTCCGCGACGAGAAGAATGCCCTCATCCGGCGCGGTACCCGCATCCTGTACGACGGCGGGAAGATTCTCCGCGACGGCAAGACGTCCTGGAACGCCGGCGGAGACCACGTCCGGGATTACATGAACGAGTGCGCAAGGCCGCAGGCCCCCGGGGCCGGCGTCTATCACGCCGATGTCTATGAGCAGGTCCTGAGACACGAGTACGGCAAGGCCGTCACCGGTCCCGCAGACTTCCTCGTCTTCCGTTACATGCCCGGCGACACCATCTGGAAGCGCGGGGTCTGGGGTTTCGACGAGGTGAACCGGAAGAACAAAGTCGCGTGGAGGTATTCTTCCAGTCACGTCCTCAACTACGATGCCGTCACCGCGGACGAACTCCAGGGCTACCTCTCCGACCGTACGCTCAGAGAGCAGTTCCGCGAAATGATGCCCCTCCTGAAAAAGGCCCTGCTGGAGAAACGCCGCGAAGAAGCGAGCGAGGAGGACTTCAAGAGACTCGTCGCCTCCGAGGAGCGGAAACGGAACGGATACGAGTGCTCGCCGGCCGTCATCGAAGACGCCGTGCTGTGGTGGAAGACCAAGGTCATCTTCTCCCGTCCCCTTAGCGCCGACGACGCGAAGGCGTTCCGGATGATCAGACAGCATATCCGTGGCCGTGCTGCGTGATCGGCAAAAAAAACGTTTAAACTAAATTATGATTGATATGGACACAAACACTCCCCTCTCCGGCGTCGAGGCCATAGCCCTCGAACGCCAGCGTCAAATCGAAAAGGAAGGATTTTCCACGGAACACGACAAGCTCCACATCGAAGGGCAGCTCGCGTACGGCGCCATCTGCTACGCCTCTCCGGCGAAGGACCGGAGGCTCATCCGGCTGCGCGGAGAGAACAATTCCGGCTTCCCCTCCGTACATCTCGACAATGGTCCCGAGGGCGAAGGCACCTACATCGTGCTGCCGCCGTCGTTCTGGCCGTTCGAATCTTCCGCGTACAAGCCCGACACGAGTGGAACCATCCGGGGACGGATGCGCGACCTCGAGAAAGCCGGTGCGATGATCGCGGCCGAGTACGACCGCTTGCGGGCAATGTTGGAGACAAACTGACGATGGCGATGACTACCAGAGCTATCTGCCATCTCGGAAAGGACACGGAGGCGCTCGTCCACTGGGCTTGCGACCTTTATGACGGCCAACGCCGTGACTGCGCGCAGCCCGTGTTGAAGAGCTGCTTCCCCGATGCCAATGGCGCCTTCTGCGAATTCGCGCAGGACGTCATGATGAACCACGCAGACATCCAGTCCTCCGGCGGGCTCCTCTTCTCGTTCTCATCTGATCCCTGCCTCGACGAGACCCTTGAACTGACCGCCTCCTGCGTGTTCTTCGCTTCGGGGGCCGACATCCCCTGCCATCTCTTCACCAAGAACGCGGAGTGGATACTCTCGGGATCGGAGGAGTATAAAGCGTATGCCCAGATGCCGTCGGTGCGGGAGAGGATCGCGATCGGCTTCTCCTTCTCCGGAGACGAATGCAGAACTCCCTGTACGTCCTGCCGCGGAGAACGGCTGGCAGCTTTGAAGAGAGCCAAGGAAGCGGGAATCCGGACATATGTCGACCTGGATCCGACTCCCGACCTGGCCTGCTTCGAGGACACCGCGTGGAAAGCGATGACGTGGGTGGACTATATCAGTATCGGAGCGTTCCCTGAAAGACGATGCCAGGAAGAGGAAGACGAGTACCGGCGCTCTGTCAGGAAGATCGTCCAGCTCTGTGAGCGGATGCAGGTCCCGGTGGTGCTGAAACGCGCTGCCTCCGAGGTGGTCGGGCCGATGCCTGACGCCAGGAATGTCGTGGGGTCGGATTTCTCCCTGTTCAAAAGATAGCCGATATGGAAAAGACGGGACAAGACTATGTGAATAACCAGGCTCTGCATTCCTTCTGGGACTGCTCCCGAGATCCGAACAGGGAGGATGTGGCCGACGCCTACGAGCAAGGGAAGGCTGATGGTTATTGGAGGGGCGTCTGGACGGCCATCGAGTTCCTCGTGATCTACGATGACCAGCCGGCGCTGGCGGCCGACCTCGCGAGGACCGCAGGGATCAGCCGTGGCGATGGCGAGAAACTGCAGAAGGACAGCGTCTACGAAGACAAGGACAAGCGCATGCAACGCTTCTTCGCGCAGGAACGGTTTGCCGGCGAGGCTCCCTGCCTGACAATGGCGATGAAGAAAAATGGTTAATCTATGGGGACTTTTGGAAAGAGAACAGACCGGGACGTCGTCCTGCTCGAAGAGGCCGTGAAGGTGGTCAAGAACACGGCCAGGAGTCTGACCGAGATCGAGATCGCCCTGGCCGAGAGCGACTACTTCAACTACGTCCGGAACACCGTCGCCTTCAATGTCCTCGGAGAGTCCTCAAAACTGCCCATTTTTCACGAATGCGACATGCTCGTGCTCCGTCCTACCGGATATCTCGTTGAGGTGGAAATCAAGCGCTCTTGGAGCGATTTCCTGGCAGATTTCCACAAGAGGCACCATCATGGCGGGCTCGACCGCGAGTGCTTGATTAAGGAACTGTGGTTCTGCCTCCCCCAGGGATGCCTGGAGGAAGCCAGGAAGAAGCTCGCCGACGAGGGGCAACCCTACTCCGGCATCGTGACGTATGACGAGGACCTGAGGCTGACGTTCTACGGAGGCGCGCCGATGCCCAACCACAGGAAACTCTCGGCGGAGGAACGCTTCCAGGTGGCACGGTTCGGTGCGATGCGGTGCGTCCGTCTCCGCAAGAAGCTCCTTGGAAGAGGATCGGTGAAAGGAGGGATGCTGTCGAGAAAGGTTGAGGATATGAAGGCCCGCGAGGCCGCGCTGGTCGCCTATATCGAGCAGGAGACCGGCGCGAAACTTTCCAGGAAGGATCTCGACGAGATCTACTACGGTTGAGGATACGACAGGCAGGCGAGGTGGGGGGACTCTCCCCTGCCCTGCTGTCGAGACGTTTATTTTTCTGCATTGTGTGTTTGGGGCTCCGGAGAGATTCTCCGGGGCCTTTTTCGTGTAACTTCCTCCTGAAACGGGCGGGAACAGGCTGGCGTCTTGGCTGCGAAGCAGCCTTCTTTCTCAGGGATGTGGAGATGTCTCGCTTAAAGCTTGTCCGTCCCTTTCATGTAATCGTATAGATATGCCCAATACGGACGGGCGGAAGAAATGACGTCCTTGAAGGCGTCCGCACCCCTCTCCCTGATGAACTGGTCGGGATCCGACGGTTCCGGCAGTGACGCAACGTAGATATCTTCAAAAGAAGGAACCACGTCCTTGATGGTGTGAACGGATTTCATGATGTGTTCGTGACGGGCGGCGAAGTCCGCCTCTCCGGTCTTCCTGTCCGCGTCGAGATCCAGGCAGAGGGTGATCCGGCTCGCTCCCCTTCTGATGGCGTCCTCAATCTGCTTGCGACGTTCTCCGGATATCTCAGATCCGCCGATGGAGACGACAGTGCCGGCATTGACGGACGTGGCTTTCAGAGCATCGATCTCCCCTTCGACGACAATGAGATTACCGTCCGTGAGCTGCTCTGGGATATTGAAGAAACGGGACTTCCGGTCCAGACCTCGATTGGCGAGATATTTAGGACCGTCCAACTCCCCTGTCCGCCTGAAAAGGAACCCGCGGATCTCGCCGGCGCAGACGTAAGGAATCGCCAGCGTGAAGATGCTCCCGACGGCAGTCTGTCCGTCGCTGTTGCGAACCCCGCAGGCTTCCTCGAAGTCTTCGAGGGAGTGCTTCTCTTTCAGGGTGAAGTGACGGATGACCTCGTTCCAAGGAGGGACGAAACCAAAATCCAGGTCCCGTATCTGCTCGTTGGTGAATCCGCGGGAACGAAGGTAACTACGCACGGAACCGGCCTTGCGGCTGCTGCCGTCCCAGAGGGCGGCCTTGAAGTAGTCGTTCATCGAGGAGAGTAGCTTACAGCGGGCCATGTTTCGGGACCTCCTCTCCGCGACCTTCTTGGAATCGGGACGGGGCATATCCAGGGAGAACATCATGTCCACAAGGGAGAACACCTCGAAGACGTTCGTCAAGCCCTTGTCCTGCATGATCTTGTCCACGGCGCCGATCCCGTCGGACCACTCCCCCTGCTCACGGAAGGTCATATCTGAACGGTAGACGACCGTCTTCTCTGCGTTGCGCTTCTTTGGCAGGGAAAGGTCCAGCTTGTAGCGAGACGCCCAGTGATCCTTCGGTGTATGGGGCTGAAGGCGGCGAAAAGCATACTCGGGAAAGATCCGGTCTAAATTCTCATAGATCGCCGGTCTCCCTATCGTATTCTCCCATTCGCGCAGTATCTGAATGTAGTCCTGGTCCATTGACAACAAAGTTAATGATTTCTGAAAATAATCAATCCAAGAAAGGAATTATGTGCCGAAACATCCGAAGCGAATTTCCGAAAGCGTCTCGATGCTTCCATCCTTTTTCGCTTCAAAAATTCAATAATTCAATAATTCAATAATTCAATAATTCAATAATTATTACACAGGTATAGTTCGAGGCTCGTTGATGGGATTGAGTCCGCCAGTCGGTGGCAGTCAAGCAAGCGGGACCTCTCAACCCGGAGACAAAACGGAAAGACACCGTAAATTTGTTCCCACCAGGAAAGAACGCAAGCATCGGATCGAACAACAGTAAACAACAATAATGCAATAATTAAATAATTATTGTTTTATTACTTTCAATAATTATTGCTTTCAATAATTCAATATATGTTTGGGCCACCTGCAATAATTCAATAATTCAATAATTCAATAATTATTGAGCGGAAAAACGGCATCGAACACATCTGAATGAGGGAGAGGAAAGTAAGAACACACCTATCAAAACGGCCTGCCTATTTCTTTCCTACGTACAACAAAGCAATAATTAAATAATTATTGAATTCAATAATACAATAATTAAATAATTATTACATACAATAAACAAGAAAGGCACAAAAAAACAGCCGGCAACAAGCCGACTGCTATAAGAGTAGGGGAGTATAGGAAAAGTTAAAGGAGTCCTTTGTGCTTTTCGAAATACTCATCCAGAGCCTGGTTGATGATGACTTTGGCTGACATTTGCGCCTTGAAGCTGGCCGTTCTTATCTTCGCGAGGAGATCATTGCGAATGTAAAAGGTATAAGCCTTGTGGTCATCCCTGAGGGCGGGCTTCTTCTCACGAGAAACCGCTTTCTTGGTCTCCGCAACTGCAGGGGAGGGGAGGGGGGCATCCTTCCCGGCAACTTTGTCCTCTTTCAGGACGGGAACGTTCACTTCGCTCACTTTCGGCGTACTCTCTATCTGCTTGGCGAACTCTGTAAAGGGATCATATTTATTCTTGCTCATATCGTTCAGGTTTACTTATTATTACTTTCGGTTATAACCCGGAGAGCCAGGGACTTGGCCACTTCGGCGTATTGCTGCGTCACTTTCGCAGATGGATCCACGTCGAAGATGCTCCTTCGGGAGGAGGTGGCCTGGGCGATACGGGTGGCCTTGCCGATCACCGGCTCGATGATGCGGATGTTCGGATCGTCCTTCAGAAGTTTCAGGAAGAGTTCCGAATTGCGGTTCCGCTCGTACTTGGTGATGATGGTACCCGCGAGTTGCAGGTTCTGGTTCAGCCGAGGCTGTTGGCTCACGTGCAGAAACACCTTGTAGATCATCTTCAAGCCCTGATAGGAGAGCTCGTCAGGAGTGGTCACAAGCGTTACGAAATCGCTGGCAATAAACGCATTATACGTGATATTGCCCAGGGCAGGGGGGCAGTCGATGAGAATGAAGTCGTAGTCCTGACGGACGCTCTTCACCAGGTCGTCCATCAGGTACAGGCGTTCGGGCATGGAGGCGGTTTGAGCGTCAAAGTTGGCCAGAGACAGGTCCGACGGAAGCAGGTCGATATTCTCGCTGATTTTCTCTATTGGCAGCACGGTCTTGTCTATTAGGGCGTCCATAACGGTGAGTTCGCGCGCCGCCGGCTCGATGTCCCCTGTAAGCAGGGTAAGGTTCGCCTGGCTGTCGAGATCGATCAGCAGAACTTTCTTCTTCATCCTCTCAAAAGCCTGTGCCATGATCAGAGCGGTGGTCGTCTTGCCGACACCGCCCTTGTTGTTCGCTAAGGAAAGTACGATTGCCATTTTCTATTGATATTTATCCAAGACCAAAGATAAGAACAATAATTCAATAATACAATAATTCAATAATTATTTAAACCAAAAAGAGCACTTGACAATGCTACAAAAGCAAAATTTGTGCAATAATGAAATAATTCAATAATTATTGAAGTCCACTTTGTCGACAGAAATGGAAGATTGATATGTCGTAGTAAGGGAGAGGAAGAATACAATCCCATATGAATTAAAGGGAGAAAAGGAAGAGTGCTATATTAAAGAATGTAACCTATTGATAGTCAGCTGTATTTTTGGACATAATCGATCCAATTAAAGGAGGAAAAGAAGAGAACCTGAATTGCCCCAGCGTAGTTGGCCCGGCAGATACAAGATCCTCCGGAAGGATAACCCGTCTTCTAATAAACCAGGCAGATGCCCAGCTTTAAAAGGAGAAAAGGAAGAGTGTGGACACGGAGGCCACCGCCATCGGCATCGTAATCCGTCCCCGGAGCGTCCTGGCGTAAATTTGCACCGGGGCGGGGGAGGGCATAGCGCGGGAGGATCGGTGAAGAGGAGCGGCTAGCAGGGGAGTAGCACATACAGCCTCTGCCACGGACCGGCCTCGGCGATTAAAGGGAGTCCCGGAAGAATTCAAGCGGCACGATTCAGGTAATGAGCCGAGCAATTTCGTAGGTACAGGCTCTCTGATGGACATTTTCCCTGCAATACGATATGTTGGCGATGTTTTGGACGCTCGCTTGAATAATTAAAGGAGGTTTGGAAGAAAAAATCCTTCTCTTTCAGCATCCGACTGTCATACCAGGAGACGCCCGGATCCGGAAGGAGTTGAGCCAGAGGGCGCTTGCCGCCGGAGTTTTCCATCAGCAGGGAAGTGATTTGATGGCGATGTTCTTCTGTCTTCCTGTAAGCGATGTTTTGATTAAAATATACAAACTTGTTTGATGTTTAACGCAATTTCAGCAGTGTTTGTCTATCTCTTTAAGGATAAATGATTTACAACACAAGAATTGTCTTAAAAAAAGGAGGTATGGAAGATTGATGTGGAGTTTTCGAAGGCTACAGAGATGCTTTTTCGGGAGAATTTGAAGATTCACATTGAATTAAAGGAGGTTTGGAAGAAAAATCCTGCAAATCACTGTATTCCAGGGCCGATTTGTATCTTTTTACCTGGTGCCTGATTTGTGCTTGGATGATTAAAGGAGTTTTGGAAGACTTTCCCTGAGTCTTAAAAACAGCCGATCCGAAAAAATGGCGATTCGGGTGTCTTACCTTTTCCTTGGCGCTATGTTTTTGATTAGGAGATACATGGTTATCTGTATGTTTTCACTCAATTTGCTACTCTATTGTATTGCATTGAAAATAAATGTGTTGTGTGCGTAATCTTGTTTTAAAAAAGGAGGATTCGAAGAGTTGGAAGGAGAAATGGAAGAGTGGCATCCTGCGTTTGTGGGAGTTTTCGAAGATTGGCCTTGAAATTAAAGGAGAAATGGAAGAAAAACACCGAGAGAAACGAATTAAAGGAGGAATGGAAGAATGAAATTCCTCTTTTTGTTTTGAACTTTCTCTTTTCTGTTTATCTTTGTTCCTGGACCAAATGTAATTACTCTCTGATGGCCGAAGATAGCGAAAAGCTCGAAGTTACCGAAGGCAACGACATCCGTATTGTCGATGATGAGGTGACGCCCCAGATCTCCAATGAGCTGGTGCCCAAGAAAGTCATCGAGTCGTATGTCATCAGTGAGGCTCGTTATTCGATAGGCGTTTATGCCCACCGTCTCCTGATCCGTCTGATGGAGTCCGCCCAGAAATACATCTACGACATTGATTTCACTGACAGCCGAACCTCCCGCAAGGTCGAGGTAGGGCAGTGGGGCGATGCCGAGATCATCCTCCCCGTGCGTTCAATCCTTTTCGACGACGACGACCGTAACTACGACAAGGCGCGTTCTGCCGTCGAGGAACTCATGTCTAAGTTCATCTCTTACGACGACGGCGAGACTTACAGGGCGACGCAGATCCTTAACGAGGTGGAGCTGTCACGCCTGAAGGGACGTATGGTCATCCGCGTGAACCGCAATCTCTGGCGGGCGATGCTGGATTTCTCCAAGGGCTACAGGACCATCGACATGGAGACGATCCTCCGTCTTCGCAGTTCATATGCCATGCGGTTGTACTCCCTGGTGGCCATGTCCAAGACTCCTCTGACCTATACCATCCAGCAGCTCCGCGAGATGTGGGAGCTCCAGGACAAGTATAAGGCCACGAAGGATTTCATCCGTAACACCATCGCCCAGGCGAAGGAGGAGCTGGACCGTAGCAGCCAGTATTCCTTCGACTACGTTCTGAATTATTCCAAGTCTGACCCTGTCAACCAGGGGAGGAGAGGGCGTCTGAGCGTCACTTCCATCACGTTCTATCCCAAGCAGCAGATTGTCAATGCCAAGACCAACGATCTACGCCGCCAGATTTCTCCGTCGATGATGCTCGGAGCCGAGGCAGCCGACATCCTTAAGCACAAGTTCGGCTTTGACTCAAAGGGGATTCAGAACAACATGGCCATCTTCGACATCGCCAACAAGCACGGCGAGCTGCTGCCGTTCCTGGACAAGGTAGCGCCGGCTGCTCTCCGCGCGAAGAACCCTCAGGGATACGTCATCGCGGCGCTCCGCAAGCACCTGATCAACCTCGGAGTGCCAGAAGATGAACTCAAATAGGTTTCCTCCGTCCTCCCAGCGAGGAGTCCTGGAATTCGGCACTGTCGCGGTGTCGTCGGCTCCTTCCGAAAAATTTTGCGGCCAAGTCTCAGGTTGCCTTTTTCCGTTTCCTTTTTGATGTTTTGTAGTGGTTGGTCTTGCACAACCGACAAATATATCATATTTTTGTTGGTAAATGCAGAGAGAACCAAACACCGCCGACGAGATCTACGCCTTGTTGGCCACAACGGAAAGGGGCCGTATATTCTTCGCCCAGGAGTTCTACACGCTGTGGCCTGAAAGCAGCGTGCGCTTCGCCTTGAGCGAACTCGCCGAGGCGGGTAAAATCGCCCGCCTTGCGAGAGGCGTGTTCGTCTTCCCGAAGATCACCGAACACGGCATGAAGATGATCCTGCCGGACGTGGAGACCATCGCCAACGCCATCGCCGAGAAGTCCAAGGTGCGGATCGTGCCGGTGGGGGACCAGGCGGCCCGCCTCGCCGGACTCACGAGCCTCTCACTGGGCACCTCAACGTACCTCACCGACGGCGCCCCGAGACGGATCCGCCTGAGCAACGGCCGCTCGATCGAGTTCCGCCACACCTCCGAGATGCGCATCTTCGCCTTCAAGAACCGCCGTATGCAGCTGGCGTCGAACGCCATCCGTGCCCTTGGGGCCGAGAACATCGGCGCTCACGAGCGCGAAAACCTCAAATGGTTTCTCTCCGACGTCCCCGCGGCGGAGTTCGAGACCGACATCCTTCTCTGCCCCGAGTGGGTTCGGGACCTCCTTCTTGACCTGAAATCCAGCTGAGCCCGGTTGAGGCCCGGCGCGCCGGCGGCGTCTCCGTGACTGGCACCGATGGAGAGAAATCGTGGCGAGAGTTACGTATTTCTCTCGTGAATAATCCGTGGCGTTGAGGACGGAGCGTCCGCCGCGGAATTTACGCTGTCTGCTCATCAGGATCTTCCAGGAAGCCGCTGTTCTGGCGCTTTCGTCCTCGCCGTTTTTTCTCCTTGTTCTTTCTCTCTGATCAGGAAGCACGCCGGCTGGCGTGCTCACGACCGGCGTTGACTTCATTCCCTTCCGTCAAGCGAGCCCAACAGGGGTTGAGACCCCGCTTGTCGGGGACGGGAATTTTGTTCAATATCAAATACTTTCCATCATGAAACAGACTCACTCGATCTGCCTCTCTCTTCGAATCAATTTCGAATATCCCGAACAGGAGAAGAAATATGCTGCAGCCATCCGCCAGGCCATCCAGCTCGCGATGAACCCCAACCTGACCGACAAGAAGAACGGCACCAAGGTGACCGGCGTCCTTCTCTACGATCCAGAATGCCCCTCCATCTGCAAAGCCTACGGCGACATCTAACAGTTTCCCTACATAGACACCAGCAATATGGCAAACACCTGCTTCAACTCCATCCGCGTCTCCGGCCCGGCAGAACAAATCTCCAAACTGGCCGCTGCGCTCACCGACATCTTCCGCGACAAGAACCGGCACACGAGCATGATGCGCTCGCTTCTCACCGCGCTCGGCTACGACGAAGCCAGTCTGAGCGACGTCGACCTCCGCGAGGATTTCCAACTGGCCGACGGCCCGGAGCCCGTCAAGGTCGAGAACGGCGTCCTCTTCCTCTCTTCAGAGAGTGCGTGGAGCTTCCTGAATTCTACCTGGGCCCTGGTTCGCAAGGCCCTTCCTGGAACTGAAATCTGGTATCTCGCCGAAGAGTATAGTTGTGAAGTCTTCGTCACCAACGACCGCCGCCGGCGCTTCTTTACGACGAAGTGGTTTCTCGATAGCGAAGAGGTCGAACCGATGTATTTCGACGATGACCGCTCCCTCATCGAGTACGTCCACGACAACTGCGATTCCACCGTCAGCACGATGGTAGACCTCCGGAGATTCCTCGACGACGCCGAGAACGAAGACCGCTTCTTCTCCCTGCACGAAATCTCCTATGAATTCGACAAGAACCTCGTGTTCTAACATATCCAAACACAAAGCTATGTATAAGGAAATCCATCCCTACTTTCATGACAGCTCCGCTGCCGCCCAGAACGTTTTCGTTTCCGAAGAAAAACGACGCCCCGATAAGGACTTCTGGAGCGAAGCCCCGGCTCGCACTATCGACCTTTCCATCATCCGGCAGTTGCAGCCGGAGACAACTCCCGACAAATCACTCGAATTGACGCGCCTGAACGTTTCCGACGACCACTGCGAGGACATCTTCGTGTCGAAACAGGAGGGCGAGGCCATCCGGGAACTCCTCCTTCGCAACAGCGTCGACGGAGGGCTCGCACGGGAGGTCGACATCCTTTCGAAGACGATTCGTAACCTTTACGAGCTGTTGCGTGCTCGGTTACACTAACCGCGTCAGGATATGAGTCTACATCATACCGCCTACATCATCACCTGTAATGGTTGCGGGAAACCCCTCCAGGACGCCAACGGCTCCACGAGGGTTTTCCCACACAACGTCGGCGCCATTCAAGCCGCCCGTGAGGCCGGTTGGCTTGTCAACCAGAGCGGAGGCACCGACTATTGCCCGGCCTGCAAGACAACACGCCTGCAAAAGAAATAAGCACATCGACATCATGAATTCCATCGTTTCGTATCCCGACCGAGGCAACTACGGTCGGAACTCCTACCGGGGCAACTGCTCTGGTCTGCTCATCAAGGACCTCATCGCCCAGTACAGACTCCAGGGGCTGTCAGATTTCATGGTCGGCTCCGGCACCACCGAGGATGTCGTCAGAGAAGCCGGCATCCGGGGCGATTTCGCGGACCTCAACCGAGGTTACGACATGCTCTCCATGGACATTCCCAACCGAGCGGAAAGCATATTTTTCCACCCTCCATATAACGATATTATTATTTATGCCGGTAACCAATATGACACGCGCGAGGTTGAGGCGAGAACCGGGTTAAGCGCAGAGACCATCCTTGCCGATGACCTTTCCCGCTGCAAGAGCTGGGAGGAATTTGTCAAGAAGATGAATTACTGCATGCTCAAACAGTTCGCCGCCCTGGAGAAAGGCGGGCGGATGTTCACGCTCGTGGGCGACATCAAGAAAAGCGGCGTGTTGTACTCGATGCTCCTGGAAATGGCCAAGCCCGGCACGCTGGAACAGGTCATCATCAAGACCCAGCACAACACCTGGTCCGAGCGGCAGACCTACTCCGGGAACTTCGTACCCATCGTTCACGAGTACCTGGTCGTCACCCGCAAGGACGCCGGCATCTTCGTTCCCGTGTCCTGGGGAAAGAGCTCCGTGTACGATATGAAGACGTTTGCCGGCCAGAGCTGGCGGGACCTCGTCTATGCCACCATCCAGGAGGCCGGCGGCCAGATGTCCCTCCAGGAACTCTACAACGCCTTGAAGGACACCGCCAAAGCCAGGGCGAACAGCCACTGGCAGGAAAAGGTCCGCCAGACCGTCCAGAACATCCGGAAATTCGTCCGCACGGAACGCGGGTGCTACGCGCTCGCTCCGGCGGCGTGAACCATTCTCCGATTACGATTAAGAATACCGACACCATGCATCAATACGACCTCGTGACCTGGCCGGAAAGCCAGGCATTCATCGGAAACAGCGATTGTTTTCTCGTCGACCCCGAATCAGTCGAGGGCGACGAGAAAGACAGCGCCGCCACCGCATACGATTCCGCATATATGGTTCCCCGCGCAAACGGGGACTATGTCATCCTCTCCTGGCCGGAGTCCCAGGGCTATCAGTCCTGCAAAGACACTCTGACAGACAACGACGGACACCTGTTCGTGCCCGTCGAAATCTATGGTCAACGACGCTAACGTTGGTTGCGCTCTTTGTCCCCCGAGTCAATCCGATCCGGGGAATATCTCATATTTGACGATTTTTGAAAAAAAATTTGTTTTTCAGAATAAAAAAAACACCTTTGTACCAGGAACAAACAACAACAAATCACGGACACCATGAAAGCAATCTACACCGACAACGCCGCCCTCCTGGAAGCCCTTACCGAAAACGGAATCAACATCACCTGTGACGAGCAGATTCGCATGATCATCAGCGACGAAGATGCCGCCCGCCTGCCGGAGCTCGTCGAGTCTATCGCCCCCGCCGCTGTCGGAGACTATTCGCTTGAGACCATCAACGCAGAGCCCAAAAACCGCCAGGCAGATATGAAAAAAACCTACCGAATTGTCGCTAAGTGCGACCCTTACAACGCAAAGATGCACCACCATGGGGAGAAGGTTATCCGCCGCGACGGCGCGACCCCGGTTGAATGGCTACACGACGACCGAGAAGGGCTGACCCTAAAGGAAGCAAACGCCCTGCTCCTGGACTATGCGAAGGAGACCGCCGGGCAATACATTCCGAACTGGGGCCTTGCAGTCATCCATCTGGAGAGATACACCGGAGGCGTGGCGAGCTGCGGGACGCATCAGGACGGAACCCGCTACCTCAATGACGATACGATGACCTATTACGTGGAGGCCGAATAATGGCAGGCGTCAAAGGCATGAAGGGCGGCGGAGGTCGCCGCCCTGGCTCCGGCCGCAAGGCGTCCGGCAGAAAGAAGGTCCAGGTGACTATCACCATCACCCCCGAGCAGCGCGCGGATCTGGACTACCTCAAGAGCCGAGCCGTCGACACAAACGTTGTCATCGGCCGAGAGATCCACCGCCTCGCCATCGCCTACGATCTTTCGGATTTCGGCTTCGAATAACGGAAAAAGAGTATCCTTAATGCGACGTTTTTTTTCGTCAACCCTGATCCTGTCGATAATAACACAGCCTCCAATCAATGTCCGCAACGGCTTATCCGTTGCGGACATTTTCGCTAAATAATCCTAACAACACGGACAAACTCTCGCAGAGAAAAGGAATCTTCTCGTCCAACAATCTCGTTCGCTTAAATATCCGGAATAGAAACACAGCAAATCTTTCTCCGATTTATCCGTTCCTTTTCCGAAAACCCGCGTCGCGTCGACGGGAGATAAAATCCCTCGCCACTTTCTTATAACCCTCTATAATCACCTGAAAATGGTTCGCAGATTCAAACTCGTCGAAATTCACAACTCCGTTTACATAACGGCCACAGACCGCGCTGCCCTCAACGCGATGCTCGCCGCCAATGCGACCGAAGCACACATCAAAAGGAAAAGATACCGGCTCGTCGAAGGATACCTTGAGAAATTCAAGGACAAGGCCAGGAAGGCGACCGAAGAAAAACATGGACGGGCTTTCGCCCAGACGCCCCACCGGAGCATCGACGACGAACTCAAAGCTGGCCACTCATTCTATCAACTCCTTGTCACGGCGTTCAACGACACGTACAAATACGACCTCTTCGCATAGGGCACGATAAAGAGACGAAAGCGTTCAACAATCCGCATCGCCGGGCATCCTGACAATCAGTGACAGGACGCCCGGCTTTATTATACGGATTGTCGGACGCCATTTCTACTAAACTGTCATTTTATTCATCTGAATACAACATAACAATGGATTACATCAATTCCGTCACCCTGCAGGGAATCGTTGAATATCTCTCCATTCAGGAGTTCGACAACAGCAAAATAGCACGTATCTCCCTATCCACCGTACACCGCCACCTGACACATGACGGTAATGTCGTTACAGAGTCATACTGGCACAAGATCGTCGTCCGGGAAGACAAAGCGAACAACCGGAACCTTGACGGCTTTTCCAAGGGAGACCTGATCCGTGTGAACGGAAAGCTTACCAACCGGAAATACATCGATAAGGACGGCATCGAGCGCTTCGTCACAGAGATCGTCGCGGAGACGCTTTGCCACGTCATGAGAAAATAAGATATCCGATACGCGTTAACCCAAACGCCCTGTTTCATAAACAAAATCACACAGTTCCTTTCTAACACAACTACACTATGTCTTATCGTGACCTTACCCGAGAGGCGATCCAGCAGCAACTGCAGGACGCCGAGCTGTTCGAGTCCGTCGGATTCACCTGGCTGGCCCAGTGCTGCCGCCGTAAGGCCGCCCGGCTGAAAAAACAGATGAATCATCGCCCGAAGCGGAAGATCCCGTCCGAGAACCGAATGTCCGCTAACGCATAAAATCATCCACAATGAAACATATTCTTCCCATGCTAGCGCTCCTCGCCAGCCTTTACGTGTGCGTCGTAGCCACCTACCCCCGGCCGGAACCGACGCCCGTCATCGTAGAGGTCCCCATCACACCTCAACCTGATACCCTTTCAGAATGGGAGATGCTCCAACTGGCCATCGCCCGCACGGAAAGCCGTTACCAGCCCGAGATCATCGGCAAGGCCAACGACGTCGGCATCTACCAGATCGTTCCGATCTACGTCCAGGAAATCAACCGCCTGTCCGGTTATGAAGCCTTCCGGCATGAAGACGCCCTCCGCATCAGCAAGTCGATCGAGATGTTCAACGTCATGCAGGACTTCAAGAACCCGGGACACGATATAGACCGCGCGATTTATTTCCACAACAAATCCGCCGCATATCGCAAGGCTGTGCAGGACAACCTCCAGGTCGTCCTGCGATACGAAAACCTACGGAAAGCACTCATCGAATTTCGCAAGGAACAATGCAACCCGTCAGAATCAAATCCCTCTTCTGTCTCACGAATGTCATCAGAAGCGAGATCGCAGAATTCAAGAAGATCCTGCAATTAGATTACATCATCAACGCCGGGAACACGAACCTTCAGATCGTGTTCCGCTTCAAAGACAAGATCGTTGAGGCCGCCTTGCTCAACGAGGAGCACACCGACCGGATCGTTTTCAGCGTCCTACGGGGGTTGTCAGACCCGAGCATGATCACCACCGACACGGATGTGCTGGAAGCCCTCATCTCCTCCTTCAAAGAAAGGATAGGGGAGGAATTCCCCCATCTCTTCGAATATTTCGAGATGAGATACTCCCGGGACGATTCTTCCGATGGCCGTACCGTCTTCTATGTCTATTTCTTCAGGAAAAACGAACAGAACTAATATCTCTCCAACAATGAAACTCTACCTACTCATCTGCACGAACGAAAATCACGAGATTGCCGGGGTTGTCCGGCCCTTCCCCGATTGCGCCGCCGCGGCGAAAGCGATGGATGCCGAAGTCAGGAAGACCATCGAGATGCTGACCAAAGAAGGGATGGGTGGCATTTCGTCCAATACGGAGTCTTCGCGGGCGTATGTTGAATACGGCTCGGAATACTCCTACAATTGGAGTGTCAACCCTGTCGAATTGTCCGCCGACCTTCCAGTTGACGCAAAACTTTCCATTGCCAAAGACCTCGTTGACAGTATCCCCGGCAGCCAATACTGGCCGTCCCGCAGTCCGGCGCCTTGCTCTACCGAGAGGGAGGTTATGGAGGCCATCAAGCAGTCCTCCGACAAACTCGACCGCGCCATTACATTCCATCGTTGCCTCTACGGCCGTAAGCGCTACAGCGAGAACGACATCCCTGCTACGGTCATTACTGAACTCTGAAATTCCTGGCCAGATGAAGAAACTCCTCTATATCGATCTCTTCTGCGGCGCCGGAGGCACGAGTACCGGCATTGAACGTACGTATATCGGCAACGAAAAATGCGCTGAGGTTATCGCCTGCGTCAACCACGATCCCCACGCGATTGCTTCGCATTTTGCAAACCATCCGAAAGCAGTGCATTTCACAGAAGACATCCGAACGCTCGACCTCAGTCCTCTCGTTGCACTTACACAAGCAGCGCGACGAGACAATCCTGACGCATTGCTCGTCCTGTGGGCCTCCCTGGAATGTACTAATTTCTCGCGAGCCAAAGGCGGCCTGCCTCGCGACGCCGACAGTCGGACGTTGGCAGAGCATCTCTTCCGCTATATTGACGCTCTCACTCCGGATTACATTCAGATAGAAAATGTCCGCGAATTTATGATGTGGGGTGATCTTGACGAGAACGGGAAACCTGTCAGCAAGTACGCAGGGAAGAATTACGTCCGCTGGGTCAACAAAATCAAGACTCGCGGTTACAGATTCCAAAACAGAATCCTCAACTCCGCTAATTACGGAGCCTATACTTCGCGGGAACGCTACTTCGGTATCTTCGCCAAGGATGACCTCCCCATCGTCTTTCCGGAGCCGACGCATAGCAGGGAAGCCAAAGACGGCGATCTCTTCAATAATCTCGCTCCTTGGAAGCCGGTCCGAGAGGTCCTTGACCTCAACGATCATGGAAATTCGATCTTTCGAGAAAAACCTCTTTCGGAAAAAACTCTCCAACGCATCTATGCCGGCCTCATCAAATTTGTCGCCGGAGGCAAAGATGCCTATCGGCAACACTCTTCCCCCGCCAGAATTGCGTTTCTGTCTAAACAGTACAGCGGAGAGCCCGAAAGCAAGAACATTTCTCTTGACGGCCCGGCAGGTGCCATCACGACCAAAGACCATCATCTTATCGTAACGGTCCTCAACCGAGAGAGCGGCCCTGTCCAATTTATCGATAACCAATACGGAACCGGACAGCCCAGTAGCCTTTCCAGGCCCGCTCACACCATCACCACCAACCCGAAACTCAATCTCGTATCTTGCTCTCCGTGGATCATGGATACGTCGTTTTCTAATATCGGTAAATCCATCAATGAACCGGCGGGAGTCATTACCGCTTCCCACAAGTGGCATTACCTCGTCAATCCTCAATTCCAATCCGAAGGCTCGTCCATTGAGAAACCCTGTTTTACTCTCATTGCCAGGATGGATAAAAAGCCGCCGTATATAGTTACTGCGGTTTCCGGTTCTATTACCCATATCCAGAAAGGCGACAGTCCTATGACCGTAAAGATTAAACATTTTATGAATCTGTACGGAATCAAAGATATCTGCATGCGGATGCTCAACGTCCAAGAACTTAAACGGATTATGGGCTTTCCCGACGATTACGTTCTCGTCGGGACGCAGACAGAGCAAAAAAAGTTTATCGGAAATGCCGTCGAGACACATATGGCAAACGCTCTTTGCCAAAGTCTCGTTACAGAACTTAATAGAATACACTCGTAATCCTCATCTTCTGTCTTATGTCACTTTTCGACAAAGAATTCTACCCCACGCCCAAGGACGTGGTCCTGAAAATGGTCGCTCCCTACGCCAGGAATCTCGCTACGGCCCGCATCCTCGAGCCGTCAGCCGGCAACGGCGCCATCCTCGACGTGCTCCGCAATGGCGTCTCGTACACGGACAAGACCGGCCGTGGCTACGAATACGAGGTGTCCACCCAGGCGAAGAAGCTCTATTGCATCGAGAAGAATCCGGAACTGCGCCTGATCCTCCAACAGAAGGGCTATCGCCTGCTCGCCGACGATTTCCTTCAGTTCTCGCCAGAGCACCACTTCGACCTGCTGATTATGAACCCGCCCTTCAGCACAGCGGATAAGCATCTCCTTCACGCCTGGGAGATACTCCATGGCGGCGACATCGTATGCTTGCTGAATGCGGAGACGATCCGGAACCCCTATACGGCAAGACGCCGGCAGCTCGCGGCCATCATCCGCGAGCACGGCAGCGTTGAGGAACTCGGTCGCTGCTTCGCCGGCTCCGACCACGACACCGACGTGGAGGTGGCGCTCGTTCGTTTGCACAAGGACAAGCCGGCAAACAGCGAGTTCGCATTCGACATCCCGGACCTCGGCCAGGAGATCCGCCCGGACTTCGGCGAACTGTCCGCAACCAGCGACCAGGTCGCCGTGAACGATACCCTCGACGCTTACCTGCGGACATGGCAGATGACCAAGATCTGTGCTGCGGAGTTCATCCGAGCTTTCCGGAAATTCGCGTTCTACGCCGACACGTTCCTCAACAACGACGTCTTCTATTCGAAGGACGACAGAGGAACGAGCATGTATAAGCTCCTGTTTGAGGACCTCCTGTCCAACAAGACCGAACGCGGCGCCGAAAATGCCTACGACAACTTCATCGACAACGCCAAGGACAAAGCCTGGCGGCAGATCATCGGCCAGCTCGGACTGGAGAAGTATATGACCTCCGCGATGGAGGAGACGATGAAGCAGTTCCGCGATGCGCAAGGTTCCGCCGAACTCTCGAAGCCCAACATCATGGCACTCTTCCAGATGCTACTTGGCGGCATCGGCGGCATCATGGAGAAATGCGTTTGCAGCGTCTTCGATCTTTTCACCCGCTACCACAGCGAGAACACCTGCGTTGAGGAAGGGTGGAAGACCAACAAGCGGTACAAGGTCAACCAGACGGTTATCCTTCCCAATGTTGCCGACGCTGGATTCGATCCCCGCCGCTTCGGATACTCGAAGAAATTCAGCACGGCCTTCAGCGCCTACCGGACCCTCGAGGATATCGACAAGGCGATGTGCTGGCTCTCCGGCACGCGGTTCGAGGACATCTCGGGGAAAACCATCCAGGCCGTCATCCAGACCATCGACGTCGGCGACCAGAACTGGTACCACTCCGCCTTCTTCGACATCAAATGTTTCAAGAAAGGAACCGTCCATCTCCGTTTCCGTGACGAAGCCCTCTGGGCGAAATTCAACATCGCGGTCAACAAAGGGAAGAATCTGATCGGAGAAAAAGAATAATCCCACAAACATCTTCCATTGTATGGGAAAAAAGAAATTTCTTCTGAAAGTCATCCTCATGAACGAGGAAACTTCTGAATTGTTTGACAAAGGGAAACTCCAGGCTGTCCGTCGCGAGGAAGAGAAACAAAGTTCTTCCATCTATGTCAACTACGACACCATCTGGCAACAGTTTAAGACGCAAGCTGAACGTCAGGCTTTCATCGAGGGTATGGAGGCCGTCATCAACGGCGGCTGGGATTCTTTCCGAATACTCAACAACAACTGCAAGATCTGATACGAGATCGATATAGATTCCGGGGAGGCCGGCGTGGACGATAACCGTCTGCGTCGGCCTCCTTTTTCGTCTTGAATGATGCTTTTGAGGTTTTGACGTTGAGGTGCATAGTGAGGAGCTCCCTGAAAGGTGTGTGTCCTTGTTGTTGAGGTTGTGGACTTCCTCTCGCGGTTTCCGGAGCCCTGGTCCGCTGAGGTTGACAGCGGGCTCCGGAAGAACCGCACGACATTTTATTTCTCTGAATTTATTTTCACCATGAAACCTTTTTTCCTGAAAGTCACCTTTGACCGAAATCGTTCCCTCCCGGAAAGCGGGACCCTTTCAGGCGGACGGGCCGCCGCCAATTATCTCAAGCAGAACGTATTCAAGAAAGATGATTCCTGGCGCGAACAAGCGTATCTCCTGACGCTGGACAAAGGCTTCAACGTCACCGGAGCGATGCTCCTCTCTGTCGGCTCGCTGGATTCTACCGTCATCGACAACAAACTAGTGCTGAAGACAGCCATCGACACACTGGCCTCCGGTGTCATCCTCGCGCACAACCATCCTTCTGGAAATGTGATGCCGTCTGCGGCAGACATCAAAGTGACCGAGGACCTGAAACGGATCCTCGATATCTTCAGCATTAAGCTGGTCGACCACATCATCCTGGCGGACGACACCTTCTACTCCTTCAACGAAGATCAGGCTCTCCAGTTCTGCTGAGCGCTCTCTTTCAATTCATCCTATCCGACAACTTTCCTCTCAATTTGAATACCATGTACGGCAATTTTAGAAAATTCAATCACATAACCATCAGCGGATGTGTGGTCCGCGATGCTGTTATCGACGGCGCGTTTGCGGTCTTCCGCCTTGCACACAACCTCGTTTCTGGGGGGAAAACCATTTTCCTCGACTGCAACCTCTACTTCCATGGCGACAAGAAGCCGCCGATGGAGATCCTGCGACGCGGCAGCAAGGTCATCGTGGACGGATCCTTCTCGTTCCGGAGAAGCCGCGAGATTATTGAAGTCGAGAAAGTCGTGGAGAACGAACCCGAAATGCGGGTCAGGTCCGACGGCTCGCGCCACCTTGCCCTCCAGAGGATCAACCGCGTCGAGCTGGACGCCGAGTTCTGCTCGAAGCCCATCATCGGCAAATACGGAAATGTCGCCCGTTTCCGTCTCCGGCACAACCTCGATCAGGTGAACACCATAGTCAGAGATGGCGTTATGTTCCCGAAAGAAGGCGAACGCCTGCCGGTTTCCCTTCTCCAGGAGGACTGCCACATCGTCGTCTCCGGCCGCCTCAACCTGAACACCTACCGCAACACAGAGGGCGAACAGGAAATCGTCGTCGACAGCATCCGGCTGGACGAGCGCGAAGAGCAAGCGGTCCCGGCGCAGGCCCGGATCGCCGAGCAGCTTCCCGAAGCTGCCGGACACACCCGGGCTCTGGTTCAATAGTTATATTCCTTTTATTCTAATTATTCTTTCGACGTTTCGCGCCATCAGCGGGGCCGGGTGGGAGGGGACCCTAAGCGAGCCCTCCCACCCGGGAGCCGCTACTTCCTTTTTTGATTTTTCACCAGAAACATACTTAATACACTCGCCATTATGGTACAGTATCTTAAAGCCCGGCTGATTGACACGAACCGCGGAACGGCTACGGGCATTGCTCTTATCTTCAAGATCGGCAACGCCTCGACGGGAGCGCCGAGGTTCCTTCTCGTCTCCGATCACGCCGTCGCTGACGGCTGGACACGAGAAAATGCACAGAACCGCTTTGCCCTTCCGGGCGAGACGGGAAGCACTCTTTCCTTCTCCGGAAACGGATACGCACGGGTCTCCGAAACGTTGATGATGGACCAGGGCTGGATGAGCATCACCAGTTTCTGCTCTTATCTGGACCTGCATCCCGACATTCGTACGTCGTGGCTCGGGACGAACGCTCTGGATCCGGTCAGCATTCTCACCTGCGATGCAGGAGAACCGTTCGACCTTGACAGCGCTCTCACCGTCTCTTCTTCACGGAATACCACCTCTCCGGAGATCTCTCGGACTAGCGCTACGAGCGTCGCAATCCTGGAAGGATACACACGGACTGAAATCTATACCGGATTCTCCGCATATCATCACAATCAGCGCGTACACCGCTTCAATACCCCGATCGTTCCGGACAAGCCGTGGAGAATTGGCGTCGAGTTGGAGGTCTATGCCCGCAGCAGGGAAGCCTATAACACGATCACGTCGGCCCGCAGTAACTGGTTCCAGTGCGAAAGTGACAGTTCGCTTAGCCAGGCGAGCTTCCCCATAGAGCTGAAGACGATTCCCCTTCGTGCCTGCGACGCGAAGAGCGTCGAGTTCTGGGAGGCGCCGATGCGCAGTCTGGCCACTCTGGCAAAGAGCAAAGGTTACACGTCCACGGGCCTTCATATCCATATCGGCAAGGAAATTCTCGGAGATACGGAGTCCGAACGTCAGGAGACCCTGAACAAGCTCTGCTGGTTCTACGTGTACCGCATCGAGAACGTTCCTGATGCTCACGCGAAGAACGTGATCATCGCGGGTCGCGAAAGAGGATATGCCGGTTCTCTCGAGGACAACAAGACTGCCCTGGCAGATTTTGCTGAAATGGTCGGATTTAAGGCGGTTGCCGCGAGCAAGCCGGCCTTCGACAAAATGGCCTCGGAAGTGAAGGTCAAGACCCAGGGTCAACGCTGGGATATCAACCTTGGACCATACAACTCCTATGGCACCATCGAGTTCCGTAAGGGTGACGGGCGTATCAGCAAGACACGTCTCGCTGCGCTCGTGACCTGGTGGGAACAGATGACCCTCTACTGCCGCAACACCCGGCAGGACCAGCTGGACTTCGATGAGTTCTTCACGAACGTCTGTGCCGAATATCCTGCCGTCCAATATTTCTTCACACAGGATGAAGAAGCCTAGTCTTTCTCCTTAATCCACTCTATCATATGTGCATCATTGCTGCAAAATCCCTGGGCACCGACTGGCCCACAATCGATATCGTCAACAACTGCTGCGAAAACAACCCCGACGGGTTTTCCATTGCTTGGAATGAAAACGGGGAACTGAAGACGTTCCGTTCCATGGACAAGGCCGAGTTCCTTGCTCGCTATCACACGATTTCCCACACGGTGGATCCGAACACGTCAGCTGCCATCATCCACGCCCGATGGGCCACGCACGGAAGTAAGAAGCTCGAAAACTGCCATTGCTGGATCGGAGGCGGGCTCGCTTTCGCCCACAACGGGGTCCTGACGAACATCCCCAACAAGGATGACATGACCGACTCGGAAACCTTCTTCCGGGATTACTTCCTTCCCGTGTACGAAACCCTCGGATGGGAAAGAGCGAAGCTTATCGCTAGCGCCATCGTGGGGACAAGCCGTTTCGCCTGGCTGGATGTCGCCGGGAACATCTACATGATGGGCAAGTGGGAGAAATGCCAGGACCAGGGACGAAAGGGGAAGCTCTATTTTTCGAACAGCGGATATCTCTACTGTAACAACAAGAAATTGAATTCCAACGCTCTTTTCAGTATGAGTCAGGGGGTTCGATCTTGTCAGGCATACGGGACGATGTCCGCCAAGAGAACGAACACCGAGAAATTTAACGATTACGGCGCCCTGTATATCAACCGTACCGGAAAATAATGACGCAGGCTCCGCCACCAGGCTCCCCCTGAAAGATTTCGGGAGGAGCCCGGTAGCGGGAAGCCTTCCGGTATCGTAACACCTCATCCATTCAGAATTACTTGTCATGTTCAGATTCTATTTCTTCATTAGCCGCCGCGTTGACGGTCGAATGAAACTCTTTCCGCTTCGCGGTCAGACGACTTATGCCAATCACGGGAGCACCAACGCACCCGAAGAGGCCGTCAACACGGACATAGAGGTCCAGATGACCCTTTCCGACCGAAATCTCGTATGTTCCTACGCAGATATGGAAGGGGATGTCGTCTTCGGCGTCAAAATGGAAGGGTCTTCGCGACGTCAAGTGCGCTTGATGGCGTACACCGACCGCGGAAGGACGTACTACAAAGCATCTGGGATCGTTCCGCTCCTTGACGCCGGAAACGAGGAGATCGAGACAGACCCCAATGCCTATCGTACGAACCGCGAGGGTACTCGCATCTATCCGAACGAAGAGATGATCCGCGAGTTCCACGCCTACATGCGCCGGATTGGCGCAGAAAGAGGCCCAGAGGCCGCATCAGCGCCCGCGGAGCCGGACGACGAGTTCCCGGTCGTCACGGCCGGCCGGATGCACAAGGTGCAGAACATCGGCAATCACCTGCTCGACACCTGCTCTCGCGGGGATCGCGTCCATTTCATCAAGTACAGCATCTCGCTGCTCCTGGACCTGATGGCGATGGGCGGTGTCCGTTTCACTTATAACAAGCAGAACGGAGACGAACGCCAGGCTTTCGGGACTCTTCGCGAGGACGTCATCCGGGAGGTCAACCCGAACGCATTCGACAACGCCAGAGGCAGAGAAGAAAGCTCCAATGACGATGGTGCCCACGTCGTCTATTTCGACCTTCAGAAACGTGATTGGCGGAGTTTCTGTACGGAGGACTTCGTGGCCCTCGTGACTACCAGGATTCCTAAACGGGAATGCCTGTCGCTTGCCGCGAACAACTAACCGAAAACCCATCCCTCCGTCCGTACGGGCCAGCACAAAGCCGGTCACGTATGGCGGAGGCCAGGGCGACCGCCATACGTGGCGGGGCTTTATTCCTTTTTTTTCAACCCTTAATTTTTTTCAGCAATGAAGACTTTCATCATGAAGCACGGCTTGTTCCTCAACAAGGAGACCGGCGAAACCTCCAACACCATCAACGGCCATTTGAAGGCCATCAAGACCGAGACGACCGAAGAGGGCAACCGCTTCCTTCTCTTCATTTTCGGTGATCCGGAGGCTGAGGACACGCTGGCCCTCAAGGTCAAGCTCTACGGCGACGCGTCGTTGAAGATCCTGCGCTGCCTGTACGGCATCTTCGACGAGATCGGCGGCAAGGAGGTAGCCATTACCCTTACGCCGCAGGAAGGCGCTCCCGCCCAGATCGGCCTCACCGCCGACGGCGAGACGCTCGACAAGATGTGCTACGTCGGCGAGTACACCATCGACCGCAAGAACCTCACAGACATGATCGTCAAGCGCCTGAGCCACAGCCTCAGCCGCGTGAACGTCCCGCTGCTCGTCGTCCACGTCGACGAGCAGATCGACCTGACCGATGAGGACCGCCCGGAGAGCACCGTGATCGCGGAATTCATCCGCTCCGCCCGCGTCGAAAACCGCGTCAACCGTTACACCATCGCGAAGCACAGCTTCACCGACGGCGTGATGCAGGACGGCTACATCATCGCGCTCCGCGAAGTTGCCGTGCTCGGCCGCACCTTCCTGTTTAAGAGCCAGGAGGACATCGACCGCGTTTGGCTCGCCCACGTCGAGCCGCTCGAAGCCCCGGCTGCGGGCGAGAGCGCCGAGGGCACCACGGCGGAGGCAAACGGCGACGAGGAGATTTAAACTCCGGAAAACTTCGGAGGGGGACGGCGGCGGCTTGTCGCCGCCCCCCTTTTTCTTTTGTTGAACCAAAGGAAACCCCCTGTCGCTTCCCTGGATTTTCACGAGATCAAAGAGAACACTCCTTGCGGAAATTACTATTGCCCAACCAAAACCGGTCAAGCTTAACAGGCGTCCTGATATTAACCACAAAATAATACAACAACAATGCAGCAGTTGAACAAAATTGAATTGAAAGGCATCGTCGGAAACATCCGGATCCAGGAATTCGACGGAAACCGTATGGCACGCATCGGCCTGGCTACCTGCTACGGTTACAGAGACCGTGACGGCGCCGCAGTGATCGACACTTCCTGGCACAGCGTCGTCGCCTGGGAGGGCCGCAACATCAAGGATCTGGACAAAATTGCCAAACATACCAAACTCCATGTTATCGGCCGGATCCGGTATCAGAGCTATACCGGCATGGATGGCGTGGATCGCATCAGCACGGACATCGTCGCCAGCCGCGTGGAGATCATCCAGGACGAATCCCCGCTATCTTTCGAGACGTCTGATGACGAAGATAAATTGTAATAATCCTCAACTCATTAGCGATATGGAAGAAATCGCTTTATGGTTCGCAAGGGACAACGATGGGAACCTGTTCGTTTATCCCGAAAAACCACGTCGTGGAAAAGTCGGTTGGAGCGCATCGAATTACATGCTGCTCAACAATGCCTTTCTCTCCAGGCTCAAACCGGGAGATGAACCCATCAAGGCGACGATCAAGCTTTGACACAACTATTAAGGGGCCCGGGCGCAAGCCCGGTTCCCTTCCTTCTTTTATTCCTTTGCCCTTTTAAATTCAACAGCAATGGTCGAAATCAGCAACGCCCAGCACGCAAGCCTCATCCGCCTGCTCTCCTATTTCGCTTCCGCGCCGGCCGACACCGTCCAGGCGAGAGAGGCCAAAAGAAAATCCGGCCTGATCGTAAAAGCGCTCAAGAAGAAAGGGCCGAATACTGCCGAAAAGGTTACGGCCTAAGCCTAAACAATCCATCGAATGAAGCCCAATAGTATCATCATCCGGATGAAACGCCGGAAAGAATACCTTGAAGTCGACTACTACGACGGGATTCGCGTCGATTCCGCAGAACTCAAACCCGGGCAGCATCTCTATCATACCCGCCATTCGGACATCGATGTCACGCAACCCGTGAGCATCGTTCCCGAAGGGCAAGTCGTTGTCGTCAATTTCTGCGGCTCGATCGTTACCGACAAACCGCTGGAAGTGGACACGGAAACGAAAATTATGTATGTAAGTTGGATTTCGTGAGAGTTCAGGATTCGTTCCCGAGCGGCGTCCCCCGACTTCAAGTGAGGGGGACGCCACTCAGCGGAAACGAACCCCTTGGGCGCCAAGCGTTCTGCCACGCTCTCTACCAAAGCAACTACATGGGGTATCTGAAGCCCCAAACCCGAGCCTGTCGGGAGATTGGCTCCTGATGATTAACGCATTTTGAGTGGGTGTGTTTATATGAGCCGACGGGGACGCCACTACCCGTTGGCTCTTTTTTTAAAAAATACCTTTGCCATATACAAGCCCCTGCGTTGCAGTGATGCACCGTGTCCGAATCTGGTCTTGTTCTGGATTGGTGATTTTTGGTAATTTCTCTGTTTAGTGTAAGGCGGGGCTAGTCGGACGGCCCCGCCTTTCTTTTTACCCTGGCCTCCGGCGGTCCTTGCCCGGTCAGGAGCCCCGTTGAGGTGCGGAAGCCATCCCACGCGGCAGCCCGGCAGATATGCCGGCGACGCAATAGGTTGAGGGTCCCTGAAAAGGGTGTTCTGGCGCGGAGGGAGCAGGCTGTTATTGAGGCTTACCCCCCCCCAACGCCACCTGTGAGGGCGCCGCAAGAGGGTGCGACGACGCCCTCACAGGGAGGGTGGCCGCCACTCCCGGATTTCCCTTTCAGAGAAAACCAGAGACTCTTGATGTCGACTAAAAGAATCCTTCAAATTTCGCCTTATGGATAAGCAGAACGCCACGCAGCGGTTCATCCGCGCAATTCACCGACTGATGGAGCGGACGCCGTTAAGAATGTGCCTCCTACAGACACCCATCTATGTGGTCAATCACCGGAAGTATGCCGACGACTCCGCCCGGAGGCAACTCCGCAAGGGAATCTACGCGCACATCGGCAAACCCGGTGTGAGTAACGGCGTCGCCTGTTTTCCGGCCGACAACGAGATGATAAGACGGCTTCCTGAAAGCATTCTCGCCTATTGTCCTGACTTGAAGGGCCACTTCATCAGCAGCGTATTCCGAGACCCGCTCGATGACACTCTTCGGGTGACATTCTGCGAATCGAATAAGTGCGTCCATTTCGACGATCTGCCCACGGAAATCCTCCTGCAGATTGCTCAGGAGCTTGACGCTCGCAAGGAGATGTTGGACGCAGTCTCTAATATGCTGTCGAAGTACAGCGTCATCTACAACAACGGAGAGACGGCGCTGAGAGACTCCTGCGTGAAGTTCTTCTTCAACTTTGTTGTCAATATCCGTACCGACGAAGCCTTCGGCCTTTCTTTCAATCTTCTCCCAGAGGCGAACAGCGTCTGGCTGGACAAACACGGCAAGATTACCGTCAAGATGGAGGATTGCGACTCCATCGTGACCGAGAACGCCCTGTTAACGCAGGACCTGGTTTCCCTCAAAAACGGTCTCGATTATTTCGACTGGCGGCTGCATAACCTCCTCGACATCTATACCCTCGTGAAGGATGCCGGCGGGAAATTCGCGTGTGACTATCCCTTCACGGACCTGATTGAGACCCTCGGGCAAAACGGAACCGTCCGCATCACGGAGATTCTCATCGACAAGGATAACCGACTGCTCCTCCGCCGCGAGGTTTGCAACCGACAGTCCTATATCCCGGTCGACGAGTGCAGCGCAGACTTTATCGAACGGTTCCATTCTCATTTTTTCAATTCTAAAAAAGACTAGCGATATGCGTTTTTCCAACGAACAATACATCACCGGCATCCAACCTGTCCGCGTATCTTTCGCTGTCCTCTTCTGGAAGTGGCCGATGTATCTTGACTGATATCGCGAAGCATAAACGCTTCCGTCCTCTCCCGTCCGCACCAAGGTGCGGGCGGGATTTTTCATTGTCCGTCACCGTCGTGAGACCGTATGTGGTCCGCACCCCCGGCAGCCGCCACCCGACAAAGGGTGTGCGGCGGCCGCCGGAGGCGGCTGGACCGCAGGCAGAATCAGAATTCATCTAAAACAATCTTTGTCATGAACGTTTACGAAATCGTCACTCAGCGGATCATCGCCATGCTTGAGAATGGCGTCATCCCATGGATGAAACCCTACAACGTGTCATCTCCCGACGCTATCAATTACGTGTCGCGCAAGCCGTATTCCTTCCTCAATACGATGCTGTTGGGCGGCCGCCGCGGCGAATACCTCACCCGCAAGCAGGCCGAGGCTCTCGGCGGAACTATCCGTGATGGGGCCACGCCGTATCTGGTCGTCTTCTTCAAGTCCTCGTCCGACGAAGAGGGGATTGCGGAGAACGATTGCGGAGAGAACAGCGAAGCCCGCCAGGAGCGCCGGCACGGTGCCTTCCTGCGTTACTATCGTGTCTTCCACATCGACGACGTCGATGGTGTGGAGTCGAAGCTGGGCCCGAGCGAGATCGGCGGAGCCAGCGTGAACGAAGACGGAGAGGAGATCGCCGGCGCGTATTTCTCTCGTGAGCATGTCGGACTCCAGTGGAATGACCGAGAGGACGCCATCTACGACGCCGACGCCGACGAGATCCGGATGCCGGATATCTCCCGTTTCACCGGATCGGACGGCTACTACGGGACACTGTTCAAACAGATTGTTCACTCTACAGGCGCCGCGTCCCGGCTGGACCGCGCCACCGGCACGGACCGCAGCTGCGAGGAGCTGATCGGCGAGATGGGCGGCACGATGCTCAGCAGCATCGCCGGCATCACCACCGAACACCAGATCGCCAACGCCGCCGCCTACTGCGAACGCTGGATCAATAACCTCCGCGAGAACCCCCGCATGGTCGTGAACTGCGCCGGCAAGGCCACGAAGGCTGTGAAGTTCGTCCGTGGCGAAGCCTGATGCAGCTATGGCTACCTACCCCCACCCCGCCTGTCCTTGCTGCATACACGCCGCGGAAGGCGGGTCCTGCTCGCAGTTCTGCTGCTGGGCAGGCAACAGCAACGAAAACCGATTCTCTCCCATTACCCCGACCAAGGCCGAGCGCAAGCAGATGACGGAGAGGAAAGCGAAGAAGAAACAGAAGTTCCACAAGAAAAACACGAAGAATTATGAAAACCTACGTTGTAACCCTCGTCCTCTTCCCCGGAGATGAGCGGAAGACCGTCACCGTCACTGCCATGAGCGCTGTGGACGCCTGCTCCCAGGCGGAACACCTCAACCCCGGAAGCATTGCCAGCGGCGCGAACGTCGTCACCGCATCGGCATAGCCCTCCTCCGACAACTATCAAACATAATATGCAATGAAGTTCACAGTCAACACCAAGCAGCTTTGCAGTATCCTGCATCCCATCGCGAGGGATGTGGCAGCAAAGATGACCTCCACTCCGCAGCTCTCCTTCCGAGTCATCCCCAAGGACAACTACCTGGTCGTCCGCAGCGCGAACGGGACGCTCGACGTCACGGCTGCCATCTCGGTCACGGAGGTCGCAGAGGTGGATCTGAATCCAGTATTCGTCCCCGCGAACGCCCTGTCTGATTACATCGACCACGTCTCCCTCAAAGAGATCCAGGTCGAAGTGCGCGAGAACAGCATCGGCATCTTCGCCGGCAATGCCAGCGCCCACCTGCCGATCATCGACGACACCCTTCCGGGAATCCGGAAAATTAACGGTACGCTGAAGAACGTCAAGCTGAAAGGTTCTTCTTTCAGGGACGCGATCGTCGCCCTGCTTCCCATCGCGGCGGTCGACTCGACCCGACCCCAGCTCCAGGGCATCCACCTGGAAACCCGTGACGGGATCATCGTTGTCGTCAGCTCCGACGCTCACGCTCTCCTGCTCGAGAAGATCCCGGCCGAAGACGGCACCGATGACGAAGCCTCTGCCAATATCCCTTCGGATGTCGCGAGGTTCCTCGCGAAGATTATCCAGGACGAGGAGACGGTCCATCTCGAAATCGGCGAGGACGGGTCCTCCGCCCGGGTGCGGATCGGCGATTTCGTCGTCGGCTTCCCGCTCGTGACCGCGAAGTACCCCGACTATCGAAAAATCCTTGTCGCCGAATGTCCTCTCACGGCCTCGGTCGAATCGAGTGTCTTCAAGTACGGACTCAACGTGGCACAGGTGAACAATGTGACGGATTGTGTTCGTCTCGATTTCGAAGGCGGGATTCTCGACGCCAAGGTTACGTTCACCAGCGAACACGTCCTTCCCGGCTCGTCGAACAAGACGACCTCAACGTTTCCCTGTGAGTATAGCGGAGAGAATCTCTCGATCATCTTCTCGAAACGTCGCCTGATCGATGTCGTCAAGGCACTTGATTGCCCGAAGGCCGAGATCCGGATGAAATCGTCAAGAAACGCCGCTTTCTTTGCCAACGCGGAGCGGGCGGACGGCGATCCCGACCGCCTCGCCCTGCTGATGCCGTCACTCGACGCCTCCGGTTCTTAACCGAACTGACCATCGAATATCTCTTTCCCCCGTAAGGCATACGCCCTGCGGGGGATTTTTTCGCTGCCGTCGGAGAAGGCCCAGACAAAAGGTGTAGGGCCTTCCCCGAGCGGATGACGAAAACACCCCATAGGAAACCAGACAGAGAACATCTAAAAACCAAATCATCATGGCAGGCTATACGACAATCAGTCTCCTCTCCCTCCAGGATCAGAACTTCTACTTCAACCACGGATTCGTCCCGTCTGTCGATTTCTCTTCCAGCCACGGCAAGAACTACTACGGCGGCGAGTTCCATGGCCGCAGCCATTTCTTCTCGCCCGACCAGGACGGCGACTTCTTCTGCATGTCCGGTACCGGACGGTGTAACAGCCGTCGGAGCCATATCTGGTTCTTCCTCGGCTATCGCGTATATGTCGACTTCTTCAAAGAGAACGTCCTTCTAGACGTCCAGTGTCCGTTCGAAAAGACGGACCTCTGCCGCGAAGACGCCATCGAATTGCTCGTGAGAAGACTCTCACGAGACTTCCTCGTCAAGGTCATCGGAGAGAACGACATCATCGATGTCCGCCAGAAGGAGATGGAAGCGTAGCCGGAGACAACACTCCATCTCCGAGCTCATCGTCAGTGGGATGACGCGGAGAAAAATAAACGAAGTTTCACGACAATAATTCACGACAATATGTATTGGCACCCTGTAACGCTCCGCCTGATCGGCGGAACTCCTGATCTGTTCAACAAATTCCTGGACGAGCTCATCGCGCTGCGCCACGGCGAGCGTTCGGGCCTCGTCCAACGCTCCGACGGCTCCGTCCACTCGCCGGACGTCGGGTCGGACGACTTCGAAGGCGACGTCTGGGAAGTCTCGACCAAATTTCCCACCCTGACGGTCGGAATGTCGTCGCGCAGGGGTCGGGACCCGTGGGAGAATGTGGTGCTCAAAAACGGCGCTATCGTCGGCGAATTTGACAAACGTGGGCTCGATTCGTTCCTCAACAAGACGCGGAGCAAAAGCAATGTCATCTCATTCCGCCCTCGGCGAGACGATCATAAGGAGCGGACTCCTTCTCTGATCCCTGACAGCCCAGCTCGCCGGCCGACTCAGGTTGAGGTCGTCAAGCAGGGCGGCCACGTATTCACGATAGAAAAAGTAAATTTTTAGCACTATGGGAGAAAAAGAAACCGCACTTATTGAAATCGCTCAAGATATTACGATAACCGCGTGGGATAAACTTTATGGTAAACCTGGATACGATGACAGCCGTATGGTCCTTGAACTCTTCCGTCAGTGGACGGTAGAATTCAACGAATGGTGGGAGAATGAGGCTATCTATGATAACGATATCGTCTATATGCTCGCCGTTGAAGAATTCGCCAATCGCAAAGTTGAAGAATGTCTCCTCCGTATTCCTTCATCTCCCATCCTACACTTTAGCGTTGACGTCATCCGGACATCTTCCTGCACGAAGACTTTTACGGTCGAGGCAAGAAACAAAGAAGAAGCCAAAAACGTGGCTTTGGCAATGGCCCACGACTCATCGTTTGACGAAGATACCGCGGAATACACCGTCGGGAACGTCCTGTTGACGTAAATAATGATACTCGCTTACATCATATCCTTTCTCACTATGAGCAAATACATCTATACGCAAGCAATGAGGGACGCGTGCCCGTCCCTGTGCCACGGCTGCGCCAAAGCGGTCAAGCCTGCAGCAGAATCTATCGCCGAGGAAGGTTGGGTTGGCTGCAGCTCTATGTTCCGGGACCGGAAAAGCTGCTGCGATTCGCCGGAAGCCCAGATGGCCCGCGTCATTAAGGATCTCGTCGCAAAGAGCATCGCCTCCGGTTGGGTTAAGCCCGCCGCCTTGAACGACAACGAGGAGAAAAACGTCATTTGTATCTATAATCACGTCCTTCTCGTCAAAGGATGCTCGAAATGCGCCTTCTTTGATCAGAAAGGTTGAGATTGATATCCCTCAGGTTTTCTTTCAGGGTATCCTTCCACGAGTGCGCCGCAAAAGTTGCGACGGCGCCCTCGCGGCGAGGATGCCCTTTTTCTTTTTAAACACAACGATTATGACAATTGTTCACTCTTTCAAAGCCCACGGCATCGATGCCACTCCCGTTATCGTCGAAATCGAAATCACACAAGGAATCGGTATTCATCTCGTCGGTCTGGTTGATGTTTCGGTTAAGGAAACCCTCCTTCGTACCCTCACTGCGATGGACTCTGTTTTCTACCGTCTTCCCGGCAAGAAGGTCATCATCAATCTCGCCCCAGCCGACCTGCGCAAAAGCGGTCTCGGCTATGACCTCCCAATCGCTCTTGGCGTCATCGCGGAGTCCAAGCAGGAGCCCCTCGTCCACCTCGACGATTATGTCATCGCCGGCGAACTGGGCCTGGATGCAACGGTCCGCGCTATTCCCGGTTGGTTGCAGTGCGCCATGGTTGCGAAAGAGCAGGGGAAAGCATGTCTTCTCCCGAAAGAGTCTGCGAAACTCGCGGCCCGGGTGTTCAAAGACTCCGTGAAAATCTACGGCGTCAACAGCCTTCGCGATGCTATCGCCATCCTCAACGGAGAGACCCCGGAGAAGACCGCCTTCGAAGAACTCGAAGAAGAACCCTCGACGGCCAAAGAAAACAACTGGGACACTCTCCGCGGCCAGGAAGGAGCCAAGCGCGCTCTCGAAATTGCCGCCGCCGGCGGACATCCTCTCTTTCTGGTCGGCGCACCGCGCACCGATATGGAGACTCTCGCGAAAGCACTCGTCGACATCCTTCCGCCGATGTCCGAGAAAGAGATTATCGAGACACAAAGCATCGCATCCGTCGTCAACGCCCGCATCTCACCTCAGAGACGACCTTTCCGTGCTCCGCATTTTTCGTCGTCCTTGATGGCGATCCTCGGCGGAGGCGCAGAAGGGAACACACGCCCCGGAGAAGTCAGCCGCGCTCATTGCGGCGTCCTTTATCTCAAAGATTGGAACCTCGCCCCGAAGTCTGTCCTGGAAGCCTTGCGCTGTCCGCTGGAAGATCGCTCGGTGACAATCGCCCGACTCAAAACGAAGGAGACGTTTCCCGCCCACTTCTTTCCGGTGATGTCTATGAGTCCTTGCCCTTGCGGAGAATACGGGGAAGGCGACGAATGCACTTGCACCCCATCTCAACGTATGCAATATCTTGCCCGCATCAACGGCCCCATCTATGACCGCCTCACGGTCCAGTTGTGGTGCCATCCGCAGAGCGAGAACGGCGCCGCCGGAGATCCGGCGGAGGTCGTCGCCAAGCGCGTTGCCATAGCCCGCGAAATCCAACTCGCGCGCCAGGGAAAACTCAACGACGACTTGACCGCCGTTGAGGTAATGGCCCTCATCCGTACGGATCAGAACGAGGAACTTGATGAGTTCCTCTCCAACCTCATAGTCCGCTTGAATCTGTCCGTCTCGGCCTATTCCAGGATCGTTCGCCTCGCCAGGACCATAGCCGACCTCGAAAGTGAGAAAGACATCACCAAGACCCATCTTGTTGAGGCCGCGACGTACCGGTTCCTGGACAGAAGCGAAATTTGACACGAAACACGATTACCTGCCCTGCCGGTTGAACATAGCCCGGCAGGGCAGGTAATAGTTTGCATTAAAGCGACCCGAAAGAAAAAAGTCAGACGCAAAAAGGGAACCGGCAAGCCGATCCCCCTTTCGGAGAGGTACCCGTATCCTCCCTTGATTTTAAGCAAATGCTTAAACTGATTTTGATCAGGATCACGATTATCATCAAACGATAGTCGTAATCCGGCGGGACGAGATTGGTAAGCGTCCGGTCCGTCCCGTTCGGGTTTCTTATGCAAATATACCAGAAAAAAACGAAAACTACAAATAACGACATGAAAATCAAGTATGTCGATCTTGGCCTTCCGTCCGGGAGATTATGGGCAGGATTCCAGCTTCGTTGACCCTGGCCCCGTTCCTGGCCCCGAGTGGCGCATCCCTTCCAAGTGCGGTGCGCCCCACGGGAAGCCGGACGGGGGCAACAGTCGATAATTTTATTTCATATTAACTCATAAACTTCATTGCAATGTACAACGGTTTAGGAAACAACGAACGCAAGATCTTCCTGGGCATCTATATGGGAAAGATCACCTGTCGCAGTTCTCGCGACGCCGAACGCGAGACTTATGACTTTGTTGAAGGCGAACTCTCAGGCATCACGCGTCATGACGCGAACATCAACGGCAAAGACATCAGTTTCTACGATTTCGCCATCAAGAATCGTGGAGACAAGTACGTTCTCTCTGTCCCGATGGACGGAAGCGTCGCCCGAGGTATTATCCTCCCGCTCGCAAATATCCCGACGTTCTCTGGAGTACTCCTCCGCATCTCTCCGTGGCTCAAGAACGACTACACCAACATCTCCGTCTACGCACACGGACAGAAAGTCAACTGGGTTGTCGAGCCCAAAGACCTTCCCGCGCTGGAGGAAGTCGTCACCAAGGGTGGGAAAAAGTTCGTTGACGATTCCGCACGGATGGATTTCATCAACGACCTGGTCGATCAGATCAACAAGCGCCTCGCGGCGGAAGCTAACGCTTCTCCTTCTCCCGCCCCGGTGGTCGACTATGAAGAGCCGCAGGCTCCGACTTCGGGCGGCTACTTCGACGACGGCCTGTCGAACGGACGCGGCCTGGTGAACACCCGGGAGTTCCCGGACTAATCCGACTTTCCTCACATCGCCGCTAAAAGAGGGGGAACCGTTTCGACGGTTCCCCCTCTTTCTGTTACTTACTGCTTCTTCGACATCTCGATAAAGTCTTTGTAGAACTTCTTCGCGGACGAAGGTATATTATCCCACTCCCCATCAAGGAGCGCGAGCAGGAACACACCGTTCGTCACCGGCTGTCCGGTGGTGTTCTCATAGACCATCTTCGCTGCCCGAAAAGCGCGGACCGATTCGGCGTCAAGCCAGACGCACATCCGGGGGCCGTCCGGTCCGCCGCCGGACTGGGACCTTGCTGCCCGCGCTGAAACTTTCTTCTTCCTTTCAACGGAAGAACTCCCGGCTTTCGGTTTCTCCTCCTGATGGACCCCTTCACTTGTGCCGGTAGTTAGATCCAACACAAACGAACCATTCCCGTTATCCTTTATTCCCATAGCGCATAACTTTTATCTTCAGAGCAAAGATAGAAAATTACTTCGAAGATATCATAGATTTCCTATCAATCGAAGATAACAAGGATATCATAGATTTCTTACGATGAAATGATTTCTATAACTTCTTACATATCTATGACATCCTTGATTACATAGAAACCTTTCTCAATTCCCGTTTTCACCTTCTCAACATCTCTTTTCACTCTTTCGTTATTTTCCACTATTCCGGTCATCAAAAACCCCGAACATCAAAATAATCTAGTTGTGGCTTTGTTAAACACGCCTGCGTCTGATCCGCTCGATTTTATCTTTGTTTTGTTTTCTTGCAAAAATTTTTATCTTTGCGTCAAGGATTCTTGAAATCTATTAGTAATTTTTACTATAAATGATGATATAATGGACAGAAAAAGGACAGAATTTATCGGGATCCGGCTCTCTGAAAAAGAAGCAGACATGCTGCGCGAGCGCACCGCCTCCAAGGGGATTTCTTCGTCCGCTTATGTGCGGAGGCTTCTGCTCGATGATGTCCAGGGGAAGGAGAAAACGATGTCGCAGGCCGCTATCTCCGACAAGCGTCTGTCGACGGCGATGGCCATCAAATCCCGGATGAAGAAACTGGCTTCGCAGTACGGGACGATAGCCAACCTCCTTCAGCAGAACCTCAAACAAGCGGGGGAGTCCGGGACCCTTACCAGCGACTCCGACGATGTCATCCGAGCCTTCCGCAGCTTGGAGAACATCACCCTTGAGATGCAACGCTCGTTCAACGAATATTTCTCCCGGGAGGGAGTGAAGCAGGAACTGCCTTTCTATCGGCGGACGCTTCCTGAATCCGCCGAAGGGGGCCATCAGAAATTCGATTTGTCAAAATACACGTATATGGAAAAGATTCAAATCATCGGGACGGTCGGCTCCGATATGCAGACCTACAAGGACAAGTACGGGAACGAGAAGGTCCGGATTGGCGTAAACGCACAGTCCGGGAAGAACGAGCGGAAATACGTGGTGTTCGCACTGCGTGCCCGCCTTCCCGAGACCATCGAGGCCGGGGCCGTCATCTTCGCCCAGGGAGACTTCGATGTCCAGGAGTCCGGCCAGATCAACCTCTACGCCGAGACCATCAAGGTCATGCCGTAAGCAGCTCTTCTCCGTATCCTCAGCATGGTCACTCCGATCCTGGAATACAGCCGCAGCGTGGTTGGCGTCCTGATGTATAACGAACAGAAGGTCGCCCGCGGCGTCGCATCCCTGGTCATGTCCTCCGGCGTCAACGGATACGAACTCGACAAGCTGCTGGACGTCTTCGACCGCTACGAGTCGAACCCGGCCATCGACGACCGGACGCAGAATCTCGGCTTCCATCTGACCGTCTGCCCAGGGCCGACGGACAGGATGGACGAGACGTCGGTGCTGGCCTTCATCTGCGAGCATATGAAGAACCTCGGCTACGAGAACCAGCCGTACGTCGTGTACCGGCACAACGACATCGAGCGGGAGCACTACCACGTCGTCAGCGTCCGCGTCGACGAGCAGGGGAAAGTTATCAACGACAGCTTCAGCCACCGGAAAGCCCTCGAATCGCTCAAGGACCTGGCGCCGAAATACGGTTTCCACATCGGGGCCGACCCGACACGGAAAGGGCTCTCCGGAGAGCGGCTCCAGCCGGCGTTCCTGGATATGAACAAGGATCACGTGATGGATCAGATCGAGTCGAATTTCCGCGAGGTGCTCGAATACGAGTTCAACGATTTCACGGAGTTCGCCGCGGCGATGCGATCCTGGGGAATAGAGGCGAGCATCGCTGAACGGGAAGATGGCGAGAAGAAGAGACGCCTGCTCCGATTCAAGGCCCTCGACCGCGAGGGCAAGAGCCGGTCCCGGTATCTCTTCGTGGACGGGAAGAGCGGATATCACCTGAGGGCCGAGAAAGATATGGAGAAGGTCCTCGCCGGCAACAACCGCAAGCCCCGTACGCTCGCGAAACTCATCTGGCTCCGCACGGCTGTCCAGTTCTGCTACCAACGCTCCGCCAGCCTCGAAGACTTCTACGCAAAGCTCTCCTCCTGCGGCATCTCCCCGTATTCCCTGTCGAAGACGGAAAGCGGTGTGCGGAAATCCCGCAAGCTGACGAACCTTGTGCTCGTGGACCAGCGGAACCGCATCTCGCTGAACCTCCCGCGAATCGGCGGGCCCGTCGGAATGACGCAACTGGCTTCCCTCGAGAAGAAAGGAAAGGCCGCGCCCCTGAGCGAAGAAGAGGTCCGGCAGGCGCGGGCCCTGGCTGTCGCCGAGGTCCGGCGGCTCGCCCCGGAGATGATCCCTGAAAAGGAGGCGCATAGCGCCAAGCACGTCCCACGTTTGTAACCTTTTTAAAACCCAAATATTATGGCAAAACTTTTAGCAAAAACCTATCCGCACGACTTCTTCCTTGTCAAGGGCTCCGACGGAAACGTTCATTGGTTCCTGAAAGACCCGATGAATAACAGTTCTATGGACAACGAGACCAACATTGCCGAGGAGATCTTCTCTTTCGTTGGAACGGGTGATATCGCCAACCCCGTAATGGTACGCCTCCAATGTGGCCATATCGAGCGATGCTGGCCGTTCAAGGTCGACTGGCTCGACAAGGTCCGCCGGGGAGGAGAAGGGAAGCACATCCAGGACTATACCGGTGCCCGTGTCGACATTATCAATACGGTCAACCAGTCGGACTATCCACTGAACGGCGTCGTCCTCGGTCCCGACGGAATCGTGACCGAAGTTCGGACATACAACAAGGACGGCTTCTGCTCCGACGGGATCGGCGAACACACCCTTGTGGTGATGAATGACAATGACCAGGAGGAATAGGACACCCCAAGAAAACAAACTGATTTGCCATGGACGAGAAAGAATATGATAGACTACATATGCCGGTGTTCTTCACCGGCGCCTTGCTACTGATGATGGTCATCTATTGGTTCAGCTACTCTCTTTTCAAGGACCTGGGCTGGACCTCGTCCTTGTTGAACATCCTCCTGGGGCGTGTTGCGGAGCTGGGCTTCTTCTCTGCACCGTACAAGCTCAAACTCGCCGTAGCCGCGACCGTCATCGTCGACCTCATCATCAAGCGGGGGAAACGGACGACGAAGTCCTGGGCGGAGATTCTCCTGCGTGTCATCGTCAGCCTGCTGATATTCTTCTTCCCATTCATCGAACCGATCTCTTTCGCGCTGATGTCCGTGACCGGATACGTATTTTTCTCCTCATCGATCGTCCTGCTTGCGAAGAAACTCAAAGGCGGAGCGGAAATGGTGGACAACGACCCTTACGAGAGTTTCGAGCAGTGCAGCGAAATTATCGACACCAAGGACAGCGTGAATATCCCGTTCCGTTACAAGTACAAGAAACGCTGGCGGATCGGCTGGATCAACGTAGTCAACCCATTCCGTGCGACCATCATTCTTGGAACGCCGGGATCCGGTAAGTCATTCTCTGTCTATACGCCGTTCTTGAAGACTTTCACGCGCAAGGGATATATGAACTTCGTGTACGATTTCAAATTTCCGACGCTCACCAAGGAGGTCTATAACTATTACCTAGAAAAGTATGGAGACAAGTCCGGTGCCCCATTGTTCTGCATCTTGAATTTCGATAACCCCCGGTACTCGATGCGTTGCAATCCGATGGATCCTCGCTACCTGACCGACCCGATCGACGCGCATGAGATTGCGGATATCATCATGAGCAACGTGGACAGGTCCACCCTTGAGAAAGATGACTTCTTCGCGAAATCGGCAAAGGTCTATATTGCCTGTCTGGTATGGTATCTCCGCAAGTACAAGGACGGAGTCTATTGTACGTTCCCGCATCTGATCGAGTTGATGGGAAAGAACTACAAGACGGTATTCAAGATCCTCCAAAAGCCCGAGTATGAAGACCTCAACATTATGGTTCAACCGTTCGCTGACGCCCTTAAAGGTAACGCCCAGGAGCAGCTGCAAGGTCAGATCGCATCTGCCCGAATCCCGTTGCTGCGATTTCCGTCCGCGTCCCTATACTGGGCTCTCTCCGGTGACGACTTCTCGCTCGATTTCAACAATCCTGACCACCCGGCGTTCATCTGTATGGGTAACAACCCCGACCGGCAGGCGGTCTATGGAACAACCCTTGCGCTATACATCGCGAGAATCTTCCGCATCGTCAACCACCCGACGAACGTCCAGGGCAAACGCAACATCAAGTGCGGCATCCTGCTGGACGAGTTGCCGACCATCGTCGTTAACAAACTTGACAACCTCATCGCCACGGCTCGAAGCAACAAGGTCGCTATCGTCCTCGGCGCGCAAGATAAGAGCCAGCTCATCCGCGATTACTCCGAAAAGGAGGCGAATATCATCTTCAACACCGTCGGTAACATCATCGCCGGCCAGGTGAATGGAGCGACGGCCAAGCAGAGCGCCGAAATGTTTGGAAAGGAGTTCCGCCAGCGGGTCTCGGAGTCCGAGTCCAACTCCGGAACGTCCACCTCAACGTCCTACCAGCTGCAGGAAATTATGCCCCAGAGCCGCATCGAGACGCTCTCCCAGGGTTACTTCTTCGGCAAGGTGGCCGACGATAACAAAACACAGATCGCGAAGAAACTCTTCTTCGGGGAGATCCAGATCGATCCCAAGGCGAAACTGAACAACGAGAGCGCCGTGAAGCAGAGGATCGCCCGGGAGAAGAAATGGGCGGATATACCCGCCCAGGGCAAGCATTACTTCAATGACGAGCTCATTGAGAAGCAGGTCCGTGGGAACGCTGACGCGGAGTGCATCGAGTACCTGTACCAACAGATCGTTCACGAAGATGAGACCGCCCTGCGACGCGACCCCCATTACCTGACCTACTCGGAGCAGACCGGCCGGAAAGAAGCGGAGAGGCGTTACACGGAGATGGACGACGAGCAGAGAAAAAAGATACTCGACTCCATCGTAAAGGTTCGGCAGGACGAGGATATGCACCGTGTCATCAACGAGAACTACAAGAAAATCCGCAACGACATCCTCGAGATCTTCGAGTACGAGGGCGTGAGTGAATTCGATGAAGGCGAGGATGGCCTCGAATCCGAGTCCCCCACGACTTCTGGACAGCCCGACGCCGCGGCGGCCCAGGTGCGGCCGCAGGGCGCGGGAAAGAAAGAGAAGCAAGTCATTCTCTCCGTCACGAAGGGAGAGAACGATACGCTCCGCCGCATCACGGACGCCCTCCATGCCGGTGGTCTGTCTTCTACCGACGATATCTCCATACCCGGAGAGTACGCTGTCTTCGCGGGGACCGTTGAGGTGTTCCCGCATTACGCCCAGTTCCCGTATCGCATCCAGGTTAAGGACGGCATCGTTTACGACATCGTCGGGTTTGACATCAACACCGACGAACTCCGCGAAGCACTGGATGTTCTCGAGATCGTTGAGGATGTGCCCACCGGCTGGACAGGAAGAGGCAGCCACGAGAGTGCTGCCCCGGCGGAGACCGACACGGCAGAGCCGGGGTACATCGCCCCGGACGAGGATCCCACGCAAAGCGACCCGCTGGATATGGAAGCGCTGATGGGCGACCTCAGCAAGGGCGCAGATTTCGATTTCAAGGACTTTTAATACACGTTTATTATGAGAGTGGTTATTGCAGAGAAGCCATCCGTCGGTGCTTTGATCGCCGGCGTACTCGGCGCTACAACCCGAGCCGACGGCTACTTCCATGACGGAAGGAACTGGTGCGTCACCTGGGCGCTCGGACATCTCGTCGAGATCTATACGCCGCTCGAGAACGGTACATGGGAGATGAAGAGCCTTCCGATCATTCCCGAGAAATTTCTGCTGCGTCCTCGAAAGGAAAAGGGTCGCGGCGCGAAAATCGACTCCAGCGCCGTACACCAATTGGAGGTCATCGGCCGTCTCTTCGAGAAATGCACCGAGATCATCGTCGCGACGGATGCTGGACGGGAAGGTGAACTGATCTTCCGCTACATCTATGAATACCTGGAATGCCGCAAACCGTTCCGACGACTGTGGGTGCAATCGATGGAGGAGTCCGACGTTCGTCAGGCGCTGGACAACCTCGAGGATGGGCACAGCCCGCACCTCGAAGGGCTCTACCGCGCGGCGAAGGCCCGCAACGAAGCAGACTGGCTCGTCGGCATCAACGCCACGCGGGCTTTCACCCTCGCCACGGAGTCCACGCAGGTCCTCAGCCTCGGCCGCGTCCAGACGCCCGTCCTGAGCATCATCTGCCAGCGCTACGTCGAAAACAAGACCTTCAAACCGGAGCCGTTCTGGTTCCTGGAAGGCGAGTCAGAAAAGGAGGGCATCTGCTTCAAGTGGCGCAGCGAGAACCGCTATTCCGTACAGGAAGACGGCGCCCGGGACCGGGACGCCGTCCTGGCCGCGGGCTGCGTTGAGGTCTCGGAGGTGAACACGGAGCGCGTGACGCGTAACCCTCCGCTGCTGCACGACATCGCGTCGCTGCAGAAAGCCGCGAACTCCCGTTACGGATACACGGCTGACGAGACGCTGACCGCCGCACAGTCCCTCTACGAGAAGCGGCTGATCACCTATCCGAGAACCGGATCCAGATACATCACCGAAAGCGTATTCGACTCCATCCCCGGACTGTTAAGGACACTGACCACTGACCCCGACTACGGCCGGACCGCAGCTGCCCTTCTCTCCTCAGGGGTCCTGAACCGCCGCTGCGTGAACGCCGAGAAAGTTACGGACCACCACGCTCTTCTGGTGACCACGAGAAGGCCGGCGGAGCTCTCTGAGATAGAGGAGAAGATCTACGACCTGGTGGTGTCCCGCTTCCTGGAAGCGTTCTGCCCGCCGAACGTCGCGGATGTCACGACCGTACGCCTGAACGCCGCCGGGGTCAGTTTCGTGACGAAGGGCCGCAAGGAGGTCTTCGCCGGCTGGCGTGGAGTCTGTGAAGGATCCGGACAGACGGTCGAACTGGATGACGTCGACGGGATCGATATGAATATGCGCCCCCTGCCAGTTCTCGCTGAAGGGGAGCAGCTGGGGATCGAGGCGTTCAGCCTCATCGAGGACGAGACGAAGCCCAAGCCCCTCTATACCGACGCGACGCTCATCACGGCGATGGAGAACGCGGGGCAGAAGAGCGACATCAAGGAGGTGTCGGACGCCCTGAAGGATATCGGCATCGGGACGCCGGCAACGCGGCATGAGATTATGAAAACCCTGGTGACGCGGCAGTACGTTGAACGCCAGAAGAAGAAGATCGTCCCCACGCAGCTCGGCCTTCTCGTCTATGCGTCCGTGAGGAACCTTGCCGTGGCCAGCGTTGAGCTGACCGCCCGGTGGGAAATCTCCCTGGAGCAGATCGCGGACGGAGAGATCGATGAGGCTGTCTTCGGCGAGAGAGTCCGCAGGTATACAGAGAAAGTTACGGACAACATCGCGAAGAGCGACGGGTTCGGGAAGATCCGCGAAGTCCTGGGCAAGAAGACTCTCAAGTGCCCGCGTTGTGGCCGGGAAATCCGCTTGATGGAGAAGAGCGCCTGGTGTCCTTCCTGCAAATATACCATCTGGCGCGACATCGCCGGGAAAGTCCTCAATGACGACAGTATGAAAGCCCTCCTGACGAAGGGAGAAACGCGCCTTTTGTCGGGATTCAAGAGCAAGACCGGGAAAACCTTCGATGCCCACGTTATCGTTGACGAGAACGGTCAGAAATCGTTCCGGTTCGACAAGCGGTCCTCGTGACACCGTTTCATACGGTCAAACAAAAACGGGCGTCGCAACTGCGGCACCCGTTTTCATTATAAGCTGGCCTCACGCAAGAGATCCCGGCCCTGGCCAGTGACGGCAAACATCCAGATATCCGACACGAGCGTTCTTTTCGCGAGCCCTCTCTTCACGAGACGGCCCAACAGGGAGCCGGCACAAAGCCACGCCTTCTTCCCGGCGCAGGCCCCGTTTCCCTGGTTGCTGACGGCCGTGAAAAGGTATTGGTGCTCCGGACCGTCAAAATACTGCATGGCGAAATCTCTCGCCATCATAGGCCCGTCCTTCGACAGAATAGTCAGGGCTTTCTTGTCTTTCTCTGAAATATTCATAGTTGTCTTTATTTACGGTTATCCGTCTCCGGTTCAAGGTACCATACGTACCGGCCGTTCTTCTTTGCGTACTCGATTTCCGAACGAGTGGACTCTCCGATGTATCCGCCGACGTTTATCACATAGACCTCGTCCGACATGTCGATCTTGCGACGGTGCATATCGTCAAGAAACGCCTTCATCCCTTCCGCCCAGACCTCATCGTCTCCGGAATGCCCGAAGAGCTCCGGAGAAAGAACGATATAGCCTTCCAGCGTGAGACGTTTGCGGGCGGCCAGGAACTCGTCCTTGAAACGGGTGCTGCCACAAAGAGTGATGACCTTGTATTTACCGACCATGAATATTTACGATTAAGGATTTTACAGCAACCTTGTGATTGAATTATCAAAACAAGGCCCAAGTACATTTATCCTGTATTCTATCTCATCAGGAACCCGTGCTCATAAATCTTCGGTTCAATATTCGCCTCGAGGGCCTTCATCTTTTCGCGAAGACTAATAAGCAACTCCATATAATGTCTGTCAGAGGAACTCGAATTCATCATTCGTTTCCCTTTTTCTGTCACCTTGAATCCCTGAAAGTAGGCTCGAATGTCCAAAAATGAAGCGTTCACGCTCACTCCCGGCTTTTCAAAATAGTATTTCCATATCTCCCGGCCGACACTTAAAACAGCCGCTGCTGTTGAGGATAACGCATCGATGGGAGCCTTGCTCTCGGCCTCTTTCACGGCTAATTGTTCAAATAAGCCTCCTGACACTTCAACACTTTCCCGTTGGATTTTCCCATGTAAGAAATTTGCCATAAAACGAGAATTAAAAGGAGCCGGAGAGTTGACCTCGTCTTCGTAATACGGAATCCAGTGACAAATACTATTTTCCTCTCGGACAGCATTGTTGAAAATTGACCACACTAAACAATCCGTTTGGAATTCCAGATCGCCGGCCCAGGTGTCTTGTGGCGCCAAAAATTGGTCGCGATCGTTGAGCCAGGTTGGCTGAACTATCTTTCTACAAGCATACGAAACAACAACTGCCATTACATTTTTTGGTGTAACCCATACCCCTCGCGGTTGACTATTATTTATGCTCTTTGAGGAAAGAATACAAAGCTGACGAAGACTTTGAAAATCACTTCTCGTTGCGCCCTCATTCCATCCTATATGGGATTCTTTCTTATCATTAAACGTCGTAATCCATTTACTAATAGAAACCAATCCATCTGGTGAAACAATGTTTTTGGGGGGAAGCAAATTGCCAAGTCTATCGTACACGTCAGCTTCGAAAGAAACAAAGGGACTATCACTATCTAGGCAATAAACTTGAAAAGCTATCGGAAACTCTCCATCAACATTGTCGAAGGTATTTGCCGGGACCAAGAAAATTTCACGAATATTAGGCTTAAAATAAGAACGGAACGTTGAAAAATCCGGCCCCTGGAGGATTTTCAATTTAGAAAAAACTCCAATATAACATGCAGGTATTTCAAAAAGTATTCGTGCTAAAAACTGACCAAAGAGTTCTCTATTCGCGACACTTAATTCACGAACATACATATCGTGAGTTATTGTCGCTCCAGATGTGTCGGAGCTGGTCGTAAGATCTTTATATGGAGGATTGATATAAATAAGTAATTTCTTGCGCTTCTCTGGATCAGCAATCACTTTTCTAAGGCTCTCGGGAATCTTAGCACAGGAAGCTAAAGCACTCACAATTGATCCGTCCGACTTGGTTTCATAACCATCATTCAAGAAATCGAACTGAAACACATTGCTTTTTACAAGATTAAGTCGCCCTCCATCAATAGCATCGTGCATTACCTTAACATCAGAATCATCTAATGTCGAAGCATAAATATTATACCGATTTGTTAAACCCCGTAACAGGTTTCCGCTGCCAGCAGCACAGTCCCAAACATAATATTCTTCTTGCCAATCTTCACCAAGGGCTTTCGCAAGATATTCTTGTGACAGGCGAACCCACGGCTCCGGAGTATAATAAGAACCTTTAATTTCACGTATATCCTGCGGGACCAAGAGGTCTCGACGTTCTAAAATATAGCGCTGATAGATTGGTTTCGGGGGCCTTTCGTAACGGTTCCAAAACTGATTATATGCTTTTTGTCCATCCTTGAACGTGAATTCTTGAAAAGCATCTCCAAAAATACCACCCAAATCTGCTTTAACTAATACTTTGTATTTCGTTTTCTCAAGTACGACCTTGAGTTTGTCTTTAATAGACATACCATCTTTAGACATGAGATCTGCGAGGAAGAAATCACAATCTAAAATGCCGACTTTCTGCATTGTCGACCAATCAATAAGAATGCTATCCTTGACAGATTTCACCCAGTCGAAATATACAAAGGTAAAATTGTTTTTCCCTACAGACTGCTTCTTTACGTCCTTACGCCCCTCCTTGAAATTATTCCGAATAAATGAGCGCAATGATTTGTTATCATAGGCATATTTAAATATTCTAACATCACTTGCGAGGTCATCATGAAGAAGATCATACAATTCATGAAATTCTTTTGTCGTATGATCAGACGGCGTCACATTCCAGTTGAAATCAGATTTAGAAAAGATGTGCATCACCTTGTTATACTCAACAAAGGCTATTTTCTCTGCATCCGCTGCTCCGAGAAAATAAGGAGGCATCTCTTGTTCATAAATACGAGCTTTGCCAATGGTAAGGATCAGTTGAATAAAACTTTCATAAATATCCTTCTTTTTCCCTTGCTTTGTTTCCGCCCAAAGGAAATTAGTTGGTATAGATCCCAACGCCGGTTGAGATCTAACAGTAAGGTCAATCTTCCCTATAACTTTCGTCCAATCATATGCCGAAAAGTATTTTACCTTCAAAACATTCTTGGTCTCGTCTTCCTGGATATTTGCCATACCTTATATATTTTATTGATTTCCTTTTATCTTCTCCCGCCTGTCCATCGCAGCACAATAACACTCGTGAACCTCCGGATCTCCGGCCTCGATGGATGCGAACATCTGCCGGAGGACCTCTCCGTTCGACATATCCTTACCGTAGGTCAGCCGATATGCGGCAGCCCAGTCCTTGAATTCTTCAACGACTTCCTCTGGAAGCCGGAGATTGCTGTATTTAATTTTCTCGTCCATTTGTTACAAATGTAACAAATATTTTTTCATTTCAAATACTCCCTACATTACAAAACGAAAGATTTAATAAATAATCATTTGAACCAGGAATTAAACAATATTTCCTGAAAAGAAGAAATTTTAAAATAATTCGCACAAAAACCTTGCATTACAAAAAACTTTTGTTACCTTTGTAATAATTGGAATAAAGAGAATAAAAAGAACTAAAAAGAGACTGTAATATGAGGCAGGACAACGACATAACACCCGTGATCAACGGGACCTCTTCCCTCCAAACGGAGGGGCAGGAGTGTTCCGTCTCCTGGAAGGTCGCGATGGACACGTACCTCGCGCAGAAAGACGTGCGGCCTTCCTCCCGGAAAGCATACCGGAAGGCTCTCTTGCAGTTCTTCGAGTGGGTTGAGGCAACCGGCCGCACTCTCTCTTCATTGACGGCGGAGGACATCATCAATTTCCGCGAGGATCTCCTGGCTAACAACCGGTCATCCCTTACCACCGCGATGTATATCGTTTCCATCCGCGGGTTCTACGAATGGGCCGAAGCCCAGAAGCTTTACCCGAACATCGCCCGGAGCGTCAAGGCGTCGCACGACAAAGGGATCGTCAAGATGCACCTCACCGAGAAGCAGGCGTCTGACCTGCTTGCCTTCGAGCAGCAGAAATCGCCTCGCAACTATGCGATGATCAACCTGATGCTCCGCACCGGTCTCCGTACTGCCGAAGTGAGCGCTATCGACATAGAGGACATCCGGTTCCTGAACGGGACCCGCATCCTCTGGGTCAAAGGCAAGGGACACGATGATAAAAAGGACTTCGTCGTCCTGACTGACGCGGCCTACGGCCCCATTAAGGATTATCTTGACGCCAACGGCCGCGTGTCCGGCCCCCTCTTCGTTTGCGAGGGGTCGAACTCCCGGGGCCGCCGGCTTTCTACGAGAAGCGTCCAATTGATATGTAAGTGGGGACTCCGGCAGATCGGCCTGGACGACCATCTGTACTCCGCTCATTCGCTCAGGCACACGACCGGTGTCCAGATACTCAAGAACGGAGGAACGATGTTCGACGTGCAGGACGTGCTCCGCCACTCCAGCCCCGAGACCTCACAAATCTATGTAGAAAGCATCAAGGAGGAGCGACGGCTCGAAAATCCATCCGAGACCCTTCTTGACAAGTCCTTTAACATCTGACACCTTATATAATAATAAACGACATGGAAACACTTCGCCAGCAACTCGAGCTTTACAACCGCATTCCGCGGACTCTGAGGGGCATCTATGAGTCCCTTGGGGACATCTGTCCTTTCGTAGCGAAGTTCTCCACCCAGGATGAGTCTTTCGCCATCCTGGTGACGCGCCTCGAGAACGCCGTCGCCTACGGGTTCCCGCTGCGGAACCGCAAGCGGATCCACACCCCCTGGTGCAAGGGCAACGACAGCGTTCCGGTACCGGCGCAGGACAATCCCGGCTGGAGCCTGCTCGACGCCCCTTATGACAACCTGGAAGACATCTTCCGCCAGATGGATTACCACAGCCGTCTCAAGGGCGAGATGACCGCCGAGGAGAAAGATCTGCTCGTCGCCTATGAAGGGAGCAACAGCCTCGGCATCGTGCCGGTCGGCAAGTATCGCGGCAAAAGCGTCGAGTTCGTCTTCCAGAACGATCCGGCATATGCCGCCTGGGCTGCGGAAAACGTTCCGGCATTCCAGAACCTTATCAGCGACTCCATCAGTAAGACAGCAAGAGACATTGCAAGATGATGAATACTGCAACCAACAATATCCCTCGACGGACGCCGAACGAGATGCGGCAGAGACTGCAAGATTCTGCCGTCGCCGACCTCCTGTCCTGCCGCCGGTTAATCGTCAACTGGGGGACTGGGGTGGGGAAGTCGCGCGTCGCCGTCCGTTGCGCTGTCGCCCTGCGGAACCGCGGCCTGCACCGTATCCTGCTTCTCGTCGATCAGGGAGCCCACAAGGAGAACTGGCGACTCCAGTTCGTCGAGGCGCTCGGGGAGGCAGAGGGGAACGCTCTTTTCTCCGCGACCGTCGTCGAGTGCTATGCCTCCCTGCCCAAGTATGCCGGCACGAAATGGGACCTCATCATCGCGGATGAAGCACACCATCTTCGCAGCGATAACCGTTGTGCGCTGCTCGCTTCCCTGAAAGCGGAGTATATGCTGTGCCTCTCCGCGACCATCTCCTGCAAGGGGGACGGTGAGCAGCTTCTGGAAACGTTGAATGAGACTTTCGGTGAGTTCAAGAGCATCGACTATACCGCCCAGAACGCCATCGACAGCGGGATCCTCGGGACGCCGCGCATCTACGTTCATGTCCTGTCGTTGAGGAAGATCGCGGTCCGGCAGACGGTCGTCGTCAAATGGGGACCGACCAAGAGACGCGTGCCCATGCAATGCTCCTACGAGCAGCGGGAAAGCTTCATGGACAAGTCCCTCTATCCCGCAGCGACGTTGTCGATCGACTGCTCCTCCGCCCAGGCGTATATGTTCTACGAAAATAGACTGGACGTTCTGAAGAGAGAATATGACAATCTCCGGAAAGATATGAAAATGCGTCCGGAGGACCCTGACAACCGGGCGACTACCATCGCGAAAAACCGCATCGTCCGCTGCGGATCTGACCGGAAGATCGTCCTCGGCCGGGCGAAGGCGAACTTCGCCGCCGCCCTGGTGCGTTCTCTCGTGAAGAATAACCGAAAGTTCGTCTGCTTCTGCGCCGACGTCGATCAGGCCCGGCAGCTTGGTGGCGAGAACGTCATCTATCACCAGCGCCGAGACAACGAAAAGGTCATCAAGGACTTCAACGACGGACGGATCCGCTCCCTGTTCGCGGTGAACATGATCCAGGAGGGCCAGAACCTCGCCGGCATAGAGGCGGGCGTCATCCTCCAGCTCGGGAGCAAGGAACGCCAGTTCATCCAGAAGTTCGGGCGCGCCCTGCGGGCCCGGTACCCCGAGCAGCACATCGTGATCATCAACAAGACACATGACGTGGACTTCTACCGGAACTCCGTTGAGGGGATTGACCGGAAGTATATCAAGATGATCCGTTACTGACGGTGACACGCCGTCGAGAGCCGCCCCGTTTGGAGTGAGGGGCGGTTCCCGACACGGCGGACCGTCATACAGAGATTTGAAAGTGAAACTAGAAAAACAAATGGATATGAAAAACAAGATTATTCTTTGCTTCTTCGTGATGATCGCGACCCTCGTCGCTGCAAACATCAGCGCCCTGGCCCAGCCGGCCAACCTGGACGACGACCCGGATGCCCTCATGGCTTATTTCCTCGGCAAGGAGGATCTTCCTGACGGTGGCCTTGGCCACAACCCGTCTATCCGGACCCTGCGTGAATACTATACCGTCAGCGGGTTCCATCAGCAGCCCTACGACAAATACAACCCGGTCTGGAGCGGCGTCGCTTCCGCGGTCATTCCCGGCTTCGGGCAGGCCGTCTGCGGCAAGCCCCTCCGCGGGGCCCTGTTCCTCGTCGGCACGGCCGGTCCTGTTGCTGCCGCTGTCCTTACCTATCGGAAGCCCGTCACCAACGATGCCGGTTACACCGAGCATAATATCGCTCATACTGCCGTGCTCGTTGGCGTAGCAGCTGCCATGTGGATCTGGAACGTCCTTGATGCCGCTGAGGTAGCTATCCTGTTGAACAAATACAACCGGGATACCCTCCACAACCGCGGCGTTTCCCTTTCAGTGAATCCGAATTTCTCGGTACTGCCGTCTCCCGGCGGATCCGTCGTTCCGACCACCGGCATTGCTCTTACCCTGAACTTCTGACACGATGGAAGAGACAGTTGCAAAAATACTCACTGTCGCCTGTCACAAAGGTGGAGTAGGGAAGACCACGACGGCGGCTTCGCTCGCCGGTCTCCTTTCTGCCCGAGGGGAGAATGTCCTGGCCATCGATATGGATGCCCAGAAGAACCTAACGGGAACTTTCTCTGAAGGAGGATTCGAACGGACGGTATTCGACGCATTCGTGGAGAAGCAGGACCTGCCGGTGTACCCCGTGCGGATGGGCCTGGACCTTTCGCCGGCGGAGGACCGGATGTGCAACCTGGACGCCCAGTGTGGCGGGCGGGTCGGCGCAGAGTTCATCCTGGCGAGACTCCTCAAGAAGATGCGGTCCCGGTACTCGTGGATCATCATCGACAGCCCGGCGCAGGTATGCACTGCTACGGTGAACGCCTTGGTCGCGGCCGACTACGTCCTCGTCCCGATCTCCTGCGACGCTTACTCGCTCGGCGGTCTTAAACAGATCATGGACCTGATCGAACCAGTGCGCGAGAACTATAACGAGAAACTCCAGCTTGCCGGCGTCCTGGTCACGCGCTACCGCCCCAGTCGTCGTGCGGACAAGAAAGTCTCCATGGCTCTCCGCGAGGTTTTCGGCGGGGGAGTGTTCGAGAACGTGGTGAGCGAGACGACGTCCCTGGTCCAGGCTTCCCTGGCGCGCACGGACATTTTTTCCTACAGCCCGCAGAGCGTCGGCGCAAGGGACTACGCTGCCGTGCTGGACGAGCTGATGGTGAGGGTCTCTGAAAAGAGGGAGGGCGCGGTATGATAGATTGGGATCTTCTGATGGAGGGGACCGTAGTGGCATGGCAGGGGCCGAACGGCTGGACCCGAGGCGTCGTGGAGGTGATGGAGAACGGCGAGGGAGTGCTGGCGCTCGAGAACGGAATGCAGATGGACCTCGAGGTCGTCGTTGACGTCCCCTCGTCGAAGATTCTCGGACAAATTGACAGACACACAAAAACAGAATAATACCTATTTCTATGAGCAAGAACACACCCGGTATGGATACCGGCATCGCATCTTTCATGCAGACTTTCGGACCGGCGGCTCCGCCGAGGAGCCGCACCGGCACCGCGGGCGCCACGCCTCCGGAGAACGGCAGCCGTTTCCACTCGCGTCGCGGACGACCGTCCGGCGGCGAGTCCCGTCAGCGGGACGAGATCATTACTACCATGCACGTCGATGCTGCCCAGTACGACCGTGTCCGAGACCTCGCATACGAGAACCGCGTTTCCATAAAGGAGATGTGGTATCGACTCGTATCTGCGGGGCTAGAATCGTATGAACAGGCGGAGACCTGAGAAGATGCCGCGGACGTCCGTTTCGGCCTCTCCCCTGCCGCCCGATTGCGGTAAATTTGGGTTTGCCGCAATGGACAAAAAAGGCCAGAAACAGATACCTCAACAACTAAAATTTTTACACTATGGACTTTTTCAAACTCTCTCTTGACAACAAGGACAACGTATCGTTTTCGACAGACCTGGGCAAGCTCGACAAGAGCCAGATGACCAAGACGGAATTCGTGGCCACCATCAACTCGTACGTCCCTGCAGTCGCCGACGCCCTGCGGGAACTCGACCCTAAAACGCTCGAACTCTCGAGCATCGCGATGGTCATGTTCTTCGCCGCCGCCTGTGCGATCTCGAGTAACGGAGAGGAGTCCGTGGATCTGCTCCGTCAGCTCTACGAGAGCTACAAGAAATCTAACCTTTAATATTATTAGAGCAAAAGGAATAATAGTTTTAATTAGCACAATTTAAATCATCTCTACTATGTCTTGGCTTCAACCTTTTTACGGCGGCACGCTTGCAGGGCAGAGACTCGCGCGGAACCTCAACCGCGGCCTGCTCCTCCTCGAGCTGTTCCTCGTTGTCCTGCACATCTTGGGAATCACCGAGATGGGCACGTATCACCCCTACTGGGTGTTCTGGGTAATCTACCCCCTCCTCGTGATTTTCGCGATGATCGTCATCAGCGCCATCTGCCGCTTCTTCTGCCGCATCTACATGGCTCTCAAGTACGGAGCTACCGATCCGAACGAAGTTGAGGCTCTCGGCCGTCGTCGTGACCTCATCCGTGCGCGTCAGGCGGAGGAAAAGGCGGCCCAGGAGACGGCAAGGAAAAAGGAGGCCGACACCTGGAAAGAGGATGGCTCCGAAGAGCAGCCGGTGGATGATCCTTACAACATCAAGAAGAACCGGAACATTTTCCGCAAACTCTAACCGCCATGGCTCCTTTCCGACACGTGTTAGCCATCGTCCTGGTCTCGGCGCTCCTGCTGGCGCAGATCGTCTTCCTCGTCCTGATTCCCCGCATCTGGCGACGCCAGGGTGCGCTCGCGCGGCGTATGGGGATCCTTGACGAACGGATGACCTATACGACCCTGACCCCGGCCTGCGCCGTCGTCGCCGCACTGCTGGATCACGACGTGTACGTATTCGTGACCGGGTGTGTGTTCTTCTGGGGGATTCTAAGTTTCATCGCTATCTTTCTCGTGCTTCGCTCCATCGAGCTGCGAGAGGGTTTCTAAATATCTTCTACTATGACTGACATCTTCACTCCCTGGGCCCTCAACAACCGTTACATCGACCGCAACACCGTCAAGGAAAGCGGCATCGTCTCGGTTCGCGGCATCTTCACGCGCTCTTCCTCTCCGGCGGCGTCCAAATACGGCTACGACAAACTCGTGGACGAGAAGACCGGCGCGTCGCTGAAGATCGTCGTGCCCCGTCAGATCCGCGAGACGCTCAGGGACGGAGAGACCGTGGTGATGGAAGGCACCGTGTCCGACTACGGTTCCCGGGAGACGGGCCTGCTCCAGGTCCAGCTCACCGTGACCGGCTGTCGGCGGGCCGACACCGTGGTCGTAACCAAGGAGGAAGATGACAAGTTCCGGCTTCGTCGGAGGAAGATGGTCCGGGGATTCCGGAACGTGCGGACGCTGCTCGCCGCGAAGATCGTCGCCGGGCAGAAGCCCTCCGTGGCGCTGATCCTCCCCTCTTCGTCCATCACGGCGTCGGACTTCCTGGCCGCCATCGGTGCCCTGAAAGACCGCTACAATTTCTTCGAGGCCCGGGTGTCGTTCGCTGACGCCGGCAAACTCGCCTCCGTGTTGAGGTCCTCCGACGGAAAATACGATGTCGTCTGCCTCGTGCGAGGCGGCGGCGCCGGTCTCGAGCACCTCGACGCGCTGCCGGTCCTCGCCCAGATGGCCGAGATGACCACGCCCACCGTGACCGCCCTCGGGCACGCGGAAGACAAGCTCTTCATCAACGCTCTCGCCGACCTGGAACTGGAGACCCCCTCCATCCTCGGCAGCTTTTTCAAGGACCTCGCCGAGGGCGGGGCGCCCGCCGCGGAGACGGAGCGCCAGCACCGGCGGACGCGGTCGGTCCTCTGGCGAGTCATCCTAATTCTTTCCGCGCTGCTCGCCGCAGCGCTGGGCTACATCTTTCTTTCTCGCTAATTCTTCTCTTCAATGATAGATCGTCAGTCAATTTTACCCGCCGTCGATGCCTGGAGAAGCGGTTTCTCCGCGGCGATTCATTGGATTTACACTGGGGGGCCGAACCCCGCCGAACCGGCGGAGGTCCAGTCCTTCAGAGCAAAGGTCATTGATGCCATACACGGTACGATCCGGGACGAATTTGGACTTGATCCGTCTATAATCTATGCCAATTCACGAAAGCACGACACGGTGATGCTGCGCGTTTTCTCGTGGGAGATCTACCAGATGCTGACCGGCGACAGCCAGGAGCAGACGATGGTGGCGTTCAAGAGCCTGCGGAGCCGTTCTACGTTCGCGAACATGAAGAAGAACATAATCAGTTCCCTCGACTATTCGCCTTCGTATAAGCAAGACTTCCAGCGTTTCCTGTTCGGTGTCCAGATGCGTCTTAGCGCGACGACGAAGAACAACCGGGCGCGCTTCGTCGACCTCGGACTCCCGTCCGGGACACGGTGGTCCGACAGGAACCTCATAGGGTTCCATGGCGCACCCCTGCTGGGCTCCCCCCTCTTCTCGCTCTCCGTCCCGCGCCAGGAAGACTTCGAAGAACTGGTTGAGGAATGCGACGCATCGTGGGATGATATCCTCCATGGCATCTCCTTCGTGGGGAAGAACGGCCAATCCATCTTCTTCCCCGCCGACGGGAACGAGACCAACAGGAAGAATTACACGAAAGGTACGTTCGGCTTCTATCTCCTCAACCGGGCATCCGCGGAGAAAAATATCTTCAAGTTTTATCGAACCAACGTCACGGCGATGACCTTCTCCAAAACAGACCTCGACCTGGTGTCTGTGTCCGTCCGCCCCATTTCCAAATAACCTATTTCATTATGAGAGACATTACAGGAACCATAGATTTCATCCGCTTCCAGAATCCCGAGAATGGCTGGATCGTTGCTACGCTCCGCGCCGACGGCGCGCCGGCGGAGGTCGCCGGCAAGGATCAGTTCGTCTCCATCGCGGGCGTCCTGCCCGGCATCAAGACGGGGATGTATCTCCGACTCACCGGAGACTTCGCGCCATCGAAATACGGCCCTACGTTCAAGTTCACGTCCTGGTCCGAAAGCCGTCCGTCGGACGTGGCAGGGATAGAGAAGTATCTTGCCAGTGGCCTGATCAAGAATATCGGACCGAAATACGCCGCGCTTATCGTCAGCACCTTCGGTGAGAAGACACTGGATATCATGGACAACGATCCGGGGCGGCTCCAGGAAGTGAAGGGCATCGGGAAGAAACGGCTGGACTCCATCGTCGAGGCCGTACGGGAGCAGCGGGAGGTCCGTGACATCATGATCTGGCTCAAGCGCTACGACATCACCAACGGCCTGGCCGCGAAAATATATCGCGAATACAAGGGCAACGCCATCGGCGTCCTTGAAGAGAACCCGTACCGGCTGGTCGACGACATCGGTGGTGTCGGGTTCAAGAAAGCCGATGAAGTCGCCTTGAAACTCGGCATTTCCCCCACCAGCCAGTTCCGGCTCCGGTCCGGAGTGCTGGCCGTCCTGCGCGACGCCGCTTCCGACGAGGGGCATTCCTGCCTCCCCGCCCAGGAGCTCGTCACCCGGGCGGCAGGGCGCGACTACCTCGATGTAGCGCCGGCTATCGTCACCGAGACGCTTTCTGACGATTCTTTCCTCGGTCAGCAAATCATCCTCAACGCGCAGGACGGATACTCGCTGCCGATGTACCATTACGCCGAGGCGGGGATAGCGCGCAAACTGCGCGCCCTGTTGGAATCCCGCTGCGTCCCCGTCCCCGTCACAACCGCACTCACCGCCCTCGAGAGGGAGACGGGAATCGTTTACACTGAGGAGCAGAGGTCCGCCGTCGAGACGGCCGCGAACAAGAACGTCCTCGTCCTGACGGGAGGCCCTGGCACGGGAAAGACCGCCACCATCAACGCGATCATCCGGAACTTCGAGGAGAACAGGCTGACGGTCCAACTGGCGGCGCCGACGGGGCGGGCGGCGAAGCGAATGAGCGAGGTGACGGGACGTCCGTCGATGACACTCCACCGGCTCCTGGAATGGTCGTTCGAGAAGTTCGGACGCGACAGCACGAACCCGCTTGACGGAGACGTCTTCATCATCGACGAGGCTTCCATGATCGACACGCTCCTGATGAACAGCCTCCTCAAGGCCATTCCCGAGAACAAACGGCTCATCCTCGTCGGGGACGTCGACCAGCTGCCGAGCGTCGGTGCCGGCGCCGTGCTGCTCGACATCATCGGATCCGGGATAGTCCCCACCGTCCGGCTCACAAAGATCCACCGCCAGGCCCAGACGTCGCGGATCATCACCAACGCCCACCGCATCAACCAGGGCTTGCAACCCGAGATCGATCCTCAACGCGGGTCCGACTTCCAATTCATCGAGACCGCCACGACGGAAGACGTCCGGCAACGGATCCTCAGACTGGTCACGGAACAGATCCCAAGGATAAAGGGGATCCCACCGCAGGACATCCAGGTGCTCTGCCCGATGCGCCGCGACTGGGATCCGATCGGAGCCACGATGCTGAACAAAGACCTTCAGTCCATCCTGAATCCGAACGGCGTCGTCGTCGCGCGGGTCGGGACGACCGAGTTCCGCGTGGGCGACCGCATCATGCAGATGAAGAACAACTATGATAAGGACCTCTTCAACGGTGACATCGGCGTCATCCGCGAGAAAGTTCAGCCCGGCCGCGAGGACAAGGCTGTCTTGATGGCGGACTTCGACGGACGGGAGATATACCTGTCACAGGTTGAGCTGGGGATGATTGGCCTCGCATATGCCAGCACCATCCATAAGAGCCAGGGCTCGGAATACAGGGCCGTGGTCATCCCCGTCCACGAGTCCAATTTCATCATGCTCAAACGCAACCTCCTCTATACCGGTGTGACCCGGGCGAAGTCCCTGTGCCTCGTTGTCGGGACGAGGAAGGCAATTTACGCGGCCGTCTCCCGACCGGACACCAACAAACGATGGACAAACCTCAGGGAGAAGCTCTCCGGACAGGACTAATCACGCATGGAACGCTTCCCTTCTGGGATTTTCGTTATATTTGTACTATAAACAATCGTTTAACTTTTTAAAACCATTTCGTTATGAAAGAACTTGTCGAAAAGATCTATGCCAATTTCGACGCCTTCAAGGGTGACGCCGACGCTCAGCTCAACAAGGGCAACAAGGCCGCCGGCGCCCGCGCCCGCAAGGTCGCCCTCGAACTGATGAAAGACCTTAAAGAGTTCCGCAAACAGTCCGTCCTTCAGAAATAGGCATCATCGGCGTAAACAAAAACCGGGGCCCGTCAGGACTCCGGTTTTCTTTTTCTCCGCACCGCGGATCAATCACCCTTAGGCTCAAACATGATCAAGCAAGAGACGAGTACCTCCTTGCCGGAACCATCCTTCGTCTTCAGCGAAAAGGCCAAGCCAGTGGATTCCTCCGTCGCATCGAAGCCGTAACCGATCTCGACGGGAGGAGCGGAAGCATCCCTTTTCACGAGATCGAGCTTCGAATCCTTGTTCTCCCAGTCGAGGAGAAACTGGTTCTCGTTCATATCCGACCATTCCATCTTGACGGACAGGTCCTTGTCCTTGAACTCCAACGTGAAGTCTCCCGTGCCGGAAATGTCGATGTTCTTCAATTCGCTGCCGGACGGGATGTTACCCAGGGATATCCCGTAGGGCGACAGGCGGGATGCGAGTGTCTTTAAGTTAAGCCCATTGAGTTCGATGTTGACGTTCTCGCCGACGGATATGTACGTTTTCTTGACGTTCCAGGACCGGAAAAGGACGCAATGGTTCTTGTTCTGGTACACCGTGCAGTCGACCACGTAACTGTCGCCGCCCGTCTCGGTCACGGCAATGGCGTCCGGGCGCTCTGTGCTGTCGCCCGCCTTGGTGCCATCCGCTCCGATGAAACGAACGGTTCCGAACCCGTCCAGCGTATAGACGTCATCAGAGAATGAATACGTTCCCCCGAGCAGGGGAGCGTTCCGGAGGGCGATCCAATAGATGCCGCCCTCGGAGAGGGAAAGAACGCTGAAAGGAGCGTCAGGCGAGACTGCCGTGATGCGGCAGGCGTTCTTCGCCTGCGGTGCACCGGGAAGCTCGGTTTGCTCGACGGGGTTTTCCCCCTGGGGAGAGTCTCCCCCGGGGGTGAGCCCGCCCTTGCTGCAGCCGGGAAGGAGCAACGCAGCGAGAATCAATGCAAGGCTGAACTTGAATGTTTTCATATTTAATGTGTCTTGAACTGTTTGTCGTTAACTGTCACCGAGGGTCCTCTGGTGGCCGGGCTGTTTCTTCTCCGCAGCCTTCTTCTGTTCCTGAGTGACGTTCCGCAGGACGTTCCCGCCGCGGTCAATCTCGAGCTTGGTATCGTTGAGGATAACGCTTGCGACGCCGTTTTTGAAGTCCGATGCGCGGTCCACCCAGTTGTTCAGGATGGTCTTCCCGGAGATGTCGATGTAATTGTACCTGCCCTCGGCATTCTTGACCATCGACAGACCGTCGTGGAAGTTCCCGATACCGGGACGCCACTCGTCGCTGACCAGCTGCCCGTTCGCGAGGTTGAGGTGGTTGTATCCCTTGTCGGTCTTCACCACGCAGATGTGCTCGCTGGGATTGGAGATGCCGTCAAACCAGTTCCCGTTGACCTCCTTTCCGTCTGGATAGATGAGCTTCATCTGCCCTTTTTCGTTCTTCGCGAGACCGAAAGACGAAGCCATTTCCGTGAGCTCGTGATACGGTTGGCTGATCACGTTGAGGTCCTTATCCGCATAGGCCATGCCGCCGGTCACCGCGACCACGCAGAGGCCGTTGTGGAAGTCCTTGACGATATCCTCGCGACGGGCGGTCTTCGCGGCATCCAGAGCTGCCTCCGCCTCGTTCTTCTTCTGCTCTTTCTCCTGACGCTCCGCGTTCTTCGTTTCGTTCTCCGTACGGATGGCCGAAACGATCTCCATCGCAGCGGAACTGCGATAGCCGTTCGCATCAAGATCCGCGGAGACCTTTTCCAACTCACGGGCCGCGTTCAGGAGTTCTTTTCCACTGACACGGTGCTGGCTGAGGCGGATGACTCCGCCGTCCACGCTGTAAACGGTCTGGCCGTCCTGATGGGCGAGTTCCAGCAGTGACTTAGCGGAGACCACCTTGACCTTGAGTTCCTGGATTCTGGCCAGACGGGCTGCCTCCTTGGCGCGCTCCTGGTAGAGGTCGTCCAGACGGCGTTCCGCCTCCTCGCGCTCCTTCTCGTTCTCCGCAGGGATCGCCGCGAGGGCCTTGCTCTCGCGCGCCTGTTCGCGAGTACGGTTCTCGAGAGCCTTGGCGGCTGTCTTCTCCTCATACATGAGCGTCGCTAGGACCTCGAACCGGTCGGCGTTCTCGCCCTTGCGGGTGGTCGAGATATTCCCGAGACGGGTACCCTCCGCGAGGTCGTTGACGGCGATGGAGACATTGTCGTCACGCACCTTGAGGAAACCGTTGTCGATCTTCTCCTTCCGTTCCTCACGCTCCTCGCGCGTCATTGCGGCGAGGGCGAGGGTCTCGGAGTGGGGGCGTTCCATCACGGCCTCGCGGAGCTCGTCCATCAGGGATCGCGCCGTGGACTCCGTTACGGCACCGGCGGGCACCTTGGTGGCCAGGGCCGGGTAATGCTCTTCGTCATAGTGCTCCGACAGGTCGTCGGTGAGACGAGTAGCGTTCGTCACCTTTATGCGGCCCTCGTCCGTGAGACGAATGCTCGCGGTGATGTCGTCACCGCGGCGCAGCTCGATGCTGTTGCGACCGACAACGACATAGTTCGCATTCTCGAAACGCACGTCGGGATCGTCACGACGCAGGCCCACGGCGGACATGAAGTCGGACTGGATCTCCGATGCACGGTACCGCATCCATTCGAACCAGCGGACGTTATCCTCGCGGGTCGTGCGGTCCGACAGGCCCATCGCCCCGTTGGGCACCTCCTCCACGCGGAGGAGCTTGTCCCTGAAGAAGAACTCCGTCCGGACGTCCGGGGATGGTGCCAGCAGGGACGCGCCCTTCTGCTCTCCGTGGACGCTGACGCGAGTGCCGTCCAGGGTAATCTCGTCGGAGCGGAGACGCGAGAGGATGCCCTTCTCCTCCGACGGGGCGGCGAAGAGCGCCTTCGGGTACTTCTCCAACACGGCCTTCCTGACGTTCTCCTGCCCATCGGGGACGAAGAAAATCTCGTCGGCGCCGATCCGGAGGATGCGGACGTTCGACTGACGCACGTCCCGGGCTTCCTCGGCGCGTGCCTCCTGCCGTTCCGGCTTCTTCTCCTCGTCCTTGCGAATCTTCCAGTCTGTCGCAGGCGTATCCAGGTACGCCGTCTCGTGAAGGTTTCTGGCTGTCTCCGCGATTCGCTTGACGCCATCCTCGTTCGGTTTCACCTCGAGGATATCCACTGTTCCGGATCTCTGGGATTGCTCCTTTATCTTGTTCTCGTGGATTTTCTTCCCGACGGCCACGGCGCCGTTCACGGCCGCCTCGGTGATGCCGAAGGTCGTCTTGGCAATGTCCGTGAGGATCGACGCGGGATTGGCCCGCTCGTCGCCACGGAAAGCGCCGTCGAGAACACCGATGACTGAGCCGGCCGTCCGCGAGATGACCTCCGCGTACTTCACGGCCTTGTCTCCGGTGCTCCGGGCCCCGGGGGCCTTCGGGCTGGCGACCAGACCGCCGCGCTTGACGACGGCTTCCTGGGCGTCCTTGCTCTCGGCGTTGCCGATGCTCTCGCCAGTGATGGCCACGGTCTTCCCTCCCCTTTCAGCGTGTTCCTGCATCGCAGCGGAGGTGGCTCCGCGATGGTTCTGGGCCATGTTCGCGATAAGGACGATGTCCTCGTCCGCGAGACGCCCGCCCAGAAACCTAGCGGCAGCGATGGACTCCGTGGTAGAGACGGGATTGCCCGTCACCGCGACGGACGGCTTGTCCATCAGGGAGAGGTCGCCTTTGTACCAAAGGACCGCGGGACGCGTGGTACGCTTCTCGCCCTCGACATCCATGTCACGGAGGTTCTGCGGATAGTCCGGAGACATCGGCGTGACGTAGCCGACGCCGTTCTCGCGCCAGGTCTTCTCCATGGAGATGACTTCCTCCCAAGCCTTCTTAACCAGTTCCTCGCTGATGACGTCTTCGCTGCGGCTCGGACCGTCGATGCGGAGGTCCGAGGCTTGACCGGACAGCGCCTCCCACTCCTTGCGGAGCATGGAGAACGCCTCGGCGACATCCGAGACCCGGTCTTCCTTGATGGACTCAGACAACTCGTCAGGGCCATCGATAGTGGCGTCGTCTAGGCGCTTCAGCACCTCAACCCACCCATCGCGGACCTTGATGACGTTCTCGCGGAGGGTGTCAACATCTTCGTTCTTCGTGCGGAGATAGAAGGCGTCGATCTGCTTCTCGGCATCGGTGATGTCGTCGATCATCTTCTGCACCCGGGCCTTCATGTCCCAGTTGCTCTGTATCTCGAAGACCTGCTCCCAGTAGCCTTGGATGCGGGCTTCGGAGTCGGCGGTCTTGGTGATGTAAGCCTCGCGCGCCTGCTTGACGAGACCGAGGACGGTGTTCCACTCCTCGCTCATCTTCGCGGAAGCGTCGAAGAGGCTCCTCACCCTTTCTTTCTCGGCAAGACCCAGTGACGTGATGCCGTAACCTTCGGCGCAGTTCTGGACGAACTCCGCCATGTCGGCCGGGCCGTCGATGCGGAGGTTGTTCGCCGTGGCGACCTCCATCATGTCATTGAGGGCGTTGTTGCCGAAGCCCAGGTGATAGAGCACGACGATCTGACGGTCGGTCAGGCCGCCGGTCATACCGTCGTCTCGCATCATCGAGCGACGGTCGCGTTCTTCGAGCTGCTCCTGGAGGTTCTGAAGCGTAACGTCGTTACGGTAGCCGAGATGGAACCGGTTCACGAACGCCGCCTTGTCGGTGATGTCCATGCCGCGAAGAGTCTCGTTGTCGACAGTCATACGCCAGTCTTTCGGCGCGACGACCGTGGCGCCGAGACCGAGGCTCTGGGCAGCCACCGTGGCTGCCTCGCCAGCGCCGCTCTGTCCAACGGAAATGAGCGAGGAGATCTTCCAGGGCTGCTCCGCATCCTCTTCGCCAAACTCACCGGGCTGCGCCTGCAGGCACCGGAACACCTCCGTGACGAAATGGTTTACGTCATCCTGGTTGATGCCGGAGATGTCGTCCATCTTCATTCCGGTGTAGTCCTCCTGGCTGCCGCCGTTACGGGCATGACGCACGGCCTCCCCGAATTCGCCGGGGACGAGGTCCTCAACGTAAGAGTTCGCGACACGGGCGATATGGGCACCGCCGACGGCAATCGTAAGCTTGTCGGGATCGACCTGCATATAGCTGCTGTATAGCATCTTCCAGGTGATGTCCCGGGAAATGCGGTCCCGGATCCGGTTCGCCACGGCGGCGATGCGGTCCGGATCGTAGTAGTCTTCGCGGCGCGACGGAAGCCGAACCCGCGTGCCCTGAAAGCCGGCGATGCCAATCTGGTCACGCACATCCCTGTCGCTGTCGCCTGCGGAGAAAATTATGGTATGGTCCGCAGCCTCGTTCGCCCGCGTGAAGGCGGAGCGAAGGATCTCCTGCCGGTTCTGGCCGTGCGCCGCGTCGTCTTCCAGGAAAGTGACCGGTGTGGAGTAATTCCAGTTGCCGGCGATGAGCCGGGCGTCGACGTCCTCGCCGACGGCGGAACGGACGAGGTTCGTCCCCTCGTCGAGGGCGACCACGGTGCGTTTCTCGTCGAAGTGGACGCCGAGATAGTCCCCGTTATGGATCACTGAGCGGCCGAGGACGTGCTTGACCACCTCCTCGGTAGAGCGGACGCGGGCGCCACGGGTCGTCGTGTCGATATGGCCGACACGCAGGTCCGTCTCGCGCTCGAGTTCCAGCGCATCGAGCAGCGCGCGCGGGCCGAACTCCGGATTGCCGTCAGAGCCTATCAGCAGCACCTTCTCGCCACGCCGGACCGCCGCAGCGATGTCGCGCAACGACTGGCGGAAATCCTCTCCTTCAGAGACGGCCTGCCAGTTGGCGTCCTCCTTCCGGCGCTTGTCCGCCGGGACACCGGACAGCGGCCGCATCCAGGTGTATCGCGCCCCCATCGAGGAGAACATCAACTGGAGATTGGAGGCCCGGTAGTCGGGGACGAAACGGTTGGACGTGTAGTGACGCGTGTCGATGACCATCGTGACGTTGTCGGGGATGAGGGCGCGGAACTCGTCGATGGTCCGCTTCCCAATACCGAGCGTATAGACGTCATAGTCTCGCAAGTCCCGTCCCGTCACGCGGCTCCGTGAAGGAGAGAGCCTCGCGAGTTCGTCGTCGTCGAAATACGCCCGTTCGTCGCGGATGATCTCCGAGAGGGCGCGCGCCTGGTTGACGGACGTCGTGGCGAACCGGTCGGTCAGCGTCCGTCCGGACGAGATCCTCGCGAGCGTCGCGACGAGTCCAGGGTTCTGGTCCGCCCAGATGGACCACAGAGGGAGATAGCCGTTCTCGTACGAGTAATCCTGACGTTCCTGGTCCGTCTTCAGCTCCGGGTTGAAGAGGATACTGTCGCTGGCGGGCGGAAGACCCTTGCCGCTACGCTTGATGACGTTCTGATAGACGTCCTCAATGCTGCGGCCGGAGATATCCACGTCGCCGAGACGGGTACCCGCCGCGAACTTCGCGTTCAGAGCGGAGAAACGGACATCACCGCCAGAGGATACCTCGTATCCGCCACGGGCGATTCTCGCCCAGGGCCGGATGGGGCCCGGCGGCGCGTTGAAAGACTGCGCCGGACCGGACGCCTCGGCAGCTTCGCTGTTCCGAGCCCAGTCGGGTACTTCCTGGGAAGTGACGACGACCTCGTCGTTGTTATTCTGATTATCCATTGTCGTATGTGTTTTGTTGTTTTTAGACTAAATGTGCATCGCCGGGGACACGGACATCTCCGGAGCCCGGAGCCGCTCGTTGCGGATCCGGATCGCGGCGTTGACGTGACGGATCACGGCGTTGATGTCGATTCCCTGCCGCTGCTGGAAGAGAGGGCTCTTGCCCTCCGTTTTCTCGATCATCTCACCCGCAGCGCGCATCACCTCGTATGCAGGATACATCGAAGCCCCCTTGCGGAAGGATCGCGTCAACTCGATGTCGGAGAAAGGAAGGCAGAACCGGTCGTGTTCCTCGTCCGGCATCAACGTGTTCTGACGGATCTTGCTTAAAAGGGTGGACGTCGCCACCGAATAGGCCATCGTCGCTTTCGCCGTCACCTCGAACGAAGTCCCGGTCTGGTTGGCGGGAAATTTACGGAGGTATTCAAGCGCGGCCTTCCGCTGCTCCCCTTCGCTAGGGAACGGGGAGTCCTTCAATCCGATCTCGGCCTTCCAGAAGCGGTTTATCTCCGCGCGCGTCTCGTCGTCCATGGCCGACTGGCCGCAGGCGGACTCGATCGCCCGGAAATGATCCGGGAAATCCTTACGATAGGACGTCTGGGAGAGATTCCAGACACGAGAACCGTCTTCGAGCGTACAGAAGTGTTCCATTTCGGCCGGAAGAACCTTCACACCGAGATCGTTGATGTCTTTCTCCGAGACGAAGACACTGACATTGGAACCGAAAGCGGCGAGCTCCGCGTTGAGGCGCACGGCGTTGAACCCCCGGAAGAGGTTGCCGTCCATATCCTGTGCCGGAAGGGCGTCCGTGATCTTCATCTTCCCGTTCTCCTCAAGCGTCCGCAGGACGCGGGTACATTCGTAATCGACATCCTCACGGAGGCGTTCCTTGAGCTCTTCCTGGCTTTCCTTGTCGGGAAGGAGAACGGAATCCGGCTCCTGCACCTCCATCTTAGGCTCGCTTTCCGTTTTGGCGATTTTGACATTCTCTTCGGTGACAACATTTTCGAGCCAATAATCAAGGGCTTTGTCGATGTACGTCCTGTCGAGGACCTCTTCCGGGACCATCCCCTTTGCGAGATCCTCAACGTTCTCGCGGAAGGTTTTCAGATCCTCCCTGGAGATGCCGGAAAGAAAGGACTTGACGTCCTCGCGGTCGAACCGGTCCCCGCCCAGCTGTATTTCGAAGGCGAGATCCTTCTCGAAGGACTTCCTGGCCGGATCGGTCAGGTTCACGAACGGTATCTCGCTCAACATTTCTCTCGCTCCTTTCAAGGAAGTAGAAGGAACGGCGATCTCCGGGACGATGGTGCCCATCTTCTCCGCGAAGACCCGGGCAAACATCTTCTTCGTGCTCCTAGGGACAGCGATGAACTTCTCGTCGTTGTATCCTTCCGGTACGCGGTTCGCCGGGTAATGACGCTTCGTGAAGAGACGCACGAGCGGAGACTTGTCAAGGTATCTCTTCGCGTCGTTAAGCGCATTCGCCTTCTGACGGTCGAGTTCTTTCCCGATCGCCAGGAAATTCGATGAAAGATGGTGCGAGTAATGATCGAGGATGACTTTACGGTCTTCCTCCTTCAGACGCCCAGCCGCATTGAGCTTCCGCCATTCGGTGAGAGGATGCGTGTTGTACCCGTGGACACCTCCAAGGAAGACTTCACTGGGCTTGATCTGCTGGATCGGACCCGAAGTGCGGAACATCCCGTATGGATCGACATCGAGGTTCTTGTTGACGAGCCCGAGCTTCGCCGCGGAGATGTGGATGTCAAACAGGGCGTTGAGGCTCTCTCCAAAGTGATCCGTCTCCTTCCCGAGATTGTCCGCAAGAAGCATGAACGCCTTGCAGATGCCGGCGGCGCCCGCAAGTTCGTATGCGGAGAAATTCCGTGTGTTGTTCACTACATATTCCATAGCCTCTTGGTTTTATTATCAGTATCCGGACGGGCGGTCAAGCCCGTCCGGATAAAAAGAGGAACGATTACAGGTGCTGTCCGGCGGAAATCTCCTGCGTCTGCTGACGAGCGACGCTGCGGGTCTGCTCCTCAACGTGCTTGACCTCACGCTCCTTGCGCTTGGCCTGCTCGTAGGAGGTGGCCGTCTGAAGGCGGTCGGTCGCGGCGTTGTACTGGACATAGATCTCCTTGTCGGTGGGGGTGCTGGGCTTCAGCCAGACGCCACGGCCCAGAGACAGTTCCCCGATGGTGCGGGAATCGAGTTCGTAGGCGTGGTTGTTGCCTTCCTTGTCACGGAACTTGAATTCCGGCATCCGCTCGAGACGTGCGGCGATCGTGGTGGACTTGACCCCGACCAGCTCGTGGTTGTTGTACGGATCGACGGAAAGGACCGTGTACGTCGGCTTGTTCGAGAAGTCCAGACCGGCGAGCGGCTCGCCGAGGTTGCCTGTCAGACGGAGACGGTCCACCTGGTCGGGCTTGAGCTCGACGCCGTTGTAGCTGATGATGTCGCCCGGCTTGATCGGATTGCGGTCATACACCATCTCGGGCTTGCCGTTCTTCATAATCTGCTGGCCGTTCTCGTCAACCTTGTACTTGAGGCCGACGTGGTGCATCTCGTAACCCCACTTGGCCTCACGACCCGGCGCGGCAGGCAGGTTATAGATACGGATGGTCGCCAGTTCGCGGCGACGCTTCTCGTGGCCCATACCGACATATACGTTCACGGGAGGCGTGAAGGTACCGAAAGCGAGGGCTTCGAGCATTCCGTATTTCTTGGTGTTCTTCATCATGTAATCGATGTCGAGACCGATCTCTTTCTTGATATCCTCTTTCGGGAGAGCGTTGAGGCGGTTCACCACCGTGTCAGAGGGAAAATATTCCCGTCTGTTGTAGGATTCGGACTCGGCCTGTGCATTCTTCCTCGTTTCCTCGGGAGAAAGTACGGCGTCATCACCAGGAAGGTCATCCATAGGACCGGAGAATTTTCCGTCAAGGCCGTTGGGTTCGAGCCCTGCGGGAAACTCGGGCTGCTGGGGGACCGCATCTGCGGCGGCCGCTGCTTTTGTTCTTGATGCCATAGTAGTGTGAGAGTTTAAATTGTTGAACGTTAGTTATATGCCTTATTTAATGGAATGGCCGGTTTCCTGTCTTACTTTTTCCTGGTGTGTCAGGTTCCGAGTCACTATGCCCCTGTCGTTGATCTCCAGGCGGATCCCGTTCAGGCTGACCAGTGCCCGTCCGTTCCGGAAGAACTCCGCCCTGTCGACATTGTTGCGAAGAAGCACCGAACGGTCCTGGACGTTCATGTAGTTGTACTTGCCTTCCGGAGTACGGAAGAGCACCGGTGTCGACGTGTCAACGCCCTCGGACTGCGAGATGTTCCTACGGACGATAGAAATGTAGAACTCCATCTCCGGAGCCAGATTGAAGCGGGCCTTGAAGGCGCGTTCGTCACCACTGTGATCCTGGCCGTCGGCGTCGCGGAACATCCAGCCCTTCGGGGCGTGAACGTGTACGGGGACGCCGAGTACGTGGGCGGCATAGACCGCCGCCTCGTCGAAACCCGTCTGACCGCCGCTACGGAGAGACTTGATGTTGACTCCACTGCGTGCCAACGCGCCGAGCGTGTAGGCCACGAGGAAGTCCGTGTGATTCTGATCCATACCGGAAAGGCTGTAAATGCCGTTGCCGGCGACATTCAAGGACAAGGGCTTCCCATTACGGTATTCTTCGGGAAGGGATGCGTAGATGCGTGCTGCGGCGTTGTCCGCCGACACACGCACGCCGTCCCGGAGAAGCTTATCCTTGAAGACGTCCACCTGAATCAGGAACGCCCCCGCGGCCTTTGCCGTGCAGCGCTCCCCTGCCGTGTTGAAGTCCTCCGCGAACGCGACGGTGAAGTCGACGTCAGGGGCCTGGGCGTTCTCATACGTGCGGCCCGAATATCCTCGTTCGGATTCGCTGAAGGAGAGGAGGCCAGCGGCGGTGTCTGGCTGTACGGAAGGCGCGGGCTCCTGGACCTCGGCCGGACGCGCGGCGAGGGCTTTGCGGGAGGAGAGGATCTCCTTCGCCCATTCCTGGGAGAAGACGACGTTCGCCGGCGGAGCCCCCGCCGCCAGGAACATCTTCATCATCTCCCGTCCGGTGTAACCGTTCAGGGATGCCTGCGTCGTGTTCCTGTACGCCACGCAGAACTCTTTTTCCGGATGCTGTCGGGCTGTCTCGTAGAGCCGCCCGACGTTCTCCGTAATTTTCTCCTCAGGGATGCTCCGCAGGCTGCGGTTCTCCTTGACGCGCAGGTCCTTGGTCGGAAGCGCATATGCGCTCCCCTGCAGTCCCTCTCCCTGTCCGTTCTTCGCGCCGAAGCGCTCGACGGCTACCTTCGCGGCACCGGCGCCATGGCGGCCCTCCGGGTTCGAGCCGAATACGAAAACGATGTCCGGACCGGGCTTGATATCTCCGACATAATAAGAAAGACCGTTTTCCTTACGAATCTCCGTGATGGCCGGTGTCTGCGCCGAGGATGTCTTTTTCTTCAGGTCCGCCATCTGATGCTGACGGCACTTGGCGCACCAGGCTTCGTTGAGATCCCCATATTCCTTGAAGGCGAACGACCCGTCGAAGTGCTTTACGGGAAGCCCCTGCTGGTTTATCTGTGCGACCTCGTTGGCGATAAGCTCCGTGAACTTCCGCCCCGTGTCGTCGTTGTCGAGATACGTGACGACGCGCTCGTGGTCCAGGACGAAGCCCATCGCCCGCTGCGTATTCGTCACGCTGTTCAGCACGACCAGGTCTGCATCCCCGGGAACGGTGATCCCCTTCCAGGCCAGATAGCTGAGCGCATCGAAGAACCCTTCAGTGACAACCACACTCGACGCCTTGTCTTCGGGCCGGAACGGCGTCCCGGTCGCAGATCCGCGACGGAGCTTCCCGTCAGCGTCAGAGAAGAGGAAGTCCCCGTTCGCCGCGATGACCGTGTAGTTGCTTCCCGTCGAGAGCTTCCCGCCTTTCTTCATCGGAGAACGCAGAGACCAGTTCCCGTCGATGTTCGGGAAACCGATGGAATACCGGTTCCGGGAACGCTCGCCGTTGTTGTATTCCAGGTAGAAATTCACCTGGGAGCAGTATTTGTTGAGGATATTGGCAGGGATGTGACGCTCGTATGTGCCGTAATTGCTCAGTGCGTCCAGCGACACGTGATTCTTCACGCCGGTGAGGCAGATCTTCGACGATCCGGACTTGGTCGCCGACGCGGAGAGCACTTCGCTCTTGTAGGCTTCGATGGATGGAGACGCGGAAAGACGCTCCAGATACGCAAGCGCCGCCGGGAGATTGCAATCCAACAGCCGCTCTACCAAGGAGATGGTATCGCCTCCAGGGTGGCCGCCACGAGAATCCACGTCGCCGAAGTCGCACCACTTGTGGTCGACGTCATTGACGTGGAAAGAAGGAGTTCGCTCATCACGGAAAGGAGAGAAATAGAGATTTCCCCTGGTATGGTCCGTCCTGTAACCCAGGTCGGAGAGAATCGCCGCCATCGGTGTTTGGCGAAGAGACTCGATTTCTCGTGGTGAGTATGACCTATGGACTGAATTTTCCATTGCTTATGAGCCCTTGGGCGGTTTTTGTGATTATTTTTGGGGACCTTATGGCCAATTTTGTAAGTTCTTACAACGAAAATTCTTTGACAAATATACATATAGTTTATTAAAATTCAAATATTTTTTTCTTTTTAGAAAGTTTTATTGTTTATCCGTCCGCTAATTTGATTTTTTGATAGAAATACAGATATTTGTATTAAAATTAATATACCATTTTACTAATTTGTATGAAAACTGCCGAAAACCGCCCCGTTAAAGTAGAATTCAGAAGGTTGCAGTTCCTTCTTGATTTCATGAACGTCGCCGGGTTGAATCCTGTTGACGTCGCGCGAATCCTCAAGACATCAGTTCCTACCGTTCGTCATTGGCTTAAAGAAAACGTTGACGACACCAAGCTCTCGTACGTATATCGAATAGCCGCTTATACAGGTTTCAAATTCGATCTCCTCCTAACACGAAGCGGGAAGGAGGGAACCGGTGCGATTCCGGTGAACATTGATGACTATATTCAATTGCCTGGAGAACAGTATCGCCCAAAGACGATGAGCTTCTTAACGTTAGCGCTTCGTAGATACGGACTTACGAAGAAAGATGTCGCCGAAGCCACCGGACTTTCATATTCTTCAATCGCCTACTTCTTCAGCAGCGATGATATTTCAATCAGTCGCATTCTGGATATCGCCAATAGCATGGATTTTTGTATCCGATATTCGTTCACCCGTATCGACGAACCGATTCCGGATCCGGACCTGAAACACAACTGTACCGTATCCATTGTCAAGAAAAGCGTGGTGTATTTTTAACGGGAAGACTTTTACTCTATATGAAAAAGAGAGGCGCCTATGGGGCGTCTCTCTTTGGTATTTGGATTCGGCGGTCATATTTCAGGGGCCTAAAACAGCGTCAGTTGCGTCGTTGTGACACCATCGAACCTCTCAATGCCCAGACATTCGTGGGCAAAACGCTCACAACCATCAGTGAAGTACTCGACATCCCGCTCGCACCCAACATAATCGAACCCCAGCTTATAAGCCGCGATGCGAGAAGACTGAGAGCCCATCATCGGATCGAAGATCGTATCCCCCTCCTTTGCATAATGTCTCAACAGCCATCCATACAGAGCGACGGGCTTCTGCGTCGGATGGATTCTTCTTTCATTGAGTTTCTTGTTCCCTTGCTGACGCAGGGATTCGTTGATGCTCTCCGAGCATTTTTCTCCCTGAAACATCCCGTTCCACATATAATGGACAATGTCGGTCCTGTCGTTGAAAGACTGATAAGCGATCTCGCAGCCATATTGATCGGTCATTCCGTTCATCTTGTCCCAGACAAGCATCCCACCTGCCAATCCGTAATAGTTCGCACCCCAGATGATCCGGTTCTTTGCAATACGTTCAAGCTCCAAGAAGAAATCCTCTTCAATCCTTTTCTTATCCCACTGTTTTGCACCATAGTCTCTATTCTTGACAGGAAGATACGTTCCATTTTTCTGTCGTACAAACCCTGGCTTCTTCGATGGGCAGCTAGCCCCTATTCCGTATGGAGGATCAGCAATTGCGAGATCGAAGTATCGATCCGGGAGCGTTTTCATATACTCCAGGCAATCGATATTCAGAACTTCGCTTTTGCTCTCTTTCATGTTGTTCTCACAAAAATGAATGTTACTATTTCATTATTCCGAAACAGTTGTCCAGCCCAAAGGGATTCCATCTTTCCCTGTCGACCAGCTATTGTTTGAAGCATCCTTTACAAATGTTCCTCTTGAAGTCACCCCCTTCATCCATTCACTTGTACATTTTTCCGCTGATATATCGGTCGCTAAACATTTTACATAATTCAGTTTTGTACATTCTCTATACATAGCCGAATAGCACCCCTCCGCCAGTGTCGTTGCAGGAAGTTCCGGGGCTCTCGTAAGATTATCACAACAAGAGAACATGTCCGAATAGCACCTCTCCGCCAGCGTAGTTGCAGGAAGTTCCGGGGCCGTAGTAAGATTACGGCAGTAACTAAACATCCATGAATAGCACCCCTCCGCCAGTGTCGTTGCAGGAAGTTCCGGGGCCGTAGTAAGATTATAGCAGGAACTAAACATCCATGAATAACAATCCTTTGCCAGTGTCATTGCAGGAAGTTCCGGGGCTCTCGTAAGATTACGGCAGGAATTAAACATCCATGAATAACAGTCTTCTGCCAGTGTCATTGCAGGAAGTTCCGGGGCTCTCGTAAGATTATCACAACAAGAGAACATACCCGAATAGCACCTCTCCGCCAGCGTAGTTGCAGGAAGTTCCGGGGCCGTAGTAAGATTAGTACACTCTGAAAACATACCCCGATAGCACCCCTCCGCCAGTGTCGTTGCAGGAAGTTCCGGGGCCGTAGTAAGATTATAGCAGGAACAAAACATCCATGAATAACAATCCTTTGCCAGTGTCATTGCAGGAAGTTCTGGGGCTGTTGTTAAACTATTACAAACTTCGAACATCCCTGAATAACATTGTTTTGCCAGCGTAGTTGCAGGAAGTTCCGGGGCTCTCGTAAGATTACAGCAGGAACTAAACATCCCTGAATAACAGTCTTCTGCCAGTGTCATTGCAGGAAGTTCTGGGGCTCTCGTAAGATTATAACAACTGAAAAACATCTCCCGATAACAAGCTTTCCCCATTATAATTGCCGGAAGGACAATATCCTTGGTTGGATGATTAAAAAGATAAGAATCATACTGAAACAACCGACAAAAAGCACCTTCGCACATTATTCCGCGAAATCCTTCTGGCAACAAATCTCCAAGACTACCATAGACATAATAATCTACCGACCCTCCAAACGAACACCAATAGCGAGCATTCTCACTCGAATATGCAAAATTGTTTCCCCTTATCAAAACCTTATCTCCCTGCTTCACCGGGATAGGAGTTCCTGCCCTCGAACTCGTAACACTTGTCCACGTTTGCCCATTGTCCTTCGAATATTCAATTGTCTTTTTCCAGGAATTATTGTTCGTTTCCCAAAGAATATCCCCATCTCCCAACGCTATGAAAGTCAATCTCTCACAATTTCGGATATATTCACTATCGGTAAAATTCTTAATATCCACTCCACAAGTGATGGCACCACCGAGCATACATCCTACGGACAAGACCTCTCCGGCGAACAAATCGATCTGACACTCTTTCCCGGAATATCTCACTACCGACCCACCGGACTGGATACAAGTCCAGGAAGCCGTCAACGTATATCTGCCAGGGACTAACCACACATCGTTTTCGTTGTCTCCGATAGCGTCGGCCACCAACGTTGAAGATCCCGTCGTCAGGCCGCTCCACTCTCCTGTGAGGATATTATACGTTCCGCCTGTCTTCGGGGTAAGCCGAACTTCGATCTCCGATATTGTCATGTCTTGTTCCGCGATAATCGTAACTTTCCCAAGACGCGCGAAGATATGGTTGAAATTCAGAGTGTTCTTGGCCTTGTACGTTCCTTCGGCGAGATAGGCGACCACGACGTCCGTCGCCGTCGTCGCCGTGACGGAAGTGCCGGTGGCAGCGAACACAAGCGGCACATTGGAAGCGTAGAACTTATAGGACTCATCCGATGTCGGCCAGTTCTTGTCACTCTTATATGTGGCAGGAACGGATTCGTCCACCTTCGCGAATTGCGTTGACGCGAACACTTCGGATTCATTGCCAGCAGGCCCGGTCACGGCAGATACATAGAAAGCGTCCAGATCCGTGATTTCGCTTGCCTTCGTAAATGTCCGGAAGGATCCGTCAACGCCGAAGACGATCGCTTCAGAAGAAAGCGGTACAAGGATCTGATCGGCACATCCCCCGCAAACAAGACCCAAGAGTAAGAATGAAAACAGTTTATTTGCCGATTTCATATTGTCAGTTTATTGTATTTATTTTCATTAATTACCCAGGGAGTCACCATTTTCCGCCGTCGGTATCCTTGGATCCAGAGAGGAGCATACCGTCTTCGTCCTGAGCGTTGTGTGGATCACTGCGTTTTCGTAATCCCGGCAGCACACCGTGAGGGTCGCGTCGCTGAAGGAGAGGGTCAGCGTCTGCTCGATGAGCAGGTCTTCCAGGGATGCCTGCGTCGCACCGGCGCGCCCGAGCGCATCCAGCACGGCCTGCGCGTCGTCGGCAAGGCTCCACCGATTCTCGTGCCCGGATTCCATGGAGACCGTCGAGAAGCTCTTCTTCGTCCCTTCCACGGTAACGGATTTCCCTCCCCCGTAGTGTACCGTATAGACGTTCTCCACGGTGAGGCTCCGGAGGACGGTCCCATCGCCGTACGGATGATTCTCCACCTTGAACCCGCCCTTTACTGCACTGGCCTTGAACCCGTCGTACACCAGTAGGGGCGTCACGTCTATGACGCCGTACGAAAGCACGGAAAGCGGCTCGCTCGTCCACGTCCCGTCGCCCTTGTGGACGACAAGACGGAACGTCCCCTCCCCGCGGTTCGTCGCAGTCACTGTCCGTCCGTCGGACGTCCCGACGGAGACGAGATCCGCGGAAGCGGAGAAGTCTAGGGAATAACTGTCCGGGACAAAGCCCGGCGTGGTCATAACGATATCCGTCTTCCTTCCGTGAGGAAGAACGAGCCGGGCATGTGTCGCGCCGGCGCCGCCGACAGAAAACGACGGGTCCGGCGTAGGGTGTACGGTGAACGGGAGGAGGAACTCGTAGGCCATCTCCCCGTCGGCGCTTACCTGGAGCACGGCCAGGTGCTCCCCCGCCTTCAACGGCCGGTCCCCTGGGGAGAGATCGTACCGCTCCGCCGGGACAGGGCTCACGCCGTCCACCGCAGCACCGTCCACGGAGAGGCTCACGCTGTATTCCACGCTAGGATCCGCCGCTTTCTCTTTCTTCAGGGAGAAAGATACGGTCTGCCCCTCGAAGTTATCCGTCCGGATCACGGAGGCGCTGAACGCAGGATCCTTAGGAATGACGACCTTGGTGCTCAGCCCCCTCTTCCCGTTTTCGCAGTACAGCCCAACCTCAACGTTCCCCTCCTTGAGTCCGCCGACCTTGGCAGAGAGGCCGTCGGCACTCACCTGGAGCACCGCGCAGCCGGACGTCATATACCACTGCGGAAAACGACCGACTACACGGGCGGTGCTCGGGAAGAAGACAGGCGTGATAACGTGCGGGCGCCCCATCTCGAGAAGCAAGTGATCGCCTTCGCGGAAGAGGACGGCCGGCGTCCCGCCGGCGCTTCTCCTCTCACGCAGCTCCGTCTCGCCGCGGAGCGTCTTGCTCTCCAGAACGCACATAAGTTTCTCAGCATCCTTGAACGCCTCCACGGGGACAGCGATGTCGAACGACGATGTCGCGAGGACGGCGGCCTGGGACGAGAAGACCTGCTGGCCGGCCGGCGTCGTCACCGTGACCACGTACATCCCGGGCGTCGCGCTGGTGACGCTTAGACGGAACTCCAGCCCACGCGCGCTCTCGCCGAGGTACTCGGCGGAAAGCCCGACGTTCCCCTTCTGCGAATGGGGCGTCTTCTCGCAAGAGAGGACGAGCAGAAGGGGTAACGCGAGCGACCAAAGCAACCGTGCCATATTGTGTTTCATTCCATTCTTGATGTTAGATCCTGATATCGATATCGCTTTCCTTCCAGGGGGCAATGCTGACGGAGAACGTGCCGAGGACGAAATCCACAGTGACGTACAGATCGTCGAGGTCCTCCTTGCCCCAGTTGTATCCGATGCTCTCCATCACGGATCCGAGGTCCGTGGTCATCACCAGATCTTTCTCCGCATAGTCGTGGTCCTCCCTGCGATACAGCAGGTCCGCTGTCAGTTCGTTTGCCTCCTGACGCGGGATGCGGATGCGGAAGAGTTCCGCCGTGTTCTCAGGCTGGGCGTAGGAGGTAAACCGCCCGTGGACGGGCTTTCGGTCCCGCATGCGGATTCCGTTGCAGTTCGCCCGCACCCGAATATCGAACGGATAGTGAGAAGCATCGTTGAGGCCCACGAGGATGAAGTTAATCTGGCAATACTCCTTGTGGACGCGAAAGGACGTGTAGGCAAGGTCGTCAGAGCAGTCCACTTGCTTGGTGTCGAGGAAGACCTTCCCCCACGCCAACCCCGTGGGTGCCGTCAGCGTATCCTGCTTCCACCACAAGTTCTCGTGCCCGACGACACAGGCGGCGATGTTCTCCCTGCGCGGAACGGAGAATTCGCTGCCGCTTCCCTCGAGAGGGATGATGTCGACATTCTCCTGGCAAACCACCTCACTCGCAACGACGGACACCAAGGCTTTCGTATAATCGAAGGTCCGGATGATGGAGTCGTAGTTGAGAGTCAACCAACACGGACACTCCGTCCGTTCCTCTTTGATGGAACAGGAAGACAAGGAGAGTGTCGCGGCGAGTGCTGTCAAGAGCGCCCAACGATATTTATTGAATCCATTCATAGTTATAATTTTTATTTCTTGGTACCCGCACGGACGGTCAGGCCCGTACGGATAATCCTCCGCGACAGGAGGGCGATTAGGCTTAGATCGTGTCCTCAACGTCCTGGCTGCCCCACGAGGCGACGGAGATCGACGGAGTGAACGAAGTGAGCTGGATCTTACTCCAAGGCTGATCCGGATCCCCGCCGACGTGGTTGACGGTCAGCTTCACGTTGTACTTCTTGTTCCGCTCCAACTTCGGCATGAGCACCGGGTACACGCAGGCGACGCCGTCCACCGTACATTCCACCACGAGATACGTGGAGGACTTGAGCCCGCCGTCGGAAACGTTGCCTTCAACCTTGTCGTAATCATTAGCAAAGGAATAGAACGTGTGGTGGACGCTGTACGCCTCCCCCGCGGGAGTCCGTGCAGGTGCTGGCAGGAAGGTCTCGGAGAGCAGTTCGTGGGGCTCCGATGTCTGGGCCTTGTGATACCAGGCGTACCAGGCGGTCGGTTTCGGACAGTCGGCGCCAGAGGCCAGGATACTTCCGTCTACACGCTGGATCCCAGGCACGTTCATCAGGTAAGCGCCTACGACCTGGAACTTATCCCTATAAGCGGATACGTCCATCCGATTGACCACCTGGGTGAGGACGACAGCAGCGCACAGGCGGGAGACCTCCACAGTTGCTGCATCGGTGCCGGCGATCAGCGCGCGACTCTCGATGCAGCCGCTCATAAGCAGGTTGTCGAGGCGGTTGTCGGCGAGCACGGCGGTGCGGGACTTGAAGTCGGACAGCGACACTACATTTGCTGCGGCGGAGGTGAGATCCACGGGCCAGTTCACGATGGCCCAGATCTCCTTTTCACCGACAGTGCATTCGATCGGACTCATCTGGCAGCTGTTGACGGTAGCGCTGAACGTCTCCCGCTTGCAATTGTCGAGCTGGCCTGTGTCCTTGTTGAAAATAAACACCTGGACGTTGTTGATCGTCACGTCGTTGGCACTCTGGTCTCCCGCCTTGGTGGCGGAGACGTTACCGACTCGTACGGAGAGCTTCGTAACGTCTTTCTTGGAGCTGCCGCTAGGCCCCAGACTATTCTGGTTACAGGAGACGAGGCTCAGCAGTGTGGAGATGGCTGCGATTGCGGAAAAGAACTTTTTCATAATATGATGAATTTGATCGTTAGATTGATTAAATAATCTCTCCGATGGGGACGGTCGTCCATCCAGAAACGGACACTTTCGGCGTGAGGACCACGGAGGACGCGAGGCCCGGATCTTTCGGATCGGTGAATCCCGAGATGTGGTTGACCGTCAAAGTGACTTCGTATTTCTTGTTCCGCTCCAATGCGGGGAGGATCACGGGATAGTAATAGGTCGTTCCGTCGATGGAAAGCACTACCTTCAGGTATGTTGAGGATTTCCTGGAGCCATCACCGGGCGTCTCGTTGTAATCGTTCGCATACGTGTAGAAGGTGTGCTGCGTGGTGTGTGCCGGGGAGTTGTACGGGATGCTCACGGCGGTGAACGTCTCGTTGAGGAGAGCGGACGTCGGACGGGTGTAGAACGCCATCCACGAACTGATCGGGGACGCTGCGCTCGACGCCAGGATGCTGCCCTCGACATTCTGGATGGCCGGGACGTTCATCAGGTACGCGCCCACGATGCTCACGCGTCCCTGATATGCGGGAACGAGCATCTTGTTGATGACGGAGCTGACGACGACGGCAGCGCACAGGCGGTTGACGACGATGGTCTCTTCGGCAGTCGCCGAGGAGAAACTTACGCTGGCCTTGGAACCGGTCATGATCAGAGCGTCGGCCTTGTTGGCATCCAAGGTCGCGGTCTTCGCCTTCAGCGTAGCGACCGAGGTAACTTTCGCGGCGGCCGCAGTCAGATCGTCGGGCCAGTTCACCAAGGCCCAGATTTCCTTCGTGCCCTGGGTGCAGCTGAGAGTTTGCGAGAGCGTGGCGGATGTCGTCTTAGCCGGAGAGAAAGCCTGACGGACGCAGTTGTCTATCTGACCGGTGGCTTTATTGAAGACAAATATTTGGACATTTTTGACCGTAACGTCATTAGTCGTCTGATCGCCGGAAACCTTCGTAGAGATTTCAGCAGAGTGTGTAGGGATCGCCAGGGAGACCGTCAAGTCCACGGGCCCGTCGTAAGGAGCCTGCTCCTTCGTGCAGGAACAGGCGAACATCGCGGCAACAAGTGCGACGAACGAAATTAGGGATTTGTGTTTCATAGAAATGCTTGTATTTTGAATTAATTAATCATTCCGTTTATCCAAGATCGCCGAGGTCCCCGTCATCGGCGTTGAGCCCGTAGCGCTTGATCAGCACGGATATCTCCGGATCGAGGTTGCCACGATAGACGTAGGACTGCTCCTGTTGACAGGCGTTGAGGTAATATTGCACAGCCTGCTGGTCATCGCCGCGGCGGGAATACAGCAGCGCCAGCATATAGTTCACCGGAGCCGTCTTCTCGATGTCCTTGAGAATCTCCATAGCGGAGGCGTTGTAGTCGAGGGCCACGTACGCCACGGCTGTATTATAGTCGTGATACGGTCGGAGGATGGCGAGCGCCCCCTCGTAATCGTGGTCCCTGAGCAGCTGGACGCCGCGCATATAAACAGTATCAAGTTCGGTGGTATGAACCGTGTCCTTGACCATGTCGCGGCGGTGGAGAGCAAAGTCGAAACGGCTCGTTCGCAGCTTCGGATAGAGGTCGTCACGAAGATGCTTGTAATACGGCGCCTTAGAAAGGCGTTTCTCACGCGCATCGTTATTCCTCAACGACTCGCAGATCTCATAGAAGTCGGCCTTGTTCTCTTCGGTCATCAGCGTGTCCCGACGCACGAGGTCTTCGAGCATCGCCCAGTTCTCGCCGCCCGAGCGGCTGTAGAAACGGATCCTGGGATAGGTCCGACGAGCGGACATCCCACTCTCTTGATTGTCATCGCCAATGGTGACAAGCATTCCGTCTTCTCGCTTGAGCGAATCGATGATATACCCGATATAGTTCTCGAAATATGCGGACGAACTCTTCGCCCGTCGGGCGGACAGCCTCTCGTTCGACCCCTCCGTTCCCTCGGGCGAGGCAGACGATACGATGGTGATGGAGTCCAACTCGAAGACATCGTTCTTAAGCAACGCCAGGAGGTTTTCCTTGATGTAACCAATCTCCTTCTGGTTGTCGTACAGGTTCTCGTCGATGTTGTCCCTTCCGGAACGGAACTCGATATTCGCCGTCGTGTTGGCCGTCGCCTTGCGGGAGACAACCTTGGTCAGGTAACGCTCTTGGTCAGAGACGAATGCAGACACAGACGAGACGTAGAAGGTCAACGCTTCGGAACGGTCCATCGAATAGATTCGCTTATCTCCTTCATATATTTCTCCAGAGAGCACCACGTCGACCTTACGGAGCCCCTTGCGGGTGTTGATCGTTTGAACGTAGTTATAGACCAGGTCTCCGTTGTACCCCTGGATTACCGTGTCGAGGCGGATGCCCTCCTCAGCAATCGGAGACTTCACGTACTGGCGCCATTTCCTTGCGCGCATCTTCTTCAACCGCTCGTTGCGACGGATGAGGTGCCGGAAGGTGTAGTGCTTAATGGCCTCCTGCTCGGAGACGCCCCAGTGGGAGTAGAATTCCTCGTCGGAGACATACGAAGAATCGTTGCGGTAGGCGTATATCTGGGGGATATTTCGATGAATGAAGATGTTGAGGTTCCGCCAGTCGATAAACGCCGTCGTGTCCGTGATGATCTTTTTTAGCCATCGCTCGTACTGCTCGTATCCGCGCAGTTGCGCCTTGCGATACTGTGCGCCGGTGATCACCACATCGTCCAGCCGAAGGCTGTCCTGTAAGACGAACATATCGGGATGAAAACGAAGCTGCCAGTGCGTGTCCTGCATCTTCTCGGGAATGATCACCTGGAACTCGATGTCGATCTTGCCGTTGCGCTCCGCAATGTTACGGAACCGCGCCGTGACCGTCGCGGCCTCGAGCTGCTCCGTGGCGACCATTTCGCCGGACTCCGCATCCCAGGTGGCGCGCATGACGATAAATTCATTCCCGTCGAGATCTTGCACCTTCAACGTGTCTCGCTGGCGGATAGCAACGTCTTTCACTTCCGGGACATAGTTGCGGTCCGGTGGAAGCTGCAGTGTCGGCATCAGGTTCTCCATCTGGATGGTCGAGAGTTTACGCGACTGGCCGCAGGAGCCAAGCAAGACTGCTGCGACCACAAGAGACGGGAAAAGATATCTTGTTGTTTTTTTCATCTTCATCTAAAACATTAAATCGTTGACAATGTATCTTGCAGGGAGGGAGTCGGTCGTCTTCAAATCGCCCCGCCAGGAGAAATTCAGCGGCAGGAGCGAACCGTACTTGCCGGTCGAGGATATCCAGATGATCCGGGCGGCGTTCTTCTTCTCAAACGTGGCGATGCGTTCGGTCTTCCCGGACTCGAATAGCGTGTCGAAAAGCAGCGTATAGGTCACGCCGGCATCGATCGGAGTCCCCTTATCAACGGCTTTCCCTTTCAGAGTGACGTCAAGATGCACCGGCACGGCCGAGTCAAGGACGGAGCCGTCCGTGAGCGGGACCACGTACGTCCAGTCCGGAGAGTCCACGCTTTTCGTGACGAGACTGGTCGAGGTCCTCGCCGCCACGACGATCTCCGCGACATCCAGGAGCGCCGACGGAGCATTGACATTCACCGTCATATTGACGGAGACGACCGGATCGACGGGCTCCTCTTTCTTGCAGGAACCGAGGAAGAGCCCGAGGCAGAGCAGGGCTGTCAGTGAAAGGAGGGTGGTGATGGGGGCGGTTGCCCGACGGAGAGTGTCGTTCATGGTGCAGCTGCTGTGTTAGAAAATAAACATCAAGGCGAAGCGTACCTCATTCGGCAGGATGAATGGCTTCCCTCCCTGCTCGACGAGTTTCCCGCAGTACGCACAAGCATACTTCTTGTACTTGGTATAGCCACCCCACGCGTTGAGGCCGAAATCCAGGTTCAGCCAGGACTTGATCTGCAACGAATAGCCGGCCGAGAAAGCCAGGCCAAAGGCGTCGCCGGTCTCGCCGTAGTTGTAGAAAAGGCCACCGCGGTCGTATTCTTGGTACTGGATGGCGCCACCCAGCCACCAACCGGAATAGGTGTACCAAGGCCACCAACGGGCGCCGAATGACGCGGTCCACTGGCGGTTCTTCATCTCGTCCTGGGTGCCGTACTTGAATGACCAGCCGTTATACTTGACACCCGCGTCAAGGGTGACGCTACGGGCAATTGCGACCTGCAGGTCGACGTTCGGCGTCAGCAGATAGACGTAATCGGTGACATTCGTCGACAAGGCGACACGTGCTCCGTTCGACCTTACGGCACGGGAACGGACGGTCGGGACATCCCACTCCTGCGCGAACGCTTCCGGAACGAAGGGCCCGGAAGCGAAGAGGACGGCGAGGAGGAAAATAGACAGTCTATGTTTCATCGTTGAAGTTGTTGTTTAAAGGTTGACACGGATTCCCACGTACGGCACGATTTGGAACATCTTCTGCTGTGTGGAGAACTTCACCGGGAACGAGGCCCCGAGATAGAAGGCAACTTTAGTGAAGGGGAAGACCTCGAACTCGAGACGGGGGTCTATGCCCCAGACGAAGCCGGAGGTCGCCTCCTGCGTCTCCGTCTTGGTGGTGCCGTCCCCGTCGGGGACGAGAACGGAGATCTGCTCCGAGCAGAAATCGGCTCCGAGCATCAGATCTCCACCGCCGTAGAAGTTCACCACCCGGCTGCGCGAACCGTAGAAACGGTACATCGCCCCGCCGCGGGCAAGCACGCTCACAATGCCGAAGGCATCGCGCGTGGCGTACTGGACGCCCGCCTGCCACTTTCCGAAAAGGGAGTATTGGCCAACCCCGACGTTGACGACGTGATAGCTCATCACCTTCGGATAGACCGTGGTGGCCCAGTCCGCGCCAATATAGAACTGCCCCTTGGCCGTGCGCTGAGCGCTGGCACATACCGCGAGAGCAAGAATGAGTAACACCGATATTAATACTCGTCTCATTTCAAAAAATTTTTCGGCAAGATAGTGAAATTTTCCGAACACAACAAAAATTTTTACTTTTTGCGATAGTTTTCTATTGTATTGCTCCCAAAATCGGCTGATTAAGAAAATAGAAAGGACGAATTTTCTTGTTTCGCCCTCCGGCATTACAAAATTTTCTTCTTTTAAGAAAATATTTTTACATTTGCAGAAAGATGAGAAACAAATGAGACAGAAAGACTTCCATACATCTTCCGGCGGAGATCTCGTGATTCTCAGCCGTGATGACCTCTCCCAGTTGGCCCGGGACGTGGTCGTAATGACCATCGAGGAGCTGAAAGGCCAGGAGGAGCAGAGCCTGGTCGCCGCCCCGGTCGGGATCGACGAAATCTGCCAGCAGTTCCACCTCCCCAAGAACAACGTGAAAAGTCACAAATGGCGCGTCTCCCACGCCTTCCCCACCGTCCAGAAGTCGCGCGGTGCGCGCGTACTCTTCATCCCCAGCGAAGTGCGCGCCTGGATCCAGCAGCATGGCCGCCAGAGAATCTCGGTCGAGAGCCAGTAGCAATGTCAGAAACCTCAAAACAGTCCAAATCTATGTATAATAAACTTCTCCTCTCCCTCTCCGCGGCGGTCCTTCTTGCCACCGCCTGCGTCCGTGAAGAAAACGACGGTCCGAAAATCGGCGTCGGCGACCCAGTCCCCGCCTTCAAGTGCGAGACCATCGACGGCGACGAATTCGACTCACGCGATTTCCGCGGGAAGCCGACCGTACTCATCTTCTTCAATACCGACTGCAGAGACTGCAAGGACGAGCTGCCGGAGATCCAGCACTTCCGCGAAGCCTGTGAGGGCGACGTGGCGAGGCTCATGCTTGTCGGCCGCGACGAAACCCGGGAACGGATCCTCTCCTACTGGAAAGAGAAGGCGCTGACGCTGCCTGCCTGCGCCGGGAACGGACGCGTGGAATACAACCTCTTCGCGCACTCCGGAATCCCCCGGATCTTCATCTATGACAAGGACGGCGTCGTGCAGCTGACCTACGGGCCGGAGGACCGGCCGGCGGCCAACGAGATCCTCTCTTTCATCGAGTCGCTGACGAAATAGAATCCTGGAAACCTTATCAAACCATAGATGTCAAGAACTTTAACCCCCCGCATCCCGGACAACAACCCGCTGGCTTCGTCGGAGCGGTTCCGTATGGAGCAGAGCGTCGTGTCGAAGACGAATTTTGACCTGCTGATGAACATCTCCAAGGACCGCATTCCGGAGACGCTCCTGGAATACATCTGCTACGAGCATCAATACAACGTGTTCGGGTTCGGCGTCCTCGACCCTGAACAGTTCGCCAAGCGTTTCCATTTCAGCGCCGCCTTCCTTCGGGAGATTCATAAGGACCCCTATCAGATCCGGGTGCGCGGCATCCAGATGGAGAAAGTCGACCGGCGCAAGAGGTCCGCCCAAGACAAGGACGTTGAGGTGATGGATGCCGACGGTGACATCCCGGCGTTCGCTGAGGAGAGAGGGGAAGGCAAGGACGTCACCTGCTTCACCCGTCTGGAGAACGCGCTTTACATCCTGGCGAACTTCCCCCTCGAGGTGACCACGACATCCGTCGTCGAAAGCCGTACGCTCATACGCCGCTACGAATCGCTCCGCGTCCTGAGAAGCTTCTCGTACATCCAGGACACGACGACCGGCAAGATCCTCTATACCTACGAGCTGGAACCGGACTTCCGCCGCAATCTCTCCTCCCTGTACCTCTCGGTGGACATCAACAGCCTGATCAAGCTCCGCAAGAGCGGCCTCGGGGCTCTGTACCTGTTTCTCGTGAAAGTAAGGGACGCCACCTTCCACGAAGGCAAGTCCTGCACGGATCCGGGCCGCCCGGATTTCGATTACCTGTGCGAGCTCGCGGACATCCCCGATTACAACGGGACGCGGAAATACCGGAAACGCGACCTCAAATCCATCCTGAAGAAAATCTCCGACAACACGGACCTGACGTTCTCCGTGGACTGGCTGCCAGACGACTCCGGAGAAAAATACACGCCGATCCTCTACTTCATCCCGGAACTCGGACAGGTCGTCGGCGGGCCCAACAGCGTCCTGCAGAAACGGAAAAGGGAAAGCGAGCGGATCCTGGTCGCCTGCTCTGAATTCAAATATAACCTCGCCCAGGCGTGTGCCTACGGACGCGCCCCACACTCCTCGGCGGCGGAAGACTTCTTCTTCGAATGGATCCGCCGCGACGACGACGACTCCGTCGGGCAGATGAGGACCGCCCTCGCAAAAACGTTCATCAACCTTGGATACGCCGTCCCTACCGACCTCGCAAACCGAATCGAACTCTTCTGCTGGTACGCCTCCCGTGAAAAACGGGAGGACTTCGACAAGTGGCTCCCGGAGATATTCAACGGGAACCACGGATTCACCTTCCCGAAAGTCAGGAAGATTGAAGTTGAACCCTCTCGTCCTTAACACATCGTCCAGCACCATCGGTCGCCTTCATCTGCTCACTTTGGAAAGGATGCGGCCCGATGCCGGTCGCTCTCATCCACTCACTTTGGAAAGGATGCGGCCAGAATCGGTCACTCTCAACCGCTCACTTTGACGGCCGTCGGTCGCTCTCAACCGCTCACTTTACACATAAGGCGGACGCCTTCATCTGCTCACTTTCGAGCCGCCGGTCGCTCTCAACCGCTCACTTTTGGGCTATTTACCAGATGACGAAAAAACCGGTCGCCTTCATCTGCTCACTTTACATTTCGAAAAACACCCTCTGGCGGCAATCAGAGGGGGGCCGGTCGCTCTCAACCACTCACCGGCTCCTATTTTATATTAAACATACAAACAAGACAAACATAGAACTATCAGCAATATGCGTATGCTATTGCGCGTATGATAACAGGAGATTCCCTGAAAAGGAGAGGCAGGGGGACCTGCCCTGCGCGGCATTTGAAACACCGGCAGCGCCGGAATTGCGAGAATATCATCTTTTTAGTAAAAATTTTTCGCTTTTCCGGCAGAAAACACTACCTTTGAGATATGTTTTTGAAAAGAACCATATGCGTTTGTCTCGCGGCCGTCGCCCTAGTCGGCACGGCCTGCCCCGCCCGGGCTCTCCTGGGGGAGCCGGAAGACGAGAAACTTATCGCCAAGCTTCAGAAGGAGAACTATCTTCTCCGCATCAAACTCGACTCCCTGGAAAAGGCTCTCGGCAGCGCACAGAAGGATTTCGCATCTTTTGGGAATGCCTACCAGACCTCAACGTTCCAGTTCTATTCCGTCGTCGACTCGTGGGACAACCTCACGGGCGAAGACGACGTGTATCTGTCTTTCGAGGATAAGGTTGAGGAGAAGTCTCCCTTCGCGAACGTCAACGCCCTGCTTCAGATTCCAGAGGACGAGGTGCTGTGGAAATACGTCAACATCTATTCAGTCCAGAGGAAAAGGAGCATGTCGCGCAGCCTCACCCGCCACGCACACTACCTGGAGATGTTCCGGAGATATTTCCGCAAGTACGGCATCCCGGAGGAATTTACGCTGCTGGCCGTGGTGGAGTCCGCCTGCAACACGAAGGCGAAGTCTAAGGCCGGGGCCGTCGGGATCTGGCAGTTCATGCCCGAGACGGCCAGGCACTACGGTCTCATCGTGGACGGCGTGGTCGACGAGCGCTACGATCCGGTAAAGTCCACGGAGGCGGCCGCACGTTATATCCGTGACCTGGAACGGAGCCTGGGCCGGTGGTCCCTCGCCCTTATGTCCTACAACTGCGGGAAAGGACGGGTACTTCAAGCCCTGCGGGACTGCGGCGACAACCTCTCCTACGAAGAACTCTTCCGTCACCTCCCCCGGGAAACCCGGGAGTACCTCCCCGCCCTCGTGGCAGCGATGTACGTGAACGAGAACCGCGGGCTGCTGCACGACTGACCCCTCCCCTTCATTGAAACTCCTAAATGCAATACTTATGAACCGTTTATTCTTTCTCCTGACGATTCCCTGCCTCGCCCTTCTTTCCTGGCCAGCATCGGCCCAGGAGGCGAAAGTCGAAGACGTCCAGACCGCGATGGGTACCCGGGAACAGATCATCGTCCACGATGGGTACACCGTGTCCTACAACAGCGACCGCAAGATCCCGAACTGGGTTGCCTACGAGCTGACCAGGGAGAAGCTTTCCCAGAACGCGATGCGCGTGGACAGCTTCCGTTATGATCCGAAAGTAAAGGGAGCGCAAGCGTCCACGTACGATTACGACAACGCCGGGCATTACGACCCGTGCCGCCTCGCTCCGTCCTTGGACATGCGCTGGAGCGAACGTGCGGCGGAAGAAAGCGCCTATCTTTCGAATGTCTGCCCCCAGGCACACAACCTCTACGACGGCGCATGGCTGGATCTCGAGCAGCTGTGCAGGCAGTGGGTTGAGCGGTACGGAACCCTGTATATCGTCTGCGGAACCGTCTTCGTCGATGGCGTCGCGGCGCAGATGACGGTCGGCAACGACGTCATCGTCCCCCACGCCTTCTTCAAAGTCATTGCCCAGAAACGCGGATCGAGATGGTGCGCGCTTGGGTTCATCTTCACGAACGTAAACCACCTGAGCCAATCCGTCGCCGATGCCGTGAAGAGTGTCGACGTAATCGAGTTGCTCACCGGGCACGATTTCTTCTGGCGTCTTCCTCAGGACATCCAGGTAAGTATGGAAGCAAGTTACAACCCCGCCGACTGGTCCTTCTCCTCCCGATAAGACTACGGGGCATCCCGCAATAAAAAGATCCTGTCTCCCTCGGCTTTTACCGGAGAAGACAGGATTCTTCGTCGTATGTGTCGCCAGTCGATTAGTCTAGCGGGAAAGATCCGACGTTGACGTTATTGGAGCCCCATGCGGTCACGCTGACCGTGAAACCGAGTTCCGTGGCGTTGCCGGTGAGGTTCGCGTCAATGTTGTTGGTCTTGCCGCCGACCAAGGTGACATTTACCTTCTTGCCCGAGAACGTCGTCGTGTAGTCACCCTTCGTTGCAGTCCACGACGCCGTCAGCTCATACGTGCCAGGGACGAGATAGATATCGTTAGCGTTCGTGCTCACGTTGGAGGAAAAGGCGTTTGTCGCGCTGTTTGCAATCGTCGTGGCGGAACCTGCTGTCAAATCGCTCCACCCCGTGCCGTCGATCTTGCCGGCGCCCGTTCGCAGGTTGAAGGTCCCACCTGTCTTCGGAGTGATGGAGACGGTCATATCGCTGATCGTATAGCCATCCAATTCCTTTACCTTCACCGTGCCGAGCCTCGCGAAGATATGGTTGAAGTTCAGGACATTGTTGGTCTTGTAGGCAGGAGCACTGGCATACGCGCAGATGATGTCGTTCGCATTGTCGGCGGCGATGGTTGCACCACCCGCCGCGGCCGTCATCGCATAACTGGCAGGATACACGGCATAGAAACGATATGTGGGATCCGAATTCGGCCACCATTTGTCGCCCTTCCAGACGTCTCCGGACTTCTGGAACGAGGCGTTGCTCCATACCTGGGTGTCGGAACCGGCATTGCCGGTCACACAGCTCACCTGGAAGCCGTTCGTGGCCAGGTCGGCGTCGGAGACCGCCGCGGCCTTGGTGAGCACGGACGCTTCGAAAGCGGGACCGCCCACGTTGAACATGATCTGACCGGAGCCGTCGGGCTGGTCAAGCGCCTGATGGTTGCAGGCGGAGAGCGTCAGGGCAACAGCTCCGAGCGCGAAGAAGAAATGCTTGATTGTTTTCATAACAGTAATTTTTATAATAAGTTGATTGTCAAATGAGATCTGTCTATTCGTTGACGGGGAAAGTGCCGGCGTCCACGGTGCCGGCCAACCACGGCGCAACGCTGATGGAGAACGCAACGTTCGAACGGTCCACATCCATATCCGGCGCGGAGGATCCCGGGCCGAGGATGACCAGGTGCTTGACGGTATAGAACGTATTACGCTCCATCGCCGGAAGATCGACCGCGTACCACTGGGCGATGCCGTCGACAGTGATCTGGACAGCGACGCGCGTCTTGCGCGGCGTCCACGGGAGGCTGTCCGCGAACGTCCCCGCCGTCGAAGGGTTAGGCATAGCGTAGAGCGACACTTTGAGGTCAACGACATCGTTGCCTCTGGAGACCGTTATCGGGCCCCGCCAGCCGAGCATCGCCGCTATGGCGTCGGGATGGCTGTCGTCCTCTTCTCCGCAGTTGTACCACAGGTCGCCGGCGAACGCCGTCGGCACCCCGGAATACGGTTCGCTTCCCCGTACGTTCACGAGAACGATACGGTCTACGGTGCAGGTCGGCGTAGAGTCGAAGGCGTCCAGCCACGAGACCTGAATATCGTCGACGGAAACCTTGCAGGCATAACGGCTCAATACGATGCCGTTGATCTCCGATCTCTCCGGACCGAACGTGTCCGTGCCGGAGGCCGACATCACCATCGAGGTCGGAGTCGTATGCTCCAGCAGCGTCTTCGCTGAGAGGAACTGGGATTCGCTTTCCATCTGACGCAGCTCGGCAGAGGCCGGGGCGTTGGCCACCACATACCAGTTTACCGATTCCCCTTGGTAGACCAGTCCCTCAACGCGAGAGTCGGAGAGCGCATGGACGTAGCAGTCCAGCGCGCCGGTACTCGTCCGGAAAGCGAGCAGGTCGAGCGTCTTGACGGCCGCTTCGCCGGCGACGTCCACGGAGCCCTTCGTCTGCTCAGGAGCGATGACATTGAACGATACCTGGCTGCGCGGTATATCGCGCTCTGGAGAGGGCTCTCCCGTGCAGGATCCTGACAAGAGGACAACGCCTACCACGACACAGTAACGACACCAGGTCGATGCCGCGAAAAATCGCTTGATATTTAACGTTCCGTCCATCTCAAATCACGTATTTGTCTCCCATCATCACGACCTTCGTCCAGCCGCCGGCAGAGATGACGATCTGCGTGGCGGCGAAATCGATAGACACCTTGATACCCTCCGGATTATCCGCGTTCCAGTCGTACCCTTCCTTGTTGAGGATCTTTCCAAGGGGAAGCGTATAGACATAATCCGTAGCATTCTCACCGGCTTTCGTCGCGGAATCCGGCACCGTCCGGACCAGAGAGACGGAAAGGTTCGCATCATCCTGCCGGGGAATCCTGCAGTTCAGGACCCGGCCACTCTCGTCGTTGAGGGCGGATGGCGCGAAAAGGAATGGCCCGTGGTGAGGCTTCAGGGAAGCCAGGAGATAACCGTCCACGTCTCCTTCCACCACGAGGCCATAAGGGTAATCCCCCCCGGCGCCAAGGAGGCAGACGCACACATCCACGAAAAGAGAGCGCAGCGATTCGCCGAGAAAGAGTTCTTCGTCGTTTTCATCGATAAGGAACGAATCCGAGAATCCCCACGCCTCAGGGCATTCGCACCCGAAAGAAATCCTCAGCAGGTTTTCGTGGGCGTTTTCCATGGACCAGCCAATGACGCCGGCGATATCTATCATCCGCCGCTTCAGCGGGACGTTCAGCCCTGCCCTGAGTTCATCGATGGTGTGCTCGGAATACCGCACCTGCTGCCCGTTCTGATAGACAAACAAGGAGAGCATTCCGTCGATGTCTTCGTCCACCGGCGCCTCGATCCGCGAAATGATAGACACCCAACTCAAACATTCCCTCCTCTCTTCCTTCACCGTACAGGAGGCCGTCCCAGTCAAAAGCACAAGGGCGGTCGATACCAGCGAGAGAGAATCGAGAAGCTTCAACAGGTAACGCTTATGGACAGACATCTTTTCTTGTTTTGGTCGCGGGAAGGCGACCAGGCCCACCCACATTGCTAACCGGTGCTTATTCAGCACATTCAGAATATAGATGAAAACAGTTAAATCACATATTTGTCCCCGTCCGTCTGAAGGACGACCACGGACCACGGCTGAACGGTGATGTTGAAATCGGCCTGCGACTCGATGGTCGGCTCGTCGGGGTTGGTCGAGCCGAGACGTGTAAGGACTAGCTCGTTGATCTCGTAGGAATAATTGGCCTTCAGGCCGGCATATCCAGTACCGTCGTCGGCAGTCGCAGAGCCGTATGCTCCGCGGCCCATAGGATATACGCCGTTGAGGGCGATTGGGATAGCATAGTAATAAACCTGCGGATCGTCCCCGTACGACACCTCAACGACCAGTTTCGTGTGACGGGGACTCCAGGAGGTTCCGCCGACGGGGCCGAAGGTCCCACCCTCCCCCCAGGGAACGTCGTTGGGCATTACATAGAACCGGACGGCGTGAGCATCGTCAGCGTCGTTACCGGCCGGTTTCGTCCCGTCCGCCAGAATCGTCCTGTCCTCGCTGAGGGAGACCGCAGTGGCGTATTCCTGGTTAAGCCAGAGATTATAGGCGGGCTGGATTCCCACGCGAGCAGTGCCGGCCGGATCCGTCAGGGCTGGAACATACTTATTGTACCAAGCCGCGGAGGGAAGTGCGGCTGCTATCGAAGAGGCATCGAAGCGATAAACGCCATCAATGATGTCGCCGAAGCCGTAACGGCCTACGACGTTCTCCATATAGACGTTGCGGATTTTCAATGCGCCATCAAGGGCGGGACTGACAAAATCCTTGGAGATCTTCCGGATCACGATCCGCGCCAGCGGACGGTACACGGCTACGTTGACTGCGTTTTCGCCAGCGACGAACGTCTGGTCGGAAGTCTTGCCGATCATCTGGAAATTCTCGAGAAGCCCCTGGGATGCGCCTCCATCCTTCTTGTTGTCTTCAAGCTTGAACACACGGGCCTTCAGACCGGCTTCGTCTTTGATATCCGAGAACGGAACTTCTCCGGTGAGCAGGTTGCCGTCGTTGCCGTTGATGACGACATAGACGGTTTTCCCCGCACCGGTGGTGCATTTGAGATCCTTGCCGGCGTTGAGGGTGGTCACCCCGCCGGCCGTCGTAAAGTCCTCCGCAGAACTGTAATGACCGTATGCGTCGAGGTCACCGGAAGCGTTGAAGACAAAAGCGTCCATGGTATTTACCTGGACCTCGTCTGCATTGTCGATGACAGCCTTGGTGCTGCCGAAGGTAAGTCCTCGGAGGGAGATGGTGACGCGGGCGCTACGGCTGTCCTCGTTCGAGGGAATGTCTGCCGCCTTGTCGCAACCGGCCATCGCGACGCCCGCGAAGATGACAAGAATAAAGAGCTTTTTCATATATGCAGAGTTATTCTGATCCTGTTTAACGTTTCTTTTCCGGCTGGATAGCGGCGTTCACGTCCTTCGAACTTAATGTCAGGGTCACGTTGCGACTCCCGCCCTTTTCGAAAAAGAGGATGTTGAGGACCTGGTCTCTCGGCAAGGTGATCTTGTCGAAGGAGAAGGCTATCCGGGACCGGGTTCCCGGAGGTGCGGAGAGCGTACCGAACCGGTTCTTCGGCGAGAGCTTCGCGTCGGACTTGATCTTCCGCTTGGACCGGCCCGGCGTCTCCGTGATGAATTGCACGTTGTCCATCTCGTAGCTTACGCCGCTCTTGTTTTCGAGAGAAAGGACAATGTATGTGATATCGCTATAAGAAAAGATATTCTCGCACGTGAATACGAGGTCATACGCCCGATCTGATAGGTGGAACAGGCCCTGACGGAGCTGGATGACGTCGCTCAACAGCGGTGCGTCATCACGCCTGGCGGTTGTGATTGCCGTCCCGTCGACGGCCTTCGCTCGGCCACCGACCGTACCGGCATTGCCCGGCCGTACGCTCCTCATATCGTACACGAGATCATCCGGATCCTCCTCGTACCGGAGGATATACGTATGGAAAAGCCCGTTGGCCTCTTCCAGAGACAACGACGCCGTCGTCTCAAAAGCGTTCCTGGCGGTGATGGCAAATTTGTTGCGGCCGTCCTTGACAATCATCCCCGCCATATTCGCGTGATCAGAAAATACAGCGTAGGAGATATCCGTCGCGAAGATCAGGTGCGTGGTGTAGAGCGAAGAGACTGCAATTGTGTCCATCTGATAGTGTGCGTTGCGGTTCGCACCCGACCGACGGTCCACGATCAGCTCTCGGGGATGTTCCCGATACTTGATGATGTACGTATGGAAAGATCCTCCGGACTCCTCAACGGAGAAAGACGCGGTGCCGTCGAAAGGCCGTGTAGCAATCAGGGCGAGCTTATTGCCGGACTCCAACTTCGCGCCATCGATCAACTCCTGATTGGAATTGTTCGTATAAGTAATTTCCGCATCGAAAATCATATGGGTAATGTATCTCGACGAAAGATACACGGTGTCCTTCGGTGCGGCGCCGAAAAGAACAGGGACATTCAGAAGCAATGTCGATAAAATAATAACCAAACGTGAACGTATCATGCTATTTGTCACAATTTTCCGCAAGATAGGGAATTTTTGCAAACTATTCAAGAATTTCATCCTTTTAATAAATATTTTGATAGCATTCGCGCCGCCTCGCCGAGACTCCCCCGATTATTGCGAGGGAGCCTCCACGAGGGGCGGAGCGATACACTCCGTTTCACAACCCTCTAATTATTTCTCATTTGGAAAGTTGATGTTTTTTTGTATCTTTATCTTCCCAAAAAATATCACATCTATGAAACGAACTTTTTTCATTCTTGCCACGCTTCTCCTTACCATGTCTCTTTCTGCCCAGGAGCATCTCAATTTCATTGACCTCCCCATCGATGGGCCATTGAATAAATTCGTGGAGGAACTCACCCTTCGTGGGATCGCTCCGGTCAGAAATGTCGATGATAACATTGTCATGCTTCAGTCCATCGTCAACGGACAGCCTATCGATTACCTCGCCGTGGCTTCTGAAGACGCGCAGCATGTCTATCGAGTCGTCGTTCTCACGCAGCCCAAGATGAACTGGAGGTGGATCCGCAAAGAATATCTCTACTATAAGAAACATCTCACCGAGATCTACGGAGAACCAACCAAATATGTCGAGACCTTCATGGCACCCTATAACACCAAGAAGGCGCTCCGTCGTCATCAGCTTCCAGCCATTATCGAAGGGAAGGCCCAATGGGCCACCTTCTTCACCGTCAAGAACGACGCCGAGGAAGAGACCGGCTCAGTGATGGTTCAAATAACCCCGAGCGGTTCTCTCGCCCGCGTGATTATCGTTTACGAAGACGCGGCGAACGCCGCGCTCTACGATCCGAAAAACACGAAAAATTAAAAACACTTCGACTATATGAAACACATCAGAAACCTTCGCCTCGCCGGCGTAATTCTCGGTGCGGCAATCCTCGCAGTGTCCTGTTCGAAAGCCTCACTTGGCAACAAGAACAATCCGGTCACCGCCAGCCTGCCGGCGGCCGACTTCGAGATCACGATGCTAGATTACGAACGTGGATACGACCGTGATTCCAACTACGTCTTCGAAGGCGTCTGGGAAAATGATGCGTTCCTCTTCGGAGTCTATAAGACCGAGAAGATGGTCCCGAACATCACCCCCGACAACGGCATCACCTTCCGCATCACCTCCGACTCCCCTTCCTTTCAGGGTGTCAACGCTTCCTCTTCAAAGGCTTGCATCAACATCGTCCAGGACGGCCATGACCACACCGTCTATCACCTAGAATGGGCAGCCGAAGGCGAGTCCACCATCACCTTCTGGAACGGAGACGGAGCCACCAAGAAACAGGTCTCCTTCACGGCGACCTCGAAAAAAGTGATTCCGCTCGAAGGCTTCAAGTACCGCACGAGGCGTGACGAATTCATGTTCAAGAAATATTATGCTGATTATTATGAATGGGGTCTTGGCGGTTCCATTATAGCTCCTCCTGCCAGTCATCATGAATGGCGATTTGATTATGATGCGGCAGAAAAAACCATGTCTCCAGACTGGAATAATGCTGGATGTAATGCTTATGATAAAGACTGGGGGAGAATGGATCCGGTTGAAATTTATCCTGTTCCTCTCAACGCGACGGCGACAGACCAACCGCTTATCCTAGTTCTTGGCTATTCGTGTGTAACACCCAATGGTCATATTGAGGATGAAGAAGTTGACAAATTGAACACGGCCAATTATTCTCAATTCCGTTGGTTTAATCCCAAACAAAGGAAGCCGAAAGAATATTCTATTTCATCGAAGAATACTGACGCTGAAGCAAAACAGATTTGGGCTGAAGCTTATGAAAATAATTTGAATGTTTATCCGAGTGATCTTCGAGAGCGACGAATCAAACTGTTTTATTATGGAAGCGCTGGTCGCCTTGATTTTAGAATAATGTTGTTTTGTGGTAATCTTTTTGACTTCGAACAAAAATCTATGACAGAGTATAAACTGTCTTGGTCAAGATAACAATTTCTCTAGGCCAAAAAAACGGGGTCCGTCTTATTGACGAGCCCCGTTTTTTATTACCATTTTTCATCACCAAGGAACAAAATCCATCGACCCCAACGCTGATGATATCTATTTATGAGATTATCTATCTCAAAGAAAGTTGATACTGGTTGAAATTGATAAATTTTTCCATCAGAGTAATACGCGGCATATTCCATATACCGCGGACTTGCAACACTTGAAAACCTCCAAGATAAATCAGGATGTGCTCCTAAATATCCGCCCGCGTAATCATTTTCAGAATTGTTATGTGTTCCATCAGAATACTCTGATTCATAATATTGCCCATTATCTATATCTTGTACATAATATATATGAGGACCAAGACGCACAGGGAAATAGGCATCTGCAATAGTAAATGCTTTCCATACTTGATCATGTCTCGTATAATCTTCCCAACAAAAACGCATTGCATCTTCTTCTGTCCATGCACCAAAATCAAATGATGGCAATCCATCATATCGATATATCCAAGACGAAGAGGTATAAGCAGAATAGTCCCACGTATAACCATTACTCATGCCAACAACCAAAGCGCCCGTATCTTCTGGCATCCAATAAATTTGGGGGACACCAGAAGCATCATTATAATCCTTATTCCTAATAATTATTGGACTCCAATTAACAAGAGAACCAAGATTGACGTCACACGCTTCCAAACAAAACCGCCGATTTTCTTTTGACATCTTCGCTCCGTATTTTGAAAGCAAATAACATCCATATGGTGTCCCGACCTCCATAGTTAAGGCCCTGGCATTTGTATGGAACACAAATAGAGCATTAAAATCAACTTTGAACCTCATGATACACTTAGTTGAAATCTCAAAAGAACGATGATCCCATTTATTCGTTACCGTCTGCGTCAACGTCTGTTCTCCATAAGGGACACACATTGATGTCGGGATAAACTCTTCTCCCTCCCAAACTCCTTCTGTTTCCTGCGTATATTCATAAACAACAGTCAACTTCTGTCCTTTGATAGTCTTTACCGTTACCACCGGTGTCGGACCATATTCTCTTCCTGAGCTTGCGGAACGGGTCGTCGACGCCGCTCCACTTCGAGTGATGGACGATTCGTCTCCCAATTTTCCTGTCAACGTCTTAATTTCAATCTCGTAACCGAAATGATTAGATCGAGCTTCGCCATAATCCGATACCGGGTAAATCGGCGAAAAATAAAGAAGATTTAAATTAGAATGCGCAACGTTTTTCCAATACAATTCCTTTGCTGAAATCGATCTGTTCTCAAGATACAACGTAAAAGACGTCGAACCTGAGAACAATCCCGTCGTCGGGTTTGCCGAGATAGTGCAAGTGCCCAGGGAGTAAAATTCCCCCCCCAGTACCGCTAAAGAACTAACACCATAGCGAATGCTGCCAAACGGAAGTTCCTCCATCTTGATCCCATCATTTAATGTGCTTTTGACATACAGATGTCCTTCGCTGGTAATAGCTATACCTTTCATACAGGATTTCTGCGTCTCATCGCCGTTACTGGAGAAAGACGAAGCAAGCAGTTTATCGAAGAGGGTTTTGTCGAACGAACTCAACGGGATGGCACCTCGTCCGTCAAAGGTTCCATACAAAGGTGCATCGCACTGCGTGAACTCCGTTCCGTCGATATTTACGATGATACTCTCCGACAAACTGTTTTGATCAGTAGTTCCTCTTCCGTTCCCGACATTCCAAGCGAAATTCGCCTTCGTGGATTCGTACGAGAACGGATGATACCGCGGTTCGGAAATCCTGATCGACACCTCGCAGGCATCATTCAGCCAGTCGTCAGAGAAGAGCACGATCTTTCCGTCCTTGCTCGCCCATCCGGAGTGCGTTGACTGGAACCGGTTAGGATACCAGGCATACACGTCAAGGCTACCCGAGAACGATTGGGAAGAATAAAGACTGCTCGAGAAGTTGAACGTGGGTGCGCCCTGCGCGTCAAGCGCGCAGGAAGGGAACGGAGCCGTGGCGTCGTTCGTCGTCTTCCACTGCACGTTCCGGTCTTTCGCTGAAGAGGGAGCCGAGCCGCACTGCTCCTGCACCGCGGCGTATCGGATATCGGAGCCCGCGAAGCCGCTGGCCGTAAGTGTCCGCTTCTGGCCCAGGTAGAAGTCATTCACGAGCGACTTCCCGTCGGCAACGGTGATGGTGATGTCGTGTGAGAGACGTAGCGTGAACGTCGCCGTCCGCGTTTCACCAGGAAGAAGTCGCAGGACGAAAGTGCGCTCATCTCCGATGTGTGCGGAGAATTTCGCGGCATCGGTACGGGTGAATACGAGCTGTCCCGTCACGCTGTTCCAAGACACGGTAACGCCCCGGTCCGCGAGCCACTTGGCGTCCGAGGTGCCGGCCGTCATAAAGTCCGCATACCAGGAGCAGTCCGTGAGGCCGTTCATGATGAAATCGGACGGACGGACGACGGCCTTGCCGAGAAGGGCGTTGCTCGACGCCATGTGGTCCTCCGGATTCATATACACGTACATCGCCCCGTCGCGGCTCGGCCGCACCACCAAGAGGTTCCCGCTAACGTTCTCGATGCTCGTCGCGTAGCCGGAATCTGCCGTGAGGCAGAACAGGCGGCTGTCCGTAAGGTCGGCGTTCACCTTCCAGGATGGGTTGAACAACCCGTTGGAAGTGAACTCCAGCGTCACCGCGTAGTTCTTTCCGCGCTGGACGTTGAAGTTCGTCGTATTGGTCTCGCCGAGGAAAAACTTATATGTGACGTCACCGCCGAAGCCCCCGGCCGCCTTGTCCAGCGTTCCGGTGAACTCCACATATGTTCCGTGGGAACGGATGGCTTCCGGGATGACCGTGTTGGTGACGGTCTTGTCTTTTGGGTCGCCGACTCCGGCAACCGTCCCCTGCATGTTCTCGGGAACGTAGAAGACGTACGTCCCCTTGTTTCCGTTCGTCGCGGCCATCCCTTCATCGTAGTCGCCGGTCGAAAGATCCGCCGCAGAGGAGGCTTTGACGGACTCCGTGGAAAAAGGCTGCAGCAGGTTGTTGACCTGGCGCATATAGAGTCTCTTGTTGACAAAGTACCCCACGTTCGCCGCGACTCCGCCGTCGAACGCCTCATGGTCAATGGTGACGCTCACCTTGGCGAAAAGACGCTTGCAGGCGTCCGCGCCCGGGATTCCATAGGCGGCCGCAACATTGACGTTCTTCACGACGTGCTGATATGGAATGCCATAGGTATTTATCTCCGCCATCGTCTCCCGGCGATAGGACGTCGAGGAGATGGTTCCGCCGTCAAGCCTGTAGGTGAAAGACTCCAAGGAGCTCTCGTTCAAGGGCAAGTCAGCGCCGAACACCGCGGAGAGATCCGCGACGGCTCCGCTGGTCTTGTGGATGCCGTTGAGGTTGCCGAGGATGTAGAAGTCACACGTAGCACGAGGAGCCTCTATCTTCAGCGGCGTCGTGGCCTGAGCATCGAGCTGGGCCTGCGTGAAATAGAAATATCGATCCAGTTCCTTCGTGTCCGAGCGATAGACCAGGACCAGCGCGCCGGAACCGGCAGCCTCTGCATCGTTCAGCAGTGAAGTTTTCGTCTCCGGACGCTCCGCCTGTCCGATGGTCACGGGGAGCGTTACGTAATCCGCCTCATTGAATCTGCCCACGACAAGGGCTTCCGGAAGCGGTTCCGACTGACAGGACACGGAGAAGACAACGGCCGCCAAGGTGACGGCGCCGTTGAGGATTCGCATAAGTTTGTTAAGAATCATATCGTTGTCTTTTTTTAGAACATTTTCTTCGTTTTCGTGATATAGAACTGATACCCCTGGTCCACGGAGACCGTGGTGGATCCGCGTGAACCAGTTTTCATCGCCCGGGCGCCCGACTGAAGCAGACGTCCGCCCACACCGGTGATCATCGTCATCAACTCCGACTGCGCGACCGTCGAGATGGCGTCCGCCGCCTGTTCAGTCTTTACGGCGGCATCCGTCACTGGGCAGTATAGGCCGACCTGACCATCATTGTCCACAGCCTGGAAGTTCAGCGTATGTATGTGCCCGTTGATCGTTACGCTCGGGATGTTCAACATAAGGCGGTCACTCAAGGAGCACGTCGCCGTCAACGGCGTGTTGTGCTCGACGAGTACCCCGTCCACGACAATGTCATCGATGAGCATTATGCGAACCTTGTCACCATTCTTGATCTTCCCGCCCTCCAGGAACATCACCTTGAAGAGTGCGTCGTCGGACGTATCAATGTAGAGGTTGTCGTTCCCTTCGTTCGCGAGCGAGGAGAGGACGCTGCCGCGAGGCGTGACATCATCCAGCGTGGTGATGCCGTTGGGCCGACGCACCCGCGTCGGTGCAGGGTCCGCTTCTTCCTCCACCGTCTCTTCTTCAGAGAATGTCTGGCCGCCCGCCTGTGACTCCATTTCGTCGCGACGGCTGCGCCCGCTACCGGAGGAAGTTGCCCCAGAGGATGATCCGTTCTCTGAGGAGGTGGGCTCCGCCTCGGACTCCGAGCCCAGCCCGAAAGCCTCGAGTGCGTTGCGTCGTGTCACATCTGAGGAATATGACCGCGAATAGGAGGAGGAAGAGGAAGACCGGGATCGGCGCGTTGTGCTGGAGGTTTCCGGCTCAGGCTCTTCCGCGGCCCGCGCAGCAGCTTCCGACGCGGGGGTCTCATATCCGTGGTAGCCGTCCTTCCCGGCGAAGATATCCCCGATAGGATCTTCGTTGGCCCGGCCTGCCCGCTCGTAGATGTCCCGGTTTCCGGACGAACGGTCTCGACGCCCTTCGTACGCCTCAATCATATTGTCTGCCCCAAGGACGTCACGGTCTCGACCCTCGGGGATCTCCAACAGCGGAGACGCCTGGCCGGCAGAAACATTCGGGTTGCGCGGTTCTCCCTGGAGCAATTCCACCTGGGGGCTGTCGCTCTCCTTGCCGCCCCTGCTGAGCCGGAAGACGAGCGCGACGAGAAGCAGGAGCACAAGGACGGCGAGGATGATGATATACGTCATGCTCTTCTTGGTCTTCGGATCGTCGAAATCCACGTTCTTGAGGAACGGCAGGAGCTTCTTGAGCCTGTTCACACTTTTTTCTTCCATAGCTTACTTGCCATTAAATGATACCAGCCTTCAGGAGGAAATTCACGATGTAAGCGATGCCGAGCAGGAATACTCCTGCGGCAAGAAAATAAGCGATACTCTTGAGAGACTTCTTCTCGTAGCCGGTGCCGAGAGAATTAAGCCGGTCCTCCATATCGACTCCTCTCTGCTTCAGAGATTCGGCCAGGTCCCCAAATGGGTTATTCTTGTTTTTACGTGCCATATCTTCTATCGGTTTCTGGATTCAACAAGTCGCGGGGTCTCCGCGTAGTAATTTGAGATCATCAATCCGTGCGGGTTGTTTTTGGTGCGTCCAGCCTCAACGACATCGCACGACGACTGCATCTTGTAGAGAGCGACGGTGGACTCGCGGAGAACGTACAGCGAGCTGTATGTCTTAGCCTTGTATGGGTACGTCATAATGTCTACCTTCACCGAGTCCACAGAGATCTGCTGCGTCGCGTTGATGTCGATGAGCGTCTGGAAATACTGCCGCTCCTTGAGGTTGCTGAAATACTGGTAAGCGCTCTTGTCCGCAAGCTCGAGGGCGCGGTTGATGTTCTGGTTGATCGTCGTCACGTTGGGGGCGATGTTGTAGAACAGCTCGTGGAAGCGGGTGACGTGGTCGATTACCTCGAGGTCACGCTGCGCGCCGTTCTCCGCTCGTACGGCCTCCATAATGGAGCCCTTCTCGAGTACGTAGATCTTGAACTCCTGCTGCTTGGCGTAACGGAATGACAACGCTATCGCCACCGTGCAGATCAGGACGCAGGAGAGCACCGCTCCCCAGGTGAGTATCTTCATCCCCCTGAAAGAGGAAATCAGGTCTGTCGTGAATTTTATCCCGTCGTTCATATCGTGATTGTTTTTCGTTGTCTATTTATTATCCTTTGGAGACGCTTGTCCCTTCCTTCGACACACCGCCGGCCGCTCCGGCTGCCGCACCTACACCACCCGCACCACCTGCGCCGCCCGCACCACCTGGGCCGCCGCCAGGCATGCGGACTCCGCTCACGGTCTGGGCGATTGTCGATGCGCCCTTCGATGCCGCGGAGGCAGCGCCGGCACCCGCGGCGAGAGCCGCGCCTGCGCCGGACGCCATTCCGC
>JAEEGL016437156.1_pt1 | contig 114724 bp, 104 predicted proteins | sample 9134231 | NCBI WGS metagenome assembly JAEEGL01 (sample SAMN16246548, study PRJNA631951) | gut metagenome | biome: gut microbiome; feature: rumen; material: fiber-attached | host: Bos | place: Iran: Karaj | collected 2018-10
CTTTCCTTGTTTTGGCTTGAACAACCTACATTGTATCGGAAAGGTGATTATCTTTGTATAACATCTGTCGCGCACCCGCATAGCGGGTGGTTTTTTGTCTCGCACGCTTCGCGAGCTCGACGGAGTCACGACTCCCGTAAAAGCAAAAAAGAGGCCGTCTTTTCAAAAGACAGCCTCTTTCTCTTTTCATCAGATAGTTCAGATCATGCTCTCGGGAGCGTGGAAGCGATGATGCCTGCCACTGCGCTGATCGGCATGGTCTGGATCCAGATGCGGCCGGGGCCGGTCACTTTGGTGTTGAAGAGACCTTCACCACCAAGGAAGATGTTCTTGGCGCCCTTGACCATCTCGATGTCCATGGAGACAGTGTCTTCCATCATGGCCAGATAGCCGGTATCGAGGAGCATGGACTGACCTGCAGCCAGCTGGTACTCGACAACGGAACCGTCGATCTCGACGAATGCGGTACCGTTACCGGAAAGTCTCTGCATGATGAAACCTTCACCGCCGAAAAGACCTGCACCCAGTTTCTTTCTGAAGTGGATGCTGAGCTCAACGCCCTCGGTTGCTGCGAGGAAAGCTCTCTTCTGTGCAATGATGCTGTGGTCCGGCGTGATCGAAATAGCGCGGATCTCGCCCGGGAAGCTCGAAGCAAAAGCGATGAGGCCCTGAGAGCCCTCTGCTGTGTATTTATTCTGGAACATCGCCTCACCGGCAAACATACGGCCAAGTGCCTTACCTACGCCGCCTGCCTGTGTCTGCATACGCATGTTCGGTGTCATCCAGCTCATGCCGCCACGCTCTGTGATCACGCTTTCGCCGGGCTCCATCGTGCATACTACTGCCGGGAGTTCTCCACCAAGGATCTGATATTGCATACTATATACCTCCGTGTGTTAGAAAATCTGAAATCATTCTAACATTCGGTCTTAAACGTTCGCAAGTCTCTTGAAGTTATCTGCCATCGGAGCGTAAAGATCCTTATAGATCTGATAGAACGGCTCATACTGGGCATGTACATCGGCTCTTGCATCCATGGAGGAAGCAGAGAAAATAGTAGCTCCGCAAGCTTCCTGGATCGTCGGATATACGCCGGCAGCTACAGATGCGAGAAGAGCTGCACCGAGAGCACCACCCTGATCAGATGCGCATGTATTTACTGTGCAGTCAAATACGTCTGCGAGCATCTGTCTCCAGAACTTACTCTTGCTGCCGCCGCCGCAGGCATACATGGAATCGATCTTAACACCGAGGTTATTGAAGATTTCGATGGAATCGCGGAGTGCGTAAACAACACCCTCCATAACCGCACGGAGCATATCCTTTCTCTCGTGCATAGCAGAAAGGCCGAAGAATACACCACGTGCATTCGGGTCGAGGTGCGGTGTTCTCTCACCCATAAGGTAAGGGAGATACAGGAGACGGTTAGCACCGATCGGTACCTCAGCTGCGATCTTATCGAGGAGCTGGTATACATCGATACCCTGCTTGTCTGCTTCGATAACTTCTGCGTCACAGCAGGTGTTCTTAAACCACTTCAGAGAGAGGCATGCTGCCTGATGAACGCCCATTACGTGCCAGCAGCCGGGAACAGCGGAGCAGAATGTATGTACGCGGCCCTTCGGGTCGACCTGCATATCGTCTGTGTGTGCAAATACTACGCCGGAAGTACCGAGTGTAGCAAAAGCTGTGCCTTCCTTAACGACGCCGCAACCGATCGCTGCTGCCGCGTTATCGCCTGCACCTGCAGCTACCGGGATACCGGCCGGAAGACCTGTCTCAGCTGCGATCTCTTCTGTTACGCGTCCGGAAACCTCTACGGACTCGTAAACCTTAGCGAGCCATTCCTTCTTGATATCGAGGAGCTCGAGAACTTCATCCGACCAGTTACGGTTCTTGATGTCGAGAAGCTGCATACCGGAAGCATCAGATACGTCTGTTGCGAACTCGCCGGTCAGTCTATAGCGTACATAGTCCTTCGGCAGAAGGATGTGGGCGACCTTCGAATAGATCTCCGGCTCATTGTTTCTGACCCAGAGGATCTTAGATGCTGTAAATCCTGTGAGTGCCGGAGAAGCGGTGATCGCCATGAGCTTATCAAGGCCTACCTTCTCGGTGATCTCTTCGCACTCTTTTGCGGTTCTCTGGTCACACCAGATGATGGACTTTCTTAAGACATTGCCGTCCTTGTCGAGCATAACGAGGCCGTGCATCTGACCGGAAAGACCGATACCTGCGATATCGTCCTTGTTGACGCCACTTTCCTTAACGACTGTCTTTAAACCTGTGAGTGCGGCATTCCACCAGTCATCCGGCTCCTGCTCCGCATAACCGTTCTGCGGCTGATACAGCGGGTACTCCACTGTATGTGCGGAAACGAGATTTCCGTCCTGGGAAAACAGTGCCGTCTTTGTACCGGATGTTCCGATGTCGATACCGATAAGATATTTCATAGTTCAAATCTCCTTATGTTGTTTATTTTCGGGGCTTCTGCCCTTATTCACTTTTTGTTTCGGATGCTTTCGCACCCTCTCTTCGTTCTTTTCTGCACGCAATCCTTATTTTACTACGGAAACGCTGATGCAGGAAGAACCTGTGAGCTCCTTGCTCTTTTCATCCGGCTGGGATGTGCCGGCATAGATCGTGAAGGAATTTCCTCCGCTTATGACTTCGCCGTCGTCGTTTACGACATCAAAAGCACCCTTATCGAGCGTGATCTTCACCTTCTCCTCCGCACCTGCAGCGATCGCCACGCGGGCAAATCCGCAGAGTTTCGGATACTTCGTCGCATCCTCTGAAGTATTGCTCCGGATGTAGATCTGTACGACGTCCTCTGTATCCACATCGCCTTTATTAGCCACCGATACAGTCACGGAACGGTCCGCATCATCGTAAATGCAGTCCGACACCTCGACTTTTGAATAAGTAAGGCCATATCCGAACGGATAGAGGATATTGTCACGTGTATAGCGGTAGGTGCGATCCTTCATGGAGTAATCGGCAAAATCCGGGATTCCTTCGATGCTTTCGTAGAACGTCAGCGGGAGTTTTCCGGAAGGAGATACCTTGCCGAAGAGGATATTGGCCAGAGCCGTTCCGCCGAGTTCACCCGGATACCATGCCTGGATCAGGGCGTCCGCCTTTTCCGCAAGCGGGTTGATGGAAGATCCGGCGGCAAGTACGACCACCGTCGGCTTTCCGAGTGCCAGTACTTTCTCGATCAGGACACGCTGTCCCTCCGGCAGGAGAAGATCTCTCTTATCGCCGGAATCAAATGCATTACCGGTATCGCCCTGTTCTCCTTCAAGGGTCGCGTCAAGACCGACACAGAGGACAACAACATCGCTCATCTCCGCAAGGATCAAAGCTTCTGCGATGCCGTCCTCAGCAAAGGCCAGCGGCTGGATGCGATCCTTACTTAAGTGCGCGCCTTCCGCATAGTATACGCGGATATCGTCGCCCGCTTCTTCTCTAATACCTTCGAGGAAGGTCTTCGGAGCCACGGATGTGCCGTAGTAGTTTCCGCGCAGCGCATCGATACTGTCGCTGTTCGGACCGATCACGGCAATGGACTTGATGGAGTCTTTCGATAGCGGCAGGAGTCCTTCGTTTTTCAGAAGTACCATGGACTTCTCGGCGCACTCAAGGGATACTTTCCGGTGCTCGTCACAGGCTACGACATCGTACGGGATATCGTCAAATTCCGTATGCTCCTCGAAAAGACCCAGTCTCATTCTCGTCCGCATAAGACGGACGACCGCATTTCTTATGGTCTCTTTCGAGACGAGGCCTTCCTGTTCGGCCGCCATCATGTGGACATAGGTGTTGCCGCAGTTTAAGTCACAGCCGGCATTGATCGCCATGGCCGCAGACTCGGTCGGTGTCTTCGTGACACGGTGGTTCTCGTGGAAGTCACGGATCGCCCAGCAGTCGGAAACGAAGTAACCGTTAAATCCCCACTCCCTGAGTTTTCCCATCAGGAAAGAACTGGCGCAGGTAGGTTCGCCGTTGAGTCTTGTATATGCACCCATGACGCCTTCGACATGCGCCTCTTTGACCAGTGCTTCAAATGCCGGAAGATAGGTCTCGGCGAGGTCTTTTTTCGAAGCGATGGTATTAAATTCGTGGCGAAGTGCCTCCGGACCGCTGTGGGCCGCAAAATGCTTGGCGCAGCCTGCCGCGAGCATATACTTGCCGTCGCCCTGAAGTCCCTTTACGAAGGACACACCGAGGCGAGTCGTAAGATACGGGTCTTCACCGTAGGTCTCATGGCCTCTTCCCCATCTCGGATCGCGGAAGATATTGATGTTCGGGCTCCAGAGTGTGAGTCCTTTATAGATATCCCGGTCGCCCTTTTTGCTCGAAGCATTGTACTTGGCACGGGCTTCGGTCGCGATGATCTTCGCGACTTTTCCGAGGAGTTTATCGTCAAACATAGCCGCCAGGCCGATCGCCTGAGGGAACATGGTCGCGGTTCCGGAACGTGCCACACCGTGAAGGCCTTCGTTCCACCAGTTATATGCCGGAACACCCAGACGCTCGATAGCCGGCGCACCGTAGCTTAACTGAGGCACCTGTTCTTCAAATGTCATCTGATCAGCAAGATCTTCTGCTCGTTCCTGAAAAGAAAGATTCGGGTTTTGATACTTTTCCATGTTGTCTCCTCACTGTGGTTCTGCTTTTAGATTCTTGCAGCTGTCGCCGAGGATAAGGTGCGGCTTTAAGCTGATTGTCTTTGGGATCTTCTTCTCTCCCGCGATCTGCGCAAGTAGGTTCTTGGCGGCCTCTTCGCCGATCTCTTTTGTATCCTGACGGATCGTCGTCAGCTTCAGACTCGTTCTCTGTGTGATCTCAATGCCGTCAAATCCGACGACAGAGATATCGTCCGGCACAGAAAGACCCGCTTCCCGGATCGCTTCGATCACACCGATCGCGGAATAGTCATCACTGGCGATCACAGCCGTCGGACGGTCATCGGCTGTGGCCGAAAGAAGCTTTTTCATGGAATCCGCGCCACCCTCGATCGAGTAATAACGGGATGGGAAAAGGCGAAGTGTCATCTCCTTTTTTCCGACCTCTGCGACGGCTTTTTCGAGTGCGGAGATACGGGCCTCGGTGATGAACTTTCCTCTTTCTCCATGGAGATAAACGACATTCTTATGCCCCAGTTCGTGAAGATAGGAGATAAGCATACGCATGCTCTCCTCCGGGTCGGTCATGATGCAGCCGATATCGTCATCTTCAAAGTCGATGGCGATCTTCGGGAGATTGCTCTCGATCAGTTCTCTGGCATCCTTCTGTGAATGATCTGTGTTTACGATAAAGATACCGTCCACATGGCGGTATCTGCAGTGTCCTAAGTACGACAGGCCGAGATTGCCGACTTTGTTGGAGATGAAGACGATATCGTAACCGTGCTTCTCCACATAGTCTTTAAAGCTTTCGATCACCTGGGCAAAAAGATAGTGCCAAAGACCCATTTGCGAAGTGTCCTGGCACAATACACCGATCGACCAGGTGCGGCTTTGCGAAAGCGCTCTTGCGCCCGCATTCGGAACATAGTCCAGTTCCTGCGCAATGCGGCGCACACGCTCACGTGTACTGGCACTTACATCACTGGCATTCGACAACGCTTTCGAAACTGTGGCGGGCGAAAGGCCGCAAGCCTTTGCTATGTCATAGATCGTTGCCATAATCTTGTCCTCTCTGGTAGATCTTTCTGAATGGAATTATCCGTGATTACATAGAATTCCGCCGGAACCCTTTGATCAGGATCCCGGCGGAACACCGTTATTACTTATTTACGACCTCTTTGCAGGTAGCAACTACATTTGCGACAGTAAAGCCGAACTTCTCCATCAGCATGGAAGGCTTACCGCTGGCGCCGAATGTATCCATGGTGACGTAGCCGCCGTCGATACCGACGAGCTTGCCCCAGGAGTAAGAGGAACCGGCCTCGATCGCTACACGTGCGGTAACGTTCGGAAGCAGGATGGAATCACGATATGCCTTATCCTGAGCAAGGAATACGTCCAGGCACGGAACGGATACGACACGAGCGTCGATACCCTCGGAAGCAAGTTCATCTTTTGCCTTGATACCGAGCTCTACTTCGGAACCGGAAGCGAGGATGATGACATCCGGAGTCTCCTTGGATTCCTTAGCTACGATATAAGCACCCTTCAGGGCTTCCTTGGAGGAAGTCGTCAGAGGCATGAGGTTCTGTCTGGAAAGAACGAGTGCAGACGGTGTCTTCGGAGAAGAGATCGCTGCTACCCAGGAAGCAACTGTCTCGGTTGCATCGCACGGACGCCATACATTGAAGTTCGGCATGGAGCGGAGCATGGTCAGCTGTTCTACCGGCTCATGTGTCGGGCCGTCTTCACCAACACCGATACTGTCGTGTGTGAACATGAAGATCTGCGGGATGTTCATGAGAGCAGAAAGACGTGCCATCGGCTTGGTGTAGTCAGAGAATACGAAGAATGTAGCACAGTAAGAGCGCAGACCGCCGTGGAGCAGCATACCGTTGGAGATACCGGACATAGCGAGCTCACGAACACCGAAGTGCATGTTTCTGCCGGCTCTGTCAGCCTTGCTGAAATCGCCCTTGCCGTTCATGTAGGACTTGTTGGACGGAGCGAGGTCAGCGGAACCGCCGATCAGGTTCGGGATACGGTCAGCAAGTTTGTTCAGGACCTTACCGCCGAGAGCACGGGAAGCCTGCGGCTTGTCATCTACTGTCCACAGATCTTCGTCATCCAGAAGTGCGGAATAATCATTGCTGAAGAACTTGTCCCAGAGAGCCTTGAGATCCGGGTTTGCCTTCGCATATTCAGCGAACATAGCATCCCACTTCGCATGAGCGTCTGTACCCTTAGCACCAAGCTCAGCATAGTGATCGTAAACTTCCTGCGGAACGACGAAGGACTCTTCGCACGGCCAGCCGAGTGTCTTACGCATAGCTGCGATGTTCTCCTCACCGAGAGGCTCACCGTGAGCAGATGCTGTACCCTGCTTAGCTTCGCAGCCGTATCCGATGATGGAACGGATCTCGATGAAGGAAGGCTTGGTCTTCTCTGCCTTTGCAGCTTCGATCGCCTTAGCGATCGCTTCGATATCGTTACCGTCTTCTACGAGGAGCGTCTGGAAACCGCAAGCTTCCATACGGCCTCTTACGTTCTCGGTAAAGGCGATATCTGTAGAACCTTCAATAGAGATGCTGTTGGAGTCATAAAGAACGATGAGCTTATCGAGGCCAAGTGTGCCGGCCAGGGAAAGAGCTTCTTCGGAGATACCTTCCATGAGGCAGCCGTCGCCGCACTCTACGAAGGTGTAGTGATCGATGACCGGGAATTCCGGCTTATTGAACGTCTCAGCAAGGTGAGCTTCTGCGATAGCCATACCTACTGCCATGGAAAGACCTGCGCCCAGAGGACCTGTTGTCGCGTCGATACCTGCAGTGTGGCCGTACTCCGGATGACCCGGTGTCTTACTGTCCATCTGACGGAACTGCTTTAAGTCTTCTACGGAAAGACCGCCTACACCAAAGAGGTGCAAAAGAGAATAATAAAGTGCAGAACCGTGACCGCCGGAAAGAACGAAACGGTCTCTGTTGATCCACTTCGGATCCTTCGGATCAAAAGTCATTTCCTTGCCCCACAGCGTGTAAGCCATGGATGCCGCACCAAGCGGGAGACCCGGGTGTCCTGAATTTGCCTTCTGAATCATATCCGCTGAAAGAACTCGGATGGCTGAAATTGCGTTTTGTTCGATTTGTGTACTCATACGTCCATACACTCCTTCTCTAAAAATGTATATATGATACGCGCGGAGGGCGCTGTATTGACATGGTAAGTGACCCGTGACCCCACCTTTTTTCTGAGGAGAAGGGAAACGTTCCGAAATCGATTTCGAAACGGGGGCAAAAAAATGGAGCACGAGCTCACTTGCCTATTAAGTTTATATTGTAGCGGGTCAAGTGTCAATGTCGGAGAAACGTAAAGTTTTTGTAAATGTCATTGCGCACGATTATACGTATAGTATAAAATAGCAGAGATAAAAAACACATATCACCCGGGGGAGACGAATTTGAAAATCCTGATCAAGCGCGACGTTCTTTTCCAGCATCTTTCGGAACCTGTACTTAAGACCGGACTTCTCGAACAGCTGAAAGAATTTAAACAGCATGGCAAATGCACCTGCTATGACCACAGTGTTGCTGTGGCCAAAACTGCGCTTTTATGGTCCATGGTACTTCCCTTCCGCTTCAAGCAGAAACAGCTCGTACGCGGCGCACTTCTTCACGATTATTTCCTTTACGACTGGCATCACGTTAAGCTCGAAAAGCTCCACGGCATTGCCCATCCGCATACCGCCGCAGAAAATGCCCGCCGTGATTTTGACATCACGCCGCTTGAAGAAAACATCATCCGCCGCCACATGTTCCCGCTGACGCCGATCCCGCCGAAATACAGAGAAAGTGTTCTCGTTACGCTTTCCGATAAATACTGCGCGACCAAAGAGGTCTTCACCGCCCTCGCTCACCGCATCCGCACGGGCCGTCCCGTTGCGCATCTGGCCAACATGCTGGCCTTTATCATCGCTCTTTTCCCATGGACGTAAATGCCCTTCTTTCCTGGTTTTGGGAAAACCGCCGTATCCTTCCCTGGAGATCTGACCGCACTCCTTATTCCACATGGATCTCTGAAGCCATGCTCCAGCAGACGCGTGTTGCTACCGTCCTCGACTATTACCCGAGATTTTTAAGCCGTTTTCCTGACCCGAAAGCGCTCGCAACTGCTTCGGAAGATGAAGTCCTGAAAGTATGGGAAGGTCTCGGCTATTATTCCCGCGCGAAAAACCTCATGAAGGGTGCCGCCTATATCTGCGAAAACTATAACGGAGATCTTCCTTCTGAACCCGATCTTCTCATCCGGATCCCCGGCATCGGGCCCTACATGACAGGTGCGATCTCTTCCCTGGCTTTCGGGAAAGCCGTGCCCGCCGTAGATGGAAATGTCATCCGCATCTACTGCCGCCTCTATTCCCTTCCGCTTATTGCTTCGGAAGGAGCCACTTTCAAAGAGATATATAAAAGAGCGAACGCAGATATCCCGGAAGAAAACCCGGGCGACTTTAACGAAGCACTCATGGATCTGGGCGCGACTGTCTGCACACCAAGATCACCGAAATGCACGATCTGTCCTTTTTCTAATGAATGCAGCGCTTTTCTTCTCGGGAAACAGGAAGACTTCCCTGTGAAAAAGCAAAAGAAAGAAGTCCCCGTCGAAGAGCATACGATCCTGAAGATCTTTCTCGGGGAAAAGATCCTCGTGCGAAAGCGCCCCGACAAAGGTCTTCTTTCCGGTCTATATGAATTCATCGATCTTACGGGAACACTGTCAGAAAAGGAAGTCGAAAAGTGGGTATCTGATCTTTTCGGACAGAAAAAGAAGGGAAACTCTTCCGATCCCTTTACCATTCGCCCGCTTGGCGGCGCGCATCACATCTTCTCGCATCTTCGCTGGAACATGACCGGATATGAGATCCATCTGCCGGCCAAAAAAGACGCAGAAAAGGCCGCCCGATCTCTGGGCGACCTTGTCAGCCAAAAAGAATATGAAGCACTCGCCTTCCCTTCTGCGCTCCGCGCATACCGCTGAAGCGCTTCCCTGGAAAACTGGATCAGTCTGCGAACATGATGCCGATGAAAGCCTCTTCTCTCTTCTTGCCTGCGATCATGCTGTTCTTATCTGTCTTCAGCGCGATATCCGGCATCTCCGCATCGTCAAATCTTGAATATGCACGCAGGATCAAAAGTCCGCTTTCGGTATCGTAACCGATGACCTCGACGCGCGCACTGCTCGGCAGTTCCATCTCTGCGCCGACAGTATCTGTCACGATATCGTACTCATTTCCCGTAAGCGGCATGATCGTCATAAACAGTCCGCGATGACACTTGGCCATAGTCGAAAGCTTCTTGATGTGTCCGTCTTCGGTAAGCGCATATTCAAAGTCCATAAACATGGTGCCCATGATTTCCACACGTTCACTTACGAGGAAGTGGTTCGGATCCAGAGCCGAGGATGGCTTGCTCTCAAAACACTCGACAAATACCGGAGTTTCTCCGTTTATATCGAAGATATAAGTGTAATAATCCTCTCCCTCGCAATCCATGGTCATGAGAAGATAGTACTTTCCGTTTACGCACATGACGTGACTTCCGTCAAAGGGATCGAGTTCTTCCATCCAGTCCATCTCTTCAAAATCCGAAGCATGAAGGACCGTTTTCTTCCCGTAAAGAGAAATCGTCACGGACTCCACTTCATACTGGCTGCTTCCGTTGTTGACGGTAAGTTCCAGTTCATCGAGAACGCCGTCGCCGTTAAAATCCCACATCAGTTTGTTCTCGCTTCCAAGACTCAGGGTAAAGCTCTTCGGCGTCGATCCGAAATAGGACATGTCGAAGATATCACCGTAGCCGGCTACCGGGATCTTGATACCGTTATAGTAAATACCGTCATAGGTCATTCCGAAGGAAAAGTCCCCGCCCTGAATACGTGAGACGGCTTCGTTCGGGTCCTCGCCTCCCACGGTCTTTAAGTAGGAATAAAGGTAATTGGCAAAGGCATCCTGATCCTTGACCACATCGGAAAGAAGGATCTCCGATCCGTCGCTCGAACGGTAGTTCTCATAGGTCCGGGAAGTCCTGGACTCCTCGTTCGTCTCATAGTAATAGATCGTCGTACAGAACGACAGGATCTGGCTGTCGGCACGGATGATCTCACATCCCATGCGGTATGTATACTCAAAAAGTTCAGAACCCGTTTTTTCGAGGTTTACGAATTCCTCTCTCTTTTTTTCAAAAGCCCGGCTGCAGGCATCTGCGTTATGCCAGGTGTATTCATCGAGGATCCTCTTTACAGAAGGAGATCCGCCTTCTGCTGTCATGACATCGTATTCCACATCCACATCCGAAAGGAAGATCCCGTAATCCTGATCCCGGTGGGAATCAACTGCGCCGTATTTCATGACATCTCTTGTCTTTCCGATATTTTCACCCTTCAGATCATGGCTTACGACCAGATCCGAGGAAGAGGGAGCTGCGGTCGTTTCCGTAGTCTCTGTCTCGCTTTCCGAAGAACTGTCTGTCGCTTCGGTTTCGGTCTCGGTCGGCTCCGAGGAAGCACTTGTATCACTTGTCTCTTCGGTCTCTGTAGTATCAGTAGGCTCCGTTTCTGTCGGTGCTTCTGTCGTCTCTGTTTCTCCACTCGGAAGTCCGATCTTCCCGCCTACATTACCGGATGATTTATCGGATGTACAGGCCACACATGTGCCTAAAACTGCCATACATAGTAAAGCTGCAACGATTCTTTTCATACCACTTGTCTCCCTCATAAAAGCGTTGAAAAAAGCACAGGACCACCCTGTCTTTTCGTATGCTCTTTCTCGAAAAGAACCTATCACTACAGGGGTAAAATGTCAAGAAAAACTGCGGTTTGAAATCGGACTACTTCTCGATCTCCACGGTATAGGTCTCCGTGCCCACCGTGATGGAAGTGATATCGGTAAGGGAGCTGAAAAGCGTCTCCGCCACATAGTTGAACTGCTCCGGGGTCTCGCCTCTTTCGAGCATCTCGATCAGGGCCTGTACACGGGGTCCGTGAAGCGGATTACACTCCGCGATACATGAGATCTTCCCTTCCTTCAGGAACTGTCTGGCGTCCTTGTTGATACCGTCAAAGGAGACCACCATGATCTCGCCGTTTAAGATGTCAGGGCCTGCCTTCTTACCGGCCGCTTCGATCGCCGCGATGGCACCGATGGCCTCATTGTCGTTTTCGCAGTAGACCACATTGATATTGTCGTATTTTCGGAGAAACGATGCCATGACTTCTTTTCCGCGGACTTCGGTAAAATCTCCGCTCTCCGAAGCCAGAAGATCCCATCCGTAATCTCTTGCCGCATTATTCAGCGCTCTCGTTCTTCCGATCTGGGCCGTCGATCCGAGCGTTCCCTGAATATTGACGATATGGACATCTTCCGGAGCGATACTGTTCTTTTCCGTAAATTCGTGAAGCCAGGTCGTCATCTTCTGCCCTTCGAGTTCGAAATCCGAACCGACCCAGCAGGTATAAAGGGATCTGTCCTGGACATCGACTCTACGGTCAACGATGATCACGGGGATACCGGCATCCTTCGCTTCTTTTAATACGAAATCCCAGCCGGTCTCTGTCTCCGGCGCCAGGACGATATAGTCTACATCCTGCTGGATGAACATGCGAAGTGCCGTGACCTGATTGGCCTGCTTCTGCTGGCCGTTCTTATAGATCAGTTTAAAGCCGTTCTCCTCGGAAAGCGCACTCTGCATCGACTCGGTATTCGTTCTTCTCCAGTCGGATTCCGCGCCGAGCTGGGAAAAGCCGACAGTAACCATCTTCTTGTCGGTCGTCGATTCTGTTGTACTTTCAGAAACAGCACTACTCCGACAGGCAACCGAAGCGGTTGCCAGCAGGAGTAGTAATGCTGCCAGACAGGCTGTTTTTTTCATTCCAAATGCTCCTTACGTTTTGAGCGCTCTTTTCTTCTGCCTTATAACGATGCTCTGGATCACGAGGAAGAGGCAAAGCATAGCGGCAATGGTGATACCGGTCCACCAGGCCTGATCGAGACCTGCGGAAGCAACGATATTCTGAATGGTACTTAAGGAGAGCACACCGAAGAGCGTTCCTATGATGTTTCCGACACCACCTGTGAGCATCGTACCGCCGATGATCGAGGAAGCGATGGCATTCATCTCCATGCCCGTCGCATGAGATGCCGCACCGGAACCAACATGGAGGAAGTACACATATCCGCCGATGCCGGCCATCAGGCTGCAGACAATGTGGGAAAGGAACTTGGTCCTTTTTACATTGACGCCGAGCATCAGAGCGCTCTGCTGGTTTCCGCCCACTGCATAGAAGTTTCTTCCGAGCTTCGTATAGCGAAGTACCAAGAATAATATTACCACAATGATCAGGGCGACCACTACACCTATCTCCACATAGGCCGGTATGTACATGCCCTTTTTGTTATAAGATCCCATCTTCGGAACGGTGATACGTGTGTTCTTAAGTTTGGTGAAATCCTTGTTCTGTACGTTGAAAGGAGCAGTGTTGACGATGGTCGTCATGCCTCGCGCGAAGAACATTCCGGCGAGTGATACGATAAACGGCTGGATGTCAAAGTACGCGACCAGGATGCCCTGGATGATGCCGTAGGCAAGTCCGATACCAAGCGCGATCAGTATTGAAACGAAGATGTTCGGATTACTGGTCTTATCGAGATAGACGGCACAGCACATGGAGACGAGAGCGACGACGCCGCCGACGGAGATATCGATCCCGCCGGTGATCATGACGATGCTCATGCCGCAGGCCGTGATGATCAGTGCCGCATTGGCGTTAAGGATGTTAAAGAACATCTGCGGTTTTCTGAAACCGGAACCCTGGAACACGATCGCGCCGATATACATCAGAAGGAAGATCACGATGGTGATAGCAAGAAGAAGATTGGTGTCACTGACTTTATTAAAAATGCCACCTTTAAGTTTTTTCTTATCCATTATGCCTCCCCCTTACCTGCGCGCTTTGGTGTGAGTTTTTTGACAGCACTGCCAAGACCTTCTCTTACCTTCGGTGCCGAGAAGAACACCAGAAGGATAACGACGACTGCCTTATAGGCGGCCAGAGCGTCAGACTGTACGTTGAATTTATAAAGTGTCGTAGTCAGGAACTGGATAACGTACGCGCCGAGAACGGAAGCCCACATGTTGAACTTACCTCCCGAAAGTGCGTTTCCGCCGAGTGCGACTGCCAGGATGGCGTCCATCTCGATGTCCTTCGCAATGACAGAATAGTTAATGGTGGAAAGTCGGCTGACCTTAATAAGTGCCGCCACAGCGACGCACAGACCTAAGATGACGAACGCGATGAATTTGATGAGCGTCGGGTTGATACCGTTCAGTCTGGCCGACTTTTCATTGATTCCAACGGCCTGGGTGTAGAGGCCGAGATTGGTGAACTTCAGGACGAGTGCCATAACGACGATACATATGAGGACGATGAATACGGTCGTCGGTATCGGCACCCCGGGGATGAAGCCGCCGAAGTAGGAAAACTTCGGATCAGGCACGATCGGAAGTTCATTATTATTGATCCATGCTGCGATGGACCGCCCTGCTGTAAACAGGATCAAGGTGGCGATCATAGGCTGTATCTTGAAGAACGATACGAGTGCGCCGTTGAATGCGCCGCACAGCATACCTACGAGACAGGCCACCAAGAAAGCGACGATGATCGGTGCCTGGATCGCATCGGGTCTCGAGTTAGTGCCGCAGAGGACGCGCAGCATAGCCGAGCCGGCGATAGCGATCGTTGCACCGACGGAGATATCCTGTCCACCGGATGCCGCGGTAACGAGCGTCATGCCGATCGCCAGGATCGCAAGTTCCGATCCGTAATCCAAAATAGTGATCAGATAGCCGGAGAGGACCGGATTTCCTGCGTTATTCTTACCCAGAGATACCTTGAAGAATCCCGGGTCGACGATCAGATTTATCACCGCCAGCAGAATAAGCGCCATGATCGGGATAAATAACTGATTGCCGGTTATTTTCTTAACTATAGACTTGAACATTCTTTACTCTCCTCCTGCGATGGTGCTCATGATCTTCGTCTGTGTAAGATCTTCACCTGATAGTTCTCCGACGACTTTCCGGTCACGCATGACAACGAGTCGTGAACACGTTCTCAGCATCTCGTCGGTCTCGGAAGAGATAAAGGTAACACTCATACCCTCGGAAGCCAGTTCCAGAACGAGCTTCTGGATATCGACTTTCGTACCGACATCGATACCACGTGTCGGTTCATCGAGGATGAGGTATTCCGGATGCATCAGCAGCCATCTTGCGAGGATGACCTTCTGCTGGTTACCGCCGGATAAAGACTTGATCGGCGTATCGGCCGATGCCGTCTTGATACTCAGTTTCTTGATGTATTCATCAGCGAACTGATTGGCCTGGGCCTTGGTAAAGGGTTTGAAAAATCCCTTCATGACCTGAAGCGCCAGGATGATGTTATCGCGTACGGAAAGATCGCCGATGATACCATCGATCTTACGGTCTTCCGGAAGATACGCAATACCGTATTTCATGGCATCTCTCGGTGAATGGATCTTCACCTGTCTGCCATTGACTTTCACCTTGCCGCCGGTGACGCGGTCCGCGCCGAATATAGCACGGACGCACTCACTACGGCCGGAGCCAAGAAGCCCCGTGAACCCGTTTACTTCTCCCTTGTTGATATAGAAGTTGAATGGTTTGATCCCGGAAACACTGCAAAGCTTCTCTGCTTCGAAGACCCTTGAGCCGGCGTCCCCCGCGTGATATCCTTCTTGTTCTCCCTTGATATCAGAAAGGTCGTCCATCTCTTTTCCGAGCATCTTTGCAACGAGCTTAACTCTCGGAAGATCCCTGATCTCGTACTCTCCTACAAGCTGACCGTCACGTAATACCGTGATCTTGTCACATACTTCATAGACCTGATCGAGGAAGTGGGTCACGAAAATGATGCCCACGCCAAGCGCCTTGAGATCGCGCATCAGGCCAAATAATTTTTCTACCTCTTGCTCATCTAAAGAAGAAGTCGGTTCATCAAGGATCAGTACCTTACAATCCATATCTACTGCCCGGGCGATGGCTACCATCTGCTGTACGGCAATCGAGCAGTTGCCCAGCTGCTGTGTAGCTCTTGCCGGGATATCCAGTTTTTTCAAGAGTCTGTCCGCATCGGCATTCATCTTTTTCCAGTTGGTCAGAGGACTTTTGCCGCGACTCACATACATGTTTTCCGCCACCGTCAGGTTCGGGCACAGCGTGATCTCCTGATACACGGTGCTGATACCGAGTTTCTGTGCATCCTGCGGGGAATGGATATTCACTGTCTTTCCGTCAAGAATGATCGCTCCGCCATCTTTCGGATACACACCGGTGAGTACTTTAATCAATGTGGATTTGCCGGCGCCGTTCTCGCCCATCAGTGCATGTATCTCGCCTTTATTCAGAGTAAAGTCGACCTTCTGTAATGCACGCACGCCAGGAAAAGTTTTGTCGATCGCTCGCATTTTAAGCAAACTATTATTATCCACGGGTTATACCTCTTGTGCTTCGGATTTTTTAAAAAACGCAGTGCGGTTTCTCCTCACGGATCCATCCGCACCGCGTTTTTCAGGTAAATGGTTACATATCAGATGCCGTATTTATCTACGTCTTCCTGCTTGATGGTTGCAGCATCGAAGCCCTTTTCTTCCATGATGATGGTCTTCTCAGGTGTCTTGCCTGCTTCGAGGTCCTTAATGATGCTGTCGATGTAGCTTGCCTGGAACGGGTTGCACTGACCGTCGTAATTCCAGTTCTGCTTTAAGAGTTCTTCCAGAGCCCACTTGTTGCAGTCAAAGCCCATTACGATAACGTCCTTGCCTACGCCGTGAGAGATACCTGCTGCGTCAAGAGCTGCAACAGCGCCCTTCGCCATATCGTCGTTCTCAGCATAGATTACGTTGAACTTCGTACCGGAGTCGATAACGGACTGTACGATCTGCTGTGCCTTCTCAGCGTTCCACTCAGCGGTCTGCTGCTTAACGATCGTCCAGTTGCCTTCAGCGGCTACCTTTGTATCGAGAGCACCGGATCTGCCCTGCTGAGCTGCGGAACCCATAACACCCTGGATATGAATTACGTTGTACTCGGAAAGATTCTGGCTTGCGAGCCAGTCAACTGCTGTCTGGCCTTCCTTAGCCATATCGGAAACGATAGAAGCTTCATAGAGGCTCGGGTCTGCGTTGATGGTTCTGTCGAAGAGGATGACCTTAACGCCGGCGTTCTTTGCATCCTGGAGAACGGAATCCCAACCTGCTACGTCAGCAGCGGAAAGGAGAAGATAATCTACTTCGTTCTGGATGAATGTCTGAGCGTACTGGATCTGCTCATCGTTCTTGAGGCTGTAGGAGAAAGATGCGTCATAGCCGTTCTCCTTGGTGAACATAGCCTTCAGGTCTGCGTCGTTTGCTGTACGGTAACCGGACTCGTTCGGGTCGTTGTTGATGATACCTACTTTAATAAGACCTGTGCTCTCTTCTTTGCTAGCCTCTGTGGTTGTTTCAGGTGCTTCAGTTGCCTTTTCGGTTTCTGTCGGCTTTGCTGTTGTCGTTGTTGTTGTTGTGCTGGAGCTGCTGCATCCTGCGAGACTGAAAGCAAAAACAGAAGCCATGATAAGTGCTACTACTTTTTTCATGATTTACCTCCCTGGATAGTCACTTTTTCGGGGTCCTTCCCCCTTCATCTGACTTCATTTTAGGTTTGTCACAAAAAAAGACCATTCACAAAAAACGGAAACGAAGTTGGATTTTTTATCCCTTACGATTTCCGTTTCATTTTTCTACGATTTCGGTTTGTTTTTTCGATTTGGGAAGTCGAAGTTCCACTCTCGTGCCCCGGTCGAGGATACTCTCGATGTGGATCCCGTACCCTTCTCCGTAGTTTAAACGGATCCTCTCATTTACATTATAAAGTCCGTAGACGACTCCGCTCTCCGGCGTGTGCTCGCGAAGCGCACGTCTGACTTTACGGAGATGTTCCTCGTCCATACCTTTTCCTTCGTCTTCCACCACGAGCGAGAGATACTCTTTCTTCTCCTCGCCGTACACCTTGATGGATCCGCCGCCGCGCTTGTTCTTGATGCCGTGGTAAAGTGCATTCTCGACGATCGGCTGGACAGAAAGCTTCGGGATCATATACTCGAAAAGATCTTCCGGAACATCGATCTCAAACTTCAATATATCCTGGTAACGGATCTGCTGGATCTCCAGGTAGCTTCGTACATGCTGGAGCTCTTCTCTGATCGTGACCGATTCTTTTCCTTTATTAAGAGAAAGACGGAAAAAGTCCGAAAGGTTTCCGACCATGCTCACGACCTGTTTCTGGTTTCCGGCCTCCGCCGACCAGATGATCGCATCGAGCGTGTTATAGAGGAAGTGCGGATTGATCTGCGACTGCAGAAGATCGAACTCGGATTTTCTAAGGCGCTTCTGCTCTTCTTTTACCTGTTCCTCGATCGGGCGTGTGATCCACTTCGGACCGACATAGGAAACGACGATCATGGAAATGAGGCCGAAAGCCATAAGACCCGCGGTGATCTCAACGATGTTCATGAAGAGCTTGTTGTTCTCGGCCTGCATCGTCTGGATCTGGCGGTTCTCGTAGTAGATATATTCGTTGATCGTCTCCTGGAAAAGAGACGTTACGATCTGCACGTCGTTTTCCCAGATGAGCTTATTGGATTCGTACTTGTCCTCATACCCGAGATTCTCGGTGATCTGCGTGACATAAATGTCCAGGTTGTTTAAATACTTTTCGGCATAGAGGAGACGCTGCAGGTTATCCTCCGTATTGGTGTAACCCTTAAGACCTGTGACTACCTGACGGGCCTTGGCCAGTTCACTCTTCAAAGTGGAGTTTTCCGGCGTGACGTTACCGACGACGAGAAGATAGGTCTCATTATCGAAGTCCTCTTTAAACTTCAGGGAGATCTCACTTGCGGCAACAACGGAGCTGATCATCTTATTGTTGCGCTCGTTGATATGCCACATGTTATAGAAGGCATAGCACATGAAGACCACGCTCGGCAGGAGCAGGACGATATAGGAGATACGGATCTGGTTCGCAAGATGCGATCTCGGTTTTCGGGCCTTCTCTTTTGTCATTTACTCTTCCCCGTCGTTTCGGCCGCGGTTTCTATACTGTGTCGGCGTTACACCCTGCGTCTTTTTGAAAAGATACGAGAAGTAATGCGGATCTTTGTAGCCCACCATGATGCCGATCTCGTTGCTCTTCTTCGAAGTCCTTCTAAGAAGATCCTTCGCCATATTCATGCGGTAATCGGTCAGGTACTTGATGAAAGGCTGACCCGTTTCCTGCTTGAAGATCGAGCTTAAGTGGTTCGGTGAGAAATTGACCTGCGCCGCGAGTGTATTGAGCGACAGCTCCTCATCCGAATAATGCTCGTAGATATATGCGATGGCATCCTTCATGACATCGTGATACCGGCCGAGTGCGTGGTCTTCACGAAGCGTGAGGGCCTCCTTCAGGATCCGGTTTATGTAGTCGTGTGTATTCTCCTCTTCGGACAGGACCTCTGCCCCCGGGAAACCGAACTTCTCTTCCATTTCCTGTCTCGTAAGTCCAAGTTCGTTTTCTGCAAAATCCGCCACGCAGAAATAAACGTCCATGGCGATGTACTGACGAAGCATCGTGGACTTCAGCGCATGACCACCGATATTATTTAAATATTCCTCTAAGAAGAATTCGATCTCCGATGCTTCACCGGCACGCAGGAATCGCTTCATGAGACGCCGGTCGATATGCTTCGGATCGATCTCGGAGAGGATATCGACATTATTTTCCGGACGAAGCCCTTCCTTCGATCCTTCGAGGAAAGCATTCTCCGAAGTAAGATACAGATGCGCATATGCACGGCTTGCCCAGTCAAATGACTCGTGGATCTCCGTGATCCTTCCGACCGTCTGTCCGATGGCGCCGAAGTAGCGGATATGCTTATACCCCGAAAAGAGTTCTTTCATCTTACTGATAGCACGGTCGATCCTTCTTCGGATCTGCTTATCGTCATCCCCCTTGAAAAGAAGCGCCGTCCCTTCTACCTTAAAGTCGAAGAACAGGGCATTCTCCTCTTCCGCGATCCTTCGCACCGCATCTTCCACAGTAAGAACGCTGGTGGAATATTCACCAATATCGTGCTTATCGGACCAGATCTTCAAAAGCACGATGTTATAGCGGATGGCCGTCAGATCGATCGAGAGTTTTTTCGATTCCGCGATCAGTTCAGATGCATTCTTCCCGCCCTTGATGAGCGTATTGAAAAAGTCCCTCTTATCGAGCTCCGTACGCTCGCGCATTTCCTCTTCGTATCTTTGGGCCGCTTCCCGCTCCGCCTTTTTTTCACGGATCTTTTCGGAAAGAGCATCGACCTCTTTGATGAGGGTCTCTCCGTTGACCGGTTTTAAAAGGTAGCAGGATACGCCGATCTTGATCGCTTCTCTTGCGAACTGGAAATCTTCGTAACCTGTAAGGATAATGATCTCGATCCAGGGGAACTCGGACTTGATCATGTGGCTCAGCTGAAGGCCGTCCATGAAAGGCATCTTTATGTCCGTGATGACGATGTCGGGTCTTTCCTTCTGGATCATGGAATAAGCGACTTCACCGTCGCCCGCTTCGCCGCAGAAATCGTAGCCGTGCGCACTCCAGTCGATATTGTTCTTAATACCTTCGCGGACGACGAACTCATCCTCGACCAGAAATACTTTCAGCATAGAACATCCCCTTCTCCTCAACGAAACAATAAAAAAATCGCCGATGGCTTCGGCGATTTCATTATCATGCATTTAGCATTATTCGTCAAACGGGGTCACTCGATGACCAGTTCTCTGATCTCGACCTTCTTTACTTTCCTTGCCGAGATGTAGGCAAAGAGGAAGAAGCATCCCAGAAGGAGAATGACCGGGATCAGGATCGTCTCCGTCCGATAATTCGAAATAAAGTTACAGATACCTACACTTCTAAGAAGCATGCTCAATCCTTTACTTGAAAACAGAAGACTCAGGACGGTTCCGATTGCAGATCCGATCACCGCGATGATCAGAAAACGCAGTGCGAACAGCGACCGGAGTTTTCGAGAGGTAAAGCCGATGGCTTTATAGATGCCGAGATCTCTTCTTTCCTGGGCAAAGGACTTGCTGCAGATCATGGAGACGACGACCAGTACGAAGATGATCGAGAAGACATAGATCGTATAGCGCATCACCATGACCGCTGTCGAGATCGACTTAATGTCCGAGACCTCGGAAAAGTTCGAATCTGCCACGATCTTAAACCCGGCTCCGAGTTTTTCTTCGAGTGCTTTTGCAAGTCGATCAGCCTCTTTCGGCTTTGAAAGGCTCGCGCCATACCAGATATATCCGTTCACGCCGATCTTCTTCGCGCCTGCATCTCCCATCGCCATCGTCATACCGGTATCGTTCATGCTGCAGAAAATACCTGATACGATGAACTCTTCCCGGTATTCTCTTCTCGCAACTACCAGCTTATCGCCGGTCTTCAGCCCCAGATCCTCGGCTAAGATGTCCGTGATGACGAGTTCATTGTCATAGACCGGAGCTCTGCCGGAGACCATATTGATCGTTTCCGGATCCTTATAGAACTGACAGTAGATCGTGTTTCCGTTGACCGTGACATATTCGTTTCTAAAGAAGATCGACTTATTGACAGTCGGCTCTTCTTTCATGACCGATTCGATCGCTGCCATTTCTTCTTCGGTAAAGTTTCGATCCTGAGGTCTTACCTCGACTTCGCAAAGGATCGTTCCCATCGCCTCGAGTGCGGACTTCGACTTCATTGCGCTTGCCATAAGGTTTACCGTAAGCATGAAGAACATAAGAAGCGCCGTGATCAGGATCGCCACGAAATAGCGGCGCTTATTCGAACTGAACTGACGGTAGGAAAGGCTTAAGGACAGGTTCTTTCCGGAAACCGGCGCCGTCAGGAAACTCTCGAAATAGACATCCCTGCTTTCGCCGGTCAGTGCTTTTACCGGAGAGACCTTCGCCACTTTTCTGGTCGCCAGAAGAATGACCAGGACCGACAGGCCAAGGATCAAAAGAAGGAGTGTAAGGCTCGTTTCAAGGTCCACATCTTTCTTCGCAATGATCGCCGTGATCGGCTGGAAGATCCCGCCGAAAAGAGAGATCATGGGGATCGAGAGAATGGTTCCGATAATGGCACCGGTGATCTCCGCAAGGAGATACTGCAGTATAAAGAGCACCCGTATCCTTCCTTTCGTGAATCCTTCGGCTTTTAATATACCGAGCTCCGCATAGCTCATCTCGATCGTCACAGTGATATTGTGCGCCATGATGATCAAAACGACTCCCGCAAGGACCATCGCAAAACCGATCATGATCGAGCAGATGATATCCGAAAAAAGATTCGTATAGCGCTTCATCTGGGTCTTCGTGGCCGACGCATACGCATAGTCCTGGATGCCGGTATCACGGTTGATCGTTCTTGCAAACTCACCGTCACTCATCTCACAATCCGCTTTCTTATAGACATACACGATCGTGACTCGTCCGGCGGCATCCGGGTTATCGACAGCATCTACATCCGAAGCCAGTTTCTCAAAAGTCTCGGGAGCAACATACACCGTCTTCCATCCGACCATGGCACATCCGTCGACCGGCTCGACCACAAATCCCTCGATCTTGAAGTTGTATTCACCGTATTTCGTCTGAAAGCGCAGATCATCTCCGACCTTGCAGCCCTCGTTCGTCGCGATACCCTGGACCAGATAGATCCCTTCCGGAGAGATGGGACGAACCTCATCAAGATACGAGGAAAAGTCATCCGAGAACTGTTTTTGCACGATCCCATTCATCGGCACGATCAGCCAGCTCTGGTTATCTTCTTTTTCCTTTACGAAATGTCTCCGCATCAGAACGGCATCCATCGTCGAAACATGATCGACCAGCGGATGGTCTTTGACCGACTTCAGGAGTTCATCTGAAAGGCGCTCATTCGTGATATTCATCATGAGATTGGCCGTCTTGAATTCTTCATAGGCATCGTCGATGCTTTTCGTTACGTTCTTCTTTACGCTGTAGATCGTCGTCAGGAACATCGACACAATGATCATCAGGAGCACGATCCCAAGAAACGCGCCCTTCTTTCTTTTTATGTTGGCACGAAGTAAAGTAAGGATGTCCATTTTATTCCCTCCTTACCACTTCATGGAAGACAGCCATGCATTGACCTGTGTCTCGCGGCTCTTTTCCTCTTCTTTATCGTACGGCGGAAGTGTCATCTCCCCGATCACATTACCGTCTTCAAGATACAGAAGGCGGCTTGCTCGAAGTGCCGCACGAAGATCGTGGGTAACCATCAGGATGCTCTGGCCGTTTCGGTTAAGCTCCGTCAAAAGGTCCAGGACTTCCTTTGTATTCTTTCTGTTCAGCGCACCCGTCGGCTCATCTGCGAAAAGCAGCTTCGGCTCGTGGATGATCGATCTGGCGATCGCGCAGCGCTGCTGCTCACCGCCGCTGACCTGCGATGGAAGATGCGTCTTCACATCGGAAATGCCCATCTGCTCCAGGAGTTTTTCGGCGCGTCCCTTCACTTCAGATGCCCCCTTGCCGTTATTGAGATATCCCGGCACCGTGACATTTTCAAGCAGTGTGAGATTAGAGATCAGGTGCATCTGCTGGAAGATGAAACCGAAGTCGTGCGATCTTAACTTCGCCAGTTCCTTCTCCTTCATCTTTACCAGATCTTTTCCATCGAAAAGGACCTGTCCCGAGGTCGCTTTATCCATTCCGGAAAGTGCATATAAAAGTGTGGATTTACCGGATCCCGACGCGCCCATGACGACAGTGAAATCCTTCTCTTTGATCTCCAGATCGATATGGGAGAGAACGTGCACCTGTCCGCCGTTGTGGGCAAAGCTCTTGCAAAGATCGTGTGCAGTCAGAATATTCGAACTCATTTGTTTCCTTCTCCTTTTCACTTCTTATTCGTTTTCGTTGTACCCATTTTCTCCGAAAACTTATTAAGAAGTCCTTAACCTTTCTTCACGATCAAAGTTTCTCATTTACCGGCAGGATCAGTTTCGCCGAAAGCCCGTCCGATGTATTTTTGAGCTCGATATCTCCATCCATCTGCGTCATCAGATACTTCACGATATAAAGGCCGAGGCCGGAACCGGGCTGCGATCCGTGATTGTGGCCCCGATAGAACTTATCGAAGATAAACGGCATGTCTTCGTCAGGAATTCCCTTGCCGCTGTCGCTGATAAGGATCGAAACCGTGTTCTCCGTTTTTTCAAGAGTCACGTTGATCTTCGTTCCCGCATACTTTCTGGAATTCGTAATGAGATTTTCCACACACTGAAGAAGCCTGTCCGGATCTGCACTGACAACTGCCGTTACCCCTTTCGAGATAAATGTGATCTCTTTTCCGTCCGGGTCGAGATCCCTGACTGCGCTTTCTACAAAGCTACTGACCTCAAACTCCTTCTTCTCAACTTTCAGCCGGTTCATATCCGAAAGAGAGTGCAGTAAAAGATCATCGGTGACTTTACTGACCTCATCACTTTTCTTCATGATGGTCTGAAGATACTGTGCACGTTTTTCCGGAGAACTGTCCATGTTGGCTTCCAGGCCTTCCGCATAAGCGCGGATCGAGGTGATCGGTGTCTTGATGTCATGAGAAAGCGTCGCGATAACGGTCTTATTGTTCTCGATGGCTTCTTTTTCCGAAGCACGTGCTTTATTGAGTTCTTTGCGCATGCTGTCGAAAGCCCAGGAGAATTCTCCGACTTCCGATCCGCGGTCGTAAGATAAAGGAATATCCGTGTTTCCCCGTGCGATCTCACTTGTGTATTTCGAGATCTTCTTTAAAGGACGGAGCACCGTCACATATATAAATACCCCGGCAATAAGAAGCCCGAGAAAAGAGAAAGCACCGATCAGGAGGATCCTTCCGTCCTTTTTCTCTCCGTCCTCTGACTGCCTTATGTCCTCAGATAAAACAGAGAGTTTCTCGGAAGCCTGCTTTACATCTCCATCCTCAAGGAGCTTTTGCACTTCATTGATCCCGACGAGGTTTTTCTGTTTTCCGGTCTCCCTTTTTCCGGACGACGTAAGATAAAGCCCTGCCGTCAAAGCGATGACCAGTACCAAAAGTACGAAAAAAACGAGAAAGACACGTTTACGCATCGTCCGGCACCTCCAGCATATAACCTACTTTATATACGGTCTTGATGAACTTCGGATCCGCGGGATCCTCCTCGAGTTTTTCACGAAGCCAGCGGATATGTACCGTTAAGGTCGATGCTTCCGACGTCATGAATGCGCCCCATACGGAGGTCAGGATCTTCTCTTTCGGCATCGCTTCATTTTTGTGCTCGCAAAGATAAGCAAGGAGATCAAATTCGCGAAGCGATAACGATACCGTTTCTCCGTTTTTCGTGACTGTCCGCGATGTGATATTTACAACGACATCTCCAAAAGAGACGATCTTTTCTTCTGTCGAAAAACCATATGTGCGGCGCAGCAGTGCCTGCACGCGGACGAGAAGTTCTTTCATGGAATAGGGCTTCGGAAGATAGTCATCTCCACCGATCGAATAACCGGTCACACGGTCATCTTCGCTCGTTCTCGCACTTGCGAAGATCACAGGCACCGTCGACACTTCGCGGAGCTGTCTGCAGATCTCGAATCCATCACTGTCCGGAAGGTTGATATCCAGAAGCAGAAGATGAAAGGCGCTTTTACTAAGGAGGTCAAAGGCCTCATCCGCAGATGTCGCCGTCGTGACCTCATAACCGTAACCCGAAAGCATGTCCGTTATGATGGTCAGAATATCCTTGTCATCATCAATGATCAGAATCTTGTACGCCATACCTTCTCCCCTGAAAGCCCTGCGCCGATCTTACTTCTTCTCGAAATAATATGCGTGCCAGTCGCCTTTCTGCTTTTCTTCGATAAGGGTCAGACCTGCTTTCCTGCACGCAGAAAGCGCGATCTCCTTTTTATGGTCGATGATGCCGCTCGTGATGAAATGTCCGCCGGGAAGGAGCTTGTCCGGGACCATTGGTGCGATCCCCGCGATGATCTCTGCGACGATGTTGGCGATGATGAGGCTGTAGCCTTCTTTCTTCGCGTCCTTCAGTTCGCCGGTATAGCAGTCGACATCGACATGATTCTCTTCACAGTTTGCGATCGCCACATCCACGGCCAGGCGGTCGATGTCACAGGCCTCAACAGACTTGCAGCCGAGCTTTGCCGCAATGATCGAGAGGATCCCGGATCCGCAGCCGACGTCGAGGACGGTATCGTCAGCAGAAAGATGTTCGTCGATAAATTCGGCGCACATCGAAGTCGTCTCATGGGTGCCCGTTCCGAAAGCGGAGCCCGGGTCGAGATAGACGACCTTCTGCTCAGATGTCTCAGATACAGATTCTTTTTCCCAGGAAGGGGCGATCGTGACACGCGGAGAAACGGAAAAAGCGTGGTAGTCTTTCTTCCACTCGTTCTCCCAGTCCTCGTCTTTTACATATTTATAAGTGACCTTGCCGTCTCCGACCGGAAGGAATTCAGAGATCGCGGAAAGTCTTTCTTCAAGAAGTTCGATCGTTTCCTCCAGGGTCTTACTGCCCGTTGCGATATTTCCGTAGATAGTGCCGACACCTTCGGGGTTATCGTATTCTTCTTCCTTGGCGCCCAGACGGATCCCGTCGTCAAACTCTGCAAAATAGGCCTGGATCTTCACATCCTGGCCGAGGGAATCCACGAACCCGTCGTCGGCATAGGCCAGAGAATCCGGATCGTCGATGATCCTTTTGATCTCCAGCGGATCACATACTGCGATCCCGTCCGCGCCCAGCTGTGACAACATCTCACAGATCGCTTCGGAAGCCTCTTCGGTCGTTACTATCTCAATTTCCACCCACTTCATACATCCACTCTCGCTTACATTTCAGATTCGTCCATTATTCTACCGCTCATGCCGTCTCCTTGCAATTTGGAAACCATTTTCTTGAAAAAAATTGACAATTTCCGTTGCGTTAAGGACCGCTTTTCTCTATTATGTTAGTAGTCAAAACAAGGGGTCATTTCCTCATGGGGTATAAAAGTAATCGAAAGAAAGGGACCGCACTGCGGATCCTGCTCATTATATGCGTCACATCCGTTGCCATCGCCATGGTCATCGCAGAAAAGGAAAAACGTCTGCGCCTTTCTTCGCCTATAAGCGCTTCCCCTTCTGAAGCCGTCCTTTCCGGCTCTTCCGAAACGGCATTTTCTGTTTCCGCTGATGCCAGGACGCAGGAACCATCTTCCGATCACATGGATGAAACTTCCGGAAAAGAACCGGTCGCTTCTTATCCTCTCTACGGCTTTTCCGAAAAAGACTCTTTGGATCAGATGATCTACTGGGACCGCCAGATCGCCTGTGCAGCAGGAAGAAAAGAGCTTCTTTCCGAACTTTCTTCGCTTCCTCTTCCCTATTCCCTCTCGACAAAATATAAACTTTACCGGCAGCCGGTCTATGTCGATCTGATCGCCGTCGGCGATAACCTGTATCACACAAGCATCACCAACTACGGAAAGCAGGAAGACGGCTCATATAACTACGATTCGATCTATGCCAACATCAAAGACTACATCAAGGACATCGACGTCAAGGTCATCAACCAGGAAGTCGTTCTAACCGCCGATCCTTCCAAATGGTCGGGATTTCCTGTTTTCGCGGCGCCGATCGAGTGCGGACAGGCCGTCGTCAAGGCCGGTTTTAACGTCATCACTCATGCCACCAACCACAGCTGGGACAAGGGAAAGGATGTCGCATTGGAAGATATCGCCTTCTGGAAGAGCCAGGAGGGCGTCATCCTGACCGGCATGTACGATTCCCAGGAAGACCGCGACAAGATCGATATCGGCGAATATAACGGCATTAAGATCGCGTTTTTGAATTACACCTATAATCTCAACGGCTACAGTCTTCCTAAGGACGCACCGTATATGGTCAACCTTCTGCGCCCCGAGATCTTCGTGCCGGATATTGAAAAGGCAAAAGAACTCGCTGACATCGTGATCGTTTTCCCTCACTGGGGAGAAGAATATCAGACAACACCCAGCGCATATCAGAGAAATGTAGCAAGGCAGCTCGCGGAAGCCGGTGCCGACCTGATCATCGGATGCCATCCGCACGTCGTCCAGCCGCTGGAGATCCTGGAGCTGGAAGACGGCCGTCAGGTCCCCTGCTTCTATTCTTTAGGAAACTTTATCGCGAATATGCCTCGAGCAGACAGATGTGTAGAGGCAATGGCCCGTGTCCGGATCCGTAAACTGGGTGATAAAGTCTCCCTTGAATATGTAGAGGCTGTTCCCCTCGTCAATTTCTATACCCCGCAGTTTACCGGCTATACCGCCTATCTGGCCGAAGACTATACCGACGAGATCGCAAAGACCCACAGAAATCCGGATGTGACACCTCGCTATGTGGAAAATTTCTGGAACAATATCTTTAAGATCAGCTACTATTCCTTTTCCGACGAGAAAAAAATACCGTCTGAAGAAATGTCTAATTAGTAAATAGACCAGATAGGAAAGGTGAGGTTTTGATTATGAAAAGAAATAAGAATCTGCTTAGTATCTTTCTGTGCCTGAGCATTGTTCTCAGCGTGGCATGTGCGACAGAAAACAATGATGAAAAGACAGGCGGAAAGCTGCCCTCCTCTGAATCAACTACTGAAGTTGCGGAAACAGAAGCTCCGACAACCACTACCACCAAAGAAACAGAAGAGACCACGCCGGTCGTAACCGTCTCTGCTACACCAACGATTTCACCCACACCGACACCTCCAGAAATGGATAAAGACAAGTCGGAACTTTCGATGGAAGAGTTATTCAAGTTTTATCCGGAAGATTTCCCGGTCATTGACAGTTCCACGGCGAGAAAACCGATCACAGAAGAGATCTACAACTACTTTATGAGCAATTATTCCGGAGAGGATAAGCTTCCGCTCTGTTCGAAGACCCATGGTGCCTGGCTGAATCTTGCAGATAAAGTCGCGGACCTTGTCTTCCTTGTGGCTCCGACGGAAGAAGAAGAATCCCACTTCCGCGAAGTAAAGGTCAATATCGAGATGAAACCTTATGGCTATGACGGACTGGGCTTTATCGTCAGCCCGGACTGCCCCGTCAAGAGTCTGACTCAGGAACAGATCCGCGGCATTTATGAATGCAAGATCACCAACTGGAAAGAAGTCGGTGGTCCGGATGCCGAGATCCATCCGTATTTCAGAGATGAACAGTCCGGAAGCCAGCGTCTCTTCGAAGATTTTCTCTGGCCGGATGGAGATGCTCCGGATTTTTCTTCCATGATGGACCACTTCTATTTTGAAGACGATATGGAAAGCATCACCGACTCCGTTTCCGCTGACAAGTATGCCATCGGCTACAACATCATCTCCTATCTCGGCTGGGCCTTTGATGAAGGCTATATCGATCTGGTCGCAATCGACGGCGTAGTCCCGAAGACCGAGACCTTCAAAGACAACTCCTATCCTTATATCACCACCGCATATGTCGCCATCCGTGCAGACGAACCGAAGGACAGTCCGGCCAGAAGACTGTATGACTGGATCGGTTCCGAAAAGAGTGTCGAGATCATCTCCGGAAACAGTTCCCTGTCCGTCAACGTCGGCGAATCGAAGATCCTGAAATATGATTCGTAATGAATTCCGATAGAGGAAGAAAAAAGATAAAACCATCGAAAAGCCCTCTCAGCATGTCCCTGAGAGGGCTTTCACTTATCGTTAGGTATTCGTTATCCTATAGAAACTTTTTTCATCATCACATTCTCGAGCCATACCCAAATCAGGCCGTTCCAAAAACCTTATACTCCTGATGAGATAAGACAAAATCGTCATATACCGATTTCATTTCTCCATGAAGATTGAATCTGAAACTGAATGATAGAACAATGCCATGACTTTCGTAATAACAAACCGACTCCAAAACTCGAAGAAGGTTTTCTCGATCAGTATTCACCGGATCTTCTGTGAATTCGAAATACTGCAGGTTTTGCATCTCAGCAAGAACATCATAATCATCAAATAACAGATTAAACGAAACAGTAATTGAATCATAATTGACAGGACAACTCCTAAACATCGAGAGCCGTATTGTTTCATCAGTATTTACGATTAGTTCATTGAAACACTTCTCGCCAGATCGTTTAACGACACTGGCATAAAAATGTCCTCCGTCATAGGATCTTTGATCAGCGCCAATCGAGAATATCCGGATTTCAACTCTGGAGTTGTTTTCAAGGAAACAAGAATTCGAGTGTTCTTCCAGATACTTATTTGAGCATTCAGTGATTGAATATATTTTTTCCAGAGAACAGGTTCCTTTAAAACTTAGTATAGCACTTGAGTTGGTACTTTCTGTAATCTTCCAGTACTCCAATCCATCCAGGCTGTCTGATTCCTGTAGATACTCGTATAATCTTTTGGTCTCTTTCTTTTCCTCGGAATAGAAAAACTTAGCACAAGCAACACTCATTAACATTAGCGGTGTTAATGATGCTGCTATAAATGTTGCTACTATTCTTTTTTGCATATTATTCTCCTTTACAAGAATCAAATCAAGTAATCACTATAATGATATTACCAAAATCCCATCCACGAAACATAAGCGAACTATAGTTTGTACCAGTTAGAGGGCCTTGAGAAAGTAAACGATGGTCTCGAACTAGTTCAATGTATTCAGAGAAGATAATGTATTGTTCTCTTCCACCATTCGATACTCTCAGATATGCTTCATCAGCAATATCATCAAAAATAACACCTGTAACAGTATAATAGTGTTGTGAAGCAGCATCAGAAGTTAGTATGAAACCACAGTTTGAATCCCCAAGTGTCTTTCCACTAGATGTCACACTTGTTGAAAACTCATAATAATTCAAAGCATAATCATCATCAATGCAGAGAGACATAATAACAGGTCTTAATCTGCGTAACATATATACTATAGCTTCTAAATCCAAGTCTGGATTGTTTGTATTAATTGAATGTGGATACACGTCAATATCCAAACCAGTTTCATCACATAAGGCCTCTAAAGCTTGACACATTGACCCGTAAAAAACTCCAAATGGCGTAGCAGCAGTCCCATATAAAGTCAGATTGTTTCTCACAAAATCATAATAATCTGAGAAGTCATATTTCTGTGCCCCCACAAACAAGTAACTATATACATCTGAAAAAGATATTAATCCACATCCACTCGTGCAAATATATTGATCATCGCTATCTTTATTCACGATTCCGAACCAATCTTGATTTCCTCCATAGCTTGGATTTGAAGAGCCCGAACCTGGGTGATTATATACTCCAACAAATCGCTTATCATCTTCCGAAGGATCATATATTCCTCCAAGTCCCATAGTCCAAATATTGCTCTTTTTAGGTGATGGATCTATTGCATCACTATAGTAATCCTCATCTGTATCTGTTAACAGCGGATCACTTTTTGCTAGGTATAGTGTCCACAGATCGCAGATCAAACGTAAGATACCAGTTATGTATAATATCTGTACCAGTATTTGTGACATGAAATTCGAGATTGGCAAACGAATCCCAAGCTGATACTACAGTGGCATCAACCTCGAACTCCAGCTCTTCAATAACGGAATAATAATCTGAAGTTCTATGCCCAGCAAATATCCTTTCGGGTGCAATAGACAATAACAAAAAAACTGACAACAACACACAAAGACACCTTACCCAGCGATTTCCAAACATAATACGTCCTCCGTCAGGTCACTAAATGATACTATTCTCAAGGATGTCTGGCCCCCAATGCCTACCTATCCTTATATCGTTTAGATTATCATGACTAACAATTAAAGTAAATCATCAGGATGTATGTATGTGAATCGAAAAATTATCTCCATTTACTCTCGATAATTCAGTTAATCACAATTTATCTTATGTCCTGCAAAAAACAGCAATTGCTGGCTCTATATATGCTGTCAGTTAATGTTTTACATTCCGAACATGTTCTTAACTCTGTCGAAGAAGGATCCTCTCTTCTGGTAGTTCTTTTCCGTAAGAGAAGAATCAAAGGCGCGAAGCTTCGACTTCTGGTCTTCGGAAAGTTTGACCGGAACTTCTACGGAGAAGCGTACGGTGTGATCGCCGCGCTTTCCGGAACGGTTCTTGTACGGAATACCCTTGCCCTGAAGTGTCAGCGTATCGCCCGGCTGGGTGCCTTCCTTGACGCGTACGGACTGCTGTCCGTCGATCGTAACGACATTGACGTCGGCACCGAGTGCGGCCTGCATGAATGTGATCGGCACTTCGCAGTAGGTATTTACGCCCTGACGCTGGAGGATCGGATGGGGCTTAACACGGAACTGGATATAGAGTGTTCCGTTCGGGCCGCCACGCATGCCCGGCTCACCTTCGTTTGCGATCGGGAGCATATCTCCGGTATCTACACCTGCAGGGATATGGACCTTTAATTCCTTCTTGATGACCGCACGTCCTCTGCCGTGGCAGTTCGGGCACGGGTTCTTGATGACGGTACCTCTGCCGTTACATGCCGGGCAGTCCTTGGTCATCATGGTCATGCCGAAAAGCGTCTGCATCTGCTGCTGGATACGTCCGCTTCCTTTACAGGTCGGACATGTCTCCGGCTGGGAGCCTGCAGCGGCACCGGAACCGTGACATACGGAACAGATGTCTTCTTTGTTGATCGTAATGGTCTTATCGACACCGAAAGCCGCTTCCATAAATTCAAGCGACATGTTGTAACGGAGGTCGGAACCTCTGACCGGTCCGTTCTTTCTTCTTCCGCCGCCGCCAAATGCGCCGCCGAAGAACGATCCGAAGATATCTCCGAGATCGACGGCCGTTCCATTGAATCCGGAGAAGCCCTGTCCATCGACACCGGCATGACCGAACTGATCGTACGCCCTTCTCTTATCCGCATCAGAAAGCACGGCATAGGCTTCGTTACATTCCTTGAACTTCGCCTCTGCCTCCTTATCTCCCGGGTGCAGGTCCGGGTGGTACTGCTTGGCCATCTTACGGTAAGCCTTTTTCAGTTCATCGTCTGAAACACCGCGGTTTACCCCGAGGACCTCATAATAATCTCGCTTTTGCTCAGCCAAAGCTTTCTTCCTCCTTCATCGGCAGAAGGCTGTGCACGAAAACCCGTGTACAGCCTTGCCGTTTACGTCAATTCTTTTTCGTGGAATAGTCCACTCTATCAGAAGTCTCCACCGGCATTCTTGAAGCCTTCGCCGCCTTCAGCACCCTGATCCGGAGCAGCTCCAGCAGCACCGTTAAAGCCTGTGAAATCCTGCGGATTCGGCTGACCGCCTTCCGGCTGTACCTGTGCGTAGATCTTCTCAGCGACCTTGGAGAAAGCGTTTGTCACGTTATCTGTCTCCGTCTTCATGTCAGCTGTGTTATTTGCTTCGATAGCCTTCTTCAGTCTGTCGAGAGGCTCCTGGATAGAAGACTTATCTGCCGGATCCATCTTATCTTCAAGATCCTTCATGGTCTTCTCTGTCTGGTATACGCAGGATTCTGCCTTGTTCTTGACTTCGACTTCTTCCTTACGTGCCTTATCTTCTGCAGCGTGGAGTTCAGCTTCCTTGATCGCCTTGTTGATATCTTCTTCACTCATGTTGGAGGAAGCGGTGATCGTGATGTGCTGCTCACGATTCGTGCCGAGGTCCTTCGCGCTTACGTTAACGATACCGTTGGCATCGATATCGAAGGTAACTTCGATCTTCGGAACACCACGCGGAGCCGGTGCGATACCATCAAGGATAAAGTTACCGAGCTCTTTATTGTATCTTGCGATCTCACGCTCGCCCTGGAATACGTGTACGTCTACCTGGCTCTGATTATCAGCTGCAGTAGAGTAGACCTGGCTCTTCTTGGTCGGGATGGTGGTATTTCTCTCGATCATCTTTGTGAATACGCCGCCTTCTGTCTCGATACCGAGAGAAAGAGGAGTAACGTCGAGAAGGAGAAGTCCCTTTACATCACCGGTAAGAACAGCGGCCTGGATCGCAGCACCGATAGCTACGCACTCATCCGGGTTGATGCCCTTGAACGGTTCTTTTCCGAAGAAATTCTTAACGGCTTCCTGAACAGCCGGGATACGTGTGGAACCACCGACGAGAAGGATCTTCTGGATGTCGTTTGGTGTCATGTTCGCATCGGACATGGCACGGCGGACAGGCTCCATCGTTGCTTCTACAAGATCATGTGTGAGCTCATCGAACTTCGCACGTGTCAGTGTGATGTCGAGGTGCTTCGGGCCGGTCGCATCTGCTGTGATGTACGGCAGGTTGATGTTGGATGTCATGACGCCGGAAAGCTCGATCTTCGCCTTCTCTGCGCTCTCTCTGATACGGGACATCGCCATCTTGTCGGAACGAAGGTCTACACCCTGCTCCTTCTTAAATGTATCTACGAGATAATCTTCGATCTTCTTATCGAAGTCGTCACCGCCGAGACGGTTGTTACCGGCGGTTGCCAGAACCTCGAATACACCGTCGCCGATCTCCAGGATGGATACATCGAATGTACCACCGCCAAGGTCGAATACGAGGATCTTCTGATCGGATTCCTTATCCAGACCATAAGCCAGAGAAGCGGCTGTCGGCTCGTTGATGATACGCAGTACTTCGAGACCTGCGATCTTACCTGCATCCTTTGTTGCCTGACGCTGTGCATCAGAGAAGTAAGCAGGAACTGTGATAACGGCCTGTGTGACCGGGCTTCCGAGGTAAGCCTCTGCGTCGCTCTTAAGCTTGCTTAAGATCATTGCAGAGATCTCTTGCGGAGAATACTGCTTGTCGTCGATGTTTACCTTGTAGCTCGAACCCATCTCACGCTTGATGGACTGAACTGTTCTTTCCGGGTTGGTTACGGCCTGACGCTTTGCGACCTGACCGATGAGACGCTCACCATCTTTGCTGAAAGCGACTACGGACGGAGTGGTGCGGTTACCTTCCGGATTCGGGATGACAACTGCCTCTGTACCTTCCATAACTGCTACGCAGGAATTTGTTGTACCAAGATCGATACCAATTACTTTTGCCATATTCTTTTTCCTCCTATCGTTCAACGGATCGGAAAGCTTATGCTCTCTTCTCCATAATGTGGTCTACTAAACCGTATTTCAAAGCTTCCTCAGCTGTCATCCAGTTGTCACGTTCGACATCTTTCTCGATGGTCTCGAGGGATTGTCCGGACGCATCCGCGAGGATCTTGTTGAGCTTCTGCTTTGTTCTCTTGATGTGATCGGCTGCGATCAGGATATCTGTCGCCTGGCCCTGTGCACCGCCCAGAGGCTGGTGGATCATAACTTCGGCATTCGGCAGGATGAATCTCTTGCCCTTTGTACCGGCGGTAAGAAGTACTGCACCCATGGAAGCGGCCATGCCCATGCAGATCGTCTGCACGTCCGGCTTGATGTGCTGCATGGTGTCGTAGATCATCATGCCGTCGGTAACGGATCCTCCCGGGCTGTTGATATAAAACTGGATATCCTTATCCGGATCCTCTGCCTCCAGGAAAAGAAGCTGGGCAGTGATCAGGCTTGCCGTTACGGCATTCACTTCTTCGGAAAGAATTACGATCCTCTCCTTAAGAAGACGGGAGAAAATATCATAGGCACGTTCTCCCCGGTTGGTGGACTCAATAACGGTTGGGACCAGACTCATTCTCTCAAAGTTTTCCATAGTGTTACTCCTTTACATATATAGTTTCGATATTGACTAGTTCGCAACTTTCACGAGCGTGTGGCGGATCACCTTGTCTTTACAGCAATAGCCTCTCTGAAAGACCTGTACGATCTCCTGCTCGCCGAAATTGTCATCTTCTACGTGCATGACGGCTTCGTGAAGGTTCGGGTCAAAGGTCTCGCCCTCTTTTCCCTCGATCTCCGTGACACCGAGTTTTCCGAGGACCGCGCCGGCCTGTTTCCCGATGAGACGGATACCTTCGGCAACCTTCTCCACAGAAGTCTCATCCATGTTCTCGGAGGAGATCACGGCTCGCTCGATATCATCTACGAGCGGAAGCCATTCCTTAACGACCTCAGCGATCGCATCGGCATAGATGCCTTCCTTCTCCTTCTGTGTACGTCTTCTGAAATTGTCGTACTCAGCCAGAAGTCTCATATAGCGGTCTTTCATCTCCGCAAGTTCCGAAGCGGTATCGTTTTCTTCCGAAGATCCGGCATCTTCGCCTTCTGCTTCTTCAGATGCTTCCTCTACCTCATCTTCCGGGAACTCCAGGACTTCTTCTTTTTCTTCCGAAGCCTGATTCTCGATCTCCTGGTTTTCGTCTTTGTCATGCTTTTTCATGATGCTTTGTTTTTCCTTCTTTCGTTATCTTTATCGTCTGCCCTGATCCTTATATCTCACGGCTATTTCAGTTTTTCGTCGATCATCATCCTCACGAAATTGATCTGCGAGATGACCTTGCTGTATTCCATTCTCTTCGGACCGATGACACCGATATTGCCGGCCACCTTGCCGCCGACGTTATAGGTCGTGGTGATAAAGCTGCAGTCATCAAGTCCATCGAGCGTGATCTCCTGACCGATGCGGATCATGTACTCTTTCTTCTCGTCCTGCTTCGTGACTTCATCGACATAACCTGCGACAAGTCCGTCATGCGAAAGCGTATCGAAAAGACCCTGTGCACGTCTGGTGTCCGAGAACTCCGGAAGAGCGAGCATCTTATGCTTGCCCTGCATGTACACATCGAGGTTATCCGCCTGCTTAATGGCTGTATAGGCTTCGTAGAGGACCTGGTTTAAAAGCGCATCCGGAAGTTCGACTTTCCGGTTCCCCTTGGCGGCCGTAGCAACCGTGATCAGAGAGATCTCTGAAAGCGGCATTCCGCTTAAGCCCTGTTCAACGGCAATGGATATCTGCGCGATCTGATCCTGTGTCAGGAAATCCGGGATCCTCACCATCCTGTTCTTTACGACGCCTGCCGAAAGAACGACGACTACGAGGACTTTTCCGGGCTCGATCATGAGCATCTTGAGCTGTGTTAAGTAGCTGCTCGTAAGCTTCGGGGTCATGGCCAGGGAGATATATCCGGTCTGATCGGAAAGTGCGGAAGAGGCAGCCTTCAAAAGACCTGCGATCTCGTCGAAGCTCACACTGAGCTTTTCCTTGATCTCCTGTCCTTCCTCATCGGAAAGGTGATCGACCTTCATCAGGGAATCGACATACTCTCTGTATCCTTTATCCGAAGGAATACGTCCGGCCGATGTGTGCGGCTTCTCCAGATATCCCATCTGTTCCAGTTCAGCCATATCATTACGAAGTGTTGCGGAGCTGACCATGAAATCATGACGATCGATCAAAGCCTTCGAGCCCACCGGCTCACAAGTCGCGACATAATCGTCCACGATCGCCTGAAGAACTTCTTTTTTCCGATTATCCAAAGCCATGTCCGCACCTCCTTCGACTGTTTCAAAGTACGGTTTAGCACTCTTCCTCCCCGAGTGCTAAACCAACTTTAACACTATAGTCAAAGAATGTCAAATATTATCTTTAAAGATCAGAAAAAACTTTTCTCAATAAATCGTACGGATCGATTTCGGATCGATTCCCACAGAACGGCAAAAGGCCTCTATTTCAAGAGGCCCCTCCACTTTTTTCACATCACGGTAATGCCCTGTCGTCTTATCGACAAAGCCACAAGTCGCTTCTCCGGTACAGATGCTTTTCTTGATCACAGGCTCTTCCCGGGAAGGATCAAAAGGAATGATTTCTTCTTTTTTCTTCTTAAAAAGACTCATCGTCAAAAAGGATCAGCGGTACGGAGAAGGATATTCCGGGATCTTCAGTTTATCCATCTCTTTCTTTCTCGCTTTAACGAGGCCGACGATACCGGCGATCAGGACCAGGATCGCACCGGCGGCAAGGAGATAGAATCCGATCTCGCTGTCGATGTTACCGCCTTTTTTGACCTGGGTGATATCGTAATAGACCATGTAGTCTTCCACCGCTACAGCCAGTGACGACAGGATACCGATGGCCATAACGCCGCCGTTTCTGCCGAAATAGCCGAGCACGAGACCCAGGGCGGCAAGCGCCAGGAATGCATATCCATCGACCTTATTGATCAAAGCAATCTCCTGCTGGACACCATTGAGACTAAAGGTGATGAAGTTGACGAATACGGAAAGGCCCATGGCAAGAGATGCCAGCATGGCCAGGATATTGATGTTCTTCTCACTGAGACCAAGTGCGCCGGATTTCGGGAATCTGTAACCGCAGCCCTTGCAGTTCTCCTCTGTCGAGAAAGCGGTCATGTTACAGATCGGGCAGGTCCTGGTACCAAGTTCGATGGCACCCGATTCCTTCTGAAATCTTCTGGAAGGTGCCGGAGCTTTTTGCGCAGCAGGAGCTTTTCTCGTATCCTTCTCATTTTCTTTATCGTCCATATCCAGCGTACCCGGCTTCATCGGTGCAAACGGGGACGGACGGCTTACTTCTTCCGCGGACATGAACGGCGGGATCGGTACGAAGCGCTCTTTATCCTCACTCTTTTCTTCCACATATCCGCCGAGGATCGCCGGCTTTTCGCCGGAATTCATCGTGGAATAATAATCCTGCGAATAATCAGAACCGGAAAGGGATTCACCGGAACCGGAAGAACTTGCGGCATCCGAAGATCCGGACAGACCTCTATGCTGGGGTTCTTCCTGCCCGCGCGACTGCTCGGCTTCCTGCGCGGCCGCAGCTGCAGCGGCTCTTCGAGACGGCGGGGTCTTACCTTTCTTCGGCGCAGTACGTACCGGCTGTTCAGGCTCTTCCAATCTTTCCGCCGGGAAGTCTTCACGAGCGGCCATAGATGCGAACGGGCTCTTTCGGCCGTTGGCAAAAGGTGATCTTCTGGCAGGCACTGCTTCTTCTACCGGAGCTACCGGTTCTTCAACCGGAGCGGCTATAGGTTCTTCAATGACCGGTTCCTCGAAAACAGGTTCCTCGGCAACGGGTTTTTCAGCAACTGGTTCTTCATAAACGGGCTCTTCAAATGTTTCTTCCATAACGATGTCCTCAGCCTCCGGAATAACGGCAGGTTCTTCCAAAGAAGTCTCTACCGGTTCTTCATATGTTAATTCGATGGGTTCTGCATATGGGATCTGTAAAGGCTCTTCTTCAAGAACCGCTGCCGGCTCTTCGACGGGAGCGGCCGGTTCTTCGATTGAAGCTGCCTTTTCATTTGCTGTAGTTGATTTTGTTTTCCTGGTGGATGTCTTGGTGGTAGATGTCTTAGTTGTGGATTTCTTAGTTGTCGATGTCTTTGTTGTGGCTGTCTTTTCTGCGGATGTCTTTTCTGTGGCTGTCTTGGCGCGGCTCTTTCTCGGTTTAGAAGACTTCGTCTTCGGCGGTTCGGGAGCGGTTTCTTCGATAGCCACTTCGGTCACGGGAGATACCGCATCTTCTACTTCATTGACGACTTTGGAAACCTTCTTAACCACTGGTTCAGCAGCTTTTTCAGGAATATCCAAACTCGCACCACAACGCCCGCAGACTTTAAATGAATCCATCATTCGCTGCTGGCACATCGGACAAATCTTCATTCCATAACCCCTCCAAGATATCAAACATATCTAATTTATTATGTAACAACTGCCTTCTTATTTCAAGTTATATATAGATATTGCTGAATATACGCTTGACAGCTAATTCGAATTAGCCTATACTTTGGCTAATTACGATTAGCCAATCAGGAGGAGTACGTATGGACACGAAAGAACGTATCATCGATGAAGCATTGACGCTGTTTTCCCAAAAGGGCTACGGCGATGTTTACGTCGCGCAGATCGCCTCGGCCGTCGGTATCAAGGCTCCTTCTCTTTATAAGCATTTTAAGAGCAAGCAGGAGATCTTCGATGCTCTGATAAAGACGATGGAAGAGCGCTATATTCAGCAGGCTTCCTCCATCGGGATCTCCGGGGTCGATGCCGGAGCTGATGCCGAGCTTTATAAAGAGATTTCCGAAGAAGCACTCATCAAGATCGGAACAGGTCTTTTCCTTTATTTTCTGCACGACGACTATATGGCGCGTTTCCGCAAGATGCTGACCATAGAGCAGTATCGAAACCCTGCTCTTTCGAAGATCTATACCAGACAGTTCTACGAGGATCCGATCAAATTTCAGTCCGGGATCTTTTCAAAACTTATAAGCGAAAAGAAGCTCTCGGGCGATGATCCGCAACTGATGGCACTGGAGTTCTACTCCCCTATCTACATGCTGCTCACCGTCTGCGACAGAGACCCGGCTTACGAGAAGACCGCTATCGCACTCATCGAGAAACACATACATGATTTCAACGAGAAAAGGAAGGTAAGAAAGAAATGAGAATCACAGTTATCAACGGACAGAACCACAAAGGAAGCACCTACCATATCGGACGGATCCTTGCCGACCAGTTTTCTGATGCCGAGGTCAGCGAGTTTTTCCTCCCCCGGGACTTAAATCACTTCTGTCTCGGCTGCTACAGTTGTATTGAAAACGAAGAGAAATGTCCGTGCTACAGTGAGAAGCGTGCCATCATGGAGAAGATCGAAGCGTCGGATCTTCTGATTTTTACGACACCCACCTACTGCATGCGCGCCTCTGCACCTATGAAGGCATTTATCGATTTAAACTTCATCAATTGGATGGCACACCGCCCGAAAAAAAGCATGTTCAGTAAAAAAGCCGTCGTTATCTCTACCGCGGCCGGTGCCGGTACAAAGAGCGCCATGAAGGACATCTCGACCGCTCTTTTCTACTGGGGAGTTCCGTATGTGAAGACCTATGGAATATCCGTACAGGCCGCCTGCTGGGAAGATGTGAAGGATAATAAAAAGCAGAAGATCTCTTCTGATATGGTCAAACTTGCATCGAAGGTGAAGAAATCGAGAGTAAAAATCGGTCTCAAAACAAAGGGGATCTTTTCTGTCATGCGCCTGATGCAGGTCAAGAATATGGGCTCCGGAGAAGCCGACCGCTCCTACTGGGAAAAGCAGGGCTGGCTCGGGAAAGGGCGGCCCTGGAAAGCATAACGCGGCGGCAGTTCCCCTACGCCGATGAACAGATCTTTTCTCAGAGGACGATCTTCCTCTTGCGAACGTGTTCTTCGATTGCTTTGGCGATCAGTTTGTGGCCTTCTTCGTTCGGGTGGATCCCGTCTTCGCAGAGGTAGCGGGAGTAATTCTTCTTCTCAAGAAAGATCGATGTGATGTCGATCACCGGGACCTGCGTGCTGATCGCAAGTTTGAAGATCTCGATGTTATACCGCTCGTGCCAGTTCGTGATATACTGACTGTCGTTTCGCATCCACTTCATGATGTTTTCTGCCGAAAGACCTTTGCTGATCTGCTTAAAGTATCGGGCCGAATCGATCGGCGGCATGGAAAGAAGGACCGGAATCTTCCCCAGATCCTTGATCTCGTTGATGATGCTTCTGTATGTCTCTGTGAAGTTCTCGATCGTACTCGACGGAAGGTGCTCCCTGTCGGGATCCTCGGAGATCTCTTTCCAGTTGAAGTCGCAGTCATTGCCGCCGAACTCGAGGACCACATAGTCCCCGTCTGAATCCTCGATGAGGGACAGATTCTTCGAGAAGACACTCTCGCCTTTCGTAACAGTGCTTCCGAATCTCGCTTTATTTTCGATCGTAATACCGAAGGATTCCTCGCAGATCTTCTGAAATGAGGCATCCGTGACACGATAGTGCTCATCTTCGTAAATGACGCCTTTTAGAACAGAATCGCCGAATGCAGTGATCGTACCCATACCCAGCTCCTATATTTCCCTGTTTCCATTCATTCCCTAAAAAAGGAAAAGTCCAATTACCAAAAGATATGATACCACATCTTCGGCAAAAGGACTGTTCCGTGAAATTTTCTACAACTTCAGAGGAGCGTGGCCTCTTTTAAGGTCAGGTACATGTCATTCCCTTCCATATAGGTCGAAAAGGTCCCGACTACCGTGATTTCCGCGCCCTCTTCCGGATAGGCATCCGGATACTTGGGATCGCCCTTGAGGCGGAACTCGATGCCCTGCGCGCAGCAGGCGGTGGCGTCCTGAATGATACAGGCGAAGTAGTTCTTGCCTGTCACATCATCGTGATATACGGAAAAGTTTCCTTTCATCTTAATGACTTTTCCGAGGTAGGTGTCAGGCTCGTAGACCATTCCGAGGACTTCCGAGTAGACCATCGTGCTCGAATAGGTCGTCAGATCGATGTCGATGCCGTCCGCGGATTTGGCTTGCGAAGCGCCGCCCTGTGCCGATTCCGTCGGAAAAGTAACGGCGGCGAGTTCCGATTCAGATGTCCCCTTGGCGTTCTGCTCATTCATACGGGACTGAAGGACATCTTCCACGCCGGTACTGCTGTTTGCCGTACGCGCGTTGGCTTTTGCGCCCGAGCCTCCCTTGGTGCAGGCAAAAGAGTTTGCCGCAAGAAGAAGACAGATTGCCAGGCTGATCATTCTTTTTCCATTTTTCATTTCCCAATACCTCCGGTAATTTCTCCGATTAGATAACAGATGATAAATGCGACAACATCGGCCGCCACGATCGTGGAGCCGACCGGTGTTCCGACTAGGATCGAGATCAGCATGCCAAGCAGCGCGCAGATCACGGAAAAGATCGCTGAAAAGATCGTCACGCTCTTAAAGCTCCGGAAGATCCTCATGGCGGAAAGCGCCGGGAAGATCACGAGTGCGGAGATCAGCAGCGATCCCACAAGATTCATGGCAAGGACGATGATCACAGCGATGATGACCGATAAAAGAAGGTTATATCTTTCGACCTTTGTGCCGGCAGAGATCGCGAAGTTTTCATCAAACGTGATCGCGAAGATTTTGTTGTAGAAAAGGATAAAAACTACGACGACGATGACGGATAAAATGACGCAGAGCCATACCGTTGAAGCCTCCAGCGTCAGGATCGAGGCTGATCCAAAGAGCGTGGTACAGACATCGCCCGAGACGTTCGATGAGGATAAGGGAAAGACGTTCATGATCAGGTAGCCGAACGCAAGTGCACCGACAGAGATCATGGCGATGGCAGCGTCTCCCTTGATCTTCGCTTTTTCTCCCGAGCGAAGAAGAAGGATCGCGCTTAAGATCGTGACTGGAAGGACCAGGAGCATGTTGTTCGTCAGGCCTGTCACCGCGGCCACACACGTGGCGCCGAAAGCGACATGTGAAAGTCCGTCGCCGATAAAGGAGAAACGCTTCAGGACGAGCGTAACGCCGAGGAGCGAGGAGCAAAGTGCGATGAGCACACCGACGATCAGCGCATGCTGGACGAAAGAAAGAGACAGGTAGATTTCGAGTTTATCAAGCATCTTCCTTACCTCCTTCCATCGAAAGAAAAGCTCTTCCGATATCTGACTTTATGTACTCATCCTTCGTGCCGAAAAAGATCTTTCCGCCGATATGAAGTATGTGGCTGCTGTATTTCAGCGCCGCAGAAATGTCATGGGAGATCATGATAATCGTCATCCCCTCTTTATTCAGTTTTTCGATCAGGTCGTACATCTCGGAAGTGACCTTCGGATCGAGGCCGCTGACGGGTTCATCGAGAAGCATTACCTGGGAAGCCGCGAGAAGTGCCCGGGCCAGCAGGACCCTCTGCTGCTGGCCACCGGACAGCTCCCGATAGCATCTTTGGGCAAGATGGGATATCCCCATCTTCTCCATACTTTCTTCTGCCCGTTTTTTCTCTTCTTTGCTGTAGAACGGGCGAAGACCCATTTTCCCCTGAAAGCCGGACAGGACGATCTCCCGGACCGAAGCCGGAAAATCCTTCTGTACGATCGTCTGCTGGGGCAGATACCCGATGTCATTTGCCGAAAGTCCGTCTCCCTTAATGATCTCTCCTTTGATGGGGCTCTGGAGACGAAGGAGCGTTTTCATGAGCGTTGTCTTTCCGGAGCCGTTTTCTCCGACGATGCAGAGATAATCGCCTTTTTCCACATGAAAATTCAGGTCCTCCACGATCACACGCGAATCGTATCCGAGGGACAGATCTTTTACAGTAAGCAGTGACATACGGACATCTCCTTTTTCTTACTTAAGTGCTTCAGTCAAAACATCCAGGTTCTTTTCCATGATGGCAAGATATGTCGTGCCGGATTTGACATCTTTTCCGGTAACGGACTGCATGGAATCCATAGACAGGACCTTCTGGTCTTTCGACTTGGTATTTCCGACGATCGTGTCGGCGATCTTATGGTCTTTTCCTTCGATCGTCATGACGGCATGAAGCGAGAGCTCATCGACTTTTGCCGAAAGGAATGCGATAGTCTCAAAGCTTGCTTCCGTCTCGGCCGAGCAGCCGACGAATGCGGCAAAGTAGGAAAGGCCGTAGTCATCCACCATATAGCGGAACGGGAAACGGTCACCGAACAGAAGCGTCTTTACCGATGCGGCATTTACCGCTGCTTCGTACTTCTTATCGAGCTCCGAAAGCTTCTGCTGATAGCTCTCCGCATTCTTTTTATAGGCATCCGCGTTTTCCTTATCGATCTTTGCGACCGCTTCTTCGATCGTTCCTACAAGATAGGATGCATTTTTGAGCGACAGCCAGACATGCTCGTCGTATTCCGGTCCTTCTTCGCCTTCTTCGCCTTCTTCCCCTTCTTCCTCTTCTTCGCCTTCCATGCCTTCGACAAGCTCTTCTTCCTTGACCTTGTCGCCGAGAGCTTCTAAGAGGTTGATGGTGACCATGTCCTTATTGGTGGCATTCTTCAGCGCATCTTCGACCCACTCGTCGGATTCGCCGCCGACATAGATGAACAGGTCGCAGGTCGAGATCTTCAGGATGTCTTCTGCGGTCGGCTGGTAACTGTGAAGATCCACACCGGTATCGAGGAGCATCGTGATCTCCGCGTCGTCTTTTTTGTCGCCGAGGACATTTACGACCCAGTCGTATTCCGGGAAGATCGTCGTTACGATCTTAAGCTTTTTTTCGTTGGATTTTTTTGTATTGCCATGACATGCGGAAAGCCCCATGAGCAGGGCCATCCCCAAGGCCAGGACAGATATATGTTTCTTCAAAATTGTACACCTCGCGTATTCTTTTTTCTTTTCTTGAAAAGAAAAGGTCCGCACACGATCCGGAAAGACCTCCGGAATATGTACGTTCCTTTTTAGCGGGATGTATCAATTATTCATTCGGACTTTTTGGGAAACAGGTGTTTCCGAAAAGGAGAAATGAGAAACGAAAGTAATGACTATCGAAAGAAGGAGGAGCGGAACAACACTGGTTTCCACCTTTTCTTTCGCCGTATGGAAGATCTTAAGGATGCTCTCGCACTGGTGGAGCGTGATACAGACAGGACAGTGCTCCCCGCAGCAGACGTGGTCTGATTCGACCGCGATGTAGAAAGAAGAGAATATGAGGATCAGAAGCACCAGGAAACCCAGGATGCCTGCTGTGATCCGTTTGGCATTATTCTTCCAAAAACGACGCATATCCGAAAAGATCTCTTTAGAGCATTCTCCTTCTTGCCGACAACACGATGGCCATGAGCATCCAGGCCAGGATGATGAGGGCGACTTTAAGACCGCCGGGCAGGCTCTTTCGCGACAGGATAAATGCAGTCACTGCACCCGGGAAACAAAAGAAGAATCCCAGGAGCCAGATGAATGGGGAAAATCCGGCGAAGAAACCATTATCGACCGGTTCTTCGGAACCGACCGGTACCGTATAGGACGGCGGAGCATAGGACGTATCCTGCTGTCCTTCATTCGGGAACCACGTATAACCGCAGCCCTGGCATAGTCCGACCGTACGCACCATATTCGAGTTTCTTTCTCGCTCGAATTTCACAAAGGCGCAGCCGCATTTCGGGCAGGACGCCTTACCGGCATCCGGCTGAGTAGTGTAATAGTTATTCGTAATGTTTACGGGAGCAACTTGTACCGGCATTTCACTGCCGCAGTACTCACAAAATTTCGACGTGCATTCCGCACCACAGCTCGGGCACTTCATTTCCGTTCCTCCAAAATAAAACAATTTACGATCAGACAACCGTAACTATATTATCTCAATACAGGGAAGAAATAAATAGGATCGGGTAAATATCTTATGCGCTTCTATTTCCGCTTTTCGCTTTATTTTCGAAGAGGAAGGACCTTCTTTTCTATAGATCGAAAAGACTCATCTGTGTGTAGGGCTCCGGAAGATCATGAAGATAGGAAAAGCATTCGTCGGGTGTGGAAAGGATCCCGTTCTCCCTGCATCTTTCCTTAAAGAAGGCCATCAGTTCCTTATGGTTCGGGCTCGTGACGGCATAATCATTCCCGTATGTTCGGATGTATTTTTCTTTCAATCCCGGGAAATGCCGGTCAAGCGCCGCATAGAAATATTCCCTGTCCCCTTCCCGGAGCGTCAGACCCATATCGAAGCAGATGATGCCCTTGACGCCGTTATCGATGCAGGCATCAAGTATCGCGCCGATATTCTCTCTGGTGTCGTTTATGAAAGGAAGGATCGGCGTCAGCCAGACGACTGTCGGAATATCTCTTTTCTGCATCTCTTTTAGGACTTCCATGCGCCGCTTCGTATTACAGACATTGGGCTCTAAGATCGCGCACATATCGTCGTCAAAAGTCGTCAGCGTCATCTGAACGACCGTCTTCGCTTTTTTATTGATCGATTCGAGAAGATCGATATCCCGAAGGATCCGGTCGGATTTCGTCTGCACCGCGACTCCGAAACCATATCTGTCGATGACTTGAAGGCACTTTCTCATGAGTTGAAGGTCCTCTTCGCAGTGCATATACGGATCGGACATCGAGCCGGTTCCGATCATGCAGCGTTTTCTTTTCGAGCGAAGAGCCTTCTCGAGAAGCTCGGGCGCATTCCTCTTCACTTCGATATCCTCGAAAGGATGCGTGAACTGATAGCACAAACTTCTGCTGTCGCAGTAAATGCAGCCGTGAGTGCACCCGCGGTAGATATTCATGCCGTTTTGAGCTGACAGTATTCCTTTCGCATCCACAAAATGCACGCTGCTTCTCTCCTAAAAAAATTACCAGTATTTATCTTCTTACCAATGCCAGTATAGCGCTTTGGAAGGACGAATAACAGCCCTTGATAAGGAGTAAAAAAACCGCTACCATACGATGTATAGGGTGGGTATTAGTGAGGTATTTTCTATGGATCACTTAAGAAGTTACACATGCAGCAAATGCGGCGGCGCCCTGATCGTTGATAAGGATCAGGCAATTTACGACTGTCCGTTCTGCGGAGCAAAATTCGATGTCATGGATTTTCACGAAGAAGACGTTCTCCACGACGGCCACAAGGCGCTGCGGAGAATGGAATTTCATGCGGCCGAGGATAAATTCCATTCGATCCTCCAAAAAGATCCGCATGACTTTTCCGCGCTGAAAGGACTTGTCCTCTGCTCCGGAAAGATCAATTCCGACGAGTATATCCGCCGCGTGGAAAAGCTCGATAAATGCGACTGCGAACAGCTCCGGGAGACCGTTTCTTTTGCCGAGGAAAGCGCCCTTCCCGAGAATAAAGAATACTTCGCCCAATTCCGGAAACTCCTTGCTCTTTCCGACGAGTATCAGGAACTGGCGAAGGAGCAGCGCGAGCTTTCGACGAATCATAAAAAAGAGGCCAGAAGTATCCTCTCTATCAGCGACAGGCAGCAGAGAGAATCGGGAATAGCTTCAAATCGCTACGATTCGGACAGTCCCGTCGCATCGATCCTTTCCGATGACTCCAAGTACGGAAACCCCATGGATGACAGCGATACCTGGGGCGGGATCATCCTTGTTTTACTGGCCATCGGAGGCGCGATCTTCTCGATATATAAAGCAGGGATTACCGGACTTCTCATCTTCGTTGGCATCGTGATACTGATCTTCGTGATATGGCTTCTTTTCCTTTCTGCGTACAAGAAAGCAAAGGCACCTCATAAAGGAAAGATCAACGAGATCAGCCGGAAGATCAGGGAAGGAAATGTCCGGCTTTCTGAGCTAAACGAAATCTATGCGGCCGAGTACGAAAAACTCAAAGAACTTGATCCGACGGTAAAACTCCGTGCGGATATGGATCAGAACACACCTTCTTCGAACTAAGGGAGGATACGGATATGGCAGAGGAAAAGATCTTCAAATGCGGAAAATGCGGAGCCGATCTGATTCGGGATACGGAGCGGCAGCTCTACCGTTGTGACTTCTGCGGAGTCGCCTACGGCTTCTCTCTTGGCGGAGATCTTATGGAGAAAGCAAAGCACTCCTTAACGCTTCGTGAATATGCGGATGCGGATCTTCTTTATTCGCACATCCTCACTTGGGACCAGACAAATCTCGAGGCGCTCCGCGGGCGTGTCCTCTGTGCGGGAAGGATCAACAGCATCAGTGATATCAGAAATACCGGCGGTATGAGCGGCGCCCGTAGAGATGCGATCACGAAGCGCTGTAATGAAGCGATGCTGGTCCTTTCGGACGAGAAAAGGGAATATTTCGACCTCATTAAGAAAGCGGTAGATGTGCAATGCCAGATCGAACTGATCGATAGAAGGACAAAGCCGCTTACGAAAAAGCGCGATAAAATTCAGGACGAAGTGGTCTCCGTGGATTCCCGCTTAGTGGAACAGGAGTGCAGACAAAGACGCGAAAGCTACCGGAATTTCTCTATTACCGGCTATCTCATCGATCGTGCATTCGACAGCATTCTGGGCGAATCGACGACTTCGGAATCGATCAGGAGCACTCAGGACACTTCAGAGATCATGCACAGCTCGGCAAGCAACGTTTCCCGGAAGATCTCCTCCTATCAGTCGAAAAAACTGGATCTCAGCACGAGAATGAGTGCATATATGAAGAGGATCGCCGAAATAGAATCGGAGTTTTAGTTCATCGCTTCCTTCATACTCTTAACATATTCGCCGACATGGGACGGTGCATCTTTTCCGTACTGCTCGACGATCTTGACGATCGCGGAACCGACGATGGCACCGTCGCTGATTTTACTCATAGCCGCGGCCTGTTCGGGCTTGCTGATACCAAAGCCGATCGCCACAGGGGTCTTCGTGACACTGCGGATCTTTTCGACGATCGAAGAAAGGTCGGTCGTTATATCCGTTCTTGTGCCGGTGACACCGAGGCTGCTGACCAGATAGATGAAGCCTTCCGCTTCTTTGGCGATCATGCCGATACGATTTTCCGAAGTCGGCGCGATCAGAGAGATAAGGTCCACACCATGAGCTCTACAGATCGGCAGGAAGTCTTCTTTTTCTTCAAAAGGCACGTCCGGCAGGATGATTCCGTCGATACCGACCTCTTCGCATGTGCATATGAACTTTTCAGAGCCATAGGAGAATACGACATTGGCATAGGTCATAAAGACCATCGGAACGGTAACATCTTTTCGAAGTTCTCTTACGAGTTCGAAAACATCTTTCGTCTTCACTCCCCCGGCAAGTGCGCGGATATTCGCGCCCTGGATCACGGGACCTTCCGCTGTCGGATCGGAAAACGGGATACCCAGCTCGATGAGGTCCGCGCCGTTTTTCACAGCTTCTCTTACGCAGGCTGCTGTGGTCGCAAGATCCGGGTCTCCGCAGGTGATAAATGCGATAAATGCTTTTCCGTTGGAAAAGGCGTTACTGATTTTACTCATGGATATCCTCCCCTCTGTAGCGGGCGATCGCAGCACAGTCCTTGTCGCCGCGGCCGGAAATAGTCACTACGATGATCTTATCTTTTCCCATCGTAGGCGCGAGTTTTCTCGCATAGGCAACGGCATGCGCCGACTCGATGGCCGGGATGATGCCTTCCATCTTCGAGAGGTACTCAAAAGCCTGTACAGCTTCTTCGTCCGTGACCGGCACATACTGTGCACGGCCGATGTCGTGAAGGTGCGCATGCTCCGGACCGACACCCGGGTAATCCAGACCGGCGGAAATGGAATAGACCGGTGCGATCTGACCGTCCTCGTCCTGGCAGAAATAGGACTTCATGCCGTGGAAGATGCCGAGTTTTCCGGTATTCACGGTCGCTGCCGTTTCAAATGTATCGATGCCCCGTCCGGCCGCTTCGCAGCCGATGAGCTGTACGTCCTTATCTTCGATGAAGTGGTAAAAAGATCCGATCGCGTTACTTCCGCCGCCGACGCAGGCAAGGACAGCGTCCGGAAGACGTCCTTCTTTTTCCATCATCTGCTCTTTGATCTCCTTACTGATGACCGCCTGGAAATCACGGACGATCGTCGGGAACGGATGCGGTCCCATGACGGAACCCAGGCAGTAATGCGTATCGGAGATACGGGTCGTCCATTCGCGCATCGCCTCGGAAACGGCATCTTTCAGTGTTCTCGTTCCGGTCTTGACCGGGATGACCGTCGCTCCGAGAAGGCGCATGCGGTAAACATTCAACGCCTGACGGATCGTGTCCTCTTCGCCCATGAATACGACACATTCCATACCGAAAAGCGCTGCCGCCGTAGCTGTGGCGACACCGTGCTGGCCGGCACCGGTCTCGGCGATCAGGCGGGTCTTCCCCATCTTTTTGGCAAGGAGCGCCTGGCCCAGTACGTTATTTACTTTATGCGCACCGGTGTGGTTGAGATCTTCTCTTTTGAGGTAGATCTTCGCGCCGCCCAGATCCTTCGTCATCTTTTCCGCATAGTAAAGACGCGACGGACGGTTCGCATATTCATTGAAAAGATCGCTGAGTTCTTTATTGAACTGCGGATCGTTTTTATAGTGGTTATACGCTTCTTCAAGTTCGATCACGGCATTCATCAAGGTCTCCGGAATGTACTGACCGCCATGGATACCGAAGCGTCCTGCTGGATTCGTCATAAGATTTCTCCTCCCGTCTATTCTCCCGTTTACGCGTTTCGCACCGCGTTCACGAAGTCTTTCATCTTCTTTTCATCCTTGTGCCCGTCTGTCTCCAGATTCGAGCTTACATCTACGGCAAAAGCACCTGTCTCGAGGATCGCTTCTGCTACATTTTCACTGTCGAGTCCTCCTGCGAGGAAATACTCTCTCGAAAAGCCTTTCAGCAGGCACCAGTCGAAAACTTCTCCCGACCCTGCGCCCGAGTCGATCAGGACATAGTCGCAGGAGCTTTTTTCCGCTCTTCTCAGAACTTCTTCCGCCGATTGTCCGGAACGGATCTGGAAAGCCTGGATCAGGGGCTTATCTGTCAGGGCACGAAGCGAGGCGATATATTCTTCGTCCTCATGCCCGTGAAGCTGTGCGATGTCGATTATACCACGTGAAAGGAGTTCCGACACGGTCTGAACCGGCGCGTCAACGAAAACACCGACGGCCCTGATCTTCGGATCCAATATCATGCGAAGCGCGCTCGCCGTCTCAAAAGACACACAGCGGCGGCTCTTTTCGAAAAAGACAAAACCGACATAATCCGGGCGAAGCTTATTTGCCGCTTCGATATCTTCCGGTCTTGAAAGACCGCAGATCTTGATCTTCGTTGTACTCATACGCTTACCTCTTACCCGCGGAGCTCTCTAAGTTTTTCCGTCTTATCGGAAGCTCTCATCAGTGTCTCTCCGACGAGTACGGCATCGGCTCCGATCTCCCGCAGAGCCTTTACGTCTTCTGCTGTTTTCACGCCGCTTTCGCTGACGAAGAGCACATCGCCCGGGATCAGCTGGCGGAGTCTTCTGCTGTTTTCCGTATCCACCGAAAAGTCCTTAAGGTTTCGGTTATTGACGCCGATGACACGGGCACCGATCCGAAGCGCAGCCTTCACCTCTTCTTCATTGTGGGTCTCCACGAGTGCGGAAAGCCCGAGTGAATCTGCGACCGCAAGATACTCGGCTGCCGTCTTTTCCTTCAGGATCGACATGATCAGAAGGACGGCCGACGCGCCCAGGGCTCTGGCTTCGTAGATCATGTAGGGATCTACGGTGAAGTCCTTTCGAAGACACGGGATCTTCACGTTATACGAGATCTGCTGCAGGTACTGGTCCGAGCCTAAGAACCACTTCGGCTCCGTAAGGACGGAAATGGCATCGGCACCGGCTTTTTCGTAATCCTTCGCAATCTCCAGATACGGGAATTCGGGAGCGATCAGGCCCTTCGAGGGAGATGCCTTTTTGCATTCGCAGATAAAGGCGATGTCCCCGCTTCTGGAAAGGGCTTTCTCGAAGGCGAATTCCGGATCTTTTACCGTCTCGGCAAAAGCCTTGAGGTCCGAAAGCGGGACCTTCTTCTTCGAGATGGCTACACGTTCTGCGGCATGTTCGGCCAGGCGGTCAAGGATCGTCATAGGTCAGGCCTCCGGACGGTTGCTGACTTCGATCAGCTTGGCCAGCGTTTCTTTCGCCTTGCCGGAATCGATGATCTCTGCAGCGAGCTTAACGCCTTCCTCCATGGAAGATGCCTTGCCGCCGATATAAAGCGATGCGCCTGCGTTCAGGAGGACTGCATCACGCTTCGGACCCTTTGCGCCATCGAGAATATCTCTGGTGATCTGTGCATTCTCTTCCGGTGTGCCGCCAACGAGCTCGTCCTTCGAGCAGGTGGTGAAACCGAAATCTTCCGGAGTGATGGTCGTCGTTCTGAACCATCCGTCGTTGATCTCACAGATCTTAGTCGGGCAGCTCATAGAGATCTCATCGAGCTTATCCATGCCGTAAACGACCATGCCGCGCTTGACACCGAGGTCAACAAGAACCTGTGCCAGCGGCTCTACGAGATATTCATCATATACGCCGAGGAGCTGCATCGTGGGCTTTCCGGGGTTCGTCAGAGGCCCTAAGATATTGAATACGGTTCTAAATCCGAGTTCTTTTCGGATCGCACCGACATACTTCATGGAAGAGTGATACTTCTGTGCAAAGAAGAAGCACATGCCGACTTCTTTCAAAAGCTCGACGCAGCGCTCCGGGCTCTGCTGGATGTTGACGCCAAGTGCTTCGAGGCAGTCCGCGGTACCGCACTTACTGGAAGCGGCACGGTTACCGTGCTTTGCGACCTTCATGCCGCCGGCGGCAGCCACGATCGCGGATGTTGTGGAGATGTTGAAAGAACCTGCGTTGTCTCCGCCGGTACCGACGATCTCGAAGATGTCCATGCCGGTCTCGACCTGTGTCGCGTGTTCACGCATGGCGGCAGCGCAGCCTGCGATCTCCGCGGTGGTCTCTGCTCTGGCGCTCTTTGTGGAAAGGGCCGCCAGGAATGCGGCATTCTGTGTGGCGGAGGTCTCGCCGCTCATGATCTCGTTCATGACCGCGTATGCTTCGTCATAGGTGAGGTCTTCTTTACTTACGATCTTAACAATAGCTTCTTTAATCATTTTCTTAATCTCCTTTAATCATTTGATCCCGCGTTCGGCGGGTTATTTCTATTTATCGTGTCCGCGCCGCATTGGCCGGCTCATCTTCGTTATCGACGCGCGCGGCGGGCGTTCATCGGAGGAAGTTCTCGAGTATCTTCTTTCCGATCGGGGTCAGGATCGACTCCGGATGGAACTGAACGCCGTAGATCGGGTACTGCTGATGTTCCACAGCCATGACCTCGCCGTCGCCAAGCGTTCTCGCGGTGACTTTAAGTTCCGAAGGGAGTGTCTTCTCATCTACTGCCAACGAGTGATATCTTGCCACCTGCGCCGTCTTCGGACAATGCTTAAACAGCACGGCGTTAATATCCAGTTCAGTTTCTGAACGTTTTCCGTGCATCAGCTCCTTGGCATAGGTAACGGTCGCGCCAAATGCCGCGCAGATCGCCTGATGGCCGAGGCACACGCCCAGGGTCGGGATCTCTTTACTTATGGTCTTTGCGACCTCCATAATGACTCCCGCATCCTCCGGTCTTCCCGGACCCGGTGAAAGGATGATCCTTCTCGGGTTAAGCGCTTTGATTTCATCTACAGTCATCTCATCGTTACGGATCACTTTGATGTCCGGGTCGATGGTGCCGACGAGCTGGTAAAGGTTATAGGAAAAACTGTCGTAGTTATCAATAAGCAGGATCATAAGTCAGCCTCCTGTGCAAGTTCGAGAGCGCGAAGCGAAGCTTTGGCTTTGTTTAAGCACTCCTGGTATTCTTTCTCCGGATCGGAGTCGGCCACGATGCCGGCACCGGATCTGACGAATACTTTTCCGTTCTTTTTATAGGCGATCCGTATCGCGATACAGGTGTCCATGTTGCCGGTAAAATCGATGTATCCGATCGCACCGCCGTAGATGCCGCGCTTGTTGTTCTCAAGTTCGGCGATGAGCTGGCAGGCGCGGATCTTCGGCGCCCCCGATAGTGTTCCGGCCGGAAGAACTGCAGCGATGGCATCGAGTGCGTCGTGTTCCGGGCGGATCACGCCGCGCACGGTCGATCCGATGTGCATGACGTGGGAGAATCTCTCAATGGAGTGAAGCTTCTCCACTTCGACGGAACCGAAGGTACTGATCTTACCAAGGTCGTTTCTTCCGAGGTCAACAAGCATATTGTGCTCGGCCAGTTCTTTTGGATCGGAAAGAAGATCTACTTCAAGGGCCATATCCTCTGCTCGGTTCGCGCCTCTCGGACGAGTCCCCGCCAGCGGGAATGTGTGCAGCACGCCGTTTTCCAGTTTCACGAGTGTCTCCGGAGATGCACCGGCGACCTCAACATCCGTTCCGGAAAAATAGAACATATAGGGAGACGGGTTGATCGTGCGGAGCACGCGGTAGGTATTCAGGAGGCTTCCTTCAAAAGGTGCCTCAAGACGGTTGGAAAGAACGATCTGGAAGATATCTCCCTCGAAGATGTGGTGCTTGCCCTTCTCCACCATTTCACAGAACTGATCTTTTTCAAAGAGAGCCTTGACTTCACCTAAGAGCTTTCCGGGCTTTTCTTCGGACTTTTCGCCGTTATGGATCAGATCCGAGAGCTTATGAAGAGTAGCGACAGCCGCCTCATAGTTCTTTTCGATCTGCTCTTCGGAAAGCGTGTTCTTACCGTCAGTGATCTTCATGTTCTCAATAAGAACGATCTTCTGCTTTAAGTTATCGAAGGCGATGACCTTGTCAAAGAGCATCAGGTCAACGTCCTTGAACTCCTCGGAGTCTTCAACTTCGGCTCTTACAGTCGGCTCGCTGTAACCGAGATAATCGTAGGAGAAATAGCCGACCAGGCCGCCGGTAAAGGACGGCAGATAAGGAAGTCTCGGGCTTTGGTATTCGGAAAGGATATCACGAAGCACAGATTCCGGATCTTCGGTGTGGATCGTCTCCTCCCCGATCGTCATGTCCCCGTTACTGCAGGTGATCGACAGTTTCGGTTCAAAGCCCAGGAATGTGTAGCGGCCCCATGTCTCATCCGCCTGTGCGGACTCGAGCATGTAGCAGTGTGTCGAGACGTTCTTTAAAATGCGCATGGTCTCGATCGGGGTAGTGAAGTCGGAAAGGATCTCGCAGCTTACCGGAACAACGCTGTACTTCCCGGTCTTTGCGAATTCTTTTACCTCTTCCAGTTTCGGCAAAATCTTCATTTTTGTCCTCCTTCTTCTGTTCGAGGGGGAACAAAAAAGCCCTCGACAGTATTATTTCTGTCAAGGGCGAATGTACAACTTCTGCACTATCCGCGGTGCCACCTTGTTTCACGGTATGACCCGTGCTCTTAGCGAGATACCAACATATCCCCGTCAATTTACGTCTGACTAAACGTCGCAGAATACTCTGGGTTTTCCATTTGACTGCGCCCTCAGCGGTCCATTTGACAACTTGTTTCTCACCTGATTCTCAGCATCGCAGGCTCTCTGTAGAGGCATCACTGCCGTTATCTCCGCGTCAACGGTTTGTTCCATATTCAATTATCTGCGATGATAGCACAGTGAATATTCACTGTCAATAGCATCACTTCACCAGAAGTATCGATCTTGCCGGAAAGGTCTTAAACAAAAGATCAGGCGCCTGTCTGAAGAACTGCCGTTGAGGCGACGAGCATAAAGCCGAACACGAACATGAAGAAGGAAATGGCGCCGGCAATACCAAAATGGATGGCTTTATGCTTTTTCTTATCGATGAGCATACGGGCAAGGACGATAAAGATCGGCGCCGAACAGGCAAATACAAGATATGCACCCAGCGCCTGCGGTGCATTGATCTTCGTCAGATCCGAGTTCCCGGTAAGGCCTGACGAATTACTTAGATAACCGATCGATGCCGATACGAAGTTATTCCCGAAATGAAGGATCATCGGCAGCAGGATATTGTTCTTTTTCACGAGAAGATAGGAAAGACAGCCACCCATGACCGCCGTATTCAGGAAGCGCAGCGGCGACCAGTGCATGATGCCGAAGAAAAGGCCCATGATCATTACGATGACCCAGTCCTTCTTAATGCTCCGGAAATGCGAGAGAACACAGCCTCTTTCCATCGCCTCTTCACAGATGGCCGGAAGCACAGCAACGATCAGGACGATGGGAAGATAGCCCATTCTCCCATAGAGAAACTCATTTAGCCCCGAGACCTCTTTTCTGACAGAGACAGGAAGGACACAAAGGGAAATGCCGATACAGACCATCGCAAGAAGGAAACTCGCGATCCCTAAAAATACAGTACCAAAGAAATCCGCGACTGTGATTTTCCTGACCGGGAACATCTCCTTAAGTTTCACCCCGCGGATCAGACAGTAAAGGACGGCGACGACAAGGAACATCAGCTCGGACAAAACAAGTCCCGGAATACCCAGGTGCTTTTGCATCTTCGCACCCGCCGTCAAAAAGAGAGCCAGAAAGGCACCCTGCATGACAAAGCCCATCCAGACAGGCAGTTTGTTCTGATTCGATAACTGTTCCATAGACCGGTCCTTTTTCCTAAAAAGTTTTCCACCAAAAAGTATAGATGATTTGGAAAGGATGGACAAGAAGCTCGTTTTTCATGCTCGGTTTCACTCCTTATTCAAGCAGGTTTCTAAAGAATGTGGTACAATACGTTCTCGTAAAAACACATGCATCTTCTCGGAGGAAGGATATGAAATACTTGATCTGGTTCTTATGGGGAGTCTTAGGACTTCTGGGTGCGCTCGTCGCAGCCATCGTTATCTATTTTCTTTTTATCTTCGTTGCCTCGTTTTTCATCAGCACGAAGAAAGAATACAACAAAGATTCCAGGTTTTACCGCTTCCTTCTTCACTCCTCGACCGGCATCGGTATGAGGATCATGCGCATCCGCTACGACCTCGTCGATCTCGACAAGATCCCGGAAGGCAAGCAGATGCTCTTCGTCTGCAACCACAGATCCAACTTCGACCCGCTTGTCTCCTGGAGACTTCTTCGTAAGCACAACCCCTCTTTCATCTCCAAGGAATCGAACTTCAAGGTCCCCTTCTACGGCCGTCTGATCAGAAGATGCTGCTTCATGTCCATCGACCGCGAAAACCCGAGGAACGCTATGATGACCATCGACCGTGCCTCCAAGCTTCTGATCGCTGATGAGGTCTCCATCGCGGTATATCCGGAAGGCACCAGAAGCAAGTCCTGCGAACTTCTCCCTTTCCATAACGGTGTATTTAAGATCGCCCAGAAAGCGAATGTCCCTGTCGTCGTCCTGACACTTCAGGGAACCGAAAAGGTTTCGCAGAACTATCCCTGGAAGAGCACGAAGATCCGCCTCAAGTGTGTCGGTGTGATCCCGGCAGATCATGTCAAAGGCAGCAAGACTTCCATCATCGCAGATGAGGCGCGCGACATGATCGCCAGGGACCTCGAAGAGAATCCGCTCTAAACTAGGTAAGAGATATCTCCCCATTTGTAACAATAGAGTCCGGGGCGGTAATGAATTCTCTTCGGAAAGCCCTTTTTCATTCCCAAGCTCAAAAAATCAGCATCGGGGCCGTAAATAATCGGTTGTCACCTACTTATTTTCATTCCCAGAAGGCTTTTTGGAATACTCAGGCCGTAAATGCTCGCTTTTTCTTCTCGAAAAAGCAGAAATTTACGGCCTGACTGTTTATTTTGAGCCTGTCGGAATGAATCCCGCTTCAATACCCTTTCAGTCTTACGGCCCCATCCTTTAAAAATCACCCTCCGGGCCGTAAACAGATATTCCAACCACTAACAATCGAATATTTCCTTGATATTCTGTTTCAATACATGCACATTCAGAGGACAACCATCCGACTCAAAAGTCAGGATGAGGTTCTTGCCCGCGAATATTCCGTTACGACTATATAGGTCCAGCTTATGCATATTGTTTCTTCTATATCCTGATTCATCCATCATTCCAAGGTGCTCGTGAAAGAATATCCGTCGGGAACTGACATGAAGAAGTGTAAAGTCAGGATATTTGACCTCACCCGTTTTCAGCGCTATCGGACATTCATATTTGTAGGGGATCCCCAGTTCATAGTACATGTTCGCTATCATGACCTCAGACTTAGTCCTGACCAATTCTCCCTGCTTTGTCGGATACTTACACTCTTCGGGGTACAAAGGATTCGGAGAGTATTTCTTCGCTCTCCATAACTCCTCATAGTCTTTGTCATTGATCAGATAAGGATTGATCAATGTCCTTCTTGCAGGATGCAAAGAAGTGTACATGTGTTCCGGCAGCAGAAAATACCCGGGCTCTAAAAGCGATTCAATCCTGGCCAGTTCCTTTCTTGCCACTCTCACAAGATCCGTCAGATAGTCTTTCTGTGCCAGAAGATTTCTGATCTTCTCGTCCTCTTTGGAAAGATACTTTCTTTTGACACACTTCTCTCTTTCTGCCGACCAGTAATACTGCCATTTCCCATTACTGCTCGTCACCCGGAGCCGTCCTTCCGGCGCCTTGCGAAGTTCCTCCTCGGCCTTGGAGATCACCATCTCCAGCTTCTTCTTTCGTTCCATGAGTTCATCGATCAACGGATGCATATTACCCTCCTTGAAAAGCAATTCCCTTCTTGTATATAAAAGGAGCTCCGGGTCTATCCGGAAGCTCCTTCCAACGATTCGATAAACTATTTACAGTCGATAAATTTGAAGGTCATCTCTATTCAACATCAGGCCGTTTCGCTATTCAAGATTATTCTTCTGACAATTGATTTCAATCCTGCACCTTTTGTCGAAATCTGTTTGCATTTCTCTTTTTGAAAAGATCCCTTCCTTCGCGCATTTCGTATTTCTGTTCCATCCATAAAAGAAGCGCCGAGGATCGTTTTTCCGCGGCGCTTCGATCAATACCTGTTGATACTTCTGCAAGCACGAAAGTGGTAGCGATAAAGATGCTTGCTGCGAGGTTTTCGGGGAGTGCGTCGATAACATCAAAAAGGGGAGTTCGTCATCTGTAAAGGAAACTACGCAATAAATCTAAAAACCTCACTCAGGTATAATATCAAGGAACACAAACTAGTTAGCGTATGCTAACTGTTTAGAATAATAACAGAGCCATTATCTCTTGTCAACAGTATTTCTCTCGGAATCTGACAATCCGCTTATTTCCGCACGATCTGCCGGTCTTCATAAAAAGAACGGCATCTCAGATGTAGTCGATGAACACCTGATTGGCGAGATCTACGCCCTTTTCCGTCAGGCGGTACACACCGTCTTCATGGACGACAAGACCCGCGCTGATCTCCTTTTGTAATTCCTCTTCAAAAGACCTCTCCACTTTCTCGCCGAATCTCCGCTCATATATATCTTCTACAACGCCGATTCTTGTTCGGAATCCGAGCATCATATACTCTTTCTTCTTCTCTTCTTCCGAAAGCGTTTCTTCCGGAAAAAGGACATCCTTTCTGTCCACTTCTTCTCTGCTCAAAGATGCGATGTAGGTATCAAGATCTTCCACGTGGCGGCCGCGCTCGTTCCCGATATAATAATGCGCACCCACCCCGAAAGCATAGTACGGCTCCGCCTTCCAGTACATGGAGTTGTGACGGCTCTCATACCCCTCCCTGGCCATGTTGCTGATCTCATAATGGATAAAGCCGTTTTTCTTAAGCCTTGACGTCACGTAGTGATACATCTTCCTGTCTTCTTCCTGAGTGACGAACTTTTCGATATCGCCGCCGTAGCGGTCATACAGGGGCGTTCCTTCCTCGAGGATCAGCGAATAAAGAGAGATATGCGGGATCTCCTGAAAAAGAAGATAATCCAGTGTCTCTTTTACGCTTTCCAAGGTCTGCCCGGGGATCCCGAGCATCATGTCGCAGGAGATGTTTATAAAGCCCGCCGCCTTTGCTTCGGAAATCACTTTCTTTGCAGAGGAACTGTCGTGGATCCTCGAAAGCTCTTTTAAGACTTTATCATCCAGGCTCTGCACCCCGATCGAAAGCCGGTTCACCCCGGCTGCGAAAAATGAAGAAAGTTTTTCTTCATTTACAGTTCCGGGATTGACTTCGAGCGTGATCTCACAGCCCTCCGTAATGCCGAATTCTTCGCGCAAAGCACCGATCACTTTTTCTATCTGCGCAGCGGAAAGAAGCGATGGCGTGCCGCCACCGAAATAGATGGTCCGAAGAGCACATCCGCCGTCCCCGCGCGCCTGCGAGGAATCGCTGCCCCCGCTTTTGCATTCAGTTTTTGCATCTGCGGCCCGCGCGGACGAAAACCACGATGGCGTCAGGCGGATCTCTTTACATAATGCTTCCACATATTCCCCCGCCCGCTCAAGGCACGAAGGAAAGGAAAGAAAGTCGCAGTATGCGCATTTTTTCACACAGAACGGAATATGGATATATGCGGAAGATGGGGACATCTCAGGCATGAAGCACCTGCCTGACCGCACCGCTCAGAGCTAGTTCAAATTTCTTAAAGCTGGGAGAGATGTTGTTCTCGGGAAGCATGTACTTCGAGATCTTCTCGGCCCAGGTCGCCTTATACTGCCCGATGGCGGGGTACCCGATCTTCTTGATACGCGGAGACTGATCTTTTAAGATCGCATCACAGAGCACCTCCCAGGTGCCGCAGATGCTGTCCTGCTCATATCCGTCGAGCACTTCCATATCCGCTTCCGGATATGCCATCAGAAGCGCGTTTTTATCAGCCAGCATCCAGCTCTCCATCTCCTCGACGGAGATCGCGATGACGGTCGGAAGGTCGCGCGCATAGCGGCGGCACGTATCTTTCAGGCGATTCATTAGTTCTTCCGGGTCATGGTCATCGGAATCGATGCATACGATAACGATCGTCTCCGTGCCGGAAAAGACCTTTTCATAGGCACGCAGTTTCGCCGGCAGAAGCTCTAAGAGCCCTGCGGAGAAGGGATCGGGCTTATTGTCCGGATGGTCGGGCCAGTACCCGCATCCTCTGTGGGGGCGCAGGTAGCTCACAAAGTCCTGTGTATATTGTTTGATGATGCAGTTCGTCAGGCGCTTTAGTACCACGCCGCCCGATCTGTCCTCACTTAAGATCTCTACTCGTACCAAGGATGTCTTTCCTTTCAGTCGTCAAAATGTCCGGCATACCAGATCGCGCCCATGCCAACGCCCTGATCGTACAGTTCCTGCACGATCGGGATCGAACCTGCGCAGCGGATATCGATCTGGTCTTCCCAGGTGTCTTCGCCTCGGCTGAACACCCATATCTCCGAAGGAGACAGATTCTCTAAGATGTACGGATTATGTGTCGTAAAGATGATCTGGCAGCCCGGGCAGCGGATCGAATAATTCCGCATCTCGGTCGCCAGGATATCGAGCATATCGTGATAGAGCCCTTCGTCCGGGGACTCGATGAGGATCAACGGCTTAGGATCCGGATCCGAGAACAAAAGCAGGAACAAAGCCAGCATATCCGGCTTTTTAAAGTGTTTTAATACCGCTTCCTCATTCTTCTCGCGAAGGCCCGGGATCGCCTCGAAAAGACGGCTCATGATCATCTTATACACGCCCGGCTTTTCGGCCTTCAGGTAATGAAGGACATTTCTGGCATTCGAGCCGTCGCTGTTCAAGTGCTTATGCCCGCCCGGCGCAACATCCTCGGGGATCTGGAACGTCTGGTCTTTTCTAAATCCCACGAAGAACCAGCGGAGGATCTCTCTATATGTGCGGTTGGTGTAGTAGAACTGCTTCATGGCGCCGTAGGCATGGAGCGCGGACGTCTGCGAATCGTTCATCTCGCCGTCCATCTTCTCGCCCTTAAAGAGCACGAAGCCCTTACCCTGCTGAAAACTGAGGATCGCCTTCGGCTCTTCCATATCCTCGCGCCAGAGTGTTAATACCTCTTCTTCGAAATGCGGCTTTCCGTGGACATTGCTGCCGATCACGAGCCGGTACTCGCAGTAAGTCTGCTTCTTATCCTCTTCCTTGAAAAGAAAACACAGCGTCGCGATGACCGGCTGGTCCTTCTCAAGAAGAAGATTTGCAAAGCCCTTTCTCCCCGATTCTGTCGATGCTGAAGCCGGTCCCTTGATGACGGCGCCCTGCACGAAGGACAAAAACGAGAAGAACATCGTCTTTCCCGAGTGGTTTCGGCCGATCAGGGCCTCGATGCCGTTCAGAGGATGCGGCACATCGAGTCCGGCCTGTAAAGCAAGAGATGACTGCCCGGGAGTCTTCCGGATGTCGTCCAGAAGCGCGCCAATGCAGTCATCTTTAAATAATCCAAAATTCTGTATACGAATTCCCAGTAACATCTTTTCACCGCCATTTCTCAATCAAAAGGCCTTCCTGCCTTTTTCCTATCGAAAAGATCTTTTCCCGCGGCAGGACTATAGTTACTGTTATTTTAACTCTTTCTTGTCCTTTTGGATACGTACCAGGATATCCGTCAGTTCATTTTCGAGTTCTGTCAGTCTCTTTCTCGCATAATCGATCGAACGTGTGTAGATCAGTTCGGACTGCTGGTTCGCCTCGGTCAGGATCCTCTCGCTCTGCTCTTTGGCAAGGAGCGTGACCTGATGCTCGTCGATCATGATGGCCTGGCGCTGCTCGGACTCACGAAGGATACCCTCCGCTTTCTGTCTGGCAGAAGCGATCACCTGGTGCTGACGATCCACGATCCACTTGGCCTGCTGAACTTCCGACGGGAAGCTGGCACGGATCTGCTTGATCCAGTAAAGCACATCGGCGCGGTCAACGATACAGTTGTCCGAAAACGGCACGCCCTTGGCCTGCTCGATCGTGGCCTGAAGCTGGTCTAAAAGTTCATAAAGATCCTTATCTGATGTTCTCACATTTCCATTTGCATCCGGCATAGGAAAAACCTCCCTTATTACATATCCTGCTGCTTATGAAACAGCTTTTGTTTTACCATTTCTTCGATCTCCGGCACGCACATGCGGGAGATGTCGCCGCCATAGTAGGCGACTTCCTTTATAATGGACGAACTGGTGAAAGCCAGATCCGCGCGGCAAGGCAGGAAGATGACCTGATACTCCGGGAACATCAGTGTGTTGGCCGCATTCATCTCCGCCTCGTAGCGGAAATCGGACTCGCTTCGAAGTCCTCTGACTACGGCAGATGCGCCGAGCTCACGATATACATCGACGAGCAGGGATTCTCTGGAGATCACTTCAATATTGGGAACATCGCGAAGGCAGATCTTCGCCATCTCGACGCGTTCTTCTACGGTAAACATGGATTTCTTTGCGCGATTGATCATGACCGCCACGACGAGCTTGTCGCAGAGACGCGACGCACGCTTGGCAATATCGATATGACCCAGTGAGAACGGGTCAAAACTTCCCGGAAAAATGAACGTTTTCAAGACGATCTCTCCTTACTCGCACATAGTTTCTGATTCTAAGAAGAATGTTACCAAAGTTGACCCGTACTTACAACTCTTAATACATGTCATATTGGTTACAATCTCTTGTATTTGCGCATCTGCGTCGGATTCGACGATGAAAATCCCGCCCTCCCGCAGAAGATCATATTCCGCAATGAGTTCAGATACTGTTTTGGCAAAAGATCCGGCCATTGCGTACGGCGGATCCATGAAGATAATATCGAAGCTCTCGCCCTTTTTCCCTAAAAGCTTAAGCGCCTCGGCAAATGCCATCTTCATGGGGCGCGCCTGCTCCGTAAGATGGGTCTTTTGAAGATTTCTGCTTATGACCTGCTGGCTTTTGCCCGCCTGATCGATCAGGACGGCTTTTTCCGCCCCGCGCGAAAGCGCCTCGATCGCCATTTGCCCGGTCCCTGAGAAGATATCGAGGAATGTACTGTCCGGCACTCTCATCTGGATGCTCGAAAAGATCGCTTCCTTGACCTTATCGGTCGTCGGACGCGTAGCCTCCCCTTTCGGCGCCTCCAGCACCGTTCCTTTACATTTTCCGGCAACTACCCTCGGCATATGTCCTCCTTATAAACTCGGCTTCTGCCAGGCCTCACCGAAGTGCGCATGGAAAGCCTCGAGCATAATGCGGCTCTCCGGCTTATTCAGTTTCGGATCGTCCTTGATCATCTTATCGATCGCCTTTTCGATCGGGATCAGACATCCTGCATCCCGGTAAAGATTGGCCATCTTGAGCTGCGGGATACCGTGCTGTTTTGTGCCGAAGAAATCGCCGGTACCGCGAAGGAGCATATCTTTCTCCGCAAGTTCAAAACCATCGGTGGTATTACACATCATGTCGATACGTTCCTGCGCCACACCTTCGTATTTATCGGTCTGCAGGATACATGCGGACTGCAATGCACCTCGTCCGATACGACCTCTGAGCTGATGCAGTGTGGAAAGACCGAATCTCTCGGCATTTCTGATCACCATGAGCGTCGCGTTCGGGTTGTCGACACCTACCTCGATGACGGTCGTGGAAACGAGCACATCGATCTTCCTGTCGCCGAAATCCTTCATGACGGATTCTTTTTCCGAAGGCTTCATCCGGCCGTGAAGAAGGCCCACATGCATATCCGAAAGCGGCCCTCCGGAGAGCGTCTCATAGTACTTCACCGCTGATTCGAGGTCTGCCTTCATGGACATCGCGAGAGTTCCTTCCTCGTCCTCGTAGGCATCCTCCTGCAGTTCTTCGATCATGGGGCAGACGATATAGACCTGATGGCCCTTTTCGACCTCCTGACGGATCGTGGCGATGACTCTCCCTTCTTCGTCAAAAGAAGCCCGGATCGTCCGGATCGGCTGGCGGCCCTTCGGCATGCTCTTGATGACCGACACGTCCATATCACCGAACAGAACGAGTCCCAGTGTTCTCGGGATCGGGGTCGCCGACATGACAAGCGTATGGATGCCGTGATCGGCCCGTTCTTCCGTTACCGATCTCTGTTTGACACCGAAACGGTGCTGTTCGTCGGTGACCATGAGCGCGAGATCCGGAAAAGCATTCTTTTCCGAAAGTACTGCATGGGTTCCGACCAGCATCTTTATCTCCCCGCGCGAAAGCTTCTCGCGGATCTCGTTTTTCTTTTTGGCCGGGGTGCTTCCGAGCATCAGCTCGATGCCGATGTCCGAAGATCCCAGAAATTTCTTAAATGTCTCGTAGTGCTGGGCCGCAAGGACCGCTGTCGGCGCCATGAAGACCGACTGGTACCCCGCGATTGCACAGGCCACCATGCTTAAGAAAGCCACGACCGTCTTACCGGATCCGACGTCGCCCTGTACGAGGCGGTTCATCGGACGTGATCCGGAGATATCCTTCAAGATATCGTGCGTAACACGGCTCTGGTCCTCTGTGAGGACGAAAGGAAGCCCCTTTACGATCTCCTGGAACTTCTCCATATCCTCTTTATTGCCGCGGACCGGATAAGATGAGTGCAGATCCTTCTGCTCCTGCTTGTAGACCGACAGCGCGCCTCGAAGGAGGAAAAGCTCCTCGTAGATGAGATATTTTCTGGCGATCTCCACTTCCTCCATGCTCTCGGGTCGGTGGATCTTCTCATATGCATAGCGGATCGGACAGAGCTTCTCTTCTTTTCGAAAAAAGAGCGGCAGCACCTCAGAAAGAAGAGGCAGCGCACGGTCAAGGGCAACATTTACGATCGCGCGTATATGTCCCTGTTTCAGGCCTGACGTCAGCGGATACACAGGCAGGATCTGCGAGGTTTCTTCTTCGTCTTTCTGTCGCTGGTCGAAAACAGGATTAACTACCTGAAAAGAAAAACCGTCGCGCGTCACTTTTCCATGGAAAAAGTACTCTTCTCCGGCATGCATCTTCTCCGCAAGGTAAGGCTGGTTGAACCAAACGGCACGGATGCTGCAGGAGCCGTCGGAAAGGGTCGCGAAGATCGTCGTCTTCCCTTTGTGTCTGGATACTCTCGGTTCGTTGACGATGGTCGCAATAAACGACTGTTCCTTATCGTGCTCGAGTTTGAAAAGCGGAACACATTCCGACCAGTCTTCGTATCTTCTCGGGAAAAATGTCAGCAGGTCATAGACGCGGTAGATCCCGAGTTTTTCGAGCTGCTTGGCGCGTCGTTCTCCAACTTTCGGGAGAAACTGTACAGGGGTATCGAGATTTATCTCTGCCATATCCTTACACCTTCTTTGCGGACGGACAGTATTCCGAAAGCGTGCATTCCCCGCACTTTGGTGATCTCGCAGTGCAGACGGCACGACCATGGTCGACCATTCTGTGTCCGAACGGCGCCCACTCCTCCTTCGGGAGGATCTTCATGAGCTCCTTTTCGATCACAAGCGGATCTTTTCCGGAACTTAGACCCAGACGGCCGGACACGCGCATGCAGTGCGTATCGACGACCACGGCAGGTGTATCGAACATCTCGGAAACGATGAGATTGGCGACTTTTCTGCCGACGCCCGGAAAGCGCATCAGCTCGTCCTGCGTCCTCGGGACCTGCCCGGAAAAATCGTCACGCATCATTCTTGCGATCTCATAAAGATAGTGGGATTTGGCGCGGAAGAAACCGCAGGGCTTGATGATCTCTGCGATCTTCTCTTCCCCCGCTTTCAGGAAATCCATATAGTCCGGGTACTTTTTAAAAAGCACCTTCGTCACTTCATTGACGCGCACATCGGTACACTGGGCAGACAGCACGGCCCTCACCACAAGGTGGAATACGTTATCGTCTATATCGAGGGTACACTCCGTCTGCGGATACAGTTCATGCAGACGCTGGAGGATCAGCTCCACGCGATCTTTCTTTCTCATTTGCTCTCCTTGTTTCTATGGGTCTTGAGAGTATAGATGAATTTCGCGCCGCCGAGGTCATCACTGTTCTCTGCCCAGATCTTCTCACCATGCGCGGTAATGATCTCACGGCAGATATAAAGTCCCAGACCGAATCCGCTCTCAGTTCTCGACGGATCGACCTTATAGAAACTCTCGAATACACGGTCGAGTTTATCCTGCGGGATACCCGAGCCGGAATCCTCTACAGAGACATAGACCTTATCTTCCTGCGGGTCATAACTTGTGGAGATCCCGATGATACCGTCATCCGGAGTAAACTTCACGGCATTGGTCAAAAGATTATAGAACACACGATACAGAAGCTGGGACTCGCCAAATACCAGCATCTTCGATTCCGAGTTCTTCCCGAGGTCCACATTGACACTGATGTTCTTGCCGGAGATCAGGTTCTCCGCATTCTGCACGGTGTCGTGGATCATCTCGTTGATGTCGAATTCTTCCATCTTCGACTCATCGACCTGGCTTAAGGACGACGCTTCCGTCATGGAAGTGATGAGTTCCTGGATCCTGGCGACCTGGGTCTGGATGATGTCCATGTACTTCGGATAACTCTCCGGCGGGATCGTCCCGTCAGAGATCGCGCTTAAAAAGCCCTTGATGGACGTAAGCGGAGTTCTAAGATCATGCGCAATACTGGAGATGAAGACCTTTCTGTCGGCCTCCTGACGCTCCAGACGTTCGATCATGCTGTTGACGGTATTGACCATGTTCGTGATCTCATCCGTGAGCATGTATTTCAGCGTCGAATCCTTTCGAAGCTCAGGCACATCCACTCGAACGGACAGATCTCCCTTCGTGACGGAGGTCGCGGCATCCGACAGCGCACGCAGCGGGCGGATCAGGGATCTGGCCATCAGAGAGAAGAATAAAAGCGCCATCGAAAAAGACACCAGGATCGGAAGCAGAAGACCGTTGGACAGACGCCAGAAGACTTCCCTCTCCACGTTGATGGTGTTAAAAAGCACGATATTGAGATCTTCTTTCGAAGTGGCCACAGAAACAGATACGGATACACTTCGGGAATTGGCAAAGATACCGTTGGTGATGTCCGAAGTCATGGCCTCCCCTTTATGCAGGAAAAGCTCCAGTACCCTGTCACTGCTTAAGAAAACATAATTATCCGCTTTCAGGATATCGCCGCGGATAAAAGCCGGAACAGACGTCGAATACTCGATACGTCCGTCTGAACGGACGAACCATACCGAGCACTGCTCTGTTCTTGCAAACGAATTGATAAATGACTCGATCGCCGAATCAGAGACGGAAGGATCTGCTGCGAGAGAATCATAGGCCAGTGCCAGAGATTCCGCCTGCCGCTCGATCTTTTCTTTTCCATCGGAGATCAGCGAGATCGTGGTCTGACGATAGAACACCAGCGTCAGAACAAGGAACACGAGGATCGTACCGACCGCCAGTGAAAGCGTCGTACGGAACAGCACGGATTGAGATTTTTTATTCTTATCCTTCATATCTCACCCGAAATAGTATCACTTACTCCTTATCGCTCGTTTCGAATTTATAACCGACGCCCCAAACCGTCTTGATCTGCCAGTTGGTCTTTACATCAGGTCTTTCCAGTTTCTCACGGATACGCTTGACGTGCACATCGACCGTTCTTGACTCTCCGTAGAAATCATAGCCCCATACGTTCTCGAGGAGCTGCTCTCTCGTAAATACACGGTTCGGATGGGAAGCTAGGAAGAAAAGAAGTTCGAGTTCCTTCGGCGGAATGTCAATCTCTTTTCCTTCGACAGTGACCACATAACGGGCCATATCGACGGTGAATCCCTGATAGGAGATCACTTCACTGCTATCTTTCGATTCTTTTGTATCGGAAGAACCGGAATCGCGTCTTTCCGTTCGTCTTAAGACGGCCTTGACACGGGCCAGAAGTTCCTTCGGCTCGAACGGCTTCGGTACATAGTCATCAGCACCGAGTTCAAGACCTACGACCTTATCCAGGGTATCGGAGCGGGCCGTCAGCATGATGATCGGCACATCCGATGTCTTTCTGATCTCACGGCAGATGTCATATCCGTCCTTACCGGGAAGCATCAGGTCGAGTACGACCAGGTCCGGCTGTGCGGTCTGAAAAGTCTCTAAAGCACGATCTCCGGTAAGGCAGCTCGTTACTGCGAATCCATCCTTATCGAAATAGAGTCGAAGCACTTCAACAATATTCGGATCGTCGTCTACAACTAATACCTTCTTCATATTACTTCCTCACTTCACCCTTACTTCTTCAGCATATCCTGAAGTTCCTCCATGAAGGAATTCACATCCTTGAACTGCCGATACACCGAAGCAAATCGCACATAGGCGACTTCGTCGATCTCCTTCAGCTGCTGCATGACCATCTCGCCGATCTCATTGGTCGAGATCTCTCTCTTCGCCGAGTTCTGGATCTGGTTCTCCACGTAAGTTACGATGGATTCCACCTGATCGCTCGAGACCGGTCTTTTCTCACAGGCCTTCATGAGGCCTCCGAGCAGTTTTTCCTGACTGTACGCTTCACGTGTACCGTCCTTCTTCACCACGAGGAGAGGAAGGAGCTCGACCTTCTCATAGGTCGTAAAGCGAGACGAGCAGGATAAACATTCACGCCTGCGGCGGATGGCAGAACCATCCTCCGCAGGCCGCGAATCAATTACCTTATCTTCCATATGTCCACAAAAAGGGCACTTCATAAAACGTCACTCATCCAGATTATCGTTATCGGTCATGAACCAAGGAAGAAGTCTCTTCTTATCCTTAGCCGGAGCCGGAGCTTCAACTGTCTTCGGAGCGGATACAGGAGCCTGTGTTCTCGGAGCCGCCGAAGGAACTACGTTCGGCTGAGGTCTTCCGCCAGCCTGCATCGGCTGGGATACCGGAGCCTGCGGAGCCGGTGTCGGAGCATAGGCCGGCTGCGGACGGGAAACCGGAGCAACCGGTGCTACAGGAGCTACAGGAGTTACCGGAGCGGACTTGCTCGGAGAATAAACTTTGGCGTCATCGTTTCTAGATCCGCCGACCGGTTCCGGATCACCGAAGAGGAATTCCGGAACTTCCTTCGTTGCAGGAGCTGCCGGAGCAACCGGAGCCGGTGCGGAAGGCTTTTCAAAAGCGGAAGAACCGATAGGAGAAACCGGACGTGTTGTCGATGCGGAAGGAGTTGTGCTTCCGATGATCGTCGGGTTCTGCTTCGAGATGATGGAGGTTGCCGGGCGGAAAGCCGCGGAAGCATTCTCCGTATTATCGAAACCGGAAGCGATCACGGTGATCATGATCTCGTCTTCCAGAGTCGGGTCTGTAACTGCACCAACGATGATGTCTGCATCGCCGGCAACGGCATCACGAACAACAGAAGCAGCGACATCGATTTCGTGGAGCTTCATGTTGCGGGAACCGGTGAAGTTGATGATAACGCCTCTTGCGCCTTCGATCGTCGTATCGAGGAGCGGGCTGTTGATAGCCTGCTTAACGGCTGCGGCTGCTCTGCCCTCACCGGAAGCACGACCGATACCCATGTGGCAGATACCGGCATTCGTCATGATACGGCGAACGTCTGCCAGGTCGAGGTTGATGAGACCAGGGATCGCGACGAGGTCGGAGATACCGGCAACACCAAACTTCAGTACCTGATCGGCCATGTTGAAAGCATCATCGATCGATGTATCTTCATCAGTAATATCGAGGAGCTTATCATTTGCAACTACGATCAGGGAGTCTACATATTTCTCGATCTCGCGGATACCGCGCTCAGCGTTCATAGCACGACGCGGACCTTCGAAACGGAACGGACGGGTCACAACAGCGACTGTCAGGATGCCGAGTTCTCTTGCGATCTGGGCAACTACCGGAGCAGCACCTGTACCGGTACCGCCACCCATACCGGCGGTGATGAACAGCATATCTGTTCCGCGGATCGCCTGTGCGATCTCATCTTTACTTTCTTCAGCTGCTTTTTCGCCAACCGTCGGATCAGCACCGCATCCGAGACCTCTGGTGATCTTCTCACCGATCTGGATAGTGATCTGTGCCTTAGAACGGGCCAGTGCCTGATGATCCGTGTTGATCGAGATAAAATCGATGCCCTGTACAGAACTTTCGATCATGCGGTCGACCGCATTACATCCGCCGCCACCAACACCGATTACTTTGATCGCTGCAAATGGTTCGTCGTCCATAGAATATCCGAGCTTAAAATCTGACATAGTCAACTATCCTCCGTCTCGCCTAATTATATACTTATTCATTATGAGCTTCTTAGCTATCTTTTACAATTCTACACTAAATGTTGGGGTCAAGCAATAGAGGTCAAATGCCGACAGAAAAAGCGTTACAGTATGATTACCATAGTCTTTCCGCAAGGTTAGACGGATGTTTCCAAACCCAAAATATAGTAGTACGTCAACGAAGGATATATTCTCTTCCGGTCATGTCCAGAACAGACCCTTCTTTGTCCTCAAAATAGCCAGTCGTGATGGCATACCGAAGCCAGGCCATCTGGTCGGAAATGGTGTTTAAGGTACCGATCTTTACTGTAATAGTATGAGTGACACCCGGGATCTCAAGATCGATGAATGTAGTCATGTTTTCGCAATACCGCACGCAGATCACATGCGTCAGGAAATCGAAGCTGTCTTCAGACTCGGCGGCATCGGCGTCTGCGCCCAGGATCGCTCCCAGGATAGTGATGCAGATGTCATAGCCTTCAGATGACGTAAGATCAAGCTTTTTGCCGATCTGTGCAGATCTTATGGGCAGGCCGCGGATCTCCGGGATCCCCGACGGGACTTCTCCGTTTAAGATCTCCAGGACCACGGAATCCTCGGCAATTACGGCATATCCGTCAGGAATTGCGACGTAAGCTACTTTTCTTCGTTCTGTAATCTCAATGTAAACTTCTCCCGGGTATTTCGGGTAAACATTCGCATCCGCGATATAAGGATCGGATGAAATGATGCGGTCCCTGACCTTTCCGTAGTTCAGTTTCAGATAATCGGAAAGCGATCCGCCCACATGGGCATAAAGATGTTCCCCCGTGCGGATATCCGCCATCTGGAGTATCTGATCTGTCGAGAAACGCCTGTTGCCGCTGATATGGATGCTCTGGATACGGAAACTGCCGTGAAGGAAAAAGATGATGCCGAGGATACAGATCAGAAGGAGCAGGACGATGCTGATCCAGGCCTTTACGGATAGGCTCTGGATCTTTTCGGAAAAGATCAGAAGTGGCGACTTTCCGCCCTCCTCCCGGACCTTCTCTTCCTCAAGGTCTTCAAGATCCTCGAGGTCCTCCCTTTCATCGATCTCTTCGGCGATCGGTTTTTTCTCTTCTTTATCGGACAAGTGCTTTTACCTCATCGCAGATACGGGACGCGGCGTCGTATATCGCCAGTTTCCGGCTGTTTTCCCGCATGGTCTTCATTCTCTCCGGATCGGAAAGAAGTTCCGTGACGATGCCCGGCAGCTTCTCCACGGCCTGGTCGTCCGGGAGGAGTATTCCCGCATGGGCATCTTCAAATGTCTTCGCGTTATAGGTCTGGTGATCCTGCGCCGCATACGGATACGGGATCAGGACAGACGGTGCACCGACAGCCTGCACTTCCGCACAGGTGATGGCGCCGGCTCTTCCGACGAAAAGGTCGCAGGCCGAAAGATAAACTTCCGGGTCCTTGATGTACTCGAACACCTCGATGGACTTCGGCCAGTCCTTCGCCTGCTCCATCACTTCCTTATAGCGCTGTTTTCCGACGCTCAAGATGATCTTCACGTTCGTATCCGTTATGGCCTTCGCAAGTTCGACGATCGCGTCGTTTACCGTCCTCGCGCCGAGGCTTCCGCCCATGGCGAGGATCAGGGTATCTTTATCGGAAAGGCCGAGTTTTTCACGGCAGGCACTTCTTTCCACTTCGGAAAAGACCCGTCGTATGGGGTTTCCGGTAAAGACGATCTTCGCCTTCTTATGAAAATAATGCTCGATCCCCGGAAAACTCGTGCACACGGTCCCCGCATAACGGGACATCATGCGGTTGGATCTTCCCGGGAACGCGTTCTGCTCATGAAGAAGGATCGGTACTTTTTCCTTATGAGCGGCAGCGATCAGAGGGCTGCAGACGAATCCGCCCGTGCCGATAACGACGTCCGGCTTCTGCTCGCGGATGAGCTTTCGGCACATTTTTCTGCCCGCGAGGAATTCTTTTACCGCTTTAAACGTCTTTTTCGAGATCTTCATCGGAAGCTGGGAAGCGCGGATCACCTCAAAAGGATAGCCCATGGAAGGAATGATCTGCGACTCTAAGCCCTTTTCTGTACCGCAGAAAAGGATGCCGGTCTCGTTATCCTGCTTTTTCAGTTCATCGGCGATGGCTACAGCCGGATGGATATGTCCGCTCGTGCCGCCGCCGGCGAGAAATACTTTCATAATTACACCACCAGTTTTATCGTTTTTCTCTTTCGGCCGGTCTTACTTACCGAAAGGATCATTCCTACTGAGATCATAAAGAAGAAATTGGCCGTTCCGCCGAAACTGAAGAACGGAAGCGTGATTCCGGTCGGAGGGATCGCGCCGATGGCAACGCCGATATTGAGGAATGCCTGCAGCGTCAGAAGCGTCGTATACCCTGCCGTAAGCACTCGCGTGAAAAGACTGTCGGCCTGCCACGAGACGATAAATCCCGCTATGGCGAAAAGCCAGAAAAGCAGCATGACCACCAGTCCGCCGACGAACCCCAGTTCCTCGCAGATGATGGAATATACATAGTCGTTATGCGCCTCCGGAAGATACATGTACTTCTGGCGGCTGTTTCCAAAGCCGACACCGGTCATGCCGCCGGAACCGATAGCAATGATGGACTGCTCACTCTGGTAGGTCTCATCATCATCCGCCTTCTTCTCTTCTTCCTCTTCGGCATTCATGGTCGCGAAGATATTCAGTCGCGTAACCACGTGTGCGAAGTTCTGCTCGAGTTTCTTCTTTTCCTTCAGAGGCATCGAAAGATACACGATACCGCCGGCCAAAATAGAGATCACGAGAAGGATCGCACCGCCGCGGATCCAGGAACTTATGGAAATACCGCAGCACAGGAAGCAGACAAGCGAGATCGCGCTTAAGATCAAGAAGCACGACATGTGGGGCTGCAGGACAACGATCAGCAGGCAGAACAGTACGAGAGCACCCGGAAGCGTGATATCCAGGATCGCATCAAGGATCGCCTGGGAGCTTTGCTTATTCACTTTTAGGCGGCCTTTTTTTCTCATTCGCTGGATGAAAGAACGGTATCCGGCGATGAAGAATACGATCGCCACCTTGATGAACTCCGACGGCTGGAATGAAAAGCCGCCGATCAGGATCCATCTTCTGGAACCGTTGATGACCGAGCCCATGATCCTCGTAAGTACGGCCATTGCGACCGCCAAGATATACATGGCTACGAAAAACGGCCATTTATCGAATTTCTTGATCGGAACGAAAGTGATCACGGCCGCCGCGATGAATCCGAGGATCAGAAACCGTCCCTGACGGATAACGTAATAAAGCGAATTACCCTGCGACGTATAGGCTTTCGGCATACTGGCCGAAAAGAGCATGACCGTACCAAACGCCATCATAAAGATCACGATGATGACGATAAACAGGTTTACGCGAAGCGGCGCATATACGTCGAGCGACTGGATTTTTCCGTCTTCCCGGTAAGCAATGTTCTCCGAGACAAGATGTTTCATCTTCCGTTTCATGATTCAATTCCTCTTCGAACTATTGAACCATATGTGTCGAGAATTGTATACATCTCGAATGCGTGGGAAGCCTTGAGAAGGACGTAATCACCGTCCTTTACGAGGTTTAGAAGTTTTTCGGTCATCTGATCCTTATCGGAGAATCGATAAACCGGAAGATCTGAAGAGATGGACCGTACGCCCGCTTCCACATCCTCCTGGAAATCTCCCATGACGAGGATACCGTCAAGGCCGATATTGGCGGCTTCTTTTCCGATCTCAAAATGCTTCTGCTTCGAAACATCCCCGAGCTCGAGCATATCCGAGATACATGCGTAGGCTTTCGTTTCACCGGCCAGACGTCTTACCGAGGCAAAAGCCCCTGTCATGGACTCCGGACCTGCGTTATAGGCATCGTCCAGGAAATACACGCCTTCGATATTCACAAGTCTTTCTCTGTGGCCGACCTGAACAAAAGCGGAAACGCCTTCTTCGAGGCGGTCCGGAGCGATACCGAAATACAGGCCGCACAGCACACCCACCAGTGCATTTCCGATATGGTGTATGCCGACCGTCTTGATTTTCAGTTCCAGATCAGTAAGTGACGAAAAACCGGCTTTGGCATTACAGCAGATCCGCTCCCCTTCGATGAAGATCGGACCGGAGACCGCCACGCCATCGTATTCCACTTCGGAAGGAAGCGGTTCCTGTGTCGTATAGGCGATCTTCACATCGCTACGGATCATGCCGCTTCTGACAGCTTCCCTGAGCATCTCATCCTTATACGGGATGATCAGAAGTCCGTTTTCCCTCAATCCCTCGAGGATCTCGAGCTTGGCATTCCGGATCTCTTCTCTGGAGCCCAGTCTCTCGATATGGGCGACACCGATATTCGTGATCACAGCCACATCCGGATGGGCGATATGTGTAAGCTCCGAGATCTCACCCCGGAGGCGCATGCCCATCTCGAGTACGATCACATCCGTATCCTCCGGAGCATTTAAGATCGTCAGCGAAAGGCCGATCTCGTTGTTGTTATTATTCTTCGTCGCATAGACCTTGCAGCCGCGGGAAAGCGCGCTGGCAGTCATCTCACGTGTAGAGGTCTTTCCATAGCTTCCCGTGATGCCAATGACCTTGAAATTCATGCGGAGCCTGTACCACTCCGCGATCTTTTCAAGAGCGATCTTCGTATCGGAAACGAGTACGACCGGGATATCCTTCGGCGCATGTTCCATGGTAGAAAGCACAAGTGCGCGCGCACCGTCCTTCTGTGCCGCCACGGCATACTTATTCCCGTCGAAATTCTCACCGATCAGCGCCAGGAAGAGATTTCCCTCCTCGATCGTCCTCGTGTCGGTGGAGATCCCGTCGATCATGAATGTTTCCGGCGTCAGACCTTCATTTCCGGAAGGAAACTGCAAAAGCTCGCCGCCGGTGACATCGAGTATTTCTTTTAAAGTAAACTTCGCCATTGATGTTTAGACTCCTCTTTCTTTTTCCAGCGCCCGAAGGACCTCGGAAGCAACCACGGAATCGATGAATTCCACGACCGAATCCTTGATGGTCATGGTAGTCTCGTGGCCTTTTCCGGCGATGACGACGATGTCGTCAGGATGCGCCATATCCACCGCATGAGCGATAGCCTTTTTCCGGTCTTCGATGATCTCATACGGAGCACCCGGAACTCTTTCTATGCCTTCGACGATCATGCCGGCAATGCGGCTGAACTCTTCACTTCGGGAGTTATCTGTCGTTACGACCGTAAAATCACTATATCTGCCGGACACTTCGCCCATGGTATACCTTCTGTCATGCGGGCGGTCACCGCCACAGCCGAACACCGTGATGATCCGTCCCTTGCAGGAAGGTCGGATCGCCTGAAGGAGCACCTTTAAGCTGTCACCATTATGGGCATAGTCGACAAAGACCTTAAGATCCAGCTTATTATCGATCTTCTCCATTCTTCCCGGGACTTTTACGAAGAGCATGCCGTTTTCGATCTGCTCTTTCGAAACACCGGCCAGATGGGCGCAGGCTGCGGCACAAAGGGCATTGTCCACGTTAAAATCGCAAAGGAGCGGGACAAAGAATTCTGTCTCGTAGTCGGGACACACGAACAGGAATCGCATGCCCGGGACACCATCTTTCGTCGCCGGGGACAGTTCTTTTACATAGAAATCCGCTTCACCGCTCACACTGTAGGTGTAGCACTTCTCGGTATGGGATCCCGCATAAGCGGCAACCTCATCGAAGCGGCGCGTATTCTTATTTACAAGTGCGATCCGGCAGTGGTCAAAGAGGCGGAGCTTACTTACGAAATAATCCTCTTCCGTCTCATGCTCCCCGTCGGAGATATGGTCATTCAAAAAGTTCGTGAAAACGCCGATCTCGAAATTCACGCCGTGGGTCCTGCTGAACTTTAACCCCAGCGAAGAGACCTCCATCACGCAGCTCTTCACGCCTTCTTCTTTCATCTCGGAAAGAAGTTGCTGGAATTCCCAGGCTTCCGGTGTGGTGTGCTTCGATTTGAAGGCTTTTCCGCAGATCTTGTTCTCGACGGTTCCGATCAGGCCGCAGGATCTGCCGGCGCGGTTTAATATCTCGTGAATGATATAGGTCGAAGTGGTCTTGCCCTTCGTTCCTGTAAGTCCGATGATCTGCATGTCTTTTGAAGGATGCGAAAAATACGTGCAGGCCATGTCAGCGTAAGCTTTTCTCGTATCAGGAACCGAGACGACCGCAGAACCGAGCTCCTCGATGGCCTTAAGTTCTGAAGCAAGGCCGTCCTTTTTTCTTTCGTCGATCAGGATCAGGGGGGATCCGTTCTCCGCGGCCTTGACGATATACTTATGGCCGTCGTCCTTCTGGCCGATCATGGCAATGAAGGCCATTTCGTTCCCCGCTTTCCGGGAATCGAGCGCCGCCCCGGAGATCTCCTTGTCGAGAGATCCGAAGATCAGTTCATATTTGATTTCAGAAAGAATATCCTTCGCTTTCATATGTACTTCCCCTTACTCCATCTTCAAGTGAATACTCGTGCCGAAAGGAACTTCCTTCGGCGGCGGAGGCGTTGTCTCCGCTGTGGATTCACCCTCGCTTCCTTCACTACCCTCAGCAGAAGTCTCCGTGGATCCTTCTTCAGAAGAAGTCGTTTCCGCCGGTTCTTCATTCGGCTCCTCGGTAGGCTCCGGAAGATCCTCATCATCCGGCGGTGGAGTCGGATCCGGTGTCGGATCGGCATCCACGCCCGCCGAGCGCGGCGGATCCTGCGAAACGACAGTGCCCTTGATATTTCCTTCCACATCGATATTGAGGCCGTACTGCTTCGCCATACGCCTGCATTCAATAATATTCATACCTGCAAAGTTCGGGATCATGGTCGTCGGCATGTCTTCTTTAGAAACTGTGCCCGGATAAAGCACGATGATCGTGTTCTTATAGACCGTTTCTTTTTCACCGTAATACATCGTACCGACGATATCATCAAAGGCCATCGTACCCGAGCCGTCCAATACCTGGAATCCTTCTTCCTCGAGGAGCATTTTCGCCTTGAGGTAGCTCATTCCGGTAACATCCGGCACGTGATATTCGATGACCATACGGTCGTATTCATCCGAAGAAAGCTTTCTGTCAACGCCCAGATATTCGAGGGTCTCTTCCACGACGCGGGCTGCGACCTTAGCCGCAACTGAAGATCCGACGTCCTTATCTTCCGGCTTGTTGATAACGACGAGCACCACGACCTCCGGATCGTAGGACGGTGCGTAACAACCGAAGGAGATAACGTGCATACCGGCTTCTTCACCGACTTCGATGGTGGATGTGGAAGTCTTACCGGCAACATAGTAACCCGGCACATAACCTGCCGCACCGGTACCTACCTTAACTACGTCCTCCAGCAGCGATCTTACTCTGGCCGAGGTGTTTTCCGAGAAAAGGGTACGGACTCTTTCCGGTTCATATTCCTTGATGATATTTCCTTGATTATCTACCACACGTGAGGCGATATGCGGACGCATGAGCGTACCGCCGTTAACAAGAGCCGAATAAACGGTAACGAGCTGGAGTGGCGTAACAGTTGAAGACTCACCGAAAGAAAGGGTCGCAAGGTCGACATTCGTCGGCTTAGCGTGGAAGATGCCTTTTCCTTCCGCAGGAAGATCGACGCCGGTAACATCGTAAAAACCGCAATTGTGGATATAGTCATAATACTTCTCGATGCCGACACGCTGCGCCAACTGCACGAAGATCGGGTTACAGGAACGCTCGAAAGCTTCCCGGAGCGTCTCATCGCCGTGGTTTCCATCCGTCTTTTCACGCCAGCAGGAAATGGTATCGACTGTGGTGATCTTGATCGGAGCATCGCTTAAGACCTCATCTTCCCATGTAAGGCCTTCTTCGAGTGCGATCGCCGTCGTTACTGCCTTCATGGTAGAACCCGGCTCGTAGGTATCAGAGATGCAGCGGTTCGTCCAGGCATTTCGGATCAGCTGTTCGACCTTCTGCTCATCCGTCATAGCTTCCCATGCCTCCTGTGTAACGCCATAGGGCTTTTCACGCGGAGTATTTAAATCGAAGTCCGGCATGGAGACCATAGCCAGGATATCTGCGGAATACGGATCCATAACGATACAGGTAACACCTTCACGCGGCTTATACTCGTTATAGGCATCACGGCAGGCATTTTCCGCGATACGCTGAATGTTCATATCCAGAGTAAGCTGAACATTATAGCCGTCCTGCGCCTGAATACTGGTCGGTGCGGAATACGGAAGAGCACTCTGGTTATAGTTATCGACCTCTGCGTAGGTATATCCTTCCGTACCCGTCAGGTAACTGTTGTAATAGGCCTCGATCCCGTACTGACCGATGAGGGAGTTACCGCTCTGGTCGGCAAATCCGATGACCTGGGCCGCCAGATTGCTGTAGTTGTAGTATCTTTTCGGAACGGAGTCGATCTTGATGCCGCCGATCCCGTTCTCACTGAGATAGGAATTGAGCGCATTCCTCTGCTCGTAGGTAACGCCTTTCATGACCTGAATATAAGTCTTATCCGTCTGTCCGAGCCAGTCGATCATCTTCTGCGGATCTACACCGATCAGGATCGAGAAATTCTCGGCGATCTGCTGGACAGTCTGCGGATCTTTTCGACCCTCCTGGGATTTCAGGACATCGGACGGCGTCATGCCGATTGTGTATTCATATGTGGTACTGGCGAGGATATTGCCGTTTCGATCAAGGATATCGCCTCGTTCCGGCACTTCCTTGATACGCTGCCAGTGCATCTGGGACGCTTTATGGGAGTATTCTTCGTAATGATCATGCTGGATCCCGAACTGGACGTGGATCAGGTATCCCATGAAAGCAGAAAGCCCTAGAAAGACCATGACCAGAACGATCCTTCCGCCGATGCGGAAACGGGCCGTTCCGGTCTCATCTTTTACTTCGATATTCTGTCGTTTCTCCTCAGAAGACATTCCTGGTCCCCGCTTCTTTCCCGTCCGAGGATCATGGCTCCTCTTCCGAATAGTATTTCGCCAGGTTGCGTTTGGCTTCCGTAACGATATCCTCCGTTAATCCAACGGAATTATAGGAACGACTCGTAGTCATTGAATCCTTCTTCGGCATCACCACATTGACGATCTGCCTATCATTCGGTTCCACCATGCCGAGACGCAGGCTGGCTGCTTTTCTCACCGATTCGAGGTCGGCATTGACGAAAAGTGTCTCTCGCAACTGGCTGGTCTCCTGGCGCATCTTATCGATCTGGCGTTCTTTTTTATTGTTCGCAAAATTCATCGATGCGATCTGTGCTTCATTATACACCAGAAGTCCAAACAACGCGGTGACAAACGCCACGGCTAAAGCGAACAAAATAAAGTCGCGAAAACGCTTCAGCGTCATGGAAAATGTCTTTTTGCGATAATTGTCGTATGCAGCAGCCATCGCACGCTTATTCTGCATGCGGATGCGCTTTTTCTTCTCTTCTTTTTGAAGCGTCAGGACTGCCCCCGCTTCTTCAAGTGCACTCATATAACGCTCCGCTTCACCGTCGTCAAAAGCCATGAGATTGAGGCCAACAGCAAAATCTGTCCCTGTACGTTCATACAGAGCTTCCATGGATTGTCTTCTTGATGTCCTTACTGCCTGGGCCATACCTCATCATTCCTTTCAAATACTCTCAGCTTCGCGCATCCCGAGCGTTTATTCTCCACAGCTTCTTTTTTAGACGCTACGATGGGCTTGCTATGGACGCATCGTCCCAACGGGCGTTTCCCGCATACACAGACCGGGAATTCTCTCGGGCAGGTGCACGGATTTTCAAGTTTACGGAAAGCTTCCTTGACCAGTCTGTCTTCCAGAGAATGGAAGGAGATCACCGCAAACCGACCATTGGCATTCAGCATGGAGGGCACGACTTCCAGAAGTTCGGATACGGAATCAAGTTCATGATTGACTTCGATCCTGATCGCCTGGAAGCACCGTCTTGCCGGATGCTGGTCTTCTTTTCTGGCGGCACGGGGCATCGCACTTCTAATGATCTCCGCAAGGTCAGTCGTGGAACGGATCGGCGCTTCGGCTCTTCTTTTCACGATGACGGATGCGATGCGGCCTGCATATCTTTCCTCGCCGTATTCACGGAAGATCCTGGTAAGATCTCCTTCCGAATACTCATTGACCACCACTTCAGCCGAAAGCTCCTGCTTTTGGTTCATTCTCATGTCGAGAGGACCTTCCTGCATATAGGAAAAACCTCTGTCCACAGTGTCGATCTGATGCGAGGATACGCCAAGATCTGCGAGCACCCCGTCTACCTTTTCAATGTTCAACTCTTTGAGCACTTCCCCGAACTTCGAAAAGTCGGTCTTTACGAGTACCCATTTATCTTTCGCTCCCAGCGCCTCTCTTCTCTTCTCACAGGCCGCCAGAGCTTCATCGTCTTTATCCAGTGAGATCAGTTTTCCGTGATCTCCGAGTCTTTCTACGATCCCGGCGCTATGTCCGCCGCCACCGGCTGTACAGTCCACATAGATCCCGTCCGGCTTGATGGCCAGACCCTCCATACATTCCTCAAAAAGGACCGGAATGTGATGGAAATTACAATCCTGTGATCTCGTATCCATCCAGATCTATACTCTCCTGTTCAGCTTCTTCGTTCTGTGCATCGTAGTATCTCTTCGTGCAGATCTCGAGCATATCGCTTTCGATCTGGTAAATGCAGATCTCGTCGGAAGGAACGGCATCGATCCTGTTCCAGAGCTCGGAGCTTACCGAGATACGTCCCTGGGAATCGAGTTCGCATTCCAGCGCCTCACCGATGATCTGACGTCTTGCGTGACGGATCTTCGGGTTGGTCATCGGGATCTTACTGAACTGCTCCACGATGTCCTGAAAGTGCTGTTCGCCATAGATACTGAGATAGCCTTTGTCCTGGTTCAATGTCACAAACATGGGCGAACCGATCTGATCCCGGAGTTTTGCCGGAATGAAGATTCTTCCCTTCGCATCCATTTTGTTGATGAAACGAGCCATGCTTCTCCTTCTCTACTTGCTTGAAATCCACCACCATTCAACACCGGTACTGAACTTCTGCACCACTTTTCACCACTTTCTGATGCTATTTTATTCAAATTGCGTTTACATTTCAATAGTGTTTCAGGAAGAAAACCTAGAGAATAGCGAATTTTCGGGTCTAAAGCCGAACAAACGCTCGTTTTTGTTCTTTTTTCGCAAAAATCAGATCGTTCATGCTTCTCAGACGGTAGATTCGGCTCTTTGCGGTGAACGCCGATTCATGGGAAATCTAAGAGCACAAGAAAACCCATGCCACTTCTCACAGCCGCTTTCATGGGAACAAAAGAAAGGGAAAGAATCCCCATGCCCTTCTCTCTGACGGGTTTCATGGGATTAGTGAGAAAACTGCAATTCCCATGACCAGATATGTCTATTTCGTCATGGGTAAACTAAGGACCAAAGAAAACCCATGACCAAGAGGGCATGGGAAATTCCAAATACTTCTATTCCCCATGAAAAAACCTTCAAAATCAGGCATGGGAAATTCCAAATGCTTCTAATTCCCATGAAAAGGTCTTCCAACTCAGGCATGGGAAAACACCATACATCCAAATCCCCCTCCTCCTCACTCGAAAGCAAGCAAAAAAAGCACTTTCCCAAGATTATCGGGTCTAGCCCAAAACGGCACGGGAAAGTGCTTAAAGTATTATTCAAAACAGAAAGGAAACTAGGCCGAGGATGCCCGCCTGTCCATCGAGATATTCAATATAAATCCCAAAGAGATGAAGTTTACCATCATTGCCGTACCACCATAGCTAACGAAAGGAAGCGGGATTCCGGTGATCGGCAGCAGTCCGACGCACATGCCCATATTCTCGATAAAATGGAATGCGTAAGAACCGGTGAGGCCGACAACGATATATGAATAGGCCTTTCGAGAAGACTTCGACGCGACATAGAGGCAGCGCACCAGAAAGAAGAATGCCAGCAGCAGGATGGCTGTTGTTCCGATAAAGCCCATTCTCTCGGATACCGCGGAATAGATAAAGTCAGACTCCTTAACCGGAACTTTTACGAGGATGCCCGTGTGGTTTCCCGTAAGGCCGCCGGAAGCGATCGCCTGTTTTGACTGCACGAGGTTCCACTCGGACACCGGGTCGGAACCTTCGAAGATCAGAGACAGGATACGCTTCTTCTGATAAGGTTTCAGATAGAAGTTCCATACGATCGGGATAACGCCAACGACAGCTCCCGAGATCGCCAGAAGGAAGTATCTGTACTTCATGTTCCAGATAAAGAGCATGCAGACCAGGGAGAAAAAGATAACCATCGCCGTACCGAAGTCAGGCTGTTTCAGGATCAGCAGCATCGGCACACCGTAGATGATACCGAGATACACCCATCCGCGGAGAAGCGTGATGGTCTTGGTTCCCATATCCTCGAGAACATATGAGGTAACGATGACCAGTCCGATCTTTGTGAGCTCGGATGGCTGGAACGTACCCAGGATCGGGAGCTTCATCCAAGAGTCGGCACCCCAGGTGCTCTCGAGCGTAAAGCCGTCGATCAGGACATATATCAGAAGCAGGATGGATACACCGTAGAATATCCATCCGATCAGTTTCATGAACTGGGTGTCGAGAAGACAGATAACGAAAGCGATCGTGACACCGATAATGGCGGCGAGCGCCTGCTTATAGAAGATGCCCGGGTATCCTTCGAAACCCTGGGAAAGCACGAGATTTAACACATAAAGTCCGATCGTCGTAATGGACAGGATCGGTATGATCAGCCAGAAATCGACGGTGCGAAGCGAATTATTCTTAAGAAATTCGATACCGGACTTGCCTTGATTCATCTGTGCCTCTTACTCCTTCGAGGAATCTTCAGAATCACTTTCACCCTCATCAGATTCGGAATCCCCCTCCTGGGAATCCTCCTCGTCTTCCTCCTCGTCAGACTCTTCCTCTTCATCTTCGATCGTAAAGGAAGATTTGGACAGTCTTTCTACGCGGTCCTCCACATCTTCGTCCTCTTCATAAGCACGAAGCTTCTCTTCTTTTCTTCTCTGGGCATCACGGAGCATCTGCTCATCCGCCTTGATGAACTTCTCCGGGATCGGCTTCTTTTCCCAGTCGAAGATACGGCCGAGGGAAAGAAGGATCAGGCCTAAAACGATAAGGATCAGAGAAAGGACCTGGGAGATGCGAAGATCGGTTCCCGAAATGTACAGGGAGTCTGTACGCAGTCCTTCGATAAAGAAACGGACGATTCCGTAGAAAATGCAGTAGCAGGCTGTGACCGTCCATGGACGCTTGCTCTTCTTTCTCACCGCAAGAAGGACGAAGAAAAGCGCGAATGTGCAGACAGATTCGTAGAAGAATGTCGGGTGTACTGCCTTACTGGAATCCAGATTCGGACAATGTACACTGAGATAACGGGAGATCTGTGTGCTCTTCATGCCCCACGGAAGATCTGTGGTCGTGCCGAAAGCTTCCTGGTTGAAGAAGTTGCCCCAGCGGCCGATCGCCTGACCGAGCGGGATATATACCATAGCGAAATCCCATACTGCATATACCGGAACTTTGCGGATCTTACCCATAAGGAACACCGCCAGGACTGCGCCGAGAACACCGCCGTAGATGGCAAGTCCGCCGCCTCGTACGTTAAAGACCTCACCGAGGGTCGCCTTGATATCGCCCTTCACATAGTAAGAGCTCCACTCACATGCTACGTAGTAAAGTCTTGCGCCTACAAATGCCAACGGGATCGCAAGCAGACAGAAGTCAGTAAGAAGGTCCGGTGTAAGGCCGTGCTTCCTGCACTGTTTCATGGCCAGGGCCAGGCAAAGTGCAACAGCGAATGCAATCAGGACGCCGTACCAGTAGAGCTTTAACCCACCGATCTCCAGCGCCACATTACTGATATGAAATTTCCAGCCTAAGCCGGGGAATGTTACATAGTCTTTTTCAAGTGCAAATAGGTAATGCATCTTAAACCCTCATTTCTCTTGTTTCTTGTCCACGCACTATAATATCACACATATCCCTCAAACCGAACAGGTATTTGACGGCTTTTGTGGTATTTTCTGGTTTCGATCTGGTCCCTTCGCATCTGTGATTGCAGTTCATCTATGGACGAGAACTGTTTTTCCGGACGGATGAAGGATAGAAGCAGCACTGTTCCATGTGTGCCGTAAAGCTGCATATGCTGATCGAAAAGCATCGTTTCCGTCAGCGGCAGTGTATCGTCCTTGTTGACTGTCGGACGCAGCCCGATGTTCGTAATAGACGGATAGAGTTTTCCATCGTGGATATATGCGGATGCATATACTCCGAATTTCGGGATCATCTTCTGCGACGGGATACGGATGTTGGCCGTCGGGAACCCGAGTTTTCTTCCGAGCTGCTGGCCTTTTTCGACCATGCCGGAAAAAGCGACCGGATGCCCAAGAAGCGTCTCGGCCTTATCTACGTCACCGCTTGCGATCAGTTCTCTTACCCAGCTTGAGGAGATCCTCCGGTCTTCGTAGTTGATAGGATCGACAGCGATCACAGTGATGCCGTTCTTATCGCCCCAGTTTTGAAGCGTCTTGACGTCTCCCGTACGGTCTTTGCCGAAACGGTAGTCTCTTCCGACTACGACGACTCTTGTATTCATCCAGTCTTTCAGGCAGACTTCCATAAACTTCTCCGGACTCATGTCCTTGACTTTCTCGTTAAACGGAAGCGCGAAAAGATCGTCGATCCCCATATGGGAGACCAGATGACAGCGTTCCGGATATGTCGTGATCAGATTGTTCTGGGATTTTGATGCCGGCGGATTCTCAAAAGTCTGCACCGCGGCGCGGATGTTATATTCTTTGGCCGCCTCGAGCATGGTATGGAAGATCTTCTGATGACCGAGATGCACACCGTCAAAATACCCGAGCGCCACGGCTCTTTGGGCGGTGACTTCGGTCGCGCTGAAAGGATTGGAGATCAGTTTTCCCTCTTTATTGATGATACAGTTCCAGACGATCATGCTTACGCGAATACCCTTTCTTCCCGGATCAGGAGGCTTCCTTCCTCTTCTTCGGAATAGATCACGGCCACCGGCTTTCCATCGTATACCGCGAGGATCCTGTCAGAAGGCCCCGCTTCTATGGTTTCCATTCTATCTTTAAAAGCAGAGAAATCAAGTTTTTTCCCGTTTCGAAGATCGGCGGCTTCCTTTTCCGAGACCTCGATCCGCAGTAGTCCTCCCATGGCACATATCTCTTCTTTGAGAAAAGATCCGTCCCCGGAACTGTATTTTTCCTCAAGTTCTTCCAGCGTTACGGCCTCTTCGATGGAAAAATGTCCGCAGGAAATTCTTCTCAATTCTTTACAGTATGCTCCGAATCCGAGTTTTTCCCCGATATCCTCACAGAGCGACCGGATATAGGTACCCTTGCTGCAATGCACGGTCATATCGATGAAAAACGTCTCTTCCTCTTCGTAGATCCTGTGGATCGTAATATCGTAGATCGTGACGTGACGCTCCGGGATCTCGACCGTTTCGCCTTTTCTTGCGTAGTCATAAGCCGGTCTTCCCTTGATCTTGATCGCCGAATACATCGACGGGACCTGCGTGATATCGCCGATCATGGAGGAGACACTTTCCCTGATCTTTTTAAAGTCTTCTTTACGAAGTGCTTCCGCTTCTTCCCGATCCGGCTTTCTTCCGCCGACCGCTTCTCCGTCCCGGTCTCCAGTCGAGGTGATCGTCCCGAGTTCCATCAGGGCGCGGTAAGTCTTGTCGTCCTTTTCCATATAACGAAGGACACGCGTCCCTTTTCCGACCGCTACGGTAAGAAGCCCGGTAGCAAAGGGATCGAGGGTCCCGGCGTGTCCTGCCTTTTTCGTGTGCAGTATTTTCCGGATACGTGAAACGACCGAAAACGACGTCATGCCTTCGGGTTTATCTACGAGGATAATGCCGCTTAATGATCCTTCGGCGTTCATGCTTTCTCCATATAAACGACCGCCTCTTTGACGATCCTGTCGACAAAGGAATCGATATCTATGTTTTTTCCGCTGAAACCGGCCGCGCGGTGATGTCCGCCGCCGCCCATGGTCTGTGCGAATTCTGCAGCATCAAAGCCGACTTTGGTCCGGCAGTTGACGCGGAGTTCTCCATCTTCGTTTTCACGTACAACGAATGCCGCGAGCACAGTATCAATGTCTCTAAGGACATTGACGATGCCGTCCGCAGCTCCTTCCGGCGCATTCGTGGAATCCATCATCTCCCGGGTGATCTTCGTAATAGCGATCTTTCCGTCGGCAAAAAGCTGCATGCCCGCCATGGCCATGCCATGAAGACGCACTTTGCCTTCGCAGGTCTCATCGAAAAGATGGTACGCGTTATCGGTAACGTTCGCACCTCTTTCCATCAGGTCCGCCGCGATGCGGAAAGAACTGGCTCTGGTGTTTTCATAGGAAAATCTTCCCGAGTCGGACTGAATGCCTACCATAAGGCAGTCCGCCACGAAACGGTCGATCAGGACCTGCCCGCAGATCTTCTCCCAGGACTCCAGGATCACATACATCAGCTCCGCGCAGGAAGCGGACTTCCCGTCGACGTAAGCATATTCTCTTGTATTGGTTGCGGAAACATGGTGGTCGACGACCACGACTTTTTCCGCATTCTCGAAAAGATCCTCCGCCGCGCCCATACGGTGTCCTTCCGAACAGTCCACGGCAAAAGCCAGACCCTGACGGGCCCTGATCTCTTCTTTAGCTTCTTCCGTAACGATCGTGACCAGATCATCGGGAATATTCATAAACTGAAGTCTCGGCGGGATAGCAACTTCCAGGATGACCTTCGCCTGATAGCCCATCTTTACCAAAGATGCCGCCAGCGCAGAAGCCGTGCCCAGGCAGTCGCCATCGACACGGGCATGCGGGAATATCTGGATCTCTTTTTCCTTAGCGGAAAGAAGATAGTCGTATACTCGTCTGCCAAACTCATTCATGGTTTCCGGCACGTTCCTGATCCTCCTTGATCGTACGGTCGATCAGATCCATAAGATCCATGCTCTTTTCGATCGACTCATCCAGCTTGAAGTGCAGTTCGGGAGCCACACGAAGCTTGATGCGCCGGGCCACCTGGCTTCGGATGAAGCCGGAAGCGCGGTTAACTGCCTCCATGCACTCTCTTTTCTCCTGCTGGGTTCCGTATACCGAAAGGTAAACATTGGCATGGGTCAGATCGGAAGACATACGCACTTCGAGGACGGAAGTCATCATGGGGATACGGGGATCCTTGACTTCCGTCAGCAGAAGCTGCGAAATGACTTTCTGTATCTCATCGCCCACACGGGCGGCACGATTCTGTCTCATGTTTCCTACCTAAATGACTTACTTTCTCTTGATCTCCTGCATCTCGAAGACTTCAATGATATCGCCTTCTTCGATGTCGTTATAGTTCTCGATCGAGATACCGCACTCATAGCCTGCAGCAACTTCCTTCGCATCGTCCTTGAAACGCTTCAGGGAAGCAAGCTTGCCCTGGTGTACGACGATACCGTTTCTTACGACACGGACCTCAGATGTGCGAAGGACTTTACCGTCCTTAACATACGCACCACCGATGGTACCGACAGAGGAAACCTTGAAGGTCTGACGGATCTCGACGTGACCGAGTACGACTTCTTCGAACTGCGGCTTGAGCATACCGCGCATAGCGGCCTCGATATCTTCGATCGCGTTATAGATAACGCTGTAAAGCTTAATGTCTACACCGACTTCCTTGGCCTGCTCGACCACAACAGCGGAAGGACGAACGTTAAATCCGATGATGATCGCATTCGATACGTCAGCCAGCGTAACATCGGATTCGGTGATCGTACCGACACCACCATGGATGACCTTGACGCGGACTTCTTCGTTTGTGAGTTTCTCGAGAGACTGGGTGACCGCCTCGACGGAACCCTGAACGTCTGCCTTGATGATAAGGTTGAGATCCTTGATCTCGCCCTCGGCAAGGACCTGCGACAGATTCTCAAGTGTCATTCTCGAAGACTTATGCAGCTGTTCTTCTCTCTGCTTGATACGACGTTTCTCAACGAGCTGTCTTGCCATCTTCTCATCGGTTACGGCATAGAATGTCTCGCCGGCTTCCGGAACTTCCGGAAGACCTAAGATCTCGACCGGAACGGACGGGCCTGCCTTCTTCTGGGCAGTACCGTTTTCGTCGTACATCGCACGGATGTGACCGAAGATCGGACCTGTAACGACTGTATCACCGGAACGGAGAGTACCACGCTGAACGAGCACTGTCGCAACCGGACCTCTGTTCTTATCGAGCTTGGCCTCGATGACCGTACCCTTGGCCTGACGCTTCGGGTCAGCCTTAAGTTCCATAACATCCGCGGTAAGAAGGACCATCTCGAGAAGTTCATCGATACCTTCACCGGACTTAGAGGAGACCGGAACCATGATGGTCGATCCGCCCCATTCCTCCGGAAGGAGGTCGTGAGTAGACAGTTCCTGCTTCACCTTATCGATATTGGCACCGACCTTATCGATCTTCGTGATGGCCACGATGATCTCGGTATTTGCGGCACGCGCATGGTTGATCGCCTCAACGGTCTGCGGCATGACACCGTCATCTGCAGCTACAACGAGGATCGCGATATCTGTTACCTGTGCACCACGGGCACGCATCGTAGTAAATGCTTCGTGACCCGGAGTATCGAGGAATGTGATCTGACGGCCCTTGCAGCGTACGGTGTAAGCACCGATGTGCTGGGTGATACCGCCGGCCTCGCCCTTAACAACGGACGTGGAACGGATCTTGTCGAGGAGGGATGTTTTACCATGGTCAACGTGACCCATAACGACCACGATCGGCGGACGCGGTTTCATGTTCTCCTCTTTATCTTCGCTCTCATCGAAGAGGATATCTTCTTCGGTGACCTCCACGATCGGCTCTGTGGTAATGCCGTACTCGCCGGCAACCAGAGCAGCTGTATCGTAATCGAGTTCCTGGTTAAGTGTAACCAGCATGCCCATCATCATGAGTGTCTTGATAACATCTGCAGATCTCTTTCCGAGACCATCAGCGAGATCCTTGACCGTAATGAACGGCGGGAGCTCTACATGTGTCAGCTGAGGCTTGACGACCGGTGCCGCCACGAAAGACTGGCGCTTCACCTTCTTCTTGCCCTTGCCGCCCATGTACATCGAATCGAGAGCCTCGTCATTGGAGAGGATATCCGAAGCGTTACCGGTGAACTGGTTGGCACGCTTATTACCGGAACGGCGGTCATTGTTGACAGTCGTCTTCTGGTTATCCTTCTTGGAATCCGCCTTCGGATCCTTTCTGTTCTTCTCGTATGCATCACGGGCTGCGAAGTTTGCCTTCTCCTTTGTCGCCTCCGGCGGGAGCTCCTGCTTCGGCTTGGAAGGTCTCTTCGGCTGGTTTCTGTTATTGTTGTAAATATCGTCGTCGTCCTTATCCTTCGGAGGGAATCCGCCGCCAAAGCCGCGGTTTCCGCCTCTCTGGCCATTGAATCCGCCATTGTTCGGACGTCCGCCCTTGGGTCTGTCCGAATGATACGAAGATCCGGATCTTGGTCCGCCCTGATATCCGCCGGAACGACCGCCATCCTTCTGGCGTACGAATGTGGACGTCTCACGGGTATATCCGGCAGACGGAGCTTTTACTACAGCGGAAGAAAGCTTCGGTCCTTCCTTCGGTGCTTCCGGAGATTTCGGCTTCGCTTCTTCCTTCGGTGCTTCCTTTGGCTCTTCTTTTTCTTTCTTTACCGGTTCAGCAGGTTCCGGCTTCGTTTCCGCTTCCTGTTTTGCAGGCGCAGGTGCAGGAGCAGTCTTCTTCTCTTCCGGCTCCTCTTTCTTTACAGCTTTTGCTGTTTTCTTCGGGGCTTCTTCCGCTTTCGGAGCTGCCTTCTTCGGAGCTTCAGCAACAGCAGGCTCTTTTACCGGAGCCTCTTTTACAGGAGCTTCTTCCTTAACCGGCTTGACCTCTTCCTTCGGCGCCTCCTGGCCTTCCTCAACCGGAGGTTTCTTGGCCTTCTTGTTTACACGACCGACTCGAAGGGTCTTCGTACCTGAAATACCGCTTACCGTTTTCTGCGGTACCGAAGACTCTACCTTGACCTCAGCCTGCTCTTCCGTCTTTGGTGTTTTCTTGTCTTTTTCTGCCATTCAAATCCTCCTGTTTATTCCGCACCTTCTGCGGACTTTTCGACCTTCTTGTTCTCATCGATCAGCTTCAGGAGCTTTTTCCCCATTCCCTGATCGAGTATCGCGACCGCGATACGGTTATCTTTTCCGATGGCCTGTCCGAGTTCTTCGGCAGTTCCGAAAGACCTCGCGGCCGTCTCTTCTTCTTTTGCGATCCGCAGGAGTTTGTCTCTCTGCTTTTCGGATCCGTCCGTGGCTACGATCAGAAGCTCGACCGCTCCCTGATGAAGCGCCAGTGTGATCGCGTCAAATCCGGATGTCATCAGTCCTGCCCGAAAAGAAAGACCGATAGTGCTCAGTATCCGCTGTTTCGTTGCAGGTTTGTCCTTCATGATTCCGGACCATCCTCCTGCAGTTTTTCAAGATCCGGCTTGATCGCTTCCGGATCCACCTTGACGTGAAGTCCTCTGTCGAACTGACAATTCTCGACAGCCTTCTTCATGCACTCCGGGTCATGACAGACATATGCTCCTCGCCCGGGAAGTCTCCCGGTCGGATCCACGGTGACCTTTCCGTCCGGTGTAGCCACGATACGGATCAGGTCCTTTTTGGCGAAGCGCTCACGGCAGCTCACGCACATTCTCATGGGTATCTTCTTTGCCATAACCTAAAGCCTGTCCTTCTTATGCCTGCTCCTCAGAAGCAGCGCCTTCACTTCCCTCGTCATCTGCAACAGTGAAGTTTGCGACGAAGTCGTTCTGAACCATCTGCTGGAACTGGGATGTGCTCTTGATGTCGATCTTCCAGCCGGTAAGACGAGCTGCAAGACGTACGTTCTGACCGGAACGTCCGATCGCCAGAGAATACTGCTGGTCCGGAACGACGACCTGAGCGTTCTTTTCCTGTGTGCCGTCTTCGTTGGTGATGATCTCTGCATCTACACGCTCGACCTTTGCCGGAGAAAGCGCATTGCTGATATATACAGCCGGATCATCGGAGTATGCGATCACGTCGATCTTCTCGTTGCCGAGCTCATCGGTGATTGCCTGGATACGTGCACCGCGCTGGCCTACGCATGCGCCGAGCGGATCTACATCCGGGTCTCTGGAGATAACGGCGACCTTGGAACGGGAGCCTGCCTCACGGGCAACAGATACGATCTCGACAATACCGTCGTGGATCTCCGGAACTTCCTTTTCAAGAAGCTTCTTAACCAGGTTCGGATGGCTTCTGGAGATGATGACCACCGGACGCTCCTTCTGTGTCTCTACGCGGAGGATCAGGAACTTCATTCTCTTGTTAAAGGAATAGTCCTCATCCTTTACCTGCTCCTGCTTCGGAAGGGTCGCTTCCGCACGTCCGATATCTACGAAAACGAAGCGGTTATCAGATCTCTGGATCACGCCGCTGGCCAGCTCGCCGATCTTATCGGAGAACTCAGACTGGATGCGGTCATTCTCTGTATCGCGAAGCTTCTTGCTGATCGCGGCCTTGGCGGCTCCTGCTGCCAGACGTCCGAGAGACTCAACATCGATGGTCATCTCAATGGTATCGCCTTCTTCAAGATCCGGATCGATCTCTTTTGCCTCGGCAAGGGAGATCTGGGTCTTCGGGTTGGTGACCTCGGATACGACCTCAACGACTTCGTAGACATACATCTCACCGGTCTCACGGTCGATCTCGGCAAATACCTTCTCGTTCTGCTTGGCATCGGAGAATTCTCTCTTAAAAGCCGCGACTATCGCTTCTTCGATTGCCTCGAAAAGCACTTCCTCGTCAAATCCTCTTTCTTTTGCCAATGCATGGATGGCCTGCAACAGTTCTTCGTTTTTCATAAACTTTCTCCTTTATCTCTATTTGCTGCCAAAATTAAAAACGTATCGTTCGATTCGCCTTGCTGACCTGGTTCCAGGGAAGCGAAAGCTTCTTTTCCCCGATCAGAAGGACCAGTTCCTCTTCGTTTGCTTCTTCAATGATCCCTTCGAGATGCTTGGCACCGTCGATGGGAGCAAACAGAGACACTTCGATCTCTTCACCCTGGTGGCGGACATAGTCAGCCAGCGAAGAAAACGGTCTCGTCGCACCCGGCGAGGATACTTCAAAATAATCCGGATCCGCATGCAGTTTTCCTTCGAGCGCTTCGTCCACCTTCCGGCTTACCGCTTCGCAGTCCTCGATCGAGATCCCGCCGCGCTTATCGATAAAGATCCGAAGGAAGTAATACTGCCCTTCTTTCTTATATTCACAGTCCACGAGATCAAAGCCGAGTTCTTTTACGATCGGCTCTGCAATATCAAACGCTTCCTGTGCGACTTTTGATCTTCCCGCCATGTTGCCTCCGATTATTTCTGATAAACAAAAGAGCGGGCCAAGACCCACTCTGAAGCAAAACCTCTAGTAACATAAGACATACTATCACTTATTTTATAGCCTGACAAGTCTTTTTCGTGAAAAAGCCCTGTTTTTCTATGCTTTTCCCCTTTTCACCCACAAATATGCGCCTTTGTTTTATTTACACAATTTTTACCAACTTTTTCTTACAAACGCTATTCAAATTATCCAAGTTATCATGTAGAATAGAATTATCCAAAACAAATGCGTTGGATAATCAACAAAACAAGGAGATGATGCCAATGATAAAGGTAATTGCAGGAGAAAAGGGAACAGGAAAAACAGCGCAGCTCGTAGAGGATATTAACGAGCAGGCAACCACGGATAATAATATCGTATGCATCCAGCGTGGACACCGTCTCGACCGTCTTTTGAAATACAGAGTCCGTCTCGTGGACTTAGATGAGTATCCGGTCGAAGGTTTCGAACAGTTCTTAAGTTTCGTAGCAGGTATCTGCGCGAAAGACTATGACGTCACACACATCTATGTGGACAGTATCCTGAAGATCACAGGGGAAACAGATTACGAGAGATTCGGAGCTTTCCTTGATAAGTTCAACGATTTCCTCGGTGACAAGATCACAGCGACAATTATCTGCAGTCGCGCGGCTGACGTACTTCCTGAAGGCGTAACCAAGTACTGCTGAGTTCATATACTACTTGAATTACCTAAAACTGAATATGTAAAAGGAGTGGTCAGAAAAGGCCGCTCCTTTTTTTCTTTCAATCATATCTGTTTCATGCCAATGCTCTTCCGTAAGTATACTTGGCAGTCTGACCAACGATCATCTTTCCATTTCCATCTTTGTAGTACGGAATCACCCAGTAGAAATTGTATTCTTTGGAAGAAGCCTTCACATCCGTAAATGTAGTTCCTTTCGTTGTCATGCCGACATAACCATATGGTTTTCCATCGACGATACCGTAGACGAGATAGCCGTCTGCTCCAGTCACAGCACTCCAGGTAAGTTTCACACCACCCTTCACAGAAGAGGCTTTCAAATTCGTCGGTGCCGGGAGCAAAGCCCTCGAATACACATAACTTCGGCACTTCCCTACGATCATGTGCCCAAAACAGTATGAATACGAGAACACCCAGTAATAGTTGTAATCCTTGGTCAATGCCTTGGTATCTTTAAAACTGGTTCCTTTTGTCATTCCTACATAACCATATTTGCCATTTTTATACCCATAAACGAGATACCCTTCGGCAACATCCACCTTTTTCCAGGTCAACTGCACAGCATTCTCCACTCCTTTCGCTCGAAGATTGCTCGTTTCTGAACAATCCTGTTCAACAAACTTTTCCATTGGCGTCATACCCGTTTTTTCATCAACACAATAATATGTAATTGGTTTCAATCCTCCACCTTCCGGGTGAAGCTCAAATGTTAATACTTGGCAATGATTTCCATAAAGCAATATACTAAAATTTCTCACATCCCATGTCGCAATGACAACATCCGAATCTTCATATGTTACAAAAGATAATTCACGCTTTGTTCCGTCTTCCAATATAAAATCACTACCTGAAAAAGAAGTGCCCACGGGCATAACTTCTCCTTCGACGATGTCCGGAAGTTCGGTGTGGGCAAGGATAAACTCACCATCTGGAATAATCTCCGAATCCTCGCGAATATATATAAAGGACTCTTCCCCCTCAAGTGAATTTCTTCCACCTTTGAAGACATTACGCAAACGGAAGCCAATATTCGTTCGATTATAAGCTCCAATTTTGCAATGCACTTCATCCAGCACTTCATTGTAGGGAGCTGGTTCAGTAGTTGTCTCCATTCCGCATATAGAACAACGATAATGCGGTGCCCATTCGCCATTCGAATTCCAAGGTATAAAACCCCAATAATGATCATGAACGTCTTCAACTGCATTTGCAACTGGCACAGGAAGACTGGAGAAAACAAACATAACAGAGAGTGCAAGTAGGACTAACTTCTTGATTAGTTTATTAACCATAATTTCTCCTCCTCTTTCTCATTTTACGGTGCATCCAACAAATATGCTACGCCTCCAATACAAACAGAGACGTCTCCTGGAATAATCTGATTGTTCTGCTGAAAGAACGGAAATACATAGTACAGATTCATACCTTGCGCGGATGCTTGTGTATCAGTAAATGTAGTATTGCTTTCACCTGTTGTCATGCCGATATATCCGTACGAGTCCCCATTTCTTTGCCCATAGATCAGATAGCCATCAGCTCCACTTAAGGCAGACCACGATATAACGATTGTGTTTGTCAGACACTGCAACTGTATATTCCTGACCGAAGCACATACTCCGTCGTTTTTAACAGAATCACTGATTTTTCCTTGAAAGATCATTCCATCAATATCAGTTATATAAGGTAAACTGCAATATGTGCTTTCGCCCATCTTAAAAAAGCTATCATTGCATGAATAATTTTCGAATGAATGCTCCTCGGAAGAAAGTGACGCTTTTTCATCTTCTAAGTTTTTAATGATGTCTATAAGTCTTTGATTCAGTTCGTCATCTATCTGTCGATTATCCATTTTGTCTCCCCCCAATTGATCACTCGCGATTGAATGCTTATGATCTGCTGTCATCTCATCACTAAAGTCTTCTCGCCTTTTATGGCAGTGCTCTGCCGTAAGTATACTTTCCCGTCTGTCCGACGATCATCTTCCCGTTACTGTCCTTAAAGTATGGGAATACCCAGTAGTAGTTATACTGTATCTTCGACGCCGTCTTATCTGTGAAGGTAGTTCCTTTTGTCGTCATGCCGACATAACCGTATGGTTTTCCATCGACGATACCGTAGACGAGATAGCCGTCTGCTCCGGTCACAGCATTCCAGGTAAGTTTCACACCACTAGCGGTCGAAGAGGCTTTAAGGCCGTTCACCGCAGGAAGAATCCCCTTCGCATACACATAAGTATCAGTATCCCGAATTATCTTATTACCCATATCGTCCTTGACATATGGGAATACCCAGTAATAGTTGTAGTCATCAAAAAGAGCATTAATATCTGTATATTTTGTTCCTGTAAATGTCATACCTACAAATGCATATACGTTATTCTTCTGTGCGTAGATGATATAACCTTCTGCACCGGAACTAGCTGTCCATGTAATTGTTACTCTTCCTTTTCCAGCCGGCTCTGCTTTTAGATTTGTCACCTCCGGCGGGAGATCTATCTTCTTCCACACCGCATAAAGCACTATATCTTCGGAAACTGTGATTCTATCACCAGCGTGATACTGCGCTGCCGTTGCCGTTTCACTTCTTGACCAGCCAAGAAAATCATAATATGGCTTTTGCACTTTCAGATCTTCAATGATCTCTTCTTCCCCACCGAAGATTTTTTTACAAAGAACCTCCGGTTCTTCCTCTGATGATTTATACTTCACCGTATATCTTCCCGAGAAAGAGATCCATGTCAGATGAAAATCATCCATGTTTTCAGGAATCTCCGGCATTTCCCACATTTTTCCTTCCGGATAGTAGATCTCAGCGCTGACAGAAGAAAATGCATTGGGATCCATAATCTCTCCCGGGCCACCCAACAACACGATTCGTGATAGCTGTACACAGCCGGAAAAAGCACTCTCTTCTATTGTAGTAACACCATCAGGGATCTCCACTGATCTTAAAGACGAGCAATCCTTAAATGCTCCACTTGGTATCACTTTAATATTCTGAGAAAGAACTACACTTACTAAAGAACCGCAACTCTCAAATATGTTTTGACCAATCTTCGTGACGCTATCCGGAATCACAAGATCCTCAACAGGACAATAAGCAAAAGCTTCCTTTCCTATCGCTGACAAATTCGATGAAAGCGTGATGGTTTTAAGCTTTGAACATTGCCAGAAAGCAAAGTCTTTGATTTCTGTGACGCTATCCGGAATCACTATGGTAGACAGTCCCGAGCATCCGTAAAAAGCTCCTTCTCCGATAGTCTGAAGCCGCTTGGACAGTTTTACCGTATCCAGGAATTTCAGATTTCTAAACGCATATGCACCGATTTGGGTTACGTTATCCGGAATAACCAACTTTCCGGAAAGTGATGTCCCAAAGAAGGCATACTCGCCGATTGAAGTAACTTTGGAAGGAATCGTAATTCTATTGAGGTTTTTGCAACCGAGAAATGCTTTTCATTCCAACACTTTCAGCGAAGAAGGAAGCCTGATCCAAGGCAGTGAGGTGCACTTATGAAAAGCCTGTTCTCCGATTTCCGTCACAGTTTCCGGCAGATACGCTCTCGTTAAGGATTGACACTGTCCAAAAGCATTCTTCGGAATCGTAGTCATACCTGAAGGAATGGTTATAGTTTCCAAAGCAGACCCATAAAAAGCAGCCTCTCCTAAACTCTTTAAGCCTGACGGAAGAACGACCTGAGTCAAAGACGAACAGTTAACAAATGCTTTATCTTCAATCTCTGTAACAGTGGAAGGAATCGAGACTTCAATAATGGAAGTATGCCTTTCAAAAAGGCATTTTCCTAAAGAGGTTATACCTTCGTTGATGACCACTCTTTTAATGTCAGATACATACTCACCCCAAGGAACATAAAAAATCATATCCGAACCTTGAAGAACCGGTGAACGATAACTATCGGTAGGACCACTTCCGGATAATTTAAGTGTACCCTGATCATCCAAAGTCCACACTACAGAATCGGGATCCGATTGGCAGCCGCAGGAACCTGACGCCGCTAAAGTTGAGGCCTGCACTTTTTTGCACGGAAAAAAGAAACCCATGACCAGTAGCAGAGCGCCGACAACAAACATAACAGATAATGCAAGTAGGTCTAACTTCTTCATTACTTGTTTAACCATAATCTCTCATCCTCTCCTATTGATCACTCGCGGTTGAATGCTCATGATCAGCTGTCATCTCATTACTGAAGTCATCTCACCTTTTACAGCAGTGCTCTGCCGTATGTTACTTGCCATCTGAACGGCGATGTTTTTCAATAAATGAATCAACAAACAATAACTCGTCGCTACACGTTCCGTGAATATTTCCGTATGTTGAACTACTTCATCGCGCGTCCGTAAGTATACTTTCCTGTCTGTCCAACGACAACAAACAAAAACTTTTGCAACTATTTTATTTCGTTTCTTCCCACTCGTACGAAAAACTTAACTAATTTCTTTATATCATGTCGAAAGAGATCCTGCAACACGATTATCAAAATGTTTACGTTTTCGAAAAAAAGACCGTCTCCGAAGAGACGGTCCTTGCAATTTCAGTTGCTATCAGAAGATCATGCCTGAGGCTTGCCGCACTCGCCGCAGAACTTACCGGTGTTGCCGGTAGCACCGCAAGAGCATGTCCAGCCTGCATTATCTGCCGGCTTCGGCTTACCGCACTCACCACAGAACTTACCTGTGTTGCCTGCGTGACCGCATGCGCATGTCCACGTGCCCGGATCAGCCGGCTTCGGGGAACCGCAGTTCGCACAGAACTTGCCCTGGTTGCCGCCCTGTCCGCAGGAGCATGTCCAGCCTGCTGCTGCCGCAGCTGCCGGAGCGGCTGCCTGCTGTTGCTGCTGCATCATCTGCTGCTGCTGCAGGAAAGCCATACCCTGATTACCAGGATTCATAGCACTACCATTGAATCCACCAACGAGGCCAACGCCCATCATTGCATTGCCGGCACCTGCCTGATTACCGGCAGCTGTCTTCATAGCATCGACGGAACCCTTGATCTGGTAACCGGCAGCCATCTGCGGGTTGTTACCAAACATAAGACCATCGTCCATGTCCTGGATTCTCTTTCTGGACTCATCGTCAGGTGTAACAGACATAACTGCTACTTTCTCAACGATCATACCACGGCCCTGGAGCCAATCTTCGTCCAGAACTTCGTTCATGTACTTAGCAAGTTTTACCTGCTGGGACTGGAGGCGGTTGTACTGTACTTCTTCTCCGCCGGCACCCATCTTATTGAGTGCTTCGCCGAGGTACATAAGGAACTCAGCCTTAGCCTGACCAGGCTGGCCATTCTTGCCCATCAGTTCGTCACGGCGATAATCACCGGAAACGTTACCTGCAATGTTCTTGAAGAATGTGACCGGATCTACGATCTTGAACGAGAATGTACCGTTCATTCTGATGTAGATACCACGATATGTCGGATCATCGTACGGAAGCGGAGCTGCTGTGCCGAACTTATTGTCGACCATCTCGAGCATGTTTACGAAGTAAACTCTCTGCTGAGTAAGAGCCTCACCACCGGCCTTAATACGGTTCCAGATATCTCCGCAGGACTTCTTTACGCCATCGAGGAATCCGCTTGAACCGAAGCAAGACGGAGCAGAAGATGTATCCCAAGTATACATACCTGCCTCAGTTGTGAAGTCGATAACACGTCCGTTATCAACAAGGATAAGAGCTGTTCCTTCCGGAACTGCGATCTTGGAACCATTGGAGATGATCTCCGCATCGCCCTTGTTGCTGCCGTTACGCATTACTTTCGCACCGCGGCGCAGAAGAACTTCCTGACCCAGAGAGTCACATGTGAAGAACTCAAGGTACTGATCTCTTAAGTTTCCGCCGACAGCTTGAATTGCAGCTTTAATTAATCCCATTTTAATCTCCTCCCTACAAGAAAAAATATTCAGATCTCGACCAACTTATCGACAAGCCAGATTCGCATATCAACTGTTTTAATCGCTGTGCCGCAATAAGAACAAACGTCTGTACCCAGATGCCTGACCGGGGCGCCGCAATGAGGACAGGTGAAACCTACTCCCTTAATGTCTTCCGCTGCATACCGGTCTGCGTCCAGTATATTCACTACTTTCACGTTGTACCTGGTCTGCGTTGGAGTCGCTCGATTGCCTGATATAAATTTACCATTTCTTTCCTGGTATTGCAAACATTGTAACGAATATTGGAAGGTGATTTCCACCGTGGATAAATTCTTTTGATAGGCGTTAATTCCGCCCTTATGCACGATTACCTCACGGTAAATCAGAGTTTTGCCTTCCGCCCTGGCAGAAGCGATCTTCTGCCACAGTTCTTCGGACAGAGAACGGGTCACTCCGATGCCGCATGCGTTCAGTTCTGTCTGGATCCGGTCGATGGTATCTCCGTTGCCTCCCGTCGTCATCTGCATGAGAAGATCAAGGCTTCTCACAAGGACCGCCTGGGCGGCACTCTGCATCTGCGAAAGGCTGAGATCCGGAAAGTCTTTATTGATCCTCGGGATCAGGGCCGTCGAAAGATCCGAGACGGATTTGGGTGTCGCCAGCTCCTGCTTCAACGAAAAATCCTCCGGTCCGACTTTTCCTTCACGCACTTCCTGCTTGACCCCTTCCATGATCTGGCCGATCAGGGAATTACGGAAAGCTCTTCTGGCAGCTCCGATCACACCAGCCAGCACAAGAAGACCACCTACTGCAATGATTCCGTAGATCGCTATCTGTGGCATATCTTTTTCCTCCCAAAAAATTAATACTTATAGAGGACCTTCCGATCCATGCGGAGAACAGGAATATCCGCAGGTGTCTTCTCTCTCCAGTTTTCCGGAAGGACGTGGTCGAGGCCTGTCTGATAAACGATCGGGATACCCGTCAGCTTCGAGGCCTCAAGAAGTACCTTTTCCCCTTCGATGAGTTCTTCTTCCGTCGTCTCCTCCAGAAGATTCGAGTTGTTGATGAATCCCGAGATCGGAAGACGTGCCGCTTCTGAAAGCTCCGCGCACATCTCCCTGATGCCTTCCGGATCCGAAGTGAACGGACGGAAAGCATTGACGACCATATATACACGGTACTCGATCTTCTGGAAACGGCTGAGCATCGCACCCAGGACTCTCGCGCCCAGATCCTCGCCGCCGATATCAAAGACAGCGACCGTATCCGGCATATCGAAGGCGGAATACACCTCACCAGAAAGCGCCGGCACATCGACGTTCGTGTTCGCGTACTCCGGTACGATCACGCGGATCCCCTCCGCCTCGAGCGCTTCTTTTGCATCGGCGGAACGATAATAGGGATTAACGATATCGAGGTCCGCAAGCATGACCTTCGCTGACGGGTCTTCTTTCTTCAGCATATGGGCAAAATGCACCGACACTTCGGATTTGCCGCTGCCGTAAGCACCGACAAAAACATAAAGGCGCACTTTTTTCTCATTCTCTTCTTTCATTTCTTCCTCCTATCTTAATTCCGCGATCGTGACACCATCTTCACCTTCGCCGAAGGTGCCGAGGCGGAATGTCCTCACGCGCTTATCCTTTTTCAGGAACTGGTGGACCGCAGAACGCAGAGCGCCGGTTCCTTTTCCGTGAACGATACGGATATTCTCGATATTGCTGATCACGCAGTCGTCTAAGTAGCTGTCGAGCGCATGGACCGCTTCATCGACAGTCATGCCGAGAAGCTGGATCTCCGGCATCATGGTCGCCTTCTTATTCAGGCGGATCTGGTCCGCACGGGAGACGGAAGCACTGCGCTTCGGTTCTTTACGGGAACGGGTCGCGCTCTTCTTCACCTCTTCCTTCTTCGGATAACGAAGAGAATCGGCCGCGACAGTCAGTTTCAAAGGGCCGGAAGAAAGGATACAGTTGCCGCCCTTGTCAGGTCCCTTGATCACGATTCCCGTCACGTCGAGATTCGGCGAATAGTATAGTCCGCCCTCTCGGATCTTATCCGGCTTCTCGCCCGGGATCTCTTCCGGCACTTCGTCATCGTCGCGCTCCGCGTCGATATCCGAAAGGCCGGCACGAAGATTGTTCCTGATCGCACGAAGCTTTCTTTCCGCCTCGTGGCTGTTCTGAAGCTTCTGGATCTCTTTCATCTCGTCTAAGATGGAATCGGCTTTCTCGAGAACTTCCTCGAGCATCTCCTGCTTCTCTTCTCTGGCCTGCGCGAGGATCTTCTTTCTTTCCTTTTCGATCTGCTTTTTCCGATTCTCAAGTTCTTCCGTCTGGCGCTTGACTTCGTCACGTAGATCGGAGATCTCCTGCTGGAGTTTTTCGCTTTCACGGTTATGGCGCTCAGCCGAAGAAAGGAGTTCTTCGACTTTGAGGCTCTCTTCGGAAAGAATGCTCTGTGCATTCTCGATGATCCTCGGGGAAAGACCCAGTTTTCTCGAGATCACAAACGCGTTACTGACACCCGGAAGGCCGATCATCAGACGATATGTCGGGGACAGTGTCTCCGTATCGAATTCGCAGCAGGCGTTCTCGACGCCTTCCTGCTCGACCGCATAGGCTTTAAGTTCCTTATAGTGCGTCGTTGCCACCGTCACGGCACCTTTTCTTCTGCACTCATCCAGGATCGCGATCGCAAGTGCCGCGCCCTCCGTCGGATCTGTTCCGGAACCGAGCTCATCGACCAGTACCAGTGTCGTGGGCTTGGTGAGTTTTAATATCTGCACGAGATTTGTCATGTGCGCCGAGAAGGTCGAAAGGCTCTGCTCAATGCTCTGCTCGTCTCCGATATCGGCCAGTACTTTCGTAAAAGTCGAGACTTCGGATCCGTCACTGCAGGGGATGAAAAGCCCGGCCATCGCCATCAGGGAGATAAGTCCGCACGTCTTCAGGGAAACGGTCTTACCGCCCGTATTCGGGCCGGTAATGACGAGTGTTCTGTAGTCGGTGCCGACAGAAAAATCGATCGGCACGACACGGTCCTTTTCGATCAGAGGATGACGTGCTCTCCGAAGGATGATCCGTCCCTGATCATTCAGTTTGGGACGGGATCCGTCCAGTTCCAGTGCAAACTGGGCTTTCGCCTGCATAAAGTCGATATGTCCGACCAGTGCGATATCCGCTAGGATCGCATCTTTACTGATGCCGACCTTGCCGCTTAAGATCCCGAGGATACGGTTGATCTCTTCCTGTTCGGCCGCTGTCCATTCGCGTATCTTGTTGTTTAATTCTACGACCGCCATCGGCTCGATGAACAGGGTCTGTCCGGACGAAGAGGTGTCGTGTACGACACCCGGGACCTCACTCTTTTTTTCAGGTTTTACCGGCACGCAGTAGCGCCCGTCACGCATGGTGACGAGCTGATCCTGAAGGGCCTGCGGGTTCTTCCTGATCAGGCGTTCCAGGATCTCACGGATGCTGCTCTGCGCATCTTTGATCTGCCGGCGGATGTTGTAAAGTTCATTACTCGCCCGGTCATTCATCTCATTTTCACCGGTGATCGCCATGGAGATCTCTTTCTCCAGCGCCTCCAGCGGGATGAGCTGCTTTAATTCCCGAAGCATCGCATGTTCACTGATCTCTACCTGCAAAGATTTCGGCTCGACATGGTAGAGCCTCTCCACCGTGCGCAGGAACTGCGCGATGTTCAGAAGATGCTTCATCGTAAGCGTGGCTCCGGTATCGGAAAAGCGTACGGCATCCCTTACGTCATTGACACCGCCGAGCGGCAGCGCCCCTTCTTTCACCAGAAATTCCAGTGAATCTTCTGTCTCTTTCTGCCATTCCTCCACAAGGGGAAGGTCAGATGTCGGGACCAGCCCATAGCAAAGCTCACGCCCGTATATCGTACGAGCGTGATTGACCAGACGGTCTAATATCTTGTCATATTCCAGTATGGAAAGAGAACGGCCGCGGACGAGTTTCCGCTTCGCCTCCTCTTCAAAAGTTGTATACATAGACTCCTCTTTTTTCCTCGAAGAAGTCCTATTCGTCCTTATAGAAGATGCTCCTTAATCAGGTAAGAAGCTTCGATCTTTCTACTTCGTCCAGAGAAATGGTCTTCTTCATGGACAGACCTTCTTCGATATCTACATCTGTGATCTCACCATTTCTGTAAACCACGAGACGGTTCAATCTCTTATCTTTAATACATTCGATCGCTCGGACGCCCATAAGGCTTGCCATCGTACGGTCACGAAGCGTCGGACTTCCGCCTCTTTGCAGGTGACCGAGGATCGTCGGACGGGATTCGATCTCAGTCGCATCCTGGATCTTCTTGGCGATCTCTGTGGCATCGCCGGCACCTTCCGCTACGATAACGATGTAGTGTCTCTTGCCTTTATTTCTGCAGTCGAGGATCGCCTTAATGACTTCCTTCATATCCCACGGAACTTCCGGAAGAAGGATGATCTCCGCACCGGTCGCAATACCTACATTCAGTGCGATATAACCTGCGTGACGGCCCATAACTTCGATAACGCTGCAGCGCTCATGGGAGGATGCCGTATCACGGAGCTTATCGATGGCTTCCATCGCGGTATTCATCGCGGTGTCATAACCGATCGTGTACTCTGTGCAGGCGACGTCGTTATCGATCGTGCCCGGAATGCCGATGACCGGAATGCCGATCCTGGCGAGGTCTCTGGCACCCTTAAAGGAACCGTCACCGCCGACAACGACCAGACAGTCGATGCCGAACACTTTACACATCTTCGCACCCTGAAGAACACCGGCCGGTGTCTCAAAGCTCTTCGATCTTGCTGTCATCAGGAAAGTACCGCCGCGCTGGAGCGTCTCGGAAACATCTCTGTGGCCGAGTTCCTTGACTTCGCCCTTCCAAAGTCCGTGATAACCGCGGGTCACGCCCATCATCTTAAAACCGGCCTTCGTACCTGCACGGACGACCGCACGGATCGTCGCATTCATACCCGGCGCATCGCCACCGGAAGTCAGGATACCGACGCCACGAACTTCAGGTTCCTGGCTCAGATCGATCTTTGCATAGTTCTTGGCGACCATTTCCTTGAGATTTGGCAAATTCCCGTTCGTATATTCTTCAAACATATTCTTTCTCCCCAGCGATGTGCTATGGCATTCCGCCGTTTTCTTTCACGAATTTATACTCTGTATTATACCAAAGCAATCAGAACAGGGAAACATTTTCGACACCGAATTCCGAAACGAGGATCTTGCAGACTTCCCGGCTCCATTCGATGTTATATTCAGCAGGTAGCTTCATATTTCTCTTTTCCTTGGGAAGCGCCACATATACCGGAACACTGCCGTGGAAATACGCACATGTTGAAAGAAGGCGCTTGAATCCCGCATCTTCCGAAGTACCGAAATAGCGGATCGCCAGCCTCGGCATATTCTTTCCGGAAAATTCCTGTGACGGTTCTTTTTCGGAAGGAAGCGCCTCTGTTTCGGGAAGCGGAGCTTCTTCTGTCGGAAGCACCGGAGCGTCGGACGGCGCCTGGGACCTACTCTTCCTGAAGTTTCCGTTTCCGTAGTTTCCGGATCTGGCCGGCGGAAGCTCGCAGAGCGGCTCGTCGTCTTTACTTAATGCCACACAGTCTTCAAGGATCAGCTTGACTTCATCGTCGTCCACCTGGACACGGCCGCGGATCATCAGGGCCTTGGCCGAATTGATCACGGCGCCGTACTTCGAATAGCTTTCCGGGAATACGATCACTTCATAATCGGAGAACATGTCCTCGATACGAAGGAAGCACATGAACTTCCCGGTCTTCGTCGTCTTCTGGCTCTTCGACACGATCAGTCCCGCCATCGTGACCTGTTCCTTATCGGAAAGGACCCGTCCCGTGCCGATATCGTCGTTTAACGTCTTCAGGAACGATGTACTGTCCGTGTTGGCCGCGGCCATTGCTTTTTTATAGTTATCGAGCGGATGTCCGGAAACATAAAGGCCCAGCATCTCTTTTTCTTTGGCAAGGCGCTCTTCGAACGGATACTCCGTTACGTTCGGAAGCACAGGCTCATCGGCCTGCGCCGCAGTCTCATCGCCCAAAAGGCTGAAGATCGAGATCTGGCCTTCCATCGCCTGACGCTTACCGGAAGCAAGACGGTTCAAGTACGGTTCCATCGCACCAAGCATCTGCGATCTCGGGATTCCGAACTCATCCATGGACGAACACAGGATCAGACTCTCGATCATCTTCTTATTGATCTCGAGCGCCTCACTTCTTCGGAGGAAATCTCCGTAGGAGGTAAACGGCCCGTTGACTTCTCTATCGACGACCAGTTTTCTCGCGGCATTCTCGCCGACATTTTTAATGGCTGTAAGACCGATACGGATACCTCTCTCCCCTTCGGTCGAAAAACGAACAGAGCTCTTATTTACCGACGGCGGGAGGATCGAGATCCCCATCTTCTTGGCACAGGAAGTGTACCAGGCCGACTGGGACTGATTTCCAAGGAAGGAGTTGAGCATCGCAGCCATGAATTCGGTCGGATAGTGATATTTCAAATATGCGGTATAGTAACCCACAACAGCATAGGCCGCCGCATGGGATTTGTTAAAGGCGTAGCCGGCAAACTGCGTCACGTCGTCGAAGATCTTCCGGGCCACCGGCTCCGATACACCATTGGCGATCGCACCTGCAACGTCTCTTCCCTTCTCGTCTTTACCGCCGTAGATAAAGGTCTGGCGGTACTTCTCCATAAGGGATGCCTTCTTCTTCGCCATAGCTCTTCGGATGTTATCCGACTGACCCATGGAAAAGCCGGCGAGATCACGCACGATCTGCATGACCTGTTCCTGATAGATCATACAGCCGTAGGTCATGTTCAGGATCGGCTCGAGAAGCGGATGGTCGTACTTGATGGATGACGGATCATGACGTGCGGCAACATACTTCGGGATCTGGTCCATAGGACCCGGACGGTAAAGGGAAATACCTGCGATAACGTCCTCAAGCGAGCTCGGTTTTAAGTCCATCATGAACGAAGTCATGCCCGAACTTTCAAGCTGGAACACGCCTTCCGTGTCGCCACGGCTGATCATCTCGAAGACCTGCGGTTCATCCATCGGGATGCGGTCATAGTCGATCTCTATTCCCTGATTTTCGAACACCATCTGCGCGGTATCACGCATGACTGTCAATGTACGAAGACCGAGGAAGTCGAATTTTAAAAGACCGATCTCCTCAGAATTGGCTTTGGCAAACTGCACGACCACGGAGTCCTCATTTTTGGAAAGAGGAGCGATGTCCGTCAGCGGCTTGGCTGAGATGATGACACCAGCAGCATGGGTCGATGCATGACGGGGCATACCTTCAAATTTCATGGCCATGTCGAGGACCTGCTTCACAGTATCGGAATTTTCATATTCATTCTTCAGATCCGGAGAAGCCTTGATCGCATCAGCGATCGTGATCCCGAGGTTATTCGGCACCATTTTGCAGATCCGGTCACTCTCGGCATATGGCACATCGAGCGCTCTGGCGACATCCTTGATGCAGGCCTTGGCGGCCAGCGTTCCGAATGTGATCACCTGCGCGACGCGGTCTTCGCCGTACTTTCTCGTGACATAGTCGATAACTTCCTGCCTTCTTTCGTAGCAGAAATCGACGTCAAAGTCAGGCATGCTGACTCGCTCATTATTCAGGAAACGTTCGAAGATGAGACCGTACTTGATCGGATCGATATTCGTGATGGAAAGTGCATATGCAACGAGCGATCCTGCACCGGAACCACGGCCCGGACCTACCATGATGTGATTCTCCTTCGCGTAGTGGATGAAATCCCATACGATCAGGTAATAATCCGTGTAACCCATCGATGTGATGACCGACATCTCATACTCGGCACGCTTTTCGTATTCTTTTCTTTCGTCGGGATCGGTGCACCAGGTCAGCCGCTTGTTCAAGCCCTCGTTGCAAAGATGCCGCAGATATTCTTCAGCATCGGCATATTCGAGCGGCACATCAAATGCCGGCAGGTGGATCTGGTCAAAGGTATAGCCCGCATGGCACTGGCTTGCGATCTTCGTCGTATTCTCGATCGCCGACGGAACCGATGCAAAATAGCTGCGCATCTCCTCTTCGGATTTGATATAGAAGTCATCGGTCGGCATCTTCATGCGGTCCGGATCGCTCATTCTCTTTCCGGTCTGCATGCAAAGAAGCACTTCATGTGCCTTGCTGTCTTCTCTGTACATATAATGGCAGTCGTTGGTCGCCACGAGCGGGATCCCCGTCTCATTACTGAGCATGATCAGATGCTGGTTGACCTTGGTCTGTTCCACCAGCTGATTGCTCTGGATCTCAAGATAGTAATTGCCTCGGCCGAACACGCGGTCATACCAGAGGGCCGCCTGCTTCGCCTTTTCCGGCTCGTCATTTAGAATATGGGTCGCGACTTCGCCCGACACACAGGCTGAAAGCGCGATCAGCCCATCCGAGTACTTTTCGAGGATCTCATGGTCGATCCTGGGCTTATAGTAGAAACCCTCGGTGAAACCTGCCGAAACCAGACGGTTTAAGTTTTTAAGTCCCTCATCGTTCTTGGCCAGGAGCACGAGGTGGTAGTAGTTTCGATCTTCGATCTCTTTGAGGAAACGGCCTCGGGGAGCGACATATACTTCACATCCGATGATCGGGTGGATGCCTTCTTCCGTCATGGCCTTAAAGAATTCCACGCATCCGTACATGACGCCGTGATCTGTGATGGCACAGGAAGTCATGCCCAGTTCCTTAAGACGGGCAGCCAGCTGCTTGATGCGGATCGCACCATCCAGAAGACTGTATTCGGTATGTAGATGCAGGTGCACAAAACCCTGCGAGATCTCTTCTGCCATCTGGTTTTCCTCTACATTTCCGCCGGCCTTTTCCATATTGAAAAGATCAGCCGTCGGTAAGTTTTCCTTTTACGATCACGAGCAGATCGCGAAGTCGCGCGGCCTCCTCGAACTCGAGATCCTTGGCCGCCGCTTTCATCTCCTTTTCGAGACGGGAAGCAAGCTTCTCCAGATCTTTTCTCGACATATGGGTCTTCTTCTCGTTGACAAGATCCGAAAGATCCTTCATGTCGATCTGGTCTTCCCGGCTGACGTCCTCCATGGTCGCCAGCACATCGCGGACTTCTTTTCTGACACTTCTCGGAGTGATGTGATTATCCTTATTATACTGGATCTGGATCCCGCGTCGACGGTTAGTTTCAGAAACCGCTTCGAACATGGAATCCGTGACATCATCCGCATAGAAAATGACCCGTCCGTTGACGTTACGCGCGGCACGTCCGATCATCTGGATGAGAGACCTCGTCGAGCGCAGGAAACCTTCCTTATCCGCATCGAGGATCATAAGAAGTGATACCTCCGGAATATCCAGGCCCTCACGCAGGAGGTTGATGCCGACGAGCACGTCAAACTCACCCTGTCGGAGCTGTCTTAGGATCTTCATGCGATCCACGGTATCGATATCCGAGTGCAGATATTTGACCCTTATATCTTCCTGCTTGAGATAACCCGTAAGATCTTCGGACATCTTCTTCGTCAGGGTCAATATCAGGGCTCTTTCGCCCTTGCTGACCGTCTCTCTGATCTCCGTTAGGATATCTTCCATCTGACCTTCTACAGGACGGATCGAGATCTCCGGATCGAGAAGTCCCGTCGGACGTATGATCTGCTCGACTGTCTTCTCGCTGTGCTCCGCTTCGTATTTCGCCGGAGTCGCCGACACGAAGATCGTCTGTCCCATCTTCTTTTCAAATTCCTCAAACTTCAACGGACGGTTGTCGAAGGCCGACGGCAGGCGGAAACCATAGTCCACGAGCGTCGTTTTCCTTGATCTGTCGCCGTTATACATCGCCCCGATCTGCGGGACCGTGACATGCGACTCATCGATCATGAGAAGATAATCTTCCGGCATGAAGTCCATCAGCGTATAGGGCGGTTCGCCCGGCTTTCTTCTCGTTAGATGGCGCGAGTAGTTCTCGATGCCCTTCACAAAGCCGGTCTCGGAGAGCATCTCCAGATCGTATCTCGTCCTCTGCTCGAGGCGGTAAGCCTCGATGAGCTTGCCCTGCTCACGGAGTTCCTTAAGACGTTCGTCCAGTTCCTCCTCGATCGTCACGATGGCATGCTCGAGTTTTTCTTTCGTCGTCGCATAGTGGGACGCCGGGAAGATCACGGCATAGTTTCTGTTCCACATGACCTTGCCGGTAAGATAATGGACCTCGGAGATCTTCTCGATCTCATCGCCGAAGAAAGTCACCCTCGTCAGAAGTTCTTCCGAAGACGGCGGGAAAATATCCAGAGTATCTCCTTTTACGCGAAAAGCACCGCGCGTGATCTCATAGTCGTTTCTCACGTACTGAAGGTCGATAAGCTTACGGATGACGGCATCCCGGGAGACACACATACCGGCCCGGAGGTTCACCATCAGGTCCTTATAGTCTGAGGGGTCGCCGAGACCATAGATGCAGGAGACGGAGGCGACCACGATGACATCTCTTCTCTCGAGAAGCGAACTCGTCGCACTGTGACGCATGCGGTCGATCTCGTCGTTGATATCGCAGTCTTTCTCGATAAACGTATCCGTCGAAGCGATATAGGCTTCCGGCTGGTAGTAATCATAGTAGGAAACGAAGAATTCCACGGCATTTTCCGGGAAGAAGGCTTTAAACTCCGCAGCGAGCTGTGCCGCCAGCGTCTTATTCGGTGCGATGACCAGTGTCGGACGCTGGGTCCTCTCGATAATGTTCGCCATGGTAAATGTCTTACCGGAACCGGTGACACCCAGAAGCGTCTGGCACTTCGCGCCATGCGCAAGCCCGTCGATCAGGCCCTCGATCGCCTGGGGCTGATCTCCTGTCGGAGCAAATGGGGAGTGGATCACAAATCGGTTCTGCTGCTTATTTTCCATGGTAAATCCGTACATGCTTTCGAACATATTTTCGTTTAGTTCAGTATAACACCGGAGACATCTTTTGTCTATAACAAGTCAGGTGCTGCATACCGGTTAAAACGCGACACGCAACACCTGACAAAATATTCTTTCAATAACTCAATAAACGATTCAGGAGTTATTCCTGCATTATCCAACTTGGTCCACCACCAGGATCCTTTCGATCGGTACCTGGAATGTTACGGAAAGTACGACCAGGTTGTCGATGGTGGGCATCGAAACACCGCGCTGCCACTTGTAGATGGCCTGAGGCGTTGCAAATCCAAAAATATCCTGAAGATCCCGTACGGACAGTCCCGCATCCTCGCGAAGCCGAACGATATTACATCCGGTCTCTTCCATGTTGATGATTGGTAGCATAGGTCATTCCCCCATTCCTTTGTAAAAAATAATTAGATTAAAAGATAAAAAAACCGCTTTTCCACAAGATCTGGAAAAGCGGTCGTGTTCCTAAACGACTTTTTCGTGAAACCCTATCATACTGAACGTTTCACAAATGCTTTTCCATATTTGTCCGCAAGATGACGATGCTTAAAGTCACAGGCACAAACACCCACGACGGACCATGCGGCTTTTGATGTAATCGTATAAGTGTTGATCGTAATAATGTTTTTCATCCGTGAAACGCTCCTTTCTTTAAATTTATGTGTTCGAATGTTCTTCGATACTAGTAATGTACCACTATGATTTTTATTTGTCAGTATACCTGCGGTATAATTTCTCAACAAATTTTCCTAACTTACAGTATCAATCGTTATAGTACATGTACATGTAACAGTCAGCCATGTTCTCAACGCACACGAAACACACCAGTGTTCCGGACTTTACGGGACCTACGATGACCCAGGAGATCGATGTCGGATCCGGAATCAGTTTCGTCCCGGAAAACAGTGCATACTTCTCAGCGCTGTAATCTGCCAGCGAGATCTCATGGTAATCGTCGCCCAGCATCGCCTGCATATCGGTAATGACCACATTCATGTTATCCGCCGAATCGATCCGGACTTTCGCCTCAAATCCTGTCCGATGGAAAAGAGATCCGTAGGCGACATACTTCTCGATCTTGCAGTAGGATGGGATCGAATAACCCGTCTTTTGCTTGATCACGCGCTCTTTTTGATCCAGAACGAAGAATACGATCAGGACCGACACAAGGACCAGAAGGACCGAAATCATAATGATGTTTTTCTTTCCGCTTCTCATTATGTATCCTTTCCGAAAAGACGCTGCGCGTTCTCTGTCGTGATCCTGGCCATCTCCTCGGCAGGTATCTCCTTCAGTCTCGCCATCTCTTCCACTACATACTTCACATATGCGGGCTCGTTTCTATGTCCTCTATGCGGGACCGGCGCCATATACGGAGAATCCGTCTCGACTAAAAGCCGGTCCAGCGGGCACATACGGATCACGTCCGGTGCTTTTCGCGCATTTTTAAACGTGATCGGCCCGTCAAAGCCGAGGTAAAATCCCATGTCCAGAAGGATCTTCGCCGTCTCCACGGAACCGGAGAAGCAGTGAAGCACGCCCGGATCTTCGCGGAGAAGATGCTGGTCATATAAAGACTTCAGAATAAAAAGCGTGTCCTCACAGGCATCTCTTTCGTGGATCACCGCCGGCAGATCATACCGGTAGGCAAGTCCCATCTGATAGATAAACGCCATGGCTTCGAACGCCGGGGAGCAGTCATCGTAATGGTAATCCATACCGATCTCTCCCACCGCCACGATGCCGAGCTCTTCCTTCTTCTTGAGCCACTGTTCGAGCTGCCATTTCGCCTCTTCGTTAAAAGAGGTGGCATCCTCCGGGTGAACGCCCACCATGCAAGAAAGCTTCACACCGGATCCGCTTTTGGCGGATCTGACATCCAGCGAGATCGCACTGTCCTCGATCGTCGAACTTGCCAGCAGGATATGCGTCACGCCGGCATTCTTCGCATTTTCCAGCACCGCATCAATGTCGTCTTTGTATTCTTCACGCCAGTTCAGATGAGCATGCGTGTCAAAAATCTCCATCGATCAGGAAACCTCCGCTCCCGGCTCAACGCCTTCCGGAACAGACAGGAGCGCATAATCGCCGTTTGGCTTCTCTGCACAGAGGATCATGCCGTAGGAATCAAATCCGCGGAGCTTTCTCGGTGCGAGGTTGGCGACCCATACGACCATCTTTCCGACCATTTCTTCCGGAGTATAGTACTGGGCGATACCGGAAAGCACCTGCATCTTTCTGTCACCGACATCAAGCTGCATGCGAAGGAGCTTATCCGCCTTCGGGACTTTCTCGCACTCGAGGACTTTCGCTGCACGAAGCTCGAGCTTGGCAAAATCGTCGTAAACGATCTCATCCTTATGCTCTAAGACCTTTCCCTGAGCAGCAGCGAGAGCCGCCTCGGAGATCTTCCCGAGCTCTTCCATCTCTTTTTCCATATCCAGACGCGGGAAAAGAACTTCTCCCTTCTGTACGGTAACATCAGCAGCAAGTGCGCCGACCTTATCGGAAGCATCCCAGACACATACGTCCTCGGATGCTCCGATCTGCTTCCAGATCTCCGGACAGGTGTTCGGCATAACAGGGTTCAGAAGGATCGAGCACATACGGATCGTATCGAGCAGGTTGTAAAGAACAGTCGCCAGACGGATCTTCTTGCTCTCATCCTTGGCAAGTACCCACGGAGCATTCTCATCGATATACTTGTTGGCACGTGCGATGACCTTGAAGATCTCGGCCAGTGCAGAAGAGATATGCAGTGTCTCGTAGTTCTCCTCAACGAACGGACGAAGTGCTTTTACCATATTGAGGAGTTCATCGTCGAGCGGATCAGCCTCGCGCTCGGCCGGAAGTGTACCGTCAAAATACTTGATCGCCATGGCGACAGTTCTGGAAACGAGGTTTCCTAGGTCGTTGGCCAGATCCGTATTGATGCGCTGCACCATCTGTTCGTTCGAGAACGGGCAGTCTGCACCGAAAGGCATCTCACGGAGGAGATGGTAACGGACAGCATCCACGCCGTAGCGGTCCGCAAGAATAAACGGATCGATAACGTTACCTGTAGACTTACCCATCTTGGCACCGCCGAAAGTGATCCAGCCGTGACCGTAAATATGCTTCGGGAGCGGGATATCCAGAGCCATCAGCATTGCCGGCCAGATGAGAGAGTGGAAACGGATGATCTCCTTGGCCATGACGTGAATGTCTGCCGGCCAGTACTTTTCGAAATCATGATATGTGTTATTTCCATAGCCCAGCGCCGTGATATAGTTGCTGAGCGCGTCGATCCATACATATACGACGTGCTTCTCATCGAAGGTGACCGGAATACCCCACTTAAAGCTCGTACGGGATACGCAGAGGTCCTCCAGACCCGGCTTGATGAAGTTATTGATCATCTCGTTGACGCGGGACTTCGGCTCAAGGAAGTTTCTCTCCTCGTCAAGGAGCAGTGCCTCGAGTCTGTCGGAGAACTCGGAGAGCCTAAAGAAGTAAGCTTCTTCTTCTGCATCGACAACTTCACGTCCGCAGTCCGGACACTTGCCGTCCTTAAGCTGGCTCTCTGTCCAGAAAGACTCGCACGGTGTGCAGTACTTTCCGACGTACTTGCTTTTATAGATATATCCTTTATCGTAGAGA
>JAEEGL010809459.1_pt1 | contig 114704 bp, 89 predicted proteins | sample 9134231 | NCBI WGS metagenome assembly JAEEGL01 (sample SAMN16246548, study PRJNA631951) | gut metagenome | biome: gut microbiome; feature: rumen; material: fiber-attached | host: Bos | place: Iran: Karaj | collected 2018-10
CTCATTGACAGACAAAACTCACTTGCGAGATCTGTTCGATAAGACTAATTTCAACGATGTCAAAGATCAATTTGGTCCCCTCATTCCGGGGCTATTTGATTAATATTTAAACTCGTCCCATTTTAACGGGACACTAATGTAAAATTGTTAAAAAACAAACACATTCTGCAAGAAAAACGTACTGATATTCAGCCACCGTTTAGGTAGCAGTGGAAGAGTAAGCGAAAAAATTCGAAATTATAAAAGAAGTAAGGCAAGTACTTGGTGACAGGTACTTGCCTTACTTCTTTTTTGACCATTCTGCTCATAAAAGAAGCAGCCCAAGGGAAACAGTCAGAATTATTATTATCCTTCCCGGTGGATTATTTCAGTACGGCTTTCACGTCGGTGATCATGTTCTTATGCTGCTCCTCAGGTTTGGCCAGTTCTGAAGTGAGCTTGATGGCACCAGCCTTGCTTTGGGTGGAGAATGTGCCAGTGTAGATGATGTCGCTTTCGAAATACAATGTGGCCTCCACCTTCACTTTGTATGTGCCATTGGGCACAACCTTGCCTTGCTCGTCTTTGAAGTCCCATGTGAAAGTCTGTGTACCGTTGCTCTGAGGTGTGGCACCCGTGACAGCATCCAACTGCTGATTGCTCTTCGATGCGGCATTGGAAGCTTTCACCCATGTAGGAACACAAGTGGGGCGCATGACATAGCCACGTTGAGCAGGTGCGTTGCCACGAGCACGTCCCTTTGTGGTGAAAGAGGTCACGAAGAGTGTCTTCACACACTCTCCCTTCGTATTTTCTATCCAGACAGCATATTGGTTGGAGCCAGCTCCAGCCTGCTTCTGATAGTTGAATGACACTTCAAGGCTCTTGCCTTTCTTGCCTTGTCCCATTGCAGGAACCGCCAGCAGTATGGCTGCCAAAAAGGCGATGAAAAATTTCTTTTGTCCCATAATTACAATTCTTTTGTCGTGTTTATGAATGATTTTATATAAAAGCAGGGGCAAATATAAGAAATATTTCATTATTATTCATACATTTGCAATGATTATTTCAAATAATAAGGTTTGAGACATATGATTGACCAGATTATTGCTTATGTTTTTAACTTCGAGCGTAGCAATAACTTCAGAAACTTAAATTGATTGATATGAAGAAGATCATTAACCCTTGGATCGGGCATCCAGAATACAACTGTTTTGCTTGTTGTCCAGACAATCCCATCGGACTTCATTTGGAGTTCTATGAGGATGGCGATTATATAGTTAGCACTTGGCATCCAAAACGTAATTATCAGGGATGGATCAACACCATGCATGGCGGCATTCTGAGTACGCTGATTGATGAAGTGTGTGGATGGGTGGTTACCCGTAAACTACAGACCAGTGGCTATACCGTTCAGTTAAATGTGAAGTTCAAGAAGGCTATCCCAACTACAGAGCCTGAGTTGACGATACGAGCTAAAGTTTCGAAACAAGTCCGCAATCTGGTATATATCAATGCGGAAATAATCAACTCAAAGGGAGAACTCTGCAATGAGGGTGAGACTGTCTATTTCCTGCTGAATCAGGAGAAGGCAAAGGAAATGGGATTCCTGCATTGTGAAGTAGAGGATTAATAATGATAAAACGAATATATGGATTTCAAAGGAAAAATAGCCATAATAACTGGTGGTGCACAGGGCATCGGGCGGTGTATTGCGGAGGAGTTTCAGAAAGCAGGCGCAACGGCCAGTGTGATAGATAAGCAGCAGGGCAACCACTTTGTTGGCGACCTTGCTGACAAACAAGTGCTGGAGCGATTCGCTAAAGAAGTGATAGAACAGCACGGCCATGTGGATTTCCTCGTCAATAATGCCCTGCCGTTGATGAAAGGTGTCGACGAGTGCAGCTATGAGGAGTTTCAGTATGCCATGAGCGTAGGTGTGACGGCGCCGTTCTACCTCGCCAAGCTCTTCGCCCCGTATTTCGCCGAAGGTGCTGCCATCGTGAATATCTCGTCTTCACGCGACCGCATGAGCCAGCCACAGACAGAGAGCTACACGGCAGCAAAGGGTGGCATTGCGGCACTGACCCATGCTCTTGCAGTAAGCCTGGCGGGCAAGGTACGTGTGAACAGCATTTCGCCTGGTTGGATAGACACTGCCTATACCGTTTACGAGGGTCCCGATGCCGTGCAGCAGCCAGCCGGACGTGTGGGTAATCCCTTGGATATTGCAAACATGGTGCTTTTTCTCTGTTCCGACAAGGCGGGCTTCATCACAGGCGAGAACGTCTGCATCGATGGTGGTATGACCCGTCAGATGATATACCACGGTGACCATGGTTGGACTTTGGGAACAAAATAATTGTATGATGACGATTGATACGACTAATATGTGCTCGCACTTGCATTAGGCTAAGCAGTACTGCTGCAGGAGAAATGTTAGCTTACCATGGAAACGTTTCGGGGTCGTTAAGAACGTTCGAGCGCAGGTTTTGGTTTAGGGCACTGATGGCCTTCATATCATCATCGGAGAGCGAGAACGTCATGATTCCTAGATTCTCGGCAAAGTGGTTGGGCTTGGCTCTTGGAATTGTAATCAGTCCTCGCTGCACAATCCAGCGAAGTACAATCTGCGGAGCAGTCTTCTGATATTTCTCGGCCAGCGACTGGAGCAACGGATGCCCCACCACGTCGATGTCACCCTGTCCGAAAGGTCCCCATGCCTCTACTTGAATGTCCAGCTGATGGTTGTAGGCAATGTTCTCTTCCTGTGTCATAAAAGGATGCACTTCTATCTGGTTGATGACAGGCCTGATTTCGGCATATGTGAGCAGGTCGTCCAGATGATGACGGTTGCAATTGCTCACGCCGATGGACTTTACCATGCCCTGTCTCACATACTCCTCCATTACTTGCCAGGTATCTTTCACACAGTCCCTTACTGGCCAGTGGATCAGCAGCAGGTCTATATAGCCAGTCTTCAGTTTGGTCAGGCTTTCATCGATAGACTTCCTGACAGCCTCTCGACCTTCACGCATAATGTTAGTGGCAACCTTGGTAGTGACGAAAATATCCCGTCTCAGTATTCCGCTGTCAATAATGCCATGTCCCACTTCAGCCTCGTTCTCATAGCCTTGTGCCGTGTCGACGTGACGGAACCCAGCTTCCAAGGCCAGGCGCACATTCTGTCGGGCCGTTTCTCCACGTAGCGTCCATGTACCGACACCTATCTGCGGAATCTCGCTGTTATTATTGAGTCTAACCATAATGCTATCTGATATAATGTGTTTCTACTAACTCTTCCTGAATCTTTGGCGAACCAAACTGTTCAATTCCAAGACGAATGGACTTGATGAGGAATGCCATGTTCATGTCATTTTATTCTGTCACTTACCAATCTTTTGTTTCAATTGTCGTAGTTCCTGGTTGCTGACGGCGTAGTTATAAATGCGGAAGTCGACCACGTCGGTCTGCGTCAGGTATTTGTCGCCACGGAAGGGAGCACGACCTATCCAGCAGTTGGCGGGGGCATCGCGGAAAATCTCTGCAAGGATGGGCATGTTATCGTTCCGTCCGATGAGTTTGCCGTCGAGGAACAGCTCGCCCTTGTGGCCCTGCTGACGGTAGAGGGCGTGAATCCATACATTGCGTTTGGGTTTGTAGCCTTGCATGATAATCTGCTCGTGCTCGTAGCCGCCGGTGGAGGTCTCAAAACGCTGCTCGTTCAGTCGCATGGCCATGTAGGGGCCTTCGTGTGCGCTGTTCTCAGCCAGTTGGGAGAAAGCAAAGAGGAAGTGACCGTAGCCGTCGAGCGAATTCTCGGAATTGACCTTGAAATGGACGGAAACGGTGAAGTTGCGTAGCTGACTGATGAGAACACCGGTCTTGGCTGTGAGGTCGTAGTAGCCGTTGTTAGCTCCCAGATGGAGAATGGCGGGATTTGTCTCGTCTATGCAGGCCGTCCGGCGCAGGTATTCGGGTTGCCAATCAAATCGGTATTCTGCCTGCTGTTCGGTCTTGATGGTCGGCGCAGGTAGGGCAGAGGTCATTTTGGCGGTCAGGCGCAAGATGTGGTCTTTCAGAATCTTATAGGCAGGTTGCGGCATGGCGCCGTGGTTGTAGCCCTGCATTTCGTAGAGCGTCTCGTCATTGTGCCCAACGAGTTTCAACATGCGCCAGAAGTAGGCCTGCTCCTCATAACGGCCATAAAGTTCCAGTTCCCTGTCACCTGAAATGATGACGATGGGCGGGGCATCGGCACGGACGTAGGTGAGCGGGGCGTATTGGTCAATGGTGGCCTGCAAAGGCGGGATACCCTTCTGCTTGCGGATGTTGTAGTGCGTGATGCACTGTCCGCTGAAGGGTACGAGGGCAGCCAGCGAGTCGGCATCAACGCCATATTTGGCTAGCCATTTCTTGTTCAGTCCTATCATGTCGAGCAGATAGCCACCTGCAGAGTGTCCAGCCACGAAGATCTTACGATGACTGCCACCGTATTTCTCAATGTTCTTATAGGTCCAGGCTACAGCGGCTGCGGCATCGTCAAGGATATCATCGATGTTAGCCTTTGGCAGCAAGCGGTAATTGGCAGCAACGACCACCAAACCGCTGTTCTTCAGCTCTTGGTCGATGTGCTTGTTGCCGCCCTCAATGCCACCCCCATGGAACCACACCACCACGGGTGCATCTTTTAGATTCGTAGGGTAATAGACATCAAGCTTGCAACGCTCTTGGGCGTAAGCATCGGAGGACGATGTGTAGGAGATGTCGTTTACTTGCTGATACTGCTGACGTTGCGCCTGTGAAATCATCGGCAGCAGCATGAGCACGAGGGTTGTGGTAATTTTCAATCTCATTATTTTGTGTTTGTTAGGTTACTTGATAAAGAATCGTTAATTTGGGTGCAAATATAATGATAATTCTGTAATTATCACTATCTTTGCCATCAGTTTTAAAATGTAACCGTGCGAATAGACTTTTCATTCACGGTTTCTATGCTAGTAGGCAGTGCATAAAAAAATGCGCATCAATCGTAACTTGCCTGGGTGCTCTCCTTCGTCTCCTTGATGACATCTTCATAGCCATTCAACGCAGAGAAAGGAGCGAACTGAGCCGCTCGATTCCACATCGACATTTGTGGATGACACTTCGAGACGTGATGGGGTAGGTGGATAATATCGTCATATTCGTTGGTCATGCCTTGTGTCCTCCAATTTGTTTATTACGTTCCTTTGCTGTTGCACCTTCCTCGAAATTTAGACCTCTGAGAATGGCGTTCTTGCCGAAACGCTGTTTGATTATCAGTTGTGCCTCCTGCATCCTTCGTTCTTTGTCGAACCGTGCCTGTTCCTCCTGGTGTTGCTGCGCTAATGCTTCGTAGTCAGTAAAGAGGTCAAGCTGTTGGGGCGCATTTTCTTGTGCCGCTGCCTCTGACACCACATGATTCGTCGTCAGATTCAACCGACGGATGAGCAAATCTGCATTCACGCAGCAATCAAATAGTTCTGCAGCACCCTCCATGATGAGCCGTGAAGATGATGTGGGTCTTTCAAAATTGAAAGTCCCATGGGCATGTTTGGGTACTGGCTTGCCATAGTGGTTGGTGGTGATTTCACCGTGATATTTTTCACGGATTTCTGGACGAGTTAGACTTTCCGCATCGTAACCTACGGTGAGCGCCAGTTGGTCTGTCACCAGCCGCTTGGAAACAAGGTCGAGTGCCATTCCTTCTGCCATTTCCTGTATCACCACACGGGCTTTTTTCCAAGTGTATGCTTCCTGCAACACCTGTCCGCTGCTGAAGCTGTTCGTCTCAGGCCGATAGGCTTTCACCGCCTCCATCGTACAAGGTTCCCAGCCCCAAGCATGGTCTATCAGCAGTTCAGCATTCACACCAAACAGTTGGTAAAGCAGTTCCTCGTTTTCTTCTGACATCCTAGCCAACTTTCCCATCGTGTCAATACCGTATAGTGCCAGTTTCTGCGCGATGCCACGTCCCACCCGCCAGAATTTTGTGATAGGCTGATAGTCCCACAATTGTTGTCGATACGACATCTCATCCAATTCGGCAATACGTACTCCGTCCTCGTCTGCTGGCATCTTCTTGGCTACGATGTCCATCGCCACCTTGCAAAGATACAGGTTCGTGCCGATGCCCGCTGTCGCAGTGATGCCTGTCTGTGAGAGTACATCTCTTATCATCTTCATCGCCAACTCATGCGCAGTCATTTTGTAGCTCCTGAGATATGCCGTCACGTCCATCATCACCTCGTCAATGCTATACACGTGGATGTCTTCAGGCGCAATGTACTTCAGGTAGATACTGTAAATTTTGGAACTGACTTCAATGTAATGAGCCATCTGAGGGGGTGCAGCGATATAGTCAACAGCCCAATCAGGATGCGCTTGAAGTTCTGTGTTCGATACCGATTTACCCGTCAACCTCCTTGTGAGAGATTTCATCTGTCGCTCATAGTTCACCTCTCGAACCCTCTGCACAACCTCAAACAGTCTTGCACGTCCACCAATGCCATAAGCCTTTAAGGAGGGGGAAACAGCCAAACATATTGTCTTCTCCGTCCTCGACACATCTGCCACCACAAGGTTTGTGGTCAGAGGATCGAGTCCCCTGTCCGTGCATTCTACTGAAGCGTAAAACGACTTCAGATCAATGGCGATATATGTCCGTTGTTGCTCTGACATCAATAATTTTTGATGCAAATATAGGGATATTTCCATTATTATCTCTATCTTTGCCACTATAATTTCTGAAAACTTATTCGAACGGAAATCTAAACAACATTTCGCTAAAACTTAGATGACGATAACAGTATAACCACAAATTGCAACAGAAAAAATGAAATAACAAAATGGAACTAATAGATGACAATCTGATTAACGGCGTGGTGGAAAAAGCAAAGCAGTCACCACGCCTGAGAATGAACTACAATTTTCACCAGAGCCTTGATGACAAATGCCACCGATTCCTCAATGCCTTGGAGCTTGGTACTGTTATTCCCGTACATCACCATCCTACCAAGGACGAGACTTTTGTTATACTGAAGGGTAGGGTGAGGGTGTCGACTTATAATGATGATGGCGAGGTGTTGGAATCATGCGTCATCAGTCATGAAGATGGCAAATACGGCGTTGATATTCCTAAGAATGTTTGGCACGGCGTGGAATGCCTTGAACCGAGTGTCTTATTGGAATGTAAGGCTGGCCCCTTTGTCGAGCATGAAGTGGATGGAATCTTGGAGATAAAGAAGCATGGACATGAATAAGAAGATATTGTTCCTTCACGGATTTTATGCCAGTGGCCAGTGCATTCCGGCTTTGGCATTGCGAAAAGCATTTGCTGAAAAAGTGCAAGTGTTGACGCCAGACCTTCCTCAGTATCCCAAAGCGGCAATGAATCTGATAAAAGACATCTGTGAAAGAGAAAAGCCAGACCTTCTTGTCGGTAACAGCTGTGGTTCTTTCTATGCGCAGATGCTGGTATCCATTGTTGGAGTACCTGCCTTATTAGGAAACCCACATTTCAAGATGACTGAGTTCCTGAAGCAGCGCATCGGTGAGCATGAATACAAATCTCCCAGAAGTGACGGCAAACAGAAGTTTGTTATTGACGATGCCTTGATATTAGAGTTTGCTGAACAGGAATCCATTCAGTTCAACAATTGTAATCCCTATTACAAAGAGCGTGTATGGGGTTTGTTTGGTGAACAAGACACATTGGCTCATTTTGAACCTTTGTTCTTGGAACATTATAGTCACTCGTTCCATTTCCCTGGTGGTCACACCCCGACTGCAGATGAGGTCTATAATTGGTATGTGCCTCTCATTGAGGAAATGCTACATTATTAAGAAAATGATGTTCCATAAGAATAGTTTTGTAAAGATTTGGGAATAAATTCATCGATTTGCATATTTTTTGCATTTTGGCAGTTTTCTTTTTATATTACTTTTCTTCGACATAACTGCAGAAGTGCGCTTATCTGATGAACACTTTTTTGTTTTGGGAGAAGTATAGTCCGCGCTTCAATTTCTTGACTGCATCCTTTCGTGTAACACCATGGAGCACCTTGGTGCCATTCAGCATATAGATATCCAGTACGCTTTCATCATCTGTTTCCGTGGCGTCAATGCTTGAATAGCCAGTCTCGCCATAATACCCTTTGACTATGGCATCAACCAAGTCCTGTTGGTTGAACTTCGGCACTGTGCGATGTTTTTCGTCGGATAGTCCCATCCAGTGGAAGGTGGCAATGTCGCTGGCTTTGGTCTGCTCTATGAAGTAACGGGCGAACGCTAAGTAATTGTTTCGATAGTTTTCGTAGGCTCCATTCGTGCTTGAGCCCCATTCTCCGATAATGACAGGTGCTCCCTTGGTGACAAGATGTTTGTTCAGATTGCTGACGAGGCTTCTTACCTCTTTTTTCGCTGTCGTCAGGCTCTTGATATCTGGATATGAATGCACTTCAAAAATTAGATGCCCCTCCGTTTCGTCTTCAGGCAGTTTCATCTCTGTTAGCGGCTCCTTCAGGTGTTGGCTCCACGTTCCACTGCCGTCACAGGCTCCGTAGGTGCAGACCACAAGGTTGCGCTGGCTGTTGTTCCCTCCTGTCGCCCTGACAGCATTGACAAAACTTTGGGCATAATTGTTGATGGCCTTGTAGGCTGAAGCAGCCATGGCCGCATTATAATTATTGTCGGCAGCAAACGAAGCGAAGCACCAGGAGCGCTTCACATCGAGCATTTCGTTGTAGCCTTCGAAGAGCAAATGCTCGTCATAGTCCTTAAATTCTTCCGCAATCTGCCGCCACACAGTTTCAAAGCGCTCCCGCTGCTGGGAATACACCGCCTCATCGGCAATGAGCCAGGCCGTGTTAGCAGCACCTGTGTCGTGGTGGATGTTGAGAATGCAGTACATCCCCTGACTGATGACATAATCCACCACCTCGTGTACCCGCTTCATCCATGCTTTCTGAATCGTAGTCCCGATGCTGTCCTCTGATGGTAGCCAGGGCGAATAAGTCCATTGTCCGTTGGTATCGTAATACCCCTTGACGTTGCTGAACGTTGCTTCCATGTGGGGATACCATGTGACGGGCACTCGGACGGCGTTGAACCCCGCCTCCTTTAACATATTGAACAGTTCCGGCTTGGTCACCTTCTGTCCCCAGGCCTGTTCATAGTCCCGCCACGTACGGTTTTTGTTTGTCTCAATCCACATCCGCAGCGAGTCACCGGAATTGCTGTCGAGCGTGTTGCCGAGATTCCAGCCAATCCGCATGTTTTTGACCGCCTCTTTGGCTGACTCAAAACTCTGTGCCGTCATCATCATCGGGATGAGCAGCAGTGATAGACAAATTTTTCTCATCATTATTGTTATGAGTTTAGAAATTATGTCTGCAAAGGTAATCATTTCTGCCGGACTATACAATAGCATACAATCTTCCGAGTATGCTTTGGGAGCAAATGACACATCTTCATCATCATCTGTCTTCAGCCACTTCTTCCACATAGTGGATGAGTTTGCGGTAGAAGGCGTGATGCTGCAGGGTAGCTTTGTCGCCGAAAATGATGAGTTTCATGCGTGCGCGAGTCATGGCGACATTCATGCGGCGAAGGTCGGAGAGGAATCCTATCTGTCCGCTGTCGTTGCTGCGCACTAGGCTGATGAGGATGATGTCGCGTTCTTGTCCCTGGAAACCATCAACGGTGTTGACGCTGATGGCTTGGCGGAAAGGACGGAACTCCTCGCGCTTGCGAATTTGCTGACGCAGATATTGTGTCTGCACTTTATAGGGGGAGATAATGCCCACATCGAATCGCTCGGACAGAAAACGTGCAGCCCCAATTTTGTCAATATAGTTCTTGAGTGTGGAGAGCACCAGTTCGGCTTCGGCCTTGTTGATGCGGCCATGATTTTCGCCGATAAATTGTTCTGTGAAGTCGATGTCCAGTTTGTCTTCGGGTGTTCCCTGGCTTTCCAACTCCTGATTCACCTGTTGAAGCATCTCGTTGCCATCAATCCAGAGGATGGGGTGCTCGAAGTCGAGCACGGAACGATGTTTCACGCTTTGGTCCGACTCCACTTGGCCATGATAGAACCAATCAGAAGAGAAGCGCATGATGGCATCGTTCATGCGGTATTGTACCTTGAGCAAGGTGACGGCTTCGGGCTGATTCTCCACGATGCGCTCCATCAGCGTCTTGCCCAGTCCCTGCCGCATGGCATCGAAGCACTTGATGGTGGGCGGCAGTTGTTGGTGGTCGCCTGCCAGAACGACACGTGAAGCACGTCGGATGGCAATCCAGCAGGCTGGTTCGAGTGCCTGTGCCGCTTCGTCGATGAAGAGCGTGGAGAAGTGATGGCGAACCAAAATCTTGTTGGCGGAACCGACGAGGGTGCACGCCACTACACGCGCCTCGTCGAAGAGTTGCGCATTGATGGCCATTTCTATTTCGGCGGCTCTGTCGCGCAGACGTGCTATTTTCTGGTGCACGTTGTCGCCACGCTTTCGGTTCTCCCTGATTTGTCGGATGGCCTTGCGGATGCACCACAGTTCCGGGTAGTCGGGATGACTTTCGAATCGACGCTCGTAGGTGAACGAGAGCATCTTGTTGTTGATGCGGGAGGGATTGCCGATGCGAAGGACAGGCACTCCGTGGTCGACCAGTTTCTCGCTAATCCAATCGACAGCCATGTTGCTCTGGGCACACACCAGCACTTGGGTCTCGCGGTGCAGGGTCTCGTATATGGCTTCGACCAGGGTGGTGGTTTTGCCGGTTCCCGGAGGACCATGCACCACTTCCACATCTTTTGCCCACAGCACTTCGTTGACGGCTTGTTCCTGTGTCTTGTTTAGCCAGGGGAATTGCATGGGTGTGAACGTGCGTTTCTGTGGTTTCACCTGTCCGGAAAAGATGTCGCGCAAGTAGGCCATGCGGTTATTTTTTGCATTAATGGCTTCGTCGAGTGCGTGAAACATGGTTTTGTAGGAGGTCTCGTCGAAGTAGAGTTGCACGCCCAGATTGTTCGCGTTTTGAAGGTCGATGAGGGCTTGCGAGGAGGGGATGGTGACGACCATGCGGTCGCCATCCACATAGGAGACGGTGGAGGAGAACGGATAATAGTGTGCCTCCATTTCGTCAGAGGTGGGCGGGCAGAAGAACTGAATGGGCTTGCCGTATTCGAAGAGGTGCTCAATGTCCTCGTCGGTCTCGTCGTGGTCTTTCTTGGTGATTTCCACCACCAACTGGTTCAATGAGTTATAGTAACTGTGTCCGGCATCGACGGGATACCAGCAGATGCCCCGATGAATCTTTCGCTTGATGTTCATCTTCTCCGACTGCATACGGAACTCTTCTTTCTCGGCGTCGTGTTCCATCTGAAGAAGACTGCGGAGGCGTTGTAGATAGAGGGTGCTGTTCTGCATGAGGTTGTCAGTTGATGTGGAGGATCAGGGCATCCATGAAGAGTGTGGCTGCATTGCGTTTCATCATTTTCAGATTCACCAGCGTGTGCAGATGCTGCCGCAGGGTGGTGAGGGTTTCGTCGTTCATGCTGTGACGAAGTCGTTGGTATGCCTCATTGGGTTGTCCGTCGAGCAGCATGATGAGGGTGAAAATCACGTTGATTTCGGGGTTGACGGCATCGTCGGCAGACAACGAGAGGATGAGTTTGGCGGCAGCCTCCCGGTCGCCACAAAGTGTGAGACACCATGCGAGCAGTTGCTTGACATGCAGGGAGTTCTCGTCGAGATAGGAGGCTTTGTGGAGCAGGGGAAGTGCATCTTGATGCCGATGGGAGTGCATCAACGCCTGTGCTGCCCCCAAGAGGAACTTTTGGCTGTCGGGATTGATTTGTAGCAGTTCCTGATAGTGCTTGGCTGCCTCTTCCATCTGTCCGGCCGCATAGCAGAGTGAAGCCAGGTGACTCAGTGTCCACTTGGAGTTGGGCTTGATGTTGTTCGCCACGGTGTAGGCATGGATAGTCTCGGTGGTGTGTCCCAGTTTCTGGTGGCAAAAGCCCATCTTCTGCCAGATGCTGGCCAGGGAGACGTCAAATTCATTGTCGGCCAATGTGCTAAAGATGTCGAGCGCTGCCTGATAGAATTCTTTTCTCATCAGGAAGTCGGCATATTGAGCCAGTTCTTCCTTGTCGTCCACCAGGAGTTTTTCCAACCACGGGTTGCTGAAGGGTGTGACGGGATGTTCCTTCAGTTGAGCAAAGGGGTTGTAGAACTGCTGTTTGTAGGGATAACTGTAGTAGAAACGGTAGAGATCAAACACGTAGTGGCGGCGGATGTCGGCCTTCTGTGGTTTCTGCAGTTCTTCACTCTCGGAGAGTTCGTCCATGTCCATTCCATCGGGAATCTGGCTGGCGATTTGTGCTTCAATTGCATCCTCGGCCATGCTGCCAAGATTGTTGAAGGTGAAGCAGAGGGAGTATTTGTCGCTGTTGCAGAAGGGACTTCCGTTCAGAATCAGCCGAATCAGTTTGTTGACCTTTCCGTTGGTGAAAGTCTTGAGTTCGGGCATATGGCTGTCGGACAAGGAGAAGGGGTAGAACCAATGGGGCATCTGATTGAAGAACGAGTAGCCTTTCATCATGGAGAAGGTGCCGTAGTAGATGTCGGCACCATCGAGTTGCATCTCTGCCATCTCGTGCATCTTCTTGTTCATGTGCTCGTCGTTCATCCACTCGGGGTTCTCGCCATGCTCGATGAAGGCATCGGGGTCGAGGTCTTTTTCTTTGGATTTCCTTTTCACCATCACGCCTTTCATCAGCGCGGGCATGATGTCGTTGCGCATCCGTGAGGTGACACTGTCGGTGGTGCAACTCATCTGCAACTGCATCATGGTGGCATACATGTCGTGGATGAAGGAGGCATCGTCGCGATAGATGAATAGTCTGTTTTTCAGTTCTTGGTTGCCTCTGACACGGTCGAAATGCAGATGGAACGCCAACAGGAAACCTGTCAACGCCCGCATGGACACTTGGTCTTCCTCTACCAAATAGCAGTCGAGCAGGAAGAGCAACTTAGCCATATCTGCAAACTCGAGCAACGAGAGAGTGACTGCGCTGATGAAGACAGCTTTGTCATTCGTCTTGATGCTGTCCGAGAAGATAAGTCTGTTGGCCACATCGGTGTCCACATTCTGCCACACCTCACTCGTCCATGTCCAGTTGAAGAGATTCAGCAACGCCGTTTCACGCTGCTCCGTCAGGCTCTCCATGCGGTGCTGACGAATAGATTCGCGTAGCAACTCGTCGTGGGCCACCTCGTCTATCTCGCTTGAGACCGTCTCCAGCTGGTTGACGATGGACTCGAACGAGGGAATATTCTTGAGGCTCTTTCTGACACTGACATACTTTTCGCTAGTATTGTTCCTGAGCCGTTCCAACCGTTCCAACCGGCTGGCCACAAAACCCAGTTGGCGGCAGATGTTGGTGCGGATACGCTCACTCTGGTCGTCATTCATGCCTTTCAGCATGAACTGTAGCATCTGCTGATAGGTGGTCCACAGACTTTCCACCTCCTCCGTCAGTTCCCAGTTGCCCATCTCGGCTGACTTCTTGCGGAGAAGTGGAAAGGTGTCCGCCAAATTCTGCGTGTTCAGTTTTGTTTGTATATCTGTGTAATCCATAAATGCTATTTCTTCACCAATCCTCTTCCTATTGCCCACTTCTTCATGTCCACCAGCATCGAGTCGTGGAAAGCCGTGCTCGGCTTCAGAGGCACATAGGTGAAGAGCGTGTCGGGCAAATCCATCCGATGCGCCTCGGGGAAAAACGCCATCACCTGTAAGGTGCTGTCCTGGTTCATCGCCTCCACAGCCTTGTCGTATGCCTTCTGAATCTTGTCAATCTCTGCCTTCCGAGCACGATAGACAGAATCGGCAAACACGACACACATCAAGTTGCCCACTTTCATGCCCACACTGCTGTTCAGCCTTTTCGCACCTCTTGCCACCGCCTCGCTGGCAAAGGGTTCGGGCATGATGGCGCCATCCAGTTGGTCTTGGTCAACCATCAGCGCACGAAGCCTCAGGTTGTTGATTTGTGGCTTGTTCAGGTCGATGCTCTGCAATTTCACCGATTCCAGAATCTTGTCCGTGAAGTAATCCAATGCCGAATGTCTGGTGATGCCGATAATCTTCTCCTTCAGGCTCTCCGCCTTCAGCAATCTTGCCTTCTGAGCCGTGATGAGCCAGAGCCTCAATTCGCTCACCATCACCACTTGTGCTGTGTCGCCCTTGTCTTGCCAGAGCGCCACCTTCATTAAATCGGTGACAGACCCCTCCACACGTCCGCGCATGAAAGCCGTGTCGGCATCCATCGCTGCATCGAACGTGACGAGTTTGACATTAATGTCCAAGGAATCGAACAGCCCCACTGAGTCGGCATAGTAGAAGGGCAAACACTCCATTGTGGGCAGAACACCCAACCGGATGGCGGTGGAATCCTCATCCGTCGTTGAGTCGCCTGTCTGACCGCACGAACCGTACATCCCAGCCAACGCTACCCATAAGAAAGCATATAACAGTTTTCGCATCTTTTTTATTTCATGATTTACAACTTGCAAAGTTCTTATCTTTGTATTTTTCTTCGTATAAACTTCATCTCATCCACAATCCAATAGACACCCTCATCCTCTAAAACATGATATCCGATAGATTCGGATTCACACACCCAATCGTTTCCCGATTTGTCAATATAATGAGGACCCCCGTCTGGATCCATGGTGACATCTTGATAGTTTTCTGGATGTCGTTTGTAGTCTTTTGCAATCTCTTCGCATTTGGCATCATAAATGGAATCCTTTTCGTAGCAGATCACAAGTTTCGGCTTGAAATGAAGAAGATATCTTTTGCTGTCAACACCTACTACAAAATATTTGTCGCCATCCATTTCTAATTTGTAATCATCCCATAATTCATCGAAAGCTAATTCATGCATCTTATTGCCAACTTTCAGGAAATATTTCACAGGATAATCTATTCCACCTTCCTTCTTCAATTCCGCATAAATATCGTGATCATATTGAACAAGGTTGCTTTTCTTGGCTCGAAAAAAATATACTTTTCCGCTTTTGATATTCACCAGCAGCAGTTTTTGTAGTTTTCCTATCGGAACAGTCTCGTTCTTCCTGCTGAGTTCTTCATCAAAGGTGAAGATATACACCAAACGGCAGTCTTGATAGTTGTTTTCAACTTCAAGGGCTGTTCTCTCATCTTCTATGGCGACTTTGACACTTGTGAATGTGATGAGTGGACTCACTATGCCCAAATATCGGAAATCAACATAATATGTAGATGAGTATCCGATTGCATCGGTGTATTGATGAAAATAGAAAGCCTTTTTTCTTAAATCATAATCAGTCTTGTGGATATCCGAAACAATATAAAATGTATCTGCCAGAAGAAATGTCCTTTCTGTCTCCAAATGTTCTAACAGGGTTTGATACTCTTCGCTTTCCTTGAACATTTTCCGCTTCAAAGGGCTATCATATTTGTTTTCTAATTGATAGTATGTCATTACATCGGAATCCAATAACCCATCAATGTCTCCTTTGATGACTTTGCCTTGGTAATTTCTGTGTGAAACGCCATCGCAGGCAGAATAAAAACCATCCAAATACTGAGAAAACGACACTTTAATCTTGTCCACATCAGAAGGATAACGTTGGCCGTACATTGCGGAAGCCAACGCAAAAAATAATAAAGCTAATATGATTTCAACCCTTTTCATTTTCAAGACCGACAACTGCTAAGTTTTTTATCATAATACATTCGCAGTTCATTGGGATGTTCTCTGAGTGCAAAGTTACGATTTTTCTCTCACATGCTCCAAACTTTTCTTGTCATAAATGCTGGATGAAGACACTCGTAAAGCTCATGAGGGTAACGACGTAAAGCTCGTGAGCCTTGCGGGTAAAGGCTCACGGGCTCAGTGGAAGGAAGGTTATAGGAGATTGTGAATGGGGATGCCAAATTGTAAAAAGGGATGGACGTTACTGTGGCAAGGTCTTGGGACTTAGCCTTATGGGGTAACTGATGACCAATTCGGCGCAGTCGGCTCGGGTGAGATGTGCCTTCACTTCGATGCCTGCTGTCAGGGAGTGCAGTTGTGGAATGGTGTAGTGGACACCGATGCGGTTGAAGAGGAAAGGGTCGTTGCGTTTGGCGTAATCGCCCAGTTGCTTATAGAGGTACATGCCTCCACCCAACGAGAGCGATATGTTGCCATAGAAAAGGGTGTGCTTCACGTCGAGGGCTATCGTCCATGGACTGTGAGGACAGTCGTGACCCTTCTCGATGTCGAGGTCGCGAATATGGGCATAGCCCGAATAGTATTGGATGTCGATACCACCACCTAGGGCTCCGATGCGGCAATAACGATACATGGCATCGGCTTGGAAGGATGCCACGGAATATAGTGTGAAGTGTTCCGTTCGCCAATCTGGATGGTCTTTGGTGAGCCGATATTGAGTGCGCTCCCAGTCTTCTATGTGTGTCTTTGCACCCACGCCACCCTTGAAGTTCAGATACCAATAGGGCTTGAACTTGGGAGGGATGTAGGTTTGCCGATCTTTGAGCAATGATTCATAGTAGGGATAATAGATGACGCCGAGTGTGGGGCCAAGCACGTTGGCACTGCGGTTGGGCTGCCGTGTGCTGCCGTTGCTGATGTGCCAATAGTCGAGACCTGTCTTGATGCCCCATGAGGTCGCGAAACGGTAAGTGGCATTTACACCGCCTCCAGCATAGAAGAGCAGGTGTGAGCCTATCATGTCATTGTCCACGCTGGTGTGCTTGTCGTATTTGCGGGTGGAATAGGCCACACCCAAATTGCCGCTGAGGGCTATCTCCCAGTGGCGGCTACGATGGAGAGGGTAGGAGAAGGAGCCGAAAATGGCAAACGAATTGCCCAGATGCGTGTTGTAGGGAGCCAACTCATAGTAGGCATAGTCGAGCGCGTTCCAATGGGGATAGTCGATGTTGCGGTGCATGGAGGCACCGTTGTTTTTGCAGAATTTGCCGACGATGGAGAAAGTGGGGTAGTGGTAGTCATGTGCATAGGCGTCGCTGTCGGAAGGCAGCGCCACATGATTGAACTTGAAAGCAGCCGAATAGTCAGACTTCCTAAGCATGTAGGCCTTCTGGTATTTGTCCAAAACCAGCACCTGCCCTGCCTGAAACTCCGTTTCATAACCCCAATGTCTTGGCCGAGATGATGCATCGGCAACAGTGGCTGTGTCGGTTGTCACCGCTGGCTGACCCTGTGCTGCAAGACATGACAGAAAGAAAAATGCTATGAGTGACTTCAATGTTGATTGATAATTGATAGAGAAAGTGGCAACCTTGCACGGATGCAGATTGCCACTTCTTGATTGTTTCTAAAGAGTTGCTTACTCACCCTTCACAGCAGCGATGCCTGGGAGCACCTTGCCTTCGATGGCCTCGAGAAGAGCACCACCACCAGTGGAGATGTAAGAAACCTTGTCGGCAAGACCGAACTTGTTTACGCATGCAACAGAGTCGCCACCACCGATGAGGGAGAATGCGCCTTCCTGTGTTGCCTTGGCAACAGCCTCACCTACAGCACGAGAACCAGCGGTGAAATCTTCGCACTCGAAGCAGCCTGCAGGACCGTTCCAGAGGATGGTCTTGGCACCTTCGATAGCCTTGGTGAACTTCTCGCGGCTGATAGGACCGATGTCGAGACCGTCCCAACCTGCTTCGATGGCATTGGATGGGAATGTCTTGATTTGAGCGCCTGGCTTCACAGAGAAGGTTGAGAAGTCGTAGCCGGTGCAGCATACAGAGTCCTCACCGAGCACGAGTTCAACACCGTTTTCCTTGGCCATCTTTTCTACGCCGAGAGCCACGTCGAGTTTGTCGAGCTCTACGATAGAATTGCCGATTTCGCCACCATGAGCCTTCATGAAGGTGTAAGTCATACCACCGCAGAGGATGAGTTTGTCCACCTTGCCGAGGAGGTTCTCGATGATGCCAATCTTGGTGGAAACCTTGGAACCACCCATGATGGCAACGAATGGACGCTTGATGTTGTTGAGCACGTTGTCAACAGCCTGCACTTCCTTCTCCATGAGGAGACCGAGCATTACGTCCTTCTTGTCGAAGTAGTCAGCGATGACAGCGGTGGAAGCGTGCTTGCGGTGAGCAGTACCGAAGGCGTCCATCACCCAGCAGTCAGCGTAAGAAGCCAACTTCTTGGCAAATTCCTTCTGGCTTGCTTTCATGGCCTTCTTGGCCTCATCGTACTCAGGAGTGCCTTTCTCAACACCTACTGGCTTGCCTTCCTCTTCAGGATAGTAGCGAAGGTTCTCGAGAAGCAGCACTTCGCCTGGCTTCAAAGCAGCAGCCTGATTCTCAGCCTTCTGGCAGTCGTCAGCAAACTGAACAGGAACACCAAGTGCCTTGCTCACAGCAGGAACAATCTGCTTCAGAGAGAGTTCTGGCTTCACCTTACCCTTTGGCTTGCCCATGTGTGACATGATGATGAGAGCACCGCCTTTCTCAAGAATCAACTTGAGGGTGGGGACTGCACCACGAATACGAGTGTCGTCTGTGATGACACCGTTCTGGATTGGCACGTTGAAATCTACACGCACGATTGCCTTCTTACCGGCAAAGTTGTACTCATTGATAGTCATAAGCGTTTGGATTTTTAATGTTAAATATAAAATGTTTATTATTTGGAGTTTGTCTTATCTTTCAACTCTTTAATTTTTAATATTGTTCGTTCTCATTCGGAAAGTTGCCTTCTTTCACATCTTCCACATAATGTCCGATGGCATCGGTCATCACGGTGTTCAGGTCGGCATAGCGGCGCAGGAACTTCGGAGAGAATCCGCGTGTCATGCCCAGCATGTCGGAAATGACTAGCACCTGTCCGTCACATCCGCCACCTGCACCAATGCCAATCACGGGAATCCTCAGTTCGCTGGCCACCTGTGTTGCCAACTTGGCAGGAATCTTCTCCAGCACCACAGCAAAACATCCTGCCTCTTCCAAAGCACGGGCGTCGCTGATAAGTTTTTGAGCTTCAGCCTCTTCCTTGGCTCGCACGGTGTAAGTGCCGAACTTATTGATGGATTGGGGAGTCAAGCCCAGGTGTCCGCAGATAGGGATGCCCGCGTCCAGAATCTTCTTCACGGCTGGAATAATCTCCACGCCACCTTCCAGTTTGAGGGCATCGCAGTGCGTCTCCTTCATAATTCGGATGGCGTTGCTCACGGCTTCCGTCTCGTTCACCTGATAGGTGCCGAAAGGCATGTCGCAAATGACCAATGCGCGCTTTACACCACGCACGACAGCTTTGGCGTGGTAAATCATCTGGTCGAGTGTAATAGGGAGGGTTGTCCAGTTTCCTGCCATCACGTTACTGGCAGAATCGCCCACGAGGATGATGTCTATGCCGGCATTGTCGGTGATGGTGGCTGTTGTGTAATCATATGATGTAAGCATGGCAATCTTCTTGCCCTCAGCTTTCATCTGAATCAATCGATGCGTAGTGACCTTCCGCTGGTCTTCTACTAAGTATCCTGCCATGTTGTTTTTTTTAATGAGTGGCAAAGTTACACATTATTATTAAAACTCAAACAATAAACGAGCATTTATTTGTCGTCGTGTCAGATAATTTGGCACCGCATACTGGTGATTTGTAATGTCTGTCACCCAATAATAACTGTTCACGTTGGAAATGTCGAGAATGTTGAAGGCATCAATGCCCAGCCAAATGTTGCGGAATGCACGACCGATGCCCGTGTAGATGTGACGGTCTTCGTTCTTGAGCAGTCGGTAACTGATGCCCAAATCGACACGCCGATAACTGGGCATGCGGAACACCTGCTTTTCACGTCCAGAGTGTGGAGGACCAAAGGGAAGTCCACCCGCATAATGCCCCTGCACGGTCACCTTCCAGCGGTCGGTGTTGGGGAAATAGTCGCTGAAGAACACGGCACAATTCAGTCGCTGGTCGGTGGGACGAGGCACATACTTTCCGTCGTTGATTTTCTCTGCTGTCTTCATGATGCCCACACTCAGCCATGAATCCGTTCCCGGCACAAACTCTCCATAGATTTTCATGTCCAACCCTGCCGCATAGCCTTTCGAGATGTTCCCGCCATAATACACAACACGCACATTGTCAATGTTGTAGGGAATCAAATCGTCCAATGCCTTGTAATACGCTTCGGCAGTGAATTTGAATGGACGCATGTTCACCCGGAACTTATACTCCATGCCCAGCACGAAATGGATGCTTCGCTGTGACTTGATGTCCTTGCGTAAGAAGGCCATCGTGTTGCCGTTCACGGTGGTGGTGTCACGCATTTCCTTGTAGAAGGGCGTTTGATAGTACAAACCCGTGGAGAATCGGTACGTTAAATTGTCATTGCTTGCAGGTGTGAAGGCGATGGTGGCCCTGGGCGAGAAGAGTGTTTCTTTGTTCCAGTCCCAGTGTGTTAGACGGGCACCATAGTTCAACACCAAACTTCCTTCATTATATTCTTTACGGAAAGTATCTTGAAAATAAAACTCGTAATGTTTTGATTTTTCGCTATTTAATGAAGTTGTATTGTAGATGAGGTCTAAGCGGTCAGACGAGTGGGGGAGTGAGTATCCTGCCGAATCTCTCATCTCCCATTCACGCATGGTTTCATCCACTTTTTCCATCTTCATCAACAATCCATAGCGAAAATCGTGGCTGGTCAGACGGTTGCGGCCCGTGAGGCCAATATTCATCATCCTGGCATTGAGTCGGTTTCTCGCATGTTCATGATAGGTTCCGATGCCCAAACTCTCTGTGTCACCGTCGTTGTTCAGCCAATATTCACCATTGATGTCATACGTTTCCCGTTCTTTGGTCTTGAAACCCGACCAGTTGAAGGTCAGCGAGTTCATCTTGTTGAAATTGTGGGTGGCAGAAAAAGCACCGAAATAAGTGTGGAATTTGTCGTGCTCGCTGCCATCGAAATACACCTTGAATTCCTTCACGTCCTCAGCCGTTCCAAACTTGGTGGTACGGTCTTTGGGTGTGAAGTCATAATCGTTCGTCGAAATCACACCCATCAAATCAAACGTCCATCGCTGATTGGGACTCCAACTCATATAAGTTTGATAATCAAAGTCCTTTGGCTTGTATTCTCCCTTTGTTTCCAGTGTGCCTAACAAATTCTTCATGGTTTTGTAGCGCACGGCATGCGTCATCGAAAACTTATCAGAGCCAAATCCCACATAGCCACTGGCACCCAACAAACTGGCACTCACACTGCCTTCAAAGCCTTTCACCTTCTTGTAGGTGATGTCCAGCACACTCGACATCTTCTCCCCATATCTGGCTTCAAAACCACCTGCTGAGAACCCAATGCGTTCCACCATGTCAGGGTTGATAATGCTCAATCCTTCCTGTTGTCCACTACGAATCAGCAAGGGACGATAAACTTCTACTCCGTTGATATACACAGAGTTCTCATCGAAAGAGCCACCGCGTACATTGTACTGGGAAGACAACTCATTGTGCGTGGAAACACCTGCCTGGCTCGTGATGAGTTTCTCCACGCCACCTCCAGAGGCATTGCCCATGTGCCGCATGTCCTGCATGTTCACATCAGTCATGGTGCTTGTCTGCCGACGAATATCCGTCACTTCAACCTCGCCCAGTTCATATCCGAGCGAAGGCAGCATCACGTTCAACGTCACAGAATCCACAGGGTTGGCCAACACACGTTTTCTGGTTTCGTAGCCAATCATGGAAAAAATGACCACCATAGAATCACTGCTTTCGCATGAAAAACGATATTCGCCCTTCAAATTACACACAGCGCCGCATCCGGTGCCTTCCACACGAACCTGAGCAAGTTCAAGAGCTGATTTCTTGTCATCAGTCACTTTGCCCTTAATAATCACTGTTTGTGCCTGTGCACATAACACGCCAAGCACAAACAGCAACAAAGCCATTCCTGTATATTTATAAATAATGTGTCTTATCATCATAAATAGAATAACGAAAACACCCATTCGTATATTGTGCCAACACACACAATCCTTTTGTTTCCTTTTTCGATTTTAATCGCGGTTATGTTAAATAAGAAAAAAATGAATAACTACTTCATTTCTTTGAGTGAAGAAAAAATCGTACCTTTGCAGCAAGTTATCAATTACAACAAAACCCTGTTGTCAATTATAGTAGAAAATAGATATTAACTGTACAGAAAAATTGCTAAAGAAATTATGCATACAAGAAAAGAAAAGATGGAGGCTTTCGGCCGTTTACTCGATGTGATGGACGACCTCCGCGAGAAATGTCCTTGGGACAGAAAACAGACCAACGAATCGCTGCGTGCCAACACTATTGAGGAAACTTACGAATTGTACGATGCGCTCCTCAAGAATGACAATGTCAATATTTGCAAAGAGTTGGGCGATGTGTTACTCCACATTGTTTTTTATTCCAAGATTGGCGAAGAAAAAAATGCGTTCGATGTGGCCGATGTCTGCAACCAGCTCTGCGACAAACTCATTTTCCGTCATCCGCATGTGTATGGCGATGTGAAGGCCGAAACAGCCAGCGATGTGAAACGCACATGGGAACAAATCAAAACAAAGGAGAAAGATGGCAACAAGACGGTCCTTTCAGGAGTGCCAGATGCACTTCCATCGCTCATCAAGGCTTATCGTATTCAGGACAAGGCACGCAATGTCGGTTTCGACTGGGAAGAACGTCGGGATGTGTGGAAAAAGGTGAAGGAGGAAATTACCGAGTTTGAAGCTGAAGTGGAACAAGCCCACGCGCTTGGTGGTTCTCTTCATCCTGATAATGCCATTGCTGATGCCGACAAGGAAGCTGCAAAACGTCGCGTCACAGATGAGTTTGGCGATGTGATGTTCAGTCTTATCAATGCTGCCCGTCTCTACAAAATCAATCCTGACAACGCGCTGGAACACACCAACCAGAAGTTCATCCACCGTTTCAATTATGTAGAAGCGAAAGCCAAAGAAAAAGGTCTGGACTTGAAAGACCTGACCTTAGAACAAATGGATGCGTGGTGGAACGAAGCGAAAACGCTGAATTGAGGATTCCAAACCTCGTTCAATTCGTGGTTTTTTAATCAAAGTAATTAGGCTTTCTCTTTCGTGCCTCCTCCAAACTGACCATGCCGGACTCCCCTTCTCCTCTTTCAGAACGGAGTTCGGCATATTTTTTGTCCAATTCATCGGTCAATTCGGCTCTTGTTTCGGGATTCAGCAATTTGGCACTGGCTATCACATTCTGCGAAGCGTCTTTCATCCAAAGGACTGGGCCATGATAAACGGGTGCAATCTTCAGGGCCGTATGCAATTCGCTGGTCGTCGCACCTCCAATCATGATGGGGATGTTAGCACTACGTTCTTCCAAGGCGCGAGCCACATTCACCATTTCTTCCAGAGATGGTGTGATGAGTCCGGAAAGCCCGATGATATCGACTTTTTCTTCAATGGCGCGCTCCACAATGGTTTCTGTTGGCACCATGACACCTAGGTCGATGATTTCGTAGTTATTGCAAGCGAGGATCACGCTCACAATGTTCTTGCCGATGTCGTGCACATCGCCTTTGACGGTAGCCAATAACACTTTTCCCGCTTTTTGTGCTCCTTCCGAACGGCTGGCCTCAATCAGCGGTTGCAGAATGCCCACGGCCCTTTTCATCGTCCGAGCCGTTTTCACTACTTGTGGCAAGAACATCTTACCAGCTCCGAAGAGTTCTCCCACGGTGTTCATGGCGTCCATCAAGGGGCCTTCAATAATCTTGACAGGGTTATTATAAAGTTGTGCCGCCTCGTCCAAATCGGTTTCGAGATAGTCACCGATACCCTTCACCAGAGCATGCTTCAATCGTTCTTCCACGGTGCCGTTTCGCCAATCATCCGCAGAGTTTTTTGGTAAAACACCTCCATTCTTCAGTGCTTCCTTTTCAGCGTCCTTCTCTGCTTTAATTCGAGCCGCGATATCAATCAACCTTTCCGTCGCTCCGGCATCTCGATTCAGCAGCACATCGTCAATGGCCGTCAGCACATCGTCAGGGATGTCGCTGTACAGAACCTGTGTGGCAGGGTTGACAATACCCATGTCTTGCCCTTTGCCGATGGTGTGATAGAGAAAGACCGCATGCATCGCCTCACGGATGTAATTGTTGCCACGAAACGAGAAGGACAAGTTGCTAATGCCACCCGACACATGTGCTCCTGGCAGATTCTGACGAATCCACTCGGTGGCACGTATGAAATCGAGCCCGTAGGCGTTATGCTCTTCCATGCCCGTCGCCACTGCCAGCACGTTGGGGTCAAAAATGATGTCAAGCGGATTGAAGCCCACCTTGTCCACTAACAGGCGGTAAGCACGTTCACAAATCTCAATTTTTCGTTCGTATGTGGTGGCTTGTCCCATTTCATCGAATGCCATCACCACTGCGGCGGCACCCAAACGCTTGATTTCACGGGCTTTTTCCAGGAACTTCTCCTCCCCTTCTTTCAGCGAGATGCTGTTCACAATACTTTTTCCCTGCACGCATTTCAAGCCTGCTGTAATCACATTCCAGTCGCTGGAATCAATCATGACAGGCACCTTGGCAATGTCGGGGTCGCTCATCAGCATATTGAGGAACGTAACCATCTCATGTTTGGCATCCAGAAGGCCGTCGTCCATGTTTACATCGATGACCAACGCACCGTCCTCCACCTGTTTTCTTGCGATGGAAAGGGCTTCTTCGTAGTTCTTTTCGCTGATGAGACGGAGGAATTTGCGCGAACCAGCCACATTGCACCGTTCGCCCACATTGACGAAACGGCGTTCTGGAGTGAGTTCCAGAAGTTCCAATCCGCTCAGCCACATGTTCACAGGTTTTCCGACGGGCACATGGGGATTTTTCCCCTCGACAAGGGCTGGATAAAGTTCTATGAATTTCTCGGTCGTTCCGCAACAACCACCGATGATGTTCACCAATCCTTCGTCCACATATTCCTTCACCTGTTCTGCCATCATCGTGGGTGTTTGGTCGTAAAGTCCTAACGAATTGGGAAGGCCAGCATTCGGGTGTGCAGAGATATAATAAGGCGCTTTTTCTGCCAGCACTTTCAGGAAGGGTTTCAACTGGCGTGCACCAAACGAGCAGTTCAAGCCGATGGAAAAGATGTCGGCATGTTGCACACTTGCCAAGAATGCCTCCAATGTCTGTCCTGAGAGTGTCCGTCCGGCGGTGTCGCTCACAGTGATGGACAGCATCAATGGCACACGCTTCCCCACTCTTTCCATCGCCTTTTCTGCCGAATAAATGGCGGCTTTCGCGTTCAGCGAGTCGAAAATGGTCTCAATCAAAAGGGCATCCACTCCACCCTCCAACAACGCTTCCATCTGCTCCACGTATGCCTCTACCAGTTCTTCATAGGTCAGACTTCGCAATGCCGGATTGTTCACATCGGGCGAAATGCTCAGCGTCTTGTTCGTCGGTCCCACATCGCCCAAAACAAAGCGCGGTTTCATCGGTGTTTCCCGAGTGTATTCATCGGCCAACTGACGAGCAAGTTTTGTGGCAGCCAGGTTGATGTCGCGGCAATGTTCCTGCATATGATAATCGGCCATCGACACACGTTGCGACGAGAAGGTGCAAGTGGTGATAAGGTCGGCTCCTGCATCAAGATACTTCCGGTGAATATCGGCGATTACATCGGGACGGGTCAAACAAAGGATGTCGTTGTTGCCCTTCATCAATCCAGGCACATCAACGAATTGTGAGCCTCTGAAGTCTTCCTCCACAAGCCCGTATTGCTGAATCATGGTGCCCATTGCACCGTCCAGAATCAGTATCCTTTCTTTGATGATATCGTGTATGCCCTTGTTTGTGTTCATTTCCTCTCCTGTTAATAAATGTGAGCCTTCTTCACTCTGTCTATTTCCCTCCTGTCTTCTTTCTCCTTCAGCGTCTGGCGTTTGTCATACTCCTTCTTGCCTCGTGCCAAAGCGATGTCGAGTTTTGCCAATCCCTTCTCATTGATATACAGACGGACAGGCACGATGGTGAATCCCGGTGCTTTTGTGTCTTCCTGCAAATTGTGGATTTCCTTACGGTTCAGGAGCAGTTTCCGTTCCCTGCGCTCCACATGATTGTTGTACGAACCCTCCGAATAGAGTGCCACATACATGTTCTTCACCCAAATCTCCCCGTTATTGATGTAGCAGTAGGTGTCCACCAGACTTGCCTTGCCGGCACGGATACTCTTGATTTCCGTACCCGTCAACACAATGCCAGCCGTGAAGGTATCGATAAACTCATAGTCGAACGACGCCCTCTTGTTCTTGATGTTCACCTGCTGATTCTTCGCCACTTTCTTCGCCATAGTCCTTATTGTCAATTGCCAACTAAATAAACTTGTCCATGTTCTCCATAATCATCTTTGCCACCGCAGGAGTCACCTCCTCCTGATGCTCATCCAGGAAATCATCGCCCAACTCGTTCAACTCCTCCAACTGCTCATACATCGCCATGAATTCCTCGTCATCCATCTCTTTGGCAAATTCCTCCTGATGCTTGTGGTACTCTTTCTTCACCTCATACAGCAATTTGGAAAAATCCTTCATCACCTTCTCTTGACCTTCTACACTTCCCCACTCTTTTTTCACCACCATCGGGAACGGTCCTTCCAGCACATACGGAGCAAACCCATTCATAATCAGTTGAATGAATCCGCCCTCCATCACCTCGTCCAGCACATAGCGGTAGCACAACACCGCGTGCTGCTCCGCACTCGGCATTTCCATGTTCTCCGCCGTCAACGCACCGCCCACAGCCGTCAGATACCCGTCCGTCACCCATTGGATGAACCCGATGCTATCCTGCTGTTCATACTTCTCCCGTGCCAGTTGCTTGTCCAAATGTATCATACTTATGCGTTTAAAAGTTTGCAAAGGTACGACTAAGTGAGAGAAAAAACAAATTTATTGAGTTTTTTCCGAATATGAGCACCTTTGGCGTAGTATGCAAACTCTTGGAGGACGCTCCTTTGTCAGAGTCGTTCCAAGGTTAGATTGCCAGGATGGCGGCCTGCATCCATCCATCCATCGTTTTATCTGCCTCCCTGCAGTATTTCTATTATTTTAGGTACAATCTGTTTGCGCACTAGATTTTCCTTGGAATAGGTTACACCTGTACGGAGCGAGGGGCCGAAGATAGCCTCGGCAACAGCCTGTGTTCCTTCTCCGTAATATATGAAATAGATGCCGTCTATCTCATAATCCTTGTAGTCCGATAGAAGAATCTCGCTATCGCTCATGCCATCGTAATTAATGGCGGCATCAGCCATTTTGCGGTTGATTTCGTCCACCTTGTCCTCCAAATGCAACTGGGTGACAAGCGCCTCCCATGCCACGGAGTCCATATGCTGTGTGGTAGTCATGCTGAGATTACGTGTGTCGGACAGCAATCCGGCAAGCAGTATCTTGGCAGTCTCATCATCAATTCTGACACCCAGTTCCCTGTACATCTCGTAAATGATGGTGCAGGTGGCCCCTATCATCTCTCTGCGCACGTAGGGTATGTTACTATTCGAAATGTCGCCCTCCACATGGTGGTCTATCTTCTGCAGGATGATGGCCTCTCTGGCACCGTCCACACACTGGGCATAGTCGGTGTGGTCGGTCAGAATTAGACGTGTCTGTGGCACCACACTACTCTTCAACTCGGGCAAGGAAAAGCCAAATTCACCTGCAATATAGGCTGTCTCGCGGTTAGTTGCACTCGACACCTTTGCCTTGCAGTTGTAGCCAAGTGCTCTCATCAGCTTGGCATAGCCCAACGACGAACAGACAGCATCCGCGTCAGGCGTTTTGTGGCCATACACGTATGTGGTGTCCGTCCCCCAGTCGAGCGATTTCAGCATGGCACGAATTGCAGCGCCTTGCTCGGATGTCTTTACTACATCGTCATCCGACGAGCATGATGTGAACACAAAATAGCCACAAATCATCAGGATGGCGGCAAGCATCCAACAGTTGTCCTTTTGCATGTTTCTTTCCTTATGTTCCATTAATCTCTCCGTTTTGAAAAACCTTACAGAGGCAAAGTTACAAAAGATTCGGAAAACGCGTCCATTCGTCACATAAGAAATATGATGATGCCATACCTTTTTCTTCATTGTTGTCTCAAAATGCTACCTTCGCATTTCCTTTCCCTGTCATGTTTCCTTAGGGAGCACACTCACAAAGCTCACGAGGCTAACGACGTTAGGCTCGTGAGCTTTGTGGAAGGAGGCTCGTGGAGGATGTGACAGGAGGGAAAACGGGGATTGTATGATAAAAGCAGAGTGGCTCAAATCCTGTGTCCAAACGGATTTGTTATTTGCCGCTGGATTCATCATCTACGAAGAAATCTTCCGACTTTGCGGCTGAGAAACTTGTGCCACCTGCCAGTTTGTTGTAGAAGGCACTGCGTGAGAGTTTTTCTTTCAGGAACATCTTCTTAGTGCCTGCGGAGTCGGACATGAAGTTCATGCCGTGGTCGATGCCCATTTCTTTGGCTACAGCCAGTGCGTCTTGGTTGGCTCCGATATAGGTGAAGAGCCAGTTCTTTTTCTTCAAGTCCTCAACCAACAGGGTGATTCGCTGATGATGCCACTCCATAGAAGAGTTCTCATATCCGTCTGTGATGATAGTCACCAGCACGTTGTCGTTCTCATTAATGTATTGGTGCAGATGCGTGATGGAATCGCCCATGGCATCGTAGAGAGGCGTGTTGTCTGTAGGCAAGTAGTCCTTCGCCTTGAAGTCCTCCACTTTGGTGATGGGCATACGGTCGTAAACGGTGGCGATGCGCTTGCCATTGAACACGACTAGGCTGAACAGTTGCTCCTGGCTAGCGTTCTCCTCCTGAGCGGTACGGATGGTCTGGATGGTTTCAACTACGCCGGCAATGGCTTCATTTCTGATGCTGTACATGGAACCTGAGGCGTCAAGGATGATGAGATTGTAGATTTTCTGTTTCATGATGGATAAAGTTTTTGAGGGGTTAATCATTCTTTTTCTGTTTTTTGTTATGAGTTTTTCTTTAAGTAGATGTAGGCAGGATACCTTCCAAGCACAAACAGGGTGACAGGACAGAGCCATATCTGTCTGGTGAATCCTTCCAGACCACTCACCTCATAATGCGCTCCACCCGTGAGCGAGTGATCCGTCCGACGCAGTTCGGCATAACCTTCATGCTTTTCCTTTCTCGATGCGGGAATCACGTTGACTCGTGTCTCCACATTGTCATCAGAGAGGTATGCACAGAGTTTGTCTGCGCCAGCTACCATCATCAGGTTGTGGTGGTCGAAGGGCCAGTTCGGGAAGTCTACATACCAGAAGCCGTCGACCTCGTGGTTGAACTTCAAGTGATACTCACTCTTTTTACCGAACACGCTCTTTTGAATAAGAGAGGCTGCATTCTTCAAATCTTTCAATGAATAATCCATAATTTTGATAAATTTGAGGTTTGACATTGGTTCTTTGTCGATGCAAAGTTACTCTATATATAACGGACATGCAAATCCCTGCAAGCCTTGCAAACATCGCAAGTCTTGCAGGGATTCTGCTTTGTGTTGATAATGAATTGGTTAGCGTGGCATCTCCCAGGTGACCATCTCTGGGGGCAGTAGAATCTTCTTGGCTTCTCCTCTTTCTCCTGTGATATAGTAATTTTTGGCAATGCTGTCATCAAACTCTCGCAGGAACGCCTGTTTGATTCGCGAGCATTTCTCGTTGATGGAGTTTCGTGTCGGATCGGTCACGTCGTCAATGCTTCTCTGGATATCCTCAGGGTTGTCGCGTCCAGTAATCAGTTCATACACGTTTAGCAATTCATTGCGATAATCTGGCAGATAAGAAAACTTGATTCCTTCAGGATGGCGCAGGTAAAGCAGATAAATAGCCTTTGACAAAGGAGGCATCTTTATTTCTTTATTATTATAGTCGGGTAGGAAGATGCGTCCGTAGCGGACGTGTAGGCGGCTCAATTCCTGTGTGGGTTTGAACAATCGCTGGAGGGCAATTTCCCCTACTCCGCTTTGGCGAAGACGCTCCACGAGCATCTGCACCTCGCTCATCACCATCTCCACATCCTCCTCTTCGGACATGGAGATAGGCGGATGCATGCGAGGTGTTTCGCTGACACGAGACAAAGGCGCACTCCGGGATGTCTGAAAAAAACGGTCGAAACAATGCCCACTTGAGCGCCTTTCAAAGAAAGCATCACGAACACCATGCTGCTCCACATACTCTTGAACCAGACAGGTAGAATATTCGTCGATGTCATGAGGTAATGGCGTGTATGAAAACGTATATGTATTCGCCTTGTCGAAACCTTCACCCATGTATTGAATGAGGCCGGGTTCCAGACGCTGTGCATCGTAATCAATCACCATGTACTCCAGCAAATCCCTGTCTTCATATAAGCCGATGTTGAGCTCGTAGTCATTCTCGTTTGCCTGTGGATTGAAATAGTGGTAAATCTTTTTCAAATCCATATCATTCGCGATTCTTGGCAAGAAACAGAACTCCAGCCCTCCACGTCGGAATTCCTCCATAATCCAGTCGTAATGGTCGTTGAGGAAATGATAATAACGTTTAAACCCTACACCCATCACGTCAAAATAGATGACCACATTTGACTTTGGCTTAAAAGGTAGACGGTTTTTGTAAAAACTGATGTATTGCATGGTGTATCCGCTTTTGTGCTGATTTTGATGTTGAATTATGCCTGCTGATTTCTTTTCGTTCTTCCCCGATAAATGAAACTACCGATGGCCATGAGGATGACGAGGATGGTGATGACGTATGCCCAGATGTGGGTGACACGCGAGGTGGCCGTGATGGTGTAGTCGCCAGGGATGAGGCGTTCGCCCGTGAGTGGGTAGTAGATGACACCCTCCTTGATGGTGCCAGCACCAGGGTTCATCACCGTTCCCGGCATTGTGAGAGAGTAAGGAACATCGAACGAGAAGATGTTCAGTTGGGTGGTAAATTTGTCGGAAAGTCCCTTCCCAAGCGATGTTTTTTCATCGAAGAAAACAGTGTAGGCATCAGAATGAAAGAACTCTTTGTAAACATCTTGAATCTCAATATCTAACATATTGTCATCTTTACTGATGATATAATTGTAAACAGAGTCATGTAATTCCACGAAACGCTCCTTGCTGACAGGTGGATTGGGGATGGAATCGTAGTTGTTCACCATGTATTCAAAGACGGATTGATAAAAGTTGGCATTCACCCATTGGTCCACCTGAATTTCCATTTTGTTGATCCGTTGTGCAACCTCTGCTCCTGTGAGTCCCTGCATGAGGTTAGGCTGTCCTGTGAACCAGTAACTGACGACATCCTTGTCAGCATAGTTGGTGGCAGGGAGTTTGAAAGTGTCAGCCACAGAGATGAAGGTCTCCGTGAATGCATATTCTGTGTAGAACCAACGGAAACGCTTCTCCAGCGACGCCTTCGATTGGATGCGGCTGCCATTCAGGTTCAGCGGCGTCATCTGGCACATCTCCTCCACAGAGTTGAAACTGCTAGAGAACGTGGTGGTCACCGTGTCGCCATCCACATCGGTGTGTGTGCTCATGAAGGCATCCGTGTTCAGGCATTCGGGTAAAGGCTGTGCCCAAGCCACATTATTATCACCCCAGAGGGAATCACGCATTTCCTTCGACATGACGGTGTGGTAGGAGACTTCGCGCTCACAACGGCCGTCTTCGTGAATGATGGTGTGTAGCTGCACATTGGGTTTGTCGCAAGAAGCGACGAACGCTGCTGATGTCAGGAGCATCAGATATAAACTAATTTTTCGCATAGAGCATTCTTTTGATTTGAGTGTAACTGATTGTTTTTGGTTGACTTGCCTGCAAGTGGCGTGTGTACATGTTCTCGAGCGTGCCACCATGTGGGAAGTCGATTGTATGAGTATAGGCATTTTGTGCCTCGGTCTTCACGGGTTGGTTCACATAGACGAAAAGCCCTATCAGCAGCATGGCTGCTACAGAGGTGATGGTGCGCAAAGCTACCAGAATGGCATGTTGCTTCGATGCCTTCTGGGAAAGGTCATCCTTTCTGTCGGGAAGGCTCTCCATGATGCTGTCCACCATTTCATCGGGGTTTTCCAATGTTGGCATCTGCCTCTGAAGCCTGTTGAATAATTCATCTATCTGTGCCATATCCTAATTGTTTTAATCGTTCACGAATTGTTTGCCGGGCCACATACAGGTCGCTCTTCACCTGTTTGGCATCCATGCCAGTTATCTCTTCCACTTCCGATGATGAAAGTCCTTCCAGTTGGCAGAGCGTGAACACCATGCGTTGCTTCTCCCCTAGCCCTTCGGCCAGCATCCTCACAATCGACACCCATTCCCTGTTTTCCAAAATCCTGTGTGTGTCTGCGTCGGAAGCGAAACGCCGAAGCACTTTTTCATCTTCAGGCATGGGGACGGTGTGCTTCATGTTCTTCAACCTGTCCAGGCAGAGGCGTGTGGCAATGGTGTAAATCCAGGTGGAAAAACTCTTCTGTAAATCATACTCGCCCATGTTCTTCCACACGCGGATGAAGGTTTCCTGCACCATGTCCTTCGCTTCTTCTTCGTCGCATAACAGTTTCAGAGCCAACGAGAAAACCATCCGCTGATACGTTAGCACGACGCTACGAAAAGCCTCCTTTTCGCCTCGCTGGCACTTGAGCACTATGTCCTCTTCTATCTGAATCATTGTTTGAGTTTCTTTGACCTGTATACGACCGAACAGAAGAAAAGTCAAATGGAAAGTCAAAAAAATTAATTCTTTTCTTTTTCTGCCTCGTCACGCATGGGGAAATGGCCTAAATGCTTCATCTGTTTGAGGCACCATGACTGACGGCGATACATGTAGTTGGTGGGGCTGGCAGAGTTCATCTTGAGGGGATTGGGCAGCGTGACGGCAATCATGGCACATTGGTTACGTGTCAGACTCTTGGCGTCGCGGCCGAAATGTTCCTGTGCCACGGCCTCCGCTCCATAGATGCCATCGCCCATCTCGATGGTGTTGAGATACACCTCCATGATGCGCTGTTTGTCCCACATAAACTCGATGAGCACCGTGAAATAGGCCTCCACCCCTTTGCGTGCCCAAGCCAACTTGCCTGTGGCGGATGTGGGGAAAAGAAAGACGTTTTTGGCCGTCTGCTGGCTGATGGTGCTACCACCCCTGAAACGTTTGCCCTCCTCGCGCTCTGCCATCACTTTTTGAATTTCATCCCAATCGAAACCGTTGTGGTTGAGGAATCTTTGGTCTTCACACGACATGACGGCCAAGGGAAGGTCGGGCGACATATCTTCGAGCGGCACCCATTGATGGTGCCAACGGATTTTCTCTCCACGGGCGACTTGCTCATATGCTCTGATGAACATCAGCGGTGAGGTGGGTACTGGCACATAACGGAACAGCAGAACAAGGAGGATGCTCCCTGCCAGCATCGTGATAAGCACCCACTTAATGATGTTGCCTAATATTGAGAAGAATTTCAGGGGTCCAGCAGTCTTTTTCATTTATCAATTAGTGGCCTTTTATATTTTCAATATACAATTTGACTTGCTTTCATTTTTGTGCCACAAAGGTACGCATCTCTCACTTTAAAACAAAGAAATGAGGGTGAAAATGCACAATAAATTCAGAAACAGCACCTCCGTTTCGAGATTTTTGCGTAATTTTGCACCTTTGTAATAATAAATACATAAAACAATAAATATGGCAACAGAACTGAAAGACCTGACCAAGCGTTCGGAAGACTACTCGAAGTGGTACAACGAACTGGTGGTGAAGGCAGAATTGGCTGAACAGGCCGATGTGAGAGGATGTATGGTGATTCGTCCTTACGGATATGCTATCTGGGAGAAGATGCAGCGTGTACTCGACGATATGTTTAAGGAGACAGGTGTACAGAACGCCTATTTCCCATTGCTCATTCCGAAGAGTTTTTTGAGCAGGGAGGCCGAACACGTGGAGGGATTCGCCAAGGAATGTGCTGTGGTGACCCACTATCGATTGAAGACGAACGAAACACATGACGGTGTGGTGGTGGATCCTGCTGCCAAACTGGAAGAGGAACTCATCATCCGTCCCACTTCGGAGACCATCATCTGGAACACTTATAAGAACTGGATTAAGTCTTATCGCGACCTGCCCATCTTGTGCAACCAATGGTGCAACGTGATGCGTTGGGAAATGCGCACACGCCTGTTTCTTCGTACCTCGGAGTTCCTTTGGCAAGAGGGTCACACGGCTCATGCCACTCGCGAAGAGGCGGAAGAACGTGCCAAGCAGATGTTGAAGGTGTATGCCAAATTTGCTGAAGAATACATGGCTGTGCCTGTTATCCAGGGTGTGAAGAGCGAAACCGAGCGTTTTGCAGGTGCCCTCGACACCTACACGATTGAGGCCATGATGCAGGATGGTAAGGCATTGCAGAGTGGTACCAGCCACTTCCTCGGACAGAATTTCGGCAAGGCTTTCGATGTGCAGTTCCTCAACAAGGACAACAAGACAGAATATGCTTGGGCCACTTCATGGGGTGTTTCCACCCGACTGATGGGTGCGCTCATTATGACCCACTCCGACGACAACGGTCTGGTGCTGCCACCCGCTTTGGCTCCTCTGCAGGTGGTCATCATCCCGATTGGAAAGGGCGACCAGATGGCCATGCTCGACGAGAAGGCCGAATCCATCGTGAAGAACCTGAAGGCTATGGGCATCAGCGTGAAGTATGACAATGCCGACAACAAGCGTCCGGGCTTCAAGTTTGCTGACTATGAGTTGAGGGGTATTCCTGTTCGCCTCGTGCTGGGTGCCCGCGACTTGGAGAAGGGTCTTGTGGAAGTGATGCGCCGTGACACTTTGGAGAAAGAGAATGTGTCCATCGACGGCATTGAAGACTACATCAAGAATCTGCTCGACAACATCCAGCAGAACATCTACCAGAAGGCGCTCGCATATCGCGATGCACATATCTATGAGTGCGACAACTACGAAGAGTTCAAGGAGCGCATCAAGGATGGTGGCTTCTTCCTCTGCCACTGGGATGGTACCGAAGAGACCGAGGCACAAATCAAGGAAGAGACACAGGCAACAATCCGTTGTGTGCCATTCATGTTTGAGCAGACAGAAGGCGTTGATATGGTGAGCGGAAAACCTGCCAAAGCACGTGTGCTGATTGCAAGAGCCTATTAGAAAAGAGAGTAAATGAAGAAACTGACCCTATCACTCCTGTTCGTGCTGGCAACCATGGGGCTGTCGGCACAAACGGATTCCACCCAGTTCATGAAACAACTGTGTGCACTGGAGAGTGTGCGTGACGTGAAACCACTGGAGACCACGCGGTTCAAGGAAAAGTATGTGATGAAGATTGACCAGCAGGTCGATTGGAAATCCATGTCGAAAGGCACATTCGGTGAGCGCATCATTGTGGGCATGAGAGGTGTGGACAAGCCTACCGTGATTGTCACCGAAGGATACTTCGCCGAGTATGGATTGTCTCCTGAGTACGAGGAGGAACTGAGTGCATTGTTCGATGCCAACGTGGTGCTGTGTGAGTATCGCTACTTTGCCGAGAGCGTACCACAGCCAACGAATTGGGATTACATGACTGTCGATAACTCTTTGGCGGATTATCACCATGTGCGTCAAGTGATGGGTCGGCTCTTCACAGGAAAGTGGATTAGCACAGGTATTAGCAAGGGCGGACAGACAACGATGTTCTACCGTGCCACCTATCCCGACGATGTAGATGTGAGTGTCAGCTATGTGGCTCCGCTGAACCGTTCCATAGAGGATGGACGGCATGAGAAGTTCTTGGCAAAAAAGGTCGGCACCAAGGAAAAACGCAAAATCATCGAGGCGGGCATGCAGGAGTTGATGAAGCGCAAGGCAGAACTAATGCCGATGTTCCGTGAATACAATGCTGAGCATGGTTACCAATTCTACCTGCCAGAAGAAGACATCTACGACTATTGTGTGTTGGAGTATCCTTTCGCCCTGTGGCAGTGGGGATCGCCTGTATACAGCACCGTACCATCGCTGAAGGCAGACAACGAGACCTGGTTGAAGACCTTGGTGGATGTCGCAAGTCCAGATTATTTCGCTTATCCTAATAAATACATGCCTTTTGATGTACAAGCCATCAAGGAGTTGGGTTATTATGGCTATTCGCTCAAGCCCATCAAAAAGTGGACTTCGCTGAAAAGCACGAAGGGGTATCTGAAGCAAATCATGCTGCCCGACAGCTTACGCCATTACGACTTCGACCCAACCCTATACAAACGTACGGTGAAGTTCCTGAAAGAAGAGGACCCCACACATATCTTTATATATGGTGAGATTGACCCTTGGAGTGCCAGCGGTGTCTGCACATGGCTCAATTGCAAAAAGAAAAAGAATATGCGTGTGTATGTACAACCCAATGGAAGTCATAAGGCACGCATCTACAACATGCCCGATGACATGAAAAAAGAAATCATCGAGCGACTGACAAAATGGCTGGAGTGAGTGCCACGGCATCAGTTTTGCTAGTCTTCTGAAAGCGGTGATAACAATGTCCCCTAACAAACAACAACAAACGAAGTTTTCTGCAAACAGATGAACTATAAATATTCAGACAGAGTAACACGTATATTGGGTTACAGCAAGGAAGAGGCTATTCGTCTCAATAATGACTATATCGGCCCTGAACACTTGATGCTGGGATTGATTCGTGATGGCGAAAGCCGTGCCATTGACGTGTTGCGCAAGAAATTCTATGTCAACATTCCATCGGTGAAAGATGTGTTGGAACGTTCGGTGAGAGATATGGGTGAAAGGCTTTTGTCCACCGACATCACGTTGAATCAGAAATCCAACACCATCATGCGTTTGGCAGTGCTTGAAGCGCGTTTGCTGAAAAGTGACGAAAGCGATGCCGAACACATCTTGCTGGCCATGCTCAAACAGAACGACAACATCGTGGCGAGGATTCTGAACGATTGCGATGTCAGTTATAATGCCTTCTACGAGTCGCTGACCACTCAGCCCGCCACCACTCAACCTAAAGCCGATGTGGATTATGACGAAGAGGAGGATGATGAGGATGCTCCCCCACCAGCAAGTGGAAAGACTTCTGCCAACACGACCAATTCCACTTCGTCGAAGACGGTCAAAAAGGGCAACTCTGACACACCTGCTGTCGACAAGTTCAGTTTCGACCTAACTCGCGCTGCCCGTGAAGGCAAACTTGATCCTGTGGTGGGACGTGAAACAGAAATAGAACGTTTGGCTCAAATTCTCTCGCGCCGAAAGAAGAACAACCCAGTGCTCATCGGTGAGCCTGGTGTGGGAAAGAGTGCGATTGTCGAAGGTTTGGCCACACGCATCAACGAGCGTAAAGTGGCGCGTGTCCTGTTTGGCAAACGCATTGTGAGCCTTGACATGTCGAGCGTGGTGGCTGGCACCAAATATCGTGGACAGTTTGAGGAGCGCATGCGCAGCATCATCAACGAACTGCGTGCAAATCCCGACATCATTGTCTTTATCGATGAAATCCATACGCTTGTGGGTGCTGGCAATCAGGCAGGTCAGATGGATGCTGCCAACATGATGAAGCCTGCTTTGGCACGAGGCGAATTGCAATGTATCGGTGCCACAACGCTGGACGAATACCGCAAGAGCATCGAGAAAGATGGTGCGCTGGAACGTCGTTTCCAAAAAGTGATTGTGGAACAAACCACTCCCGAAGAGACACTCACTATCCTTCATAACATCAAGGACCGATACGAAGATCACCACAATGTCAGCTATACGGATGAGGCTTTGGAGGCATGTGTGAAGTTGACAGAACGATACATCACCGACAGAAGTTTCCCCGACAAGGCGATTGACGTGTTGGACGAGGTGGGCTCGCGCGTACGTATTATAAATATAAGTGTGCCCAAGGAGATTGAGGAGAAAGAGATGGACCTGGTGACGCTCAACACCCAAAAGGAGAATGCTGTGCGTGACGAGAACTATGCTTTGGCAAGCACACTTCGTGACCGTGCCAAAACTGTCAGCGAGGAACTGGAACAGATGAAAAAACAATGGGAGGAGACACTGGTGGACAAACGCCAGAAGGTGCAAGCCGACGACGTGGCACAGACGGTGTCGATGATGACGGGAGTGCCTGTCAGCAAGATGGCCAATGCCGAGGGCATCCGCATGAAGGGCATGAGGCAAGAGTTGAAAAACAACGTCATTGCACAGGATGCAGCTGTCGATAAACTGGTGAATGCTATCCAGCGCAGCCGTGTCGGCTTGAAAGACCCCAACCGCCCTATCGGCACATTCATGTTCTTGGGTCCTACCGGTGTCGGAAAGACATTCTTGGCCAAGAAACTGGCAGAACACATGTTCGGCTCAACAGATGCATTGATTCGTATCGACATGAGTGAATATATGGAGAAGTTCACCGTTAGCCGTTTGGTCGGTGCGCCTCCAGGATATGTGGGTTACGAAGAAGGTGGCATGCTCACCGAGAAAGTGCGCCGCAAGCCCTACTCTATCGTTCTGCTCGACGAGATTGAGAAAGCGCATCCCGATGTGTTCAACCTGCTCCTGCAGGTGATGGACGATGGCCGTCTGACCGACACACAAGGTCGTACCATCGACTTCCGCAACACCGTCATCATCATGACCAGCAACGTGGGAACACGCCAACTGAAGGAGTTCGGCCGTGGTGTTGGATTCTCGGCCATGGCAGGCAAGGATGACAAGGAAGTGTCACGATCGGTGATTCAAAAGGCGCTCAACAAGCAGTTCTCGCCTGAGTTCCTGAACCGTATAGACGAAATCATCACGTTCGACCAATTGGAGTTGGATGCCATTCTGCAAATCATTGGCATCGAACTGAAAGGATTGTACAAACGTGTCGAAGAACTTGGCATGACACTTGAAATCACCGATGAAGCTAAGAAGTTCATTGCCGAGAAAGGGTATGACAAACAATTCGGTGCACGTCCACTCCGTCGAGCCATCCAACAGTACCTCGAAGACCGTATCAGCGAAATGCTGGTGGAAGAAGAGGTGACGGCTGGTGACACCATTCTGGCAGAACTGCAGGAATACAAGATTGTCATCAACAAGAGATAGAGACAAATACCGACAAAATGTCAGTCATGAACATGGCTGGCATTTTTTTTGACCATTACCCAAAAACGGAAAATAAACAGCAAATTCTAAAATTATAAATAAATTTATGGCACAACAAGGTAACATCGGGGTTACGACCGAGAACATATTCCCCGTCATCAAAAAGTTTCTCTATTCCGACCATGACATTTTCATCCGTGAGATTGTAAGCAATGCAGTCGATGCCACCCAGAAACTCAAGACCCTTGCCAGCAAGGGAGAGTTGAAGGAGGAGGCAGGCGACCTCACCGTGCGTGTCAGCATCAACAAGGACAAAGGCACACTGACCGTGAGTGACCGCGGTATCGGCATGACCGAGGAGGAAATCGACAAGTACATCAACCAAATAGCCTTCTCTGGTGCCAACGACTTCCTTGACAAGTATAAGGAAGACGCCAACGCCATCATCGGCCACTTTGGATTGGGCTTCTACTCTGCCTTCATGGTGAGCAAGAAGGTGGAAATCATCACCAAGAGTTGGCAAGAAGGCAGCAAGGCTGTGAAGTGGAGTTGCGACGGCAGCCCTGAATTCACCATCGAGGATGCTGACAAGGCTGATCGCGGTACCGACATCGTGATGTACATCGACGACGACTGCAAGGACTTCCTTGAGAAGTACAAAATCAGCGAACTGCTCAACAAATACTGCAAGTTCCTCCCTGTGCCCGTGGCATTCGGCAAGAAGACCAAGTGGGACGACAAGGAGAAGAAGAGCGTGGAGACCGACGAGGACGATATCATCAACGATACCACCCCACTCTGGACAAAGAAGCCATCGGAGTTGAAGGATGAGGACTACAAGGAGTTCTACAAGAAACTCTACCCCATGAGCGACGAACCACTCTTCTGGATTCACCTCAATGTTGACTACCCCTTCAATCTCACGGGTATCCTCTACTTCCCTAAGGTGAAGAGCAACCTTGACATCCAGAAGAACAAAATTAACCTCTACTGCAATCAGGTGTTCGTCACCGACAATGTGGAGGGCATCGTGCCCGACTTCATGACCCTCCTGCATGGTGTCATCGATTCTCCAGACATCCCTCTGAATGTGAGCCGTAGTTATTTGCAGAGCGATTCCAACGTGAAGAAGATTTCCACCTATATATCCAAGAAGGTGAGCGACCGTCTCTCCTCCATCTTCAAGAGCGACCGCAAGCAGTTTGAGGAGAAGTGGGACGACATCAAGATTTTCATCAACTACGGAATGCTTTCCGAGAGTGACTTCTACGACAAGGCCAAGTCATTCGCCTTGCTCAAGGACACCGAAGGCAAGATGTACACCTTTGAGGAGTACCAGACACTCATCAAAGGCGAGCAAACCGACAAGGACGGCAACCTCATCTATCTCTATGCCAACAACAAGGACGACCAGTACAGTTACATCGATGCAGCCAATGCTAAGGGCTACAATGTGCTGCTGATGGATGGACAACTCGACCCTGCCATGTGCAACATGTATGAGGAGAAGTTTGAGAAGAGCCGCTTCACCCGTGTCGATTCTGATGTGGTTGACCGTCTCATCGTGAAGAGCGACGAGAAGAAGGAAGAGTTGCCTGAGGATGATAAGAAGGCACTCACCGAGACCTTCAAGAACGCTCTGCCAAAACTCGAAAAGATTGAGTTCAACGTCGAGCCACAAGCATTGGGTGAAACAGCTGCACCTGTCATCATGACTCAAAGCGAGTATATGCGACGCATGAAGGACATGTCACGTCTGCAACCAGGCATGGCCTTCTACGGAGAGATGCCTACGATGCTCAACCTCGTGCTCAATACCGATCACCCGCTCATCAAGGCGAACATCAAGGATGCCAAATCGGAAGTGGTCAGCCAACTCATCGACCTGGCACTCCTCCAGAACGGTCTCTTACGCGGCGAGGCACTCAACAACTTCGTGAAGCGAAGCATTGACCTCATTTAATGGGCTGCTTATCGTTCAAGGAATTATAGAGAATTCTATTCATCATATATCAGAAGATTGGGCAGATTCATGCGTTGAAATCTGCCCAATCTTTTTTTGTTTTTGCACCAAACAGCCTTATGACTGATTTGAACTACAGCTTCATGGCTTTTAAGAAAGTCTGCTGGGATTTAGTGGGATTGGCCACTCTGCGGATGCTCCAATCAGTGGTGTCAACACAGAGTCCTGCAGGTGCAAGCAAACGGTTGTAGTCAATATCTGTGGTGGTGTCCACCAAGCGACGCATTTCTGGGAGAGGCGTTCCTGACACCTCCGTAACCGCTGCCCAAAATTCCTCTTCAGTAAATCCGCGTTTCAACTCAAGATAATAGCGGTTGTAGAGCAGGCGCATCACATCGTCCAAAGAATGTTGCTGATGGGTTTGCTGGCGGATAGCGACATCAAGAAGCAAACCGATGACAGGTCCCTTGAAATAGTAGTTCACACGCACCTCACGTTCGTTGTCATCATGGTTCATGAAGTTCAGCCAGATATCGTAACTGCTCTGACGCAGGCTCATGTGACGCTGACCTTCGTAGGGGGCGTACATCGAGAAATAAGTGGAAAGCAGTTGCAAAGCCTCGTCCGTATTGGTAATACCGGCATACTGCAACAGACGAAACTCATAATAGCACGTCAGCCCCTCGCTCACCCAAAGCATCGGGGTGATGGCCTCACGGTCATAGTCGAGGGGCCAGAGCTCTGCCGGACGGATGCATTTCACGTTATAGAGATGGAAATATTCATGCGCCACGAAAGCGAGGAATTTCACATGTGCTCGACGAGATGAAAAACGATAGGTTCCGTCGGTATAGCAAGCCTGAGAGTTCAGATGCTCAAGACCTCCACCTCCTTCACCCATGTGGATGAGGCAGTAGTTGTCGTAGGGCACATGACCCATCAATTGAGTGGCAGCGCTGACGATACGTTTGAAATCATCCTGCAAGCCACACTCTTCCACCCCATCTGGTTCCTCCAGAGCAAATTCATAATCATGTCCTTCGTGAGAGAAACGCGACAAATAGTAGTTGCCCAGCAGGAAGGGAGAATCGTAGAGCGTGTCAAAATCTGGAGCTGTGAATGTGCAGGCATCATCGGCATGCGGCTTCAAGCCCGTAGAGATATGCTGCCAATGCGCTGGCATCTTGAAGGTGACGGTGACAGGATGCTGTATGTTGCCATCCACATGCATGAACACACCCGGTGGAGCGATAAAGGCAATGCTGGTCTCAACACGACTGGAGGCCACGTCGCGCTCATTGGCATATACACGGTAGGAAACCTTCACCGATGCATCTTCGGGCAGTTGGATTCGCCAACGATTCAAACCATCCTTACGCCATGCGAGTGCATTTCCTTTACTGTCTGTAGCGGAGAAGTCGCAGAGGTGCTTGGCAAAATCGAGCATTTGGTAATATCCGGGAGCCCAGCGTGGCATATTGAGCACCAGTTCCTTGGCATCTGATGTCGGCTGGTAGTTGAGCGTCACGTGCACGTAGTGATTCGCGGTGTCAAGAGTCACAAAATAATGCATCTCGTCATTCGTTTGAGCCTGCAAGCCCAACGAAGCCACAAGGAGGACGAGAGTCAGTAGCGCTTTTCTCATAGTTTATATTTCTTTCCGTTGATGATATAGATGCCGGGATGCAAAGGTGTCACCACCTGACGTCCTTGCAGGTCATAGATTTTGTTACTTGCCCTACCCTTTGGATCATTTGGAATCATGATATCCTCGATGCCTGTAGGATCATCATATTCAATGCTGGACAGCTGGGCATATGCATCACCTGCTGCCAAGTGGATATTGAACACGAAACGAGCCGTTGCTTTCTCCGTGGCGCTCTTCTTGTAAACCAATGCCTGCGAGACGGTGTAGGTATTTCCGTTACTGCCCTTGCCTGGAAATTGCCCGATAGTGAATGTCAGCGTGTTGAGGTCGGCTTCGCTATACACATAGCCTGACGTGTACTCGCTCACAGTGCCAGCGGAATTGAACCAGTGACCGTAACCGTTGGCAGTACTCATGCTGTTTGCTGTAACTCCCGTTTTCGGATTGCATGCATAGAACATGATTTTCCCTGTGGAAGGGCCACTTGCGGAATAGGTCTGCATCTTGCCGGCAATGTCGCTGGTGGCCATTTGGAATGCGGTGCCAAGAGTGCCGCCAGCCTTTCCCGTGATGTTGAACGTCACACCAGGATAAGTAGTGGAAGAGGCGGGGAAATACACATCATAAGTCAGCGTCACATCGCTGATGGCACGACCATCGATGACTGGAGCTGCTGCTGGCTCATACACGGTAGCCTTGGTGCCCAATCGGGTACCTTCCAGTTCGAAGCTGTAGGGCCACATCTCCGCATTGTCGATTTTCTCTGTCCATTTATGCTGCACATACTTCTTTGGAGCTGGAACCACAAGGAGCCACAGACGGTCAACCCCTTCTGGCACTGTCATCTTCACATCTTCAGTCTTTACGTCTGTGCCCGTACAATAAAGCTGATCCTCATTGAAGTACTGGCGAGTACCATTTTTCATCAGCGCCACATATCCCAGACGGAAACCACGGTTAGAGCGGTTCGAGTTGTTGACATACATAGTGCGTTTCGTTGATGTCCATGCTGTCTCGCCATTCAACATCTCAGCAGGGTCGCCAGTGGCCAGTTTGGTGCCTGTACCACGCAGTGCCGTGAAATGGGTTGTGATTTCCGTTCCAGCTTCAGGTACTTGCAGAGGAATCACATTGAAGCCGCTCGATTGGGGTGCTGAAGCAAGTGCTACCTGATAAGCCTCCTTCTCTTCATCAATCTTGACACAACGGTATTCGAAGTCGCCGATATATGCGTTACGATAGGGTTTGCAGGCCTCCATGTCCCATGATGCGCAATGAGCGGCATAGTCGTAATAGAGTTTGAACAGCCCAGTGGCATCAAGATCCTTCAGTTTCATCAGCGCCTGAATGAAATCGGTGCCGTTTCCATTGCTCTGCCCAGTCATCGGTGTGTTCCACACTTGTGCGACCGTCGTGAGGTCGTTGTAATATTCACAGAGATAATAGTGGAACCAGTACGACTGGTAGCGGTGCCACTCATGCGAGAAGGCATAGTTGTGCGACTTGCGGAACACCGAGATGCTCTGAGAATACATCTCCTCAGGATAGGACTGCAGGGACTGCCACTGTGCGGTCTGTTCCCAGATGGCTTGACCATTACCGCATGCGAGGTGGAAGCCCGTGTTGTCGGTCTGTGAATCCTTATGCCCGCTGTGTTCAGCGTAACACATATAGTGGAACGAGTGACCCACCTCGTGAGCCACAGCCGAACCGACAGGCTTACAAGCAGAAGGACCTAACCAAAGTGCAGAGATTTGATAATCGTATCCACCGCCATAACACACCCAGTCAGTGGTGTGGTTGAGCAGCACCATCACCTTATACTTTGTCAGGTTCGAATTGTTCGGATCCACAAAGCCGAGTTTGTTAATCTCCAAATCGTAAAATGCCTCACACTTCTGCAGCAGGTCTTGCTCGTCAACTCGGTAGGCCGATGGGGACTTCGATGGCAAGGTGTTGCCATAATATTTGTCCCAGAACACAATGACATTGTCAGATTCCACCGAACGGCTCTTCGACCAAGTGTATTTGTTGTCGGGGTCACTCTCCTTGTAGAGCAACGAATCGCTGGGCCAAGGATTAAGCCACTCGTTAGGAATGTAAACTGTTTTCTGTGCCATTGCCGCCATTCCTGTCAGCATGCAGATGGCTAATGTGATTAACTTTTTCATATCAAATTGAATGGTTTATCTTTTCTGTTTTAGGTTTCTGATGCAAAGTAACGAAATAAATCCAGAAATAAAGCGTTCAATTGTCCAAGACTATAAGAAAATCGTCTACAAAGACGAAAAAAGCGGCTGTTTGGACTATATTTCGGTAACGAGTGCTGCGTAATTTCGGCAATGGAGGTGTCGTTGACCCTCAAACACCACCTCCACTGCCCCCATGAGCTTCCTTCCACACTTTCAAAAGAGGCAGTGGAACAGAGTCATTCGAGGCAGTGGAACAGAGTCATTCGAGGCAGTGGAGGAGAGTCATTTGACTCAGTGGAAGAGAGTCACCTGAAGCAGTGGAAGTGCCCATATGGAAAGTGCAGAAAAGACACCCTTTCTTCTCCGAGTCAATACAACGGGAAATGTTTGGCGGATTTTATGAAGTATATCTTTGGTGTTTTATGTGAAAAATCTGCATAAAGTGCTTTACGTCGTTACCCTCGTGAGCTTTACGAGTGTGCACCCATGCTGTGAAATAATCATAAAAAAATCCTCCGTATCGCAATGGTGTGGAGGATTTTTTGTAAATTCGCGGCAAAACTAAATAAAGCAAATTGAACTATGCAAGGAAATTTTTCTTACCACAACCCCACCAAACTGTATTTTGGTGATGAGTCTTTGAACTATCTCAAGGACGAGTTAACCCACTTTGGACCCGTTGTATTGTTGAACTACGGCAGCGGTAGTGTGAAACGTAATGGCATCTATGACCAGGTGGTGGCTATTCTACGTGAGGCTGGCAAGACTATTGTGGAGAATCCGGGTGTGATGAGCAACCCAACGTTGGAGAAGCTGCGCGAGGGTGTCAAGATTGCCTGCGAGAACAAGGTGGATTGGATTCTCGCCCTTGGTGGCGGCAGCGTCTGCGACTATTCGAAGGCTGTGGCGGCTTCTGTCTTCTACGATGGTGACTACTGGGATAAGTTCTGGCTGAAACAGGAACAGCCTGATGCCGACCAAAAGCTGTTGCCCGTAGGTTGCATCCTGACAATGGCAGGCACGGGTTCGGAGATGAATGCAGGCACGGTGATTACCGATGCGGAGCACACGTTCAAGGTGGGTCATGTGTTCGACGACCGCTTGATGCCAAAGTTCTCTATCTTGAATCCAAAGTTCACGATGACCGTACCCGACAACCAGATGAAGGCTGGCATCTACGACATCATTAACCACATCATGGAACAATACTTCTCCGACTTCGACGACAACACGAGCGACTATCTCTCCGAAGGCCTGATGCGCAGTCTCATCACGGCTTCCCGCATCGCAGTGAAGAATCCGCAGGACTATGAGGCCCGTTCGAATATCATGTGGACGGCAACGTGGGCACTCAACACACTCATCGGTCTTGGCAAGCGTCAGGACTGGATGGTACACATGATTGGTCACAGTGTCGGAGCCTGGACACATGCCCCTCATGGTTACGCTCTTGCTGCCGTTTCGATGGCTTACTATCGTCGTGCCATGAAGCCAGGTCTTTCCAAGTTCGTTCGCTTTGCCCAGAATGTTTGGAATATTGATGGCAACGGCATGACCGACGAGCAGATTGCCGAAGCAGGTATTGAAGCCCTGAAGAACTGGATGCTGGAGATTGGCCTTCCACTGACTATCAGCGAAATTGGTGCCACCCCCGACATGATTCCTGGCATCACCCAAGGAACCATCTGCTATCCTGCCGGCTACATGAACCTGACCCCCGCAGATATTACTGAAATATTGAAGGAGAGTTTGTGATTGGGTAAAAATGAAGAAAGGATTTGGTTGTATTGGAAATTTGGTATAACTTTGCAATCTGTATTTTAAAGAATAATACGATTGTTAAACATTGAATGGGAATTTGATATGAATTTCTTGGAAGAAAAAATCCTGCGTGATGGATTTATCAAGCCTGGCAACATCTTGAAGATTGACAGTTTCCTCAATCATCAAATAGACATTGACATCATGCGCCAGATGGCCTATGAACTGAAACGCCGTTTCAAGGGAGTGGAGGTGAACAAGGTGCTCACGATTGAAGCCAGCGGCATCGCCATTGCTACCATGCTGGGCAATCTCTACGATGTGCCTGTGGTGTTCGCCAAGAAGAATGAGACCGCCAACAGCACTGATGACAAGTATGTGTCGCAGGCGTATTCGTTCACCCACAAGAAGCAGAACAACGTCTTCATTTCGCGCCCCTACCTGAGTGCCACCGATAAGGTGCTCATTGTGGATGACTTCCTTGCCGACGGTCAGGCGACGCATGCCTTGATTGACCTGGTGCATCAGGCTGGTGGCGAGGTGGTGGGCATCGGCATCGCCGTGGAGAAAGGACAACAAAAAGGTGGAAGCCTGTTGCGCGAAGAGGGTTACCACTTGGAATCCCTCGCCATTGTGGAGTCGATGGACTGGGAGACCCAGACCATCCGTTTCCGTGAGCAACCAGCCCGCCCGTTGGGTGATTGCAACCTCAAGGCTTTATAACTCTAAACTCCAGCAAGTATGGCAGACAATAGTAAACTCTATGAGTTGGATGGCCGTGTGCCTCTGTTGCAAGCGATTCCGTTTGGCTTGCAACATGTGCTCGCCATGTTCGTGTCTAACATCACCCCAATCATCATTCTTGCCAATGTGGTGGGCATCGAGCCCAAAATCAGCGCCGCACTGATTCAGAACTGTATGGTGATTGCAGGTATTGGCACGCTCATCCAACTCTATCCCATCTGGCGCATCGGTTCTCGCCTGCCCATTGTGATGGGTATATCCTTCACCTTCCTCTCGATTGCCATTTTTATTGCCACCTCACAGGGAATGGGTGTGCTGATGGGGGCTGTGGTCATCGGCGGTGTCGTGGAAGGACTGTTGGGACTTTGTGCGAAGTATTGGGTGAAAATAGTTCCACATATCGTGGCGGCCACGGTGGTGACGGCCATCGGATTCTCCCTGTTGCCTATTGGTGCCAATAGTTTTGCCGGAGGTCAGGGAGCTGCCGATTTCGGCTCCATGAACAATTGGATTGTAGGTTCTGTCACGCTTGTATCCTGTCTTCTCTGCCAGGTGTTTGCAAAAGGTTTTCTCCGTTCCCTTTCGGTACTTGTCGGACTGGTTGTAGGCTATGTCGTCGCAGTATGTATGGGTATGGTTGATTTTTCGGGGTTCGAGAATGTCAGTTTCGTTTCTTTGCCCACATTCCTGCCTTTCAAACTAGAGTTCAACCTGGGAGCCATCCTTTCCATCATTTGTGTGTATCTCGTATCTGCCACAGAGACAATCGGCGACACCAGTGCGTTGTGTAACGGTGCGTTGAAGCGAAATCCGCATAAGGTGGAACTGGGTGCATCCATCTCATGCGACGGCTTCGTGTCCTCCTTTGCAGGCCTATTCGGGTGTACACCTATCACCACCTTCTCCCAGAATGTCGGTTTGGCAGCCATGTCAGGTGTGGTCAACAGATTCACTATTGCCACAGGCGCATGCATCATGATATTCGGCGGCATCTTCCCCGCCGTCGGCTATGCATTGACAACGATTCCCCAGGCCGTCTTGGGCGGATGCACGCTCCTGATGTTTGGCTCCATCCTCTTTGCCGGATTCGGCATGATGGCACGAAGCGGCTTCACGCAGCGCAACATGGTGATTGTCTCACTCTCTCTTGCCGTAGGCATCGGGTTCACTCAGGCAGCAGACATGTTTAGCATCTTCCCGCAGATTGTGCAGACCGTCTTCGCCGAGAACTGTGTGGCGGTGGTTTTCCTCCTTGCGGTGATTCTGAACCTTGTTCTGCCGAAGGACAAAAAGGAATGAAATGAGTGTCCATAGATTGCTTTCGTTTTGTGTCATTTCGTCACGAAAATAATCTTTTTACTTTCAAATAGTGAAAAAACGTGCCAGATATGATGATAAAACGAAAATAAGTCCGTAACTTTGCACCAACAAAATGAAAGACTATTATGTGTGGAATTGTTGGATATTTAGGTAAGCGCAATGCCTACCCCGTCCTGATTAAAGGACTGAAGAGATTGGAATACAGAGGCTACGACAGTGCAGGAGTGGCACTCCTGACAAAAGATGGCGGACTGCATGTGTATAAAACCAAAGGAAAGGTGGCCGATTTGGAGGTGTATGCATCGGATAAAGACACCACGGGAACTGTCGGCATTGCCCACACGCGTTGGGCTACTCACGGCGAACCGAATTCCACGAATGCCCACCCACACATTTCTTATACGGGCAATCTGGCCATCATCCACAACGGCATTATTGAGAACTATGCGGTGCTGAAGAAGCAACTCATGGAGCAGGGCATCGAATTCAAGAGCAACACCGACACGGAAGTGCTGGTGCAGTTGATTGAGTATGTTCGCCAGAAACGGAGCGTGGATTTGCTTACGGCTGTGCGCATCGCCTTGCGCTCGGTGATTGGTGCTTATGCTATCGCTATTCTCGACAAAGACGACCCCGATCAGATTATCGCTGCCCGAAAGAGCAGTCCCTTGGTGGTGGGCATCGGCGAAGAGGAATTCTTCCTCGGTTCGGATGCCAGCCCTATCATCGAATATACCGACAAGGTGATTTATCTGGACGACAAGGATATTGCAGTGATTCGTCGTAACGAGGAGGTGAAAGTGGTTGACTTCAACAATGAGAAGATGGAGCATGAGGTGACGAAGGTGGACTTGAATCTAGCTCAGATAGAGAAAGGTGGTTTCCCCCACTTCATGTTGAAGGAAATCTTTGAGCAACCCGATTGCTTGAAAGACTGTATGAGAGGCCGTGTGAATGTGGAGGCGAACAACGTGGTGCTTTCTGCCATCATCGACTACCGCAAGCATCTTATCAATCCTCGACGTATCATTATTGTTGCATGTGGTACTTCATGGCATGCCGGACTCATCGGTAAGCAGTTGATTGAGGACTTCTGCCAGATTCCTGTTGAAGTGGTATATGCTTCGGAATTCCGTTACAGTAAACCTGTCATCAACGAGCAGGATGTGATTATTGCCATCAGTCAGTCGGGTGAGACCGCCGACACTTTGGCTGCCATTGAGTTGGCCAAGAGCAAGGGTGCTTTCATCTACGGTATCTGCAACGCCATCGGCAGCAGCATTCCTCGTGCCACCCACACGGGTTCCTACATTCACGTGGGACCGGAAATTGGTGTGGCCTCCACGAAGGCTTTCACGGGTCAGGTGACGGTGCTCACGATGCTGGCACTTGCCTTGGGCAAGGAGCGCGGCACCATCGATAATACGCGTTATTCCAAGGTGCTGACAGAATTGAATGCTATTCCTCAGAAGATGGAGGAACTGCTGAAACAGAGCGATGCCATCAAGGACATCAGCCGCATTTTCACTTATGCCCACAACTTCCTCTATTTGGGTCGTGGCTACAACTACCCTGTTGCCCTCGAAGGTGCATTGAAACTGAAGGAAATCTCCTACATCCACGCCGAGGGTTATCCTGCCGCCGAGATGAAGCACGGTCCTATCGCCTTGATTGATGACGAGATGCCTGTGGTGGTGATTGCAACACATAACGTACTCTACGAAAAGGTGGTCAGCAACATTCAGGAAATCAAGGCGCGTAAGGCACGTGTCATTGCCATCGTTTCAGAGGGTGATGAGACCATCCGCAAGATGGCTGACAGCGTCATCGAACTGCCTCAAACCGAGGAATGTCTCGAACCACTCTTGGCGTCCATCCCGCTCCAGATGCTTGCCTACTACATTGCCGTAGCAAAGGGCAAGGATGTGGATCAGCCACGCAACTTGGCAAAATCAGTGACAGTGGAATAATCAAAAACACTCAATACACAAAATGAGAAACGTAACACTTTTGTTAGAAGACGGCACCGCTTTCCACGGCAAATCTTTCGGATATGAAAAACCTGTGGCTGGCGAGGTGGTCTTCAACACCGCCATGATGGGTTATCCTGAGAGTTTGACAGACCCCTCTTATGCGGGTCAGCTCATGGCACTCACCTACCCTCTTGTCGGCAACTATGGTGTGCCTCCCTTCAGCATAGAAGAGAACGGCATCGCCACTTTCATGGAAAGCGAAAAAATCCATGCGGAGGCTATCATCGTCAGTGACTACAGCGAAGAATACTCCCACTGGAATGCCAAGGAAAGTTTGGCCGATTGGCTAAAACGTGAGCAAGTGCCAGGCATTACCGGCATCGACACTCGCCAACTTACCAAAGTGCTCCGTGAACATGGTGTGATGATGGGCAAAATCCTCTTCGACGATGAGCCGGACAATATCCCCACAGCACAATATGAGGGCGTGAACTATATCGCCAAGGTTTCTTGCAAGGAGGTGGTGCGGTATCAGAGCAATCAGAGTTCTCAGAATACTCCCAAGAAGGTTCTCCTTGTTGACTGCGGTGTGAAGAACAACATCATCCGTTGCCTGCTCAAACGTGGCGTTGAGGTGATTCGTGTTCCTTGGAACTATGACTTCAACACGCTCGACTTTGACGGACTTTTCCTGGCTAATGGTCCTGGTGACCCCGATACAGCTACTGACGCTGTGGAAAACATCAAAACTTTCCTTGCTGAGGAGAAGGCTAAAGCAGCCAAGGGCGAGAAGGTACGTCCTTGCATGGGTATCTGTATGGGAAACCAATTGCTTTCAAAGGCTGCCGGTGCCAAGATATACAAACTGAAATACGGACACCGTTCCCACAACCAGCCCGTTCAGCAGGTGGGCACCAACCGTTGCTTCATCACCTCGCAGAACCACGGCTATGCAGTGGACAGCACTACCCTTCCATCCGATTGGGAACCTCTCTTCGTCAACATGAACGACGGTTCTAACGAAGGCATCCGCCATAAGAAGTACCCCTGGTTCTCGGCACAGTTCCATCCTGAGGCTACCAGCGGTCCTGTCGACACGGAGTTTATGTTTGATGAATTTGTAGAAATCCTTTAAGACATCAAGACAATGAATAGATCTCATATAAAGAAAGTGCTCCTTCTTGGTTCTGGAGCCTTGAAGATTGGCGAGGCGGGCGAATTCGACTACTCAGGTAGTCAGGCTCTGAAAGCCTTGAAGGAAGAAGGTATCGAAACCGTCCTTATCAATCCAAATATCGCCACGGTGCAGACCTCGGAAGGTGTTGCTGACAAGATTTATTTCTTGCCCGTCACACCTTTCTTTGTGGAGAAGGTTATCCAGAAGGAGAAACCGCAGGGCATTCTCTTAGCCTTCGGTGGACAAACCGCACTCAACTGCGGTGTGGAACTCTATCAACAGCACATCCTTGAGAAATATAACGTCCAAGTGCTTGGCACTCCTGTTCAGGCCATCATCGACACAGAAGACCGTGAACTCTTCGTGAAGAAATTGGATGAGATTGATGTGAAGACCATCAAGAGCCACGCTTGCGATAATATCGAAGATGCACGTAAAGCGGCTGCCGACCTCGGCTATCCCGTCATCATCCGTGCGGCATACGCACTCGGCGGTCTTGGCTCAGGTTTTTGTGACAACGAGGATGAACTCAACAAGATTGCGGAGAAAGCCTTCTCGTTCTCTCCACAGGTGCTTGTCGAGAAATCGTTGAAGGGTTGGAAAGAAATTGAGTATGAAGTGGTGCGTGACCGTTTCGACAACTGCATCACCGTCTGCAACATGGAGAACTTCGACCCCCTCGGCATCCACACAGGAGAGTCGATTGTGATTGCTCCTTCGCAGACTCTCACCAATAGCGAATACCATAAACTTAGAGCACTTGCCATTAAGATTATTCGCCATATCGGCATTGTCGGCGAGTGCAACGTACAATATGCATTCGACCCTGAAAGCGAGGATTACCGTGTGATTGAGGTGAACGCTCGTCTTTCCCGTTCATCGGCTTTGGCATCGAAAGCAACAGGCTATCCATTGGCCTTTGTCGCTGCCAAGCTCGGCCTCGGCTATGGTCTCTTCGATTTGAAGAACTCCGTCACCAAGACCACCTCTGCCTTCTTCGAACCAGCCCTCGACTACGTGGTGTGCAAGATTCCACGTTGGGATCTCGGAAAGTTCCGCGGAGTTGACCGTGAACTCGGCTCATCTATGAAATCTGTGGGTGAGGTGATGGCCATTGGCCGCACCTTCGAGGAAGCCATTCAGAAGGGACTCCGCATGATTGGCCAGGGTCTGCATGGATTCGTTGGCAACCACGAACTGGAAATTGAAGATGTGGATGCAGCCCTCAAGGCACCGACAGACAAGCGTGTACTTGTGGTGGAAAAGGCTCTGCACATGGGCTACACTGTTGACCACATCCACGACCTCACTAAGATTGACAAGTGGTTCCTCTGCAAGTTGCAGAACATCCTCAATACTTACGTTGAGTTACAGCAGAAAGGAGCCATCCAACACGTTGATGCGGAACTGATGCGCCGTGCCAAAGTGCAGGGCTTCACTGATTTCCAGATTGCTCGTGCAGTAGGTCTCGAAAGTCTTATCGATGCTGAAATCGCAACCAAACTGGTGCGTGAACTTCGCAAGCAGATGGGAATCCTTCCTTCTGTCAAACAGATAGACACCCTTGCTGCTGAATATCCTGCCCAAACAAATTACCTCTACCTTACCTACCAAGGCTGTGGTTCTGTGGGCAGTGATCATGCCGCAGCAAAGGGGACGAACCAGCATGATATTACTTACGAGAACGACCGACGTTCCATCATCGTCTTGGGTTCCGGTGCTTACAGAATCGGTTCAAGTGTTGAGTTTGACTGGTGTGGTGTTCAAGCACTTAACACCATCCGAAAAGAGGGTTATCGTTCCGTGATGATTAACTATAATCCTGAAACGGTTTCGACTGACTACGATATGTGCGACCGTCTCTATTTCGATGAACTCACCTTTGAGCGTGTGATGGACATCATTGAGTTGGAGAATCCGCACGGAGTCATTGTGTCGACAGGTGGACAGATTCCAAATAACCTCGCCATGCGTCTCGACAGCGAGCGAGTGCCCATCCTCGGCACTTCCGCGAAGAGCATCGACAATGCCGAAGACCGCGACAAGTTCTCAGCTATGTGTGACCGCATCGGTGTGGATCAGCCAGCATGGGCTGCACTCACCTCGATGGACGATATCAACCAGTTCATTAATAAGGTTGGATTTCCTGTCCTTGTGCGTCCGTCCTATGTGTTGTCAGGTGCAGCGATGAATGTCTGCTCAAACCAAGAAGAACTGGAACGATTCCTCCAACTTGCCGCCAACATTAGCAAAAAGCATCCTGTGGTGGTCAGCAAGTTCCACGAGCACAACAAGGAAATCGAAATGGATGCGGTGGCAAAGGATGGCGAGATTATCGCTTATGCCATCAGCGAACACATCGAGTTTGCAGGTGTCCACTCAGGCGATGCAACTATCCAGTTCCCACCTCAGAAGATATATGTCGAGACCGTTCGCCAAATCAAGAAGGTCTCCAAAAAGATTGCTAAAGAACTGAACATCTCAGGTCCGTTCAACATCCAGTTCCTTGCCGAGCAGAACCATCTGCGCGTCATCGAATGCAATTTGCGCGCCTCGCGTTCCTTCCCGTTCGTGTCGAAGGTGCTGAAACTCAACTTGATTGAACTGGCTACAAAAATCATGCTTGGTGTGCCCTTCGAGCGTCCTGACAAGAATCTCTTTGACCTCGACTACGTGGGCATCAAGGCATCGCAGTTCTCTTTCAATCGCTTGCAAAAGGCTGACCCCGTACTGGGTGTCGATATGGCATCGACTGGTGAAGTGGGCTGCATCGGTGACGATACGGCATCTGCCCTACTCTGTGCCATGCTTTCCGTGGGACATCGTATTCCGAAGAAAGGCATTCTTCTCTCTACAGGCCCAGGCAAGCAGAAAGCCGACATGCTCCGTGCTGCCCAGCAACTCATCGAACATGGTTACCGACTCTATGCCACAGGCGGCACCTCTCATTATTTAGCAGAGAACGGCATTGACAATACGCTCGTTCATTGGCCCAGCGAGGAAAGTCAGCAGCCACAAGCCCTTGACCTGCTCCACAGCCACGACATAGACATGGTGGTCAACGTGCCCAAGAACCTCTCTGTTGGCGAACTCACCAATGGCTACAAGATACGCCGTGCTGCCATTGACCTCAACATTCCTCTTATCACGAACTCCCGCCTTGCCTCTGCTTTCATCGATGCCTTCTGCACGAAGAGCCTCGACGATATTGAAATCAAGGCATGGAGCGAGTTCTAAAGATGTCCCATCCCTTATAGGCAACGTCGTTTCCACTTAATTGAAACGCCCGTTTCCTATCAAATAGCACCGCCGTTCCCAATTCATTGGCAACGGCGGTGCTATTTTTTTATGTTATATAGAAATTCAGCACTTGATGTTGAGTTCCTTAATAATAGCTGAAATTTTTTCGAAAGTGGAGATGCGGGACGGCACGAGGGGGAGACGAAGCTCGTTCTCAATCAGTCCCATCGAGTTGAGCATGGCTTTTACGCCTGCGGGGTTGCCATCGACGAAAAGGAGTTTGAAGAGTTCGGTGAACTGATGGTGGATGGTCAGGGCGTTGTTGTAGTCGCCGTTGAGAGCAAGACGTACCATGCGGCTGAACTCTTTGGGCAATGCATTACCGATGACGGAGATGACTCCAACTGCACCAAGGGTGATGAGGGGGAAGGTGATGCCATCATCGCCGGAAATGACATCAAAGTGTGCGGGCTTGTTCTTGATGATGTCATCAATCTGTGTGAAGTTGCCCGATGCCTCCTTTATAGCCACGATGTTCTCGCATTCATTAGCCAGACGGAGGGTTGTTTCTGCCGTCATGTTAACTCCCACACGTCCAGGCACATTATAAAGCACAACGGACAGGTTGCGCGTGCTGGCTGCTGCAGCGATGGCCTTGAAATGCTGGTAGAGTCCTTCCTGCGATGGCTTGTTGTAGTAGGGACAAACGCTAAGAATACCTTGGATGCCCGTGAAGTCGTCCGTCTTGATTTGTTCCACGACGGCTGCGGTGTTGTTTCCTCCGCACCCCATGAGGATAGGCACTTGTCCGTTCACTTTCTCTACTACAAGTTGCTTCACCATCTGTCGCTCCTCGACGGAAAGCGTTGGTGTCTCGGCAGTGGTTCCCAGCAGGCAGATGAAGTCCACTCCGTTGGAGAGTTGGTAGTCAAGCAGACGACGCAACGAGGTGGTGTCTACTGCACCTTCTTTGGTGAAGGGGGTGATGAGCGCTACGCCCAGTCCTTTAAATTTGTTATGTACCATATAGATATGATGTTTATTTTCGTTTTACGAGAAATCCTTGATATATAAATCGTTCTCCTGAAATCTCTTCATTAAGTCGTCCGTGTTAGCCTCGGCATAGTCATACCATTGCTCGAAAGGTAGGCTGTATGGGAAATAACCCTCATACACTTTCTTCACCAGGTCAGGTGTTTCATTACATGCTGTCTTGAAGAGTTTGAGGAACTGGTCTGGCTGTCCCAATTTCAGATAGGTAACTGACTTTGCTGCTGAAATGTTCTTGAAGAATGGACTTTTGTGGTTTTCGGGGAAATTACCGAGTGCATCGAGTACGTCTAACGCAAACTGGTCATAGTTGTTGATTAAGAAGGTGAGCGCAATGTCCACTCCCATCATTACACGGTCATCTGCCCACTGCAAAGCCAATGAAAAAGTGGAGGTTGCCTCTTGATATTGCTCCAGCGCCAAATGGTTGACGCCCTGCATGAAGTAACCTTCCGCATATTCCTCGCACTGATTGGTGATGCGCTTGTACATCTCAGCACTTTTCTCGTAATAACCGGCATGATGATAGATGTCCCCTATTTCGGTGAGCGTCCGCTTGAACTGATTGCAGGCTTCATCGCGAGCCTGTAGTGCTTGATGAACATCTTTCGATTCACAGAAGATGTTGCTTCTCGCTTCCTCATAGTAACGCTCTGCCTCACTCATCTGTACTTCAATGTCGTGGGCAAGCATTTCCAGACATGCAAACGCTTCTTTGTTTTCACCTGTACGAAACAGCGTCTCGGCATAAGGGATGGCTTGCGACTGGTCACCTCCCTTGTCCAGATATTCCTTAAAGAGGGCTTTCGCGGTATCGGTCTGCCCCATTGTCTGAAGGGTGTGTGCTTTGGTCAGCAAGGCGTCAAGGTCGTCAGGATTGACTGCCAAGGCGAAGTCGCACGACTCCAATGCCTGTTCATATTGCTCTGCCAAATATTGTGCCAGTGCCAGACTTGACCAACCATTTGGCATATAGGGACGTTCTTCCAGCACCTGTGCTAATGACTCGCTCATCAAGTCAGGAAGCTCATTCTCACGGCAGATTTCCACAATCTGTTCGTCTTCTTCGTATTTGCCCAATGGCTGAAACAGGTCGATGTACTCGCGAATCCATCGGCGCACGGCTGCCATATCTGATTTCTCGTTCTTGGCGCTATGGCCACCGAGTTCGGCCAGAGAGGAGATGATGTGGATATAGTTTTCGCGCTTGGCCTCTTCTGGTGCGAGTCGATTCTCTTCCATGTCCAACCATGCGCGCCACATCTGTTCTGCCTTTTCTGTATCGCCATTATTGGCATATTCCATTTGAGCACGTTGATACAGCACATCAGGGTTTGCAACGTCCAGACGTTGCAACACCTCCATGGCTTTCTCATAGGAATGTTGGTAAATATAGGCAGAACTTTGCATGGAGAGCAACATTTCTTCATCAGGGTGCATGGACAATCCTTCGCTGATAGCATCGAGAGCCAATGCAGGCTTGTCGACAGTGAGATAGAAATCCGCAATGTCGGCAAAATCATCTGCATCGAAATAGGTATTTCTACCCTTTTTCCGCTGCTCCTCGTATGCTTTCAGCAAGTCCTTAAACTCTTCTGATTGAAAATAACTTCTCGACATGATGTTTGTGTGAATCAACCATTGTTCTCATTCATCTCTCCAACACGTCTCTAGCATTAAGTCGTTCCTCTCATTTGTTTATCTTCTTCCACGAATCGGTGAGTCCTACCGTGCGGTTGAACACGAGATGGTCGGGTGTAGAGTCGGGGTCGACATTATAGTAACCTATGCGCTGGAACTGTAGATAATCCATCGGTTTGCGTGTGGCGAGCCACTTCTCCACGTATGCCTTCTTCACTTCAAGGCTGTTTGGGTTGAGGAAGGGACGCATGGCTTCTATGCCGCGCACGTCGCCATGTTCCTTGGAGTAGGCAGCCACCTCGTCACGCGGGTTCTCAACCATCCACAAGCGGTCGTAGTTTCTCACCTCTGCTTCCAAGCAGTGCTTGCAACTCACCCAGTGAATGGTCTTACCCTTGATCTTCATATTGCTGTTGGGTTGGCCAGTCTTCGTCTCAGGAATCAGTTCTGCATGAATCTCCACAATGTTGCCTTCAGCGTCCTTCACCACACAATCCTCCAGATTCTCGGGACACTGAATAATGTAGGAGTTCTTCAGTCGCACCTGCTTGCCAGGACCCAGACGGAAGAATTTCTTTGGAGCATCCTCCATAAAGTCCTCGCGCTCTATCCATAGTTCGCGGCTGAACTCTATCTCATGTGTGCCATCGGCTTCATTTTCGGGGTTGTTGATTGCATCATATACCTCTGTCTCTCCTTCGGGGAAGTTAGTGATGACCAACTTGACAGGGTTGATGACTGCACTGACACGCTGTGCACGTTTGTTCAGATCGTCACGAATAGCAGACTCAAAGAGCGACATCTGGTTCAGAGCGTCGAACTTCGTGTAGCCAATTTTGTTAATGAATGCAAGAATTCCTTCCGGACTGCAACCACGGCGGCGGAAACCGCAGATGGTCGGCATGCGGGGGTCGTCCCATCCATTTACCACACCTTCTTCCACCAAAACAAGCAAATTGCGCTTTGAGAGAAGAATGTGAGTTAGATTAAGTTTGTTGAACTCCGTCTGTCGTGGACGGTTGTCATCGAGGGGATTGTCGGTGCCATCAGTTTGTTTTGCCCAGTCGACAAATAGGTCGTAAAGTGGACGGTGGCTGACAAACTCCAGCGTACACCACGAGTGTGTCACACCCTCCCAATAGTCGCATTGACCATGGGTGAAGTCATACATCGGGTATGCGTTCCACTGATGGCCTGTGCGCCAGTGAGGCATGTTGAGCACACGATACATGATGGGGTCACGGAAGTGCATGTTGGGACTGGCCATGTCTATTTTTGCACGCAACACCATCTTCCCTGGTTCCACTTTTCCGGAGTTCATCTCCTCGAACAAAAGCAGACTCTCCTCCACGGGACGGTTACGATAAGGTGAGTTGGTACCAGCCTGTGTGGGCGTGCCCTTTTGTTCGGCAATCTGTTCAGCCGTCTGTTCATCTATATAGGCTCTACCCTGCTTGATAAGTGCCACGGCAAAGTCCCACAACTGCTGGAAGTAGTCGCTGGCATAGTAGATGTTTCCCCACTTGAAACCTAACCACTCGATGTCACGCTTGATGGCCTCCACATATTCTGTGTCTTCCTTCTGTGGATTGGTGTCATCCATTCGAAGATTGCAGACTCCTCCGTATTTTTGTGCCATGCCAAAATCGAGGGCAATCGCCTTCGCGTGTCCAATATGCAGATAACCATTCGGCTCGGGTGGGAAGCGTGTTTGCATCCTGCCTCCATTCTTGCCCTCAGCCAAATCTTTCACCAATAGTTCTTCGATAAAGTTAAGAGACTCTTTTTTGCCTCCATCTGCCTTTATTTCTTCCGAAACATCTGCATTCATATATGTCTTCCTCTATATTAATATATGTGTGTATGTTTTCTGTGTTCGGGCATATAGCCACCTTTATATTGGCTGCAAAATTACAACTTTTTTCTCGGTTTGGCACATGTTCAGAGATAAAAATGACAGAAAACCACAAATTATCTGTGTATAACATGCTCAGACAAGATGGCAAGTGATGCTATTGTTCTTATTTTTTTGTTCCAATAATAAGGAAAGAATCACGAAATGAGCATCTTTTTCCCATGAAAAGCATGTGTGTTAAGTGTTTTTTTCGTAACTTTGCAACGTTTTATCACATCCCTATGAAACGATTCTTACACATTATTATATATATAACATTTTCTCTGATGACATTGCCTCTATCGGCGAAAGACGATGGCGGATCATTTATAGTGGTGCTTGATGCCGGTCATGGAGGAAAAGACCCTGGCACAATTGGCTCTGTTCCATCCCACAGAGAAAAGGATATAGCCTACAATATCACCATGGAAGTGGGAAGGTTGCTGAAAAACAACCATCCGGAAATAAAGATTGTCTATACGCGCTCTACAGACGTGTTCGTAGAACTCGGCCGACGTGCAGAGATTGCGAACAAGGCGAAGGCGAATCTTTTTGTGTCCATCCATGTCAATGCGTTGCCGAAAAATGCTGGACATTATGCCTATGGTGTGCAGTCATACACCTTGAGTCTCAAGACGGTTGGCACCAATCTCGAAGTGGAGAAACGAGAAAACTCTGTCATCGCCTTAGAGGGAGACGCTGCAAAAAAATACAACTACAATTCTTCAGCAGAAAGCAACATTATGTTTGAACTGATGCAAGACCATGACATGAAAGAAAGTGTTGCATTTGCCAAGATGGCACAACACGAGATGGTGCATACAGGCGGACGGAAAGACATGGGAGTGAGACAAGCAAATCTGGCAGTGCTCCGACTCACCTATATGCCCAGCGTGTTGCTTGAAGTGGGTTTCATTTCCACCCCTGAGGAAGAAAAGTTTTTGATGACAAAGGATGGACAAAACAAAATGGCACGTTCCATCTACAATGCCATCGTAAAATATGCTGCACAAAGAACAGGCAGACAACCTAAAATAGAAAAGCCTATTCCACCAACACAGACAGAAGAGCCGACCTCTCAGGATGTCACGGCTCCGGTGACTACCCCTGTTACAAACGGTGAGAAAAATACAGTGTATAAGGTACAAGTGCTGGCAGGCAGTGTCAAGTTGAAAAGCGATGACAGACAATTCAAAGGGTTGGAGTGTGAAATGCATAGTAAAGACGGACGCTACATCTATACCTACGGCTCTGCGTCAACATTAGAAGAAGCAAAGAAACTACGTCAATCCATTTTGGACAAATTTCCACAAGCATTTATCGTGACATTTGAAGAATAATATGAAGATAAGTAAAGAAATCAAGATAGCATTGGTGGCAATACTATCTGGCATTATCATTTATGTTGGCATCATCTTTCTGAAAGGACTGAAACTTTTCAATGATGAGGTGTCATATTTTGTTGAAATAGCAGACGTGCAGGGCATGCCTACTGCATCAGATGTCAGGGCAAACGGTCTGAAAGTGGGCACTGTCAAGTCTATCTCATTCAATCCCGACAAGCAGAACTTAACAGTGGAGATAACAATAGACCCAACCTTTGTGATTCCACAAGGAACCAGTGTCTACATGACCAAGGAAATGCTGGGTAACGCTATGATGAATCTGAAGTTGGGTCCCAACCCTGCCAATCTCCTACATCCTGGTGACACCATCAAGGGGGAACCTATGGTTGATCTCATGACGGCTGCAGGTAACATGATACCACAAGTGGAATCTATGTTGCCTAAAGTGGATTCCATTCTCACGGCGCTGAACACCTTGACGAATGATCCTGCGCTGGCTGCTTCTGTTCATAACATGGAAGTTGTTTCTGCTGATTTGAGAATAACAACCAGACAAATCAATAGTATATTGGGTAATGATGTACCACAACTCATGGCGCGGACAAATGCAATTTGTTCGAATTTGCAAACAACAACCAACACTTTGAATCAAATAGACATGCTTGGAATGGCACAAAAAGCGGATGAGACGCTTTCTGGTGTTCAAGACATGACTTTCAAGATCAACACGGCCATGAGCAGCAAAGACACTTCGCTTGGAATGTTGATGAACGATAACACGATAGCATTGCATATTGATTCGACAATTGTGAACTCATCGTTGCTATTGGAGGACCTGCGTCTTCACCCGAAACGGTATGTGCATTTCTCTCTCTTCGGGAAGAAAGATTCGGAGAAAAAAAAGTGAAATGAAAAGAGAAAGAAGGATGTTATTTGAATATTGTTTAAACAACATCCTTCTTTTTGAGAGGGGGAAGTCAAGCACTAGAAAATATATCAAAAACAACGAATTAAGCACTAGGATTTTTTTTTATATGACAAATGTTTCACATGTGAAACAATCATGTAACCATTTGAGAGTCAGCATATAGAAGAAAGAAGAAATAAAACAAACCCTCTGTGAACTTAGCAAGCGTAAATGCTTGAAAAAAAGCACTTTTCATGGAGCGGCATAAAACAGGGGGAAAGATAAATTTTGTTGTTTCAAAAAAAAACTCGAACTTTGCACCTGTTAAGAATTACATGAGAATCACCAACCCTAAAATGGTAGAAATGGAAAAAGATCCAAAACTTCTGTGGGAGAGATGCCTCGAAATTATTCGTGACAACATCACTCCCCAACAATTCGCGGCATCGTTTGCCTTCGTCAAGCTGCACAGCTTTGAAGAGGGTAAAGGTAAGCTTGTGCTTAGTGTGCCGAGCGAATTTGTGAAGAAACTTTTGGAGGATAATTTCTTGCCGTTAATGGCTTCCACTTTTAGAAGGGTGTTCGGCAATAGCATCAAGTCTTTATATTATAATGTAGAGGTAGTGAGAACGGAACAGGGAGGAAAAGTGATTGAAAAAACAGACATGCCCCTCCCCCAACTGAATGGTAAGCCACGTGAGGATGTTCGCAAGGCACCAGACATTGTGACGGCTCCCCAAGTTCAGGATCTCGATTCTCAACTCATCCCCAATTATACGTTTGACAATTACTTGGAAGGTGAAAGTAATCGTTTGGCACGTTCTGTTGGTGAATCCATTGCTACAAACCCAGCAAAGACATTCAACCCATTCTTCGTGTATGGTCCATCTGGATGTGGTAAGACCCACCTCATCAATGCTATCGGTCATCGTATAAAAGAGTTGCACCCGCACAAGAGGGTTTTATATCTGTCTGCGCATCTCTTTACTGTACAATACACCGATGCAGTCCAACAGAATAAGTTGAATGACTATATCCGTTTTTATCAGACTATTGACACGCTGATATTAGACGATGTGCAAGAGTTGTCTGGTAAGACTAAAACCCAAAACACATTCTTCCACATCTTTAATCACTTGCACATGAATGGCAAGCAGATTATCCTATCCGCCGACCGCCCTCCTGTTGCCATCAAAGATGTAGAAGACCGCTTGCTTACACGTTTCAAGTGGGGAATGTTAGCCGAAATAGAAAAGCCCACACAAAACCTTCGTCTGGACATCCTTATGGCGAAAGTGGAAAAAGAGGGCTTGGATATTCCTTCTCACATTCTGAAGTACATCGCCGAAAACGTGGATGACAGTGTGCGTGATCTTGAGGGTTTCATCAATTCATTGATGGCCTACTCTGTTGAATATAATTGCAACATTAATATGTCATTGGTGCAGAAGGTGATGCCCCGCTTTGTTATCAAGGAGAACAGGCCTGTCACAATTGATGATGTAAAGATGTGCGTATGTAACTATTTCAATCTGAAGATAAGCCAACTTGACTCCCGTGTTCGTACTCAAAAAATAGCATTTGCCAGACAACTTGCGATGTATTTGGCAAACACCCTGACAGACAAGTCGCACGTTCAAATAGGTCTCCATATTGGAAATCGCAATCATGCGACCGTGATTCATGCCATCAAACAAATCAAAGACATGATTGAGGTGGATGAACAGGCGCGACAGACGGTGGAGGAACTGACGGGTACACTTGGAGCATCCTCTAAATAACATAAAAAAAATAGAAACGCCCCGCAAATTGTCACAATTTGCGGGGCGTTTCCGTGTTTTAAGAAATGACGAAACGTATAGATTAATCTTTATAATAATCGATGTTCTCTTTCGTCAACAGTTCTATTGAAATATAATGATCGCGTGGAATGTTCATCTTCAAGACACAGGTGTTAAACATGGCTCTAAAGCAATTGAGTCCTTGTGTCTGTGGATGTTGTGCGATAAGAAAATCAGCAGAGCCGTTCTTGATGCACTCCACATTGGCGTCTACGGCATCATATCCTAAAAGTGTGACGTGAGGATGTTCCGGCATCTCGTCCTTTAAAAAGTCTGCAATAAGATGAATGGATGAGTTGAAACATAGTGCATGACGGATATTGGGATTTTCTGTAAAGAAGTCACGCATGATTTCTTTCATTCCAAGTTTGTCATACACATATAGATTCACGTCGATAATCTCTATTTGAGGACAATGTTCTTCCATATATTGGCGGAAACCAACTTCTCGATTCATCTGTTGGCGACTTGCCACACGCCCCTCTCCCAGCACCTTGAAAAGTGCAATTTTCCGGGTTTTCGTATCAACAGCCAATGACATGATACGTCCAGAGAACGCTCCACTTCGCAGAGAATCCTGTCCGTAAAAGATACGATGATTAAATTCAGGCCAGTTAGAGTCAAGCAAGGCATAAGGAATACCCCTCTCGTCCAATTGCCCCGTGAATTTGGTCATGATGTTATAGTTGAAAATGGGACCAATAATCACCGTGTCAGGATTTGAGTCAAGCAAACTTTGGCACTCTAACTTAAAGGATTCTGTATTGAAAGGATCGTATCGAAATATTTTAAACGAAATCTTAAAATCGTTAAATCGACGCGCACCATCTATGAGGCCGTTTTCCACACGCGCCCAATAACTGTCCACTTCATGCATGGGAAGAATCGCCGCAAACTGATGTACACTGTGGGAAGCAAGCGCAGAAGCATAATGATTTGGTGTGAAATTAATCTCATCAAGCACTTTTTGCACCCTTTCCATGCTGATGGGCGACACATTGCCACGGCCATGGATGATGCGATCCACCGTACCCACCGATACACCTGCTCTTTCCGCAATATCCTTGATGCGAATCTTGGAAGAAATTTCCATAACTTTTTACCTTAACAATACTGTTGAATCCTAAATCTGTAAACAAATCTTATTGGTGACTTTCTTGTGGAAAGCGCGAAAATCGGTACAAAGGTAGCGTTTTTCCAGAACATAAAAATGTATTTTCGACAAAATTTCATTACACTTATAATTTTTGCAAATGAAAGGACGTGTTTTTAGCAAAAAAGAATTACCTTTGCAGTTAAAATAACCACTATAATTAAAATTATGGCTAAAATTATCACAATGGGCGAGATTATGCTTCGCCTTTCACCTGAAGGGAACTACCGTTTCGTACAGGCAGAGAAGTTTAACATCATTCCTGGCGGTGGCGAGGCAAACGTAGGCATAAGTTTGGCTAACTATGGTCATGAGAGCGTGTTTGTGAGCAAATTGCCCAAGCATGAAATCGGACAGATTGCGGTGAACGCTTTACGTAAATTTGGTGTCAACACCGATTATATCGCACGTGGCGGTGACCGCGTTGGTCTTTATTATGCAGAAACAGGTGCCAGCATGCGTCCATCCAAAGTTATTTATGACCGTGCAAACTCCTCCATCGCCGAGGCAAAACCTGAAGATTTCGATTTTGATAAAATATTTGAAGGTGCGGATTGGTTCCATTGGTCGGGCATCACACCTGCCATTAGCGATGCATCGGCCGAGTGTCTGAAGCAGGCTTGTATTGCAGCAAAAAAACATGGAGTTACCGTTTCTTGTGACCTCAACTTCCGAAAAAAACTCTGGACCAGCGAGAAGGCAATCTCCATTATGCGTCCCCTCATGCAGTATGTTGACGTATGTATCGGCAACGAGGAAGACGCAGAATTGTGCCTCGGTTTCAAACCCGATGCCGATGTGGAAGCTGGTGTAACAGATGCTGCTGGATATGAAGGTATTTTTAAGGCAATGGCTAAGGAGTTCGGATTCAAATATGTCGTATCCACACTCCGTGAAAGTTTCTCTGCTACACACAATGGATGGAAAGCCCTCATCTATGACGGTAAGGAATTCTACCAGAGTAAACGCTACGACATCAATCCTATCATTGACCGAGTAGGTGGTGGTGATTCCTTCTCTGGTGGTCTTATCCATGGACTTTTGACCAAACCTACTCAGGGTGAAGCGCTTGAATTTGCGGTGGCTGCATCAGCTCTGAAGCACACTATTCCAGGTGATTTCAACCATGTGTCAGTTGAAGAAGTGGAGGCACTGGCCGGAGGCAATGCAAACGGTCGTGTACAACGATAACTCTCATAAAAAAATCAACAGTTTAATCCCGATATGGCTAAATTCGATAAACTTGCCGTTATGGCAAAGATTGGTGAAACAGGTATGGTGCCTGTATTCTACCACAAGGATGTGGAAGTTGCAAAGAAGGTCATCAAGGCATGCTATGACGGTGGTGTTCGTGCTTTTGAATTCACGAACCGTGGGGATTTTGCACATGAGGTGTTTGCCGAATGTGTGAAATTTGCAGCCGTGGAATGCCCTGAGTTGGCACTTGGTGTTGGCTCCGTTGTTGATGCCCCCACAGCAGCACTTTACATCCAGTTGGGTGCCTGCTTTATTGTAGGCCCTCTCTTCAATCCTGACATTGCTCCAGTATGTAACCGTCGTCTCATCCTCTACTGTCCAGGTTGTGGTTCAGTCAGCGAAGTGGGTAAGGCACAGGAACTTGGTTGCGACCTCACTAAACTATTCCCTGGCGATGTCTATGGCCCAGCAATGGTGAAGAATCTGAAAGCTCCGATGCCATGGTCGAAGATTATGGTCACTGGTGGAGTGGCTCCCACAGAGGAGAACCTCACGGCATGGTTTAAGGCCGGTGTTTATTGCGTTGGCATGGGTTCAAAACTGTTCCCAAGCGACAAGGTGAAAGCCGGTGACTGGCAATATGTAACGGATAAGTGCAAAGAAGCGCTCAGTTACGTAAAAGCAGCACGTTCTGTATAAAAACAATCATAAATTTAAAATACTTACAATCATGGAAATCTCCAATCTTCAAAAAGCTCGTGCTGCATATCAGCCCAAGCTTCCCAAGGCACTTCAGGGTCCAGTAAAGGCTGTTGAAGGTGCCGCTACTCAGTCTGTGGGCAATCAGGCTGAAATCAAGGAACTCTTCCCCAACACCTATGGTATGCCTGTCATCACATTTGAGCCAGGCGCACCAGTGGAATTGCCTCCTTTCAATGTCGGTATCATCCTTTCTGGTGGTCAGGCACCTGGTGGTCACAATGTGATTTCAGGTCTTTTCGATGGCGTGAAATCGCTCAATCCTGCCAACAAACTTTATGGCTTCATTCTCGGCCCTGGTGGCCTTGTTGACCATAACTACATGGAAATTACTCCAGAACTCATGGATCAGTATCGCAACACTGGTGGTTTCGACATTATTGGTTCTGGTCGTACAAAACTTGAAGAGGAAGACCAGTTCGAGAAAGGTATCCAAATTCTTCGCGAACTCAACATCAAGGCGCTCGTCATCATCGGCGGCGACGACTCCAACACTAATGCTTGTGTGCTTGCTGAATACTATGCAGCCAAGAAATATGGAGTACAGGTCATTGGCTGTCCAAAGACCATCGATGGCGACTTGAAGAACGAGCAGATTGAGACCTCTTTTGGTTTCGACACCGCTTGTAAGACTTACTCTGAACTTATTGGTAACATCCAGCGCGATTGTAACTCTGCCCGTAAATATTGGCACTTCATCAAACTGATGGGTCGTTCGGCTTCTCATATCGCTCTTGAATGTGCTCTCCAGTGCCAGCCAAACATCTGCCTCGTATCTGAAGAAGTGGAGGCAAAGGCTATGTCACTTGACGATGTGGTGACTTACATCGCAGAAGCTGTTGCAGCCCGTGCAGCAGAAGGCAACAACTTTGGTACAGTCCTGATTCCAGAAGGCATTATCGAGTTTATCCCTGCTATCAAGAAACTCATTGCAGAGCTCAACGACATTCTCGCATTGCCAGAGGCACAGCACATTACCAGTGCTAACGAACAGTTGACATTTGTGAGAGGTCACTTGTCTAAAGACAACCTCACTGTCTTCAAGTCTCTTCCAGCAGACGTTGCTGCTCAGCTTGCACTCGACCGTGACCCACATGGAAACGTACAGGTTTCGCTCATCGAGACAGAGAAATTGCTCTCTCGCATGGTGGCAGACAAACTCGCTATCTGGAAGCATCAGGGCAAGTTCAAGGGTAAGTTTGGTACTCAGCACCACTTCTTCGGCTACGAAGGTCGTTGTGCTGCTCCATCTAACTACGATGCAGACTACTGCTACTCACTCGGTTACAATGCTTCTCGCCTCATTGCCAATGGTAAGACTGGTTATATGTCTGTGATTAAGAATACAACTGCTCCTGCCGCTGAATGGATTGCAGGTGGTGTGCCAATCACTATGATGATGAACCTCGAGAAGCGTAACGGTAAGATGAAGCCCGTTATCCGCAAGGCTCTCGTTGAATTGGATGGTGCACCATTCAAGTTCTTTGCCGCACATCGTGCTGTATGGGCAAAGGAAACAGCCTATGTATACCCAGGTCCTATCCAATACTGGGGTCCATCTGAAGTTTGCGACCAGACGACGAAGACACTGCAACTTGAACAGGCGAAGTGATTCTTCCGTCATTTTTGACAGAAAGTTAGATGACCGCTACAAAAAAGACAAACAAGCGTAAGTCTACCAAAAGAAAGAAAGGCACACGACGAAATCCTTTTCGCCGTGTGCCTTCTTATGTTTTGTGGATAGCTCTTGCCTTCATTGTAGTGGTATACATCACTTTCTTCTACAAGACCTTTGTGGGACCTTACTCATTCCGTTGGAAAGCCATTTTCAGTCATGTCACCTATCCTGAAGGTACGGTTAGAGGACTTGACATTTCTCATTATCAAGGAGATGTGAATTGGAATAAACTACGAAACGCACAGATTCAGGGAGCACCCGTTTCCTTCGTTTTCATCAAGGCCACTGAAGGCACGAACATCTGGGACGAGAACTTCAATCAGAACTTCTATAATGCTAGGAAAAACGACATCGTACGTGGTGCTTACCACTATTTTAGTCCATCATCCTCGGGTAAGAAACAAGCTAACTTCTACTGTAAGATGGTACAACTTGACGAGCATGACCTTCCTCCTGTACTTGATGTGGAAGAGTTGGGTTGCAGCACTCCAGCGCAATTACGGCATGAAGTGCTTACTTGGATGGATGTTGTAGAAAAGCATTATGGCGTGACGCCGATTCTCTACACGGGTTACAGATTCCGTACATCCTATCTTAACACACCCGATTTTGATCGTTTCCCTTATTGGATAGCCCATTATTATGTGGATTCTCTGGAATATCAGGGAGAATGGGCTTTCTGGCAGCACACCGACGTTGGCAATGTGGATGGCATCAAAGGCAACGTCGACATTAATGTCTTTAATGGTGATTATCAGGATTTGATGGATTTAACCATCAAACCCGAAGATTAATTCTTTGGAATTTTAAAACCTAAATCTCCTCATCATGCAATATCTCTTTGCTGACATCACCATCACTCCCTATCCCGAGGCTGCAGGCGATATAGTAGCCGCTATGCTCGGAGAAATCGGTTTCGATTCTTTCGAGATGAACGAAACAGGTCTTAAGGCATACATATCATCAGAACTTTTTGATGCCCAGTCGCTTGAAGAGACACTCGCAGCATTCTTCATGCCAGGGGTGACACTCTCCCACTCTGTTCACACGCTGGCCGATAAAGATTGGAATGAGGAGTGGGAACAGCAGAGTTTTGACCCTGTGTTGGAACGGGAATTTGGTATCAAACTCAACCCGCGCATGGCATTCGGTTCTGGTTCCCACGACACAACTCATCAGTTAGTTTCACTTCTTTTTCAGCAAGATTTCTCTGGACAACATGTACTCGACATGGGCACAGGAACAGGTGTGTTGGCTATCGCTATGGCCTTGCGTGGAGCCGAGACAATCGTAGCTATTGATATCGATGAACATAGTGTTGAGAATGCCATCGAAAATATGGCACTCAACCATATTACGCATGCACAAGTAAAACTGGGAGATGCCACTTCCATCGAGGGCAAGTTCCACACTATCGTGGCCAATATCCACAAAAATATTCTCATTGCCGACCTGCCGGTTTACGTACAACATCTTGTTTCTGATGGGCAAATCATCCTCTCCGGTTTCTTCATCAGCGATGTTCCCGACATGGAAAAGGCTGCAAGAGACAATCACCTCTCCGTCCGACAGGTTGTCGAGCAAAACAGTTGGGCTGTAATGGTTTTAGGAAAAGACCCCGACACCAATCAATAAACCATAAGGATGACACTCATTCTATAAGAAAAGTAAACATGAACGACTACCGACTCATCGCCGTAGATTTGGATGGAACACTTGTCAGAAGCGACCAAACCATCTCTTCATATACACAAGAAGTGCTTCTTCGTGTCCAAAGGCAAGGAATAAAAGTTGTCATCGCTTCTGGCCGTCCCACCTATGGCACATTGCATGTGGCCAACACGCTACATTTGGACGAGTTCGGTGGATATGTGATGAGTTACAACGGAGGTGAAATCTCCAACTGGGCAACCAAGGAGATGCTACATGCGCAGACATTGGACAGCGATGTGCTACCTTATATATATATGTTCGCGCGCGAACACGGAATGCCTATTATGACCTATGTGGGAAAGGAAGTGGTCAGCGAAGTGGCCGACAATGATTACATCCGTTACTCATCCATGCGCAACAGGATGCCTATCCGACAAGTTGGGAATTTCCTTGAAGCCACTCAGGGTGCACAGATTGTGAAGTGCATTATTGTGGGTGAGCCAGAACAACTCGTTTCGGTGGAAACCGAGTTGCAAACAGCATTAGGTCAGCGTGCCAGTGCATACCGTAGTGAGCCTTTCTTCCTTGAGATAGTTCCCCAGGGCATTGACAAAGCCCGCGGATTGGAAGTGCTTCTGCAAAAGACGGGCATTCGGCAAACTGAATTGATAGCCTTTGGCGATGGATATAACGACATCCCCATGCTGCAGTTTGCGGGTATGGGCATAGCTATGGAAAATGCCAATGAAGAGATAAAGAAAGCCGCCGACATGGTTACATGTAACAACAATGACGACGGTGTGGCACTTGCTCTAGAAAAACTCTTGTTCTAATTTAACAGAATAAAAAATGGGACCTCGCAGATATGTGTGTGCGAGGCCCCATCTTTTTTATGCTTAATCTTCAGGATATGCCTTGTTGACAGCCGTGAGGGCGTTGAGAGTTTTTGGGAAACCAATGTATGGAAGCATACCCGTAAGCACAGCAACCATTTCTCTCTTGCTGATGTTCATTTTCTTGCAGCCAATTCCGTGACTTTCAAGTTGAGGTTGCGCTACACCCATCGATGCCAAGAGGCAGAATGTGACGAGTTCGCGGTGCTGCATGTCAATACCGTTACGTGTATAGAAATCACCAAAACAGTAACTCTCCAAAAATTCCACGATGTGCTCCTGTCCCTTCGGTGCTTCTTTCTCCATCTTTTCCGCAGTGCCAGCACCGAAAATGCCGTCGATGTACTCACGGCCCTTCTCGCGACGGTTCTCAGGAGTTGTGGTACCCTGATCATCAAGAGGCAGTTTGATGTCGTTGTCATCAAACACTTCATTCATCTCGAGCAGGAAGTCAATCATCTTTGAGAATCCCACGTATGGTACTGTCTGGTAGATGACTTCGCGGATTTCGCGTGGCTTCACACCCACATTGAGGCACACATCCACATATACTTTAAACTGGCGCATGGCATTACATCCGATGGTGCTAGCCAGGATGCACATACAACGCGTCTTCTCCAGCACAGGCTCCTCAGTCAGTTGAAGCGCCTCGTCGAAGGCGAAATTGTCAAATATCTGTGTCAGTTCCGGGTCACGCTTGAGCGTGTTGACCGAATTGCGCTGCGAGAAGAGTTTGCGTATCTGCTGGCGCGCATGTTCACTAATCTTCACTTCTTTCATGGTTGGGTCTGTTGTTTGTTAAATTGAGTTTGCAAATATAGGACTTTTTTCTATTAGAACGAACATTTTTCCTTTTTTTTCACTTTTTTTTGTGCTTTCCATGCATTCCTTCCATTTTTTCGACGATAAAGGCGTGTTTTTTCGGTGACAGGGAAATGAAATGCGGGATGTTTTGAATGAAGGACACAAATCACAATTCCGAGGGCTTTCATTGAGAATTTGCAAACAAAGAAAAGAAAAATGAAGGAAAAGAGAAAACATTAGGAGAAAAACATTAACTTTGCAACATCAAGAAAATGGAGACATTCACATTTAACTATAAAGACACAGAATTATGCTTACACAAGAAGACAAAGACTTTCTCGCAAAGAAAGGAATTTCAGAAGAGAAATTGAACGCTCAGTTGGAATGCTTCAAGACGGGATTTCCATGGCTGAAACTGGCTGGTGCCGCATCACCAGGGAATGGCATCACCATCCCATCAGAAGCAGAAAAGAAGGACTATCTCGCAGCATGGGATGCTTACTTGGATGGCACCGGCAAGGTGTTGAAGTTTGTGCCAGCATCAGGTGCAGCCAGCCGTATGTTCAAGAACCTTTTTGAGTTTCTCGACAATGAAGAGAAAACGGATTTCATCCAGAAATTTGAGGCAAATCTCGACAAGTTCGCGTTCATCGATGACCTGAAGGCAGCCATTGCCAAGAATGGTGGTGATGGAAGTGTGAAAACCGCGATTGCCACATTGCTGGGCGAGGACGGTCTTTCTTATGGCAAGTTGCCAAAGGGCCTGCTGAAGTTCCACAAGTATGAAGATGGCGCACGCACACCTGTGGAGGAGCACCTGGTGGAAGGTGCACTCTATGCAGGCGGCAAGAACGGCAAGGTGAGTGTACACTTCACTGTGAGCCCAGAACATCGCCCATTGTTCGAGGCATTGGTGGCAAAGGTGGCTCCAAAGTATGAAGAGAAATTCGGCGTGAAGTATTCTATCAGTTTCTCCGAGCAGAAGGCAAGCACCGACACGGTGGCCGCCAATCCCGACAACACGCCTTTCCGTGGCAAAGATGGCAAGATTCTCTTCCGTCCGGGCGGTCATGGCGCGCTGATTGAGAACCTGAACGACCTTGATGCTGATGTTATCTTCATCAAGAATATCGACAACGTGGTTCCCGACCGTTTGAAGGCTGAGACCGTTGAATACAAGAAACTGATTGCAGGTGTGCTGGTGAACAAACAGAAGAAAGCGTTTGAGTACCTCGAACTGCTCGACAGCGGCAAGTACACTCACGTAGAACTGGAGGAAATCATCCGCTTCCTGCGCGACGAACTCTGCTGCCGCAACCCTGAACTGAAGGATTTGGAAGATGCCGAACTCGCCATCTATCTGAAGAAGAAACTGAACCGCCCCATGCGCGTGTGCGGTATGGTGAAGAATGTGGGCGAACCGGGTGGCGGTCCTTTCTTGGCATACAATCAGGACGGCACCATCAGTTTGCAGATTCTCGAAAGCAGCCAGATAGACAAGAACAACGCTGAATATTTGCAGATGTTCCAGAACGGTACCCATTTCAACCCTGTTGACCTCGTGTGCGCTGTGAAGGATTACAAAGGCAACAAGTTCGACCTCACCCAATATGTTGACCCGCAAACAGGCTTCATCTCCAGCAAGAGCAAGGATGGCAAGGAACTCAAAGCGCTCGAATTGCCAGGTCTTTGGAATGGTGCCATGAGCGATTGGAACACCATCTTCGTGGAGGTTTCTCTCGGCACCTTCAATCCCGTGAAGACCGTGAACGACTTGCTGCGCGAACAACACCAATGATATGAATGAGAATGCTCTCGTCTATGATAATTAGCAAGTATTTTCCTCATCTCACAGAGCTTCAGGTTGAGCAGTTTGCTCAACTTGAGGCTCTTTATAATGACTGGAATGCCAAAATCAATGTGATTTCCCGCAAGGACATCCAGAACCTGTACGAGCACCATGTGCTGCACTCTTTGGGCATCGCCAAAGTGGTGAATTTCAAGGATGGCACCACCGTTATGGATCTCGGAACAGGTGGTGGATTCCCTGGCATTCCCTTGGCGATTCTCTTCCCCAATGTGCAGTTTCATTTGGTGGACAGCATCGGGAAGAAGGTTAAAGTAGCAAATGAAGTGGCAACGGCTATTGGCCTGAAAAACGTTAAGTTCAGCCATGCAAGAGCGGAAGAAATCAAGGAGCGATACGACTTCGTGGTCACACGTGCTGTGATGCCGATGGTGGATTTGATGAAGGTGGCAAGAAAGAACATCAAACATGAGCAGCACAACGCGGTGCCCAATGGTATCATTGCCCTCAAAGGTGGTGAACTCAACAACGAGATTGCCTCGATGAAGAACATCTCCACCGTGTGGGAACTGAGCGATTTCTTCGAGGAAGAATATTTTAAGACCAAAAAGGTGGTTCATGTCACCATCATCAACAAGAAATGAACATCAAAGCCTTTGAAGTAAACCCGTTGGGTGAGAACTGTTATGTGGCAAGCGATGAAACAGGAGAGGCTGTCATCATCGATTGTGGCTGCTCCACAGAAAGTGAGTGGGCAGACATCAAGAAGTATCTTGCCGGAAACGACCTTCTGGTGAAGCACCTCTTGAACACGCACCTGCACTTCGACCACGTGTGGGGCAACACTTTCGTTTATCGTGATTTGGCCCTGCGTCCCGAAGCCAACTACGAAGACCTGCACATCTACGAGAATATGGACGAACAGATTCGTTCCGTCGTTGGCATGAGCATTCCTCACCCTCCCCTGCCTCCATTTGGCACTTCCCTACTCGACGGCAGCGAAATCACCTTCGGCAACTCGACGTTGAAGGTGCTCTCCACTCCTGGACATTCACGTGGCAGCATCTGCTTCTATTCCGAAAAGGATGCCGTCCTCTTCTCTGGCGACACCCTCTTCTGTGGCAGTTGCGGACGTACAGATTTGGCAGGTGGCAGTTATCAATCCATCATGTTGAGCCTCAAGCGACTCTCCACCCTACCCGACGAGACGAAAGTGCTGTGCGGGCATGGTCCCTCCACGACCATCGGAAGGGAAAAGATGTACAATCCTTATCTGGGATAAGGAGTATCCACACCCTCTTTCAGTCTTCTTCCACAAGGCTCGTGAGCTTAACGCCGTCACCCTCACGAGCCTTACGTCGTTACCCTCGTGAGCTTTGCGACGTAAGACTTTCACATATTCATGCTGCATGAACCACCCTTGTGTTTCGGCATAGAGTCTCTCCTTTTATCAATAAGATGTCCCATCTTTTTATAGAACAAGGTCACTAGCGAGATTGAACACACGAAATCAACCCCTTTTTCACAAAAAAGTCATCTATTGTTTGGTTTGTACAAAAGAATTTACTTATTTTGCAAGTCTGTTCTAGAACAAGGACATTATTTTGTTGAATTTCCGCTCGAACCCCAACCTCGAAAACAAGAAAGGAAAAACAAAAGGATACACTTTTTGAAATGTGTGCCTATGGTGCGCAGACTTCTCGGCAAGGTGTATCTATCTTGTTGTGAGTCTGCCCCAGCGGATTAAAAGATAACTAATTCAAATTTCATACATAATCATGGAACAAAGAAATTATCTGAAAATTTTATGGCTGGCTGCCTTTGTGGCTTTTGCAACTGTGAGTTGTTGGGCCACGGCAGAGTCTTTACATTTGCTTCTATCCACATGGCCGTTGGCGATGTGCTGGATTGTGACTGTAGGTTTTTTCATCATCGCATCATTAGGCACAAAGATGATTGTAGACAGCCTCAATCAGAACATATACATGGAAAAAAGAGGAGCCCATTTGGTGGGTGGAATTATTATCGTGCTGATTTTTTGGCTGATATGCAGTATGCCGACGAATACGCACACTTTCTTCTATCGTACGCTCATCAACGACGAAGTGACGACTGACATTTCCGCAACTCGTGGTTATTTGGGACAGATTAAGAACAACACAAACAACAAAAATCAGGCCATGGCCCAAGTGAATGAACTGAAGAATCGTGTTGACGTGTTGTTGGGAGAACTGGAATCGGAAATCAAGAACGAGGCTAACCCCGGATTTGGCCCTCAATCGAAAGACATATTGAGAAGAATGGCGGCCTTGTTGGGTGTGGACAAGATTGATCAATTAACTTTCAAGGGAACTTCGAAGCAAGATCGTGACAAATTGTGCGATGCTTATCGAACAAAAGTATATCTTTTGGCAGATTCGAAAGCCACCAACATCATGGAACACATTCTGTCGCCCAATGCCGACATCTTGAAAGAAGTGAAACGCGATGATGATAATTTGGCGCTGATAAAGAAACACATCGATGACGAAACCATCGATTTGAATGACGCCAACGACATCAAAGATGTGTGTGACAAACTGAACACAGGATATAACACCGTCAAAAAGAACAAGGATTTCGTGAAATTCTCATCCAAAGCTGACGAAGCCATCTATACGGCTGATAATCCAGTGACCAAGGTGAAGAGAATGATTGATGTGTTCAAAGTGTGGGAGGATTTTTTGAAGGGAGAATACGCTGGACATGGTTTCATTTTCTGGGTAATCATCGCTGTCCTTGTTGACATTGCCGCTTTCATCTTTTTCGATTTAGCATTTAAGAAAGAAGATTATTAATCATATTGTATCATTATACCAAATGGCAGATTTGAATTTTGACACGAAAAATGAAGAGCGCCCTTCTGTAACACCCGTGGATGAAACAGAAACGATTGAACAGATGCCTGAAAATCCAATACAGGTACCTGAGCATAATCACGGATTAAGTTCGGAGGAATTAAACGACGCCAATAAAATTAAAGTAACGATAGCAGACTATAAGACCCCTTTGGTCATCTTGTTTGGTGCTCCAGCATGTGGCAAAACCATGACGCTCATCCGCTTGACAAGATATCTGCAAAGCAAAGGCTACACCGTGCAACCAGAAACTTCATTCCGTCCTGCATACGATAAGAACTACAGAGAGATGTGTGAGAACTTCGACACGATGATAAACAGTGAGGATGCCGCACAATCTACTGACAGAATCAGTTTCATGTTGGTGCAGGTGATGCGCAATGGAAGACCTTTATGCCAGATTTTGGAAGGACCGGGGGAATATTATTTCCATCCTGGTGCCCCGCAGGCACCTTTCCCAAAATATGTGAATGCTATCATCAATAGCACCAATCGCAAAATTTGGGCCATCATGATAGAGCCTGACAAAACGAATCCACGCATGGATGTGGAAGCACGCAGGAACTATGTGAACAAAATACACAAACTGAAGACAAAAATCAGTCCACGAGACAAAGTGATTTTCATTTTCAACAAGATAGACGAGACGAATTTCGTCATTGGCCCTGGTCGCATCAATTATCCAGAGACGATGAAACGGACGAAATATTTGTATCCCAATATCTTTAATCGATTTACTAACGAAAATCCCATCACCAGATGGTTTGCCCCTTACAACTTCGATTTCGTGGCTTTCCAGACAGGTGATTTCTCTGAAGCAGCGGATGGAACACTCACCTTTGAAGAAGGTCATGAGGTTTATCCACGCAAGTTATGGGACGTGATTATGAAACACATAAGAGGATAACAGCCCATGAAAGTGGAATTATTTATACATGGTGTACCCAATGGTGAAGGCTTTTGGGGACAGCAAGAAGACAGAAACTACTTTGCCACATTCTACGACCGTAGCGCTGACGAAGTGAAGTTTCTCGTCCAGTACAGATTGTCCAAAGGAAAGCCCTATTGCTATTACAATTATTTAGTATACAAAACACCCGGTTCGCCCACACCTAACGTCGTAGCCAACGATGGACGCGATGGCTCTTATTTCGGCATATCATTGCGTCTGGATGCCTATTGCAAGGATGTGATGAACATGTTTCGTATTCTTGACACCATCTATAATATATATGTGTATGGTGACTTCCTGAAGATGGAGAAGTCGAAATTGAGATATACCTTCTCCGACTTTTCCAATGTGGCGACAAAACTGAAGACGATAGAAACCGAAACCATTAAATTGATTCAACAGGGATTCTATGCCGACAGTTTTACATCTCTGGAAGGCTTTGCAACAAACAGCAATAAGACTGCTTCATACAATTTGTATGATATGTCTTCAGAAGAAGTCATGCAGGTGATGAAGCAATACGGAAAGATCACACTCTCTCCCTATTATCCAACGAAGCGTGAACAGCAGATACAGAAGAGATGTGAAAGTGACATTGCAGCCATCAAACAACAATGTGAACAAGATAAATCAGCACTCGGAGCGACACTTTCTCCCTTGAAAAGTCAGGTGTCTTCTCTTCAACAAGAAGTGGCCGAGCGCGACAAGTCCATCGCTCTGTTACAACAAGAAGTAAAGAAAGATGGAAAGGTTAAACACATCAGCCAACTCGTATCCACGCTGCGCGATCCTGTGGCAGAACTCTCACGGACACTTCATGCTATTGCTCCAAACAGTAATGGAAAAAGAAATGGCGGAAAAATGGCCGCTTCCCAGTCTTCTGTCTTAAAGATGGTGGCGATGTATGTACCAATTGCAAACCTGATACTACTGGTCGTTCTCGTTTTTATGTTCTTGGGATTAGGCAAGAAAGTTGTGTCATCTGTGGCAAACACACAAATACCGATGGGGATAACCATTGGCGATGCGACCGACGATGCTTCTCTCATGAATGAAACGCCCCAAGATATGGCTTCTGGAACAGATGGAGAAAATGAACAACCAGAAGAAACTGTTTCACCTTTTAGACAGGAAGTGAATCCAACAGCCGAATGATTGGCGAAAGAGAAAGAGGGAAAATTTGAATGAATAGTTCCATATACATCTTTTGCAAAAGGGATGCCATTTGTACCCAATATCCCGACGACTACACGTGGGAGATTTTCACTAAATTTGTGGAACAAGCATCCGCAGATTCTCAAATCATTATACACAGAGAGAGGGATCTGATGTATTATGGCTATGTACGGAAACTGGATGTTGTAGGACAATATGTTGGTTTCTGTGTGCTTCTGAACGGAGTGATGTTCACTCACATAAATGGATTATTTCCCTTATTCGAGGAGGTTGTGGCAGATATGGTGTCGCATGAGGAACTGCTGAACCTCAAAGGTTATGATGCTCAACTTTCTCTTACCGGTCACCAATTGAAAGATAAACAGCGAGAAGTGGGACGTATCAGTGCGTTGATTCGTGAAAAGATAAAATCGCAAGAACCATACATTGAAATACTTCCCCCTGTAAACTATGCTTTAGAGAAAGATTCTTATCGCACTTTTGTGTACTCTGATGAAAAGGAAGAGTTTATCGTGGAGGCAGCAGCGCAATACGGGTATACATCTATACGGAAGAGCGGGTATTGTGATGCCCCATTGCTAAAAGAGTTAAGGGATGCTTGTAGCAAGAGCAATATGCCAACAGAACACCTCGGATTTGACCATGAGAAAGAGTTTTATCCCATATTTCCTCCTTCACCACCTGCTGCTTCGTGGAATGGGCATCAACACATGTTCTCACATCCGTTCTCTTTCTGTGGAAGAATTCGAAGGTTGGAATACTGGATTTCTTATTTTATTTATTATATTTGGATATTTCTTAGTGCACTGATTAGTAGTATTATCCTGAGGGATAGCGACAGTGCTATGCTACTTTATTGTATGCTGATGATACCTGGTGTATGGTTTATGTATGCTCAAGGTGCCAAGCGTTGCCACGACAGGGACAATTCCGGATGGTATCAGTTGATTCCTTTTTATAGATTATGGATGTTGTTTGGCGATGGCGAACGACGACCTAACCGATATGGATTCGACCCTAAACGATGAGGGGCATACCCAATCAGTAAACCATTCTTATCTCCATAACAGATACAATTCAATGATTTGCTTGAATCGACCATTTAGTATAGAAGATGGAACTATTTGGCGTATTGTCTCTATCGGAAGCACATTATTCTTTACATAATAGAGGACGCAGCCTTCTTCTGTACAATGTTCCTTCAAGTAGTTTCTGATGAGAGAGTCGATCTCTGATTGCTTGTGATATTTTTGTGCATTCTCCACCAGTTCGTCTGCCTTAATCCATTGCCTATAGAAACCGGTGCCACTCAGATAGAAGGAGCCGTTCATCACTTTTAGTTCTGCTGTCTCACCCGGCACAAAGGGGAAACGCATGCAATGGGTGCAGACAGAACCGTCGGGAAATGTGGCGGTCACATCAGCCAGATAGATGCCATCGAGATGGGTGGCAAAGGATGTTTCTTTCTCTTTGACGGAGACGCTGCCAATTCTGTCCTTGATTTTTCCACCATGATTGTAGAGGTCTATCAGATAGCCCGAATCGTTGATTCCCTCTGTTACATGGATGTTCAGGCGGAAATCGCCCTTCCCCGATTTTGGGGATTGCGTGGGTATATCTTTTTGTTTGGCTGCGACGACTGCCACAGCATTGCCATTTCTTCCTTCGTGAAACGTGAACACTTTTGTCCCTTTGGGAAGTGGCTCGTAGGCATAGTAGCCACCAAAGATGCGGACATCCTGGCTGTTGTTGTCATTCACATTGCCGAAGAGTGCACGTTTGAACTGGTAGGTGTTGCCTTCGGAATCTGTGAGATAGGAGTCTCCGCTGACATTCATATTGGAGAGGTGGAAATTGGACACCAGACGAAGCACCGTTTCGTTTTCGTTGAACATCACATCCTTCACAGCCAGCGAAGCGCGGCTCTGGCTATAAGCATCGTGCCACACTTTGCCCTTCACTTTGGGAAGATGCGGCGATGTCCACTTGGTGGCTTTTCTGACGGCATCGACCTCTCGATTGATTTTTTCCCGATAACTGTCGGAATTGTCCAGAGAGTAATAGCCGTTGTGAACCGTCAACTTCACTGTCTCGCCTGGCACGAAGAAGAGGTCAATCCATGCGGAACACAGTTTATTGCCAGGGAAAATGCAGCGCACACGCCCTGCCGTCATATTCTTCAGAGGAATGGAATAGGTGAAACGCTTGTTCACCACAGGCACATTGGCGACAGGCACATCGCCCTGAATCTCGAAATACTCGTCTGCCAGATAGATGTTGTAGCATGAGTCTGTTATGTTCTCGTCCACATAACCATCGATGGTGAACACTTGTTGCTGTGCATGAACGCCCAGCACTTGGAGGCATAATGCCGTCAACAAAAGAGATAGTTTCTTCATTGGTTTGGTCCTTTCTTTTTTTAGTCTTTTAATGGATGTTCTGCACGTATGACGCAGAGGGTATCACTATTGTGACATCAAAAACGTCTTTTTTACACATGAATGAGAGTCTGAAAGGAGAAACGTAAGTCTGAAGATGCAGAGCAGAATGTCTTGATTTTTCATTAACGCCAGTTCTGTATAAGAGTCGACGTCGTTGCCGCAAGAAAACATTTTGCGATAAAAAGGGAACGAAAGCCTAAAAAGAGAATAAAATCCTTAAAAACTGACAGAATTTCATTGTCGGTTGGGGAAAAATGTGTAATTTTGTCACGATTTTGTGTATAGACAACTATGGACGAGAAAACAATACAGCAGGTGAAACAGCGGTATGGCATCGTGGGAAACTATGAGGGGCTAAACCGAAGCATCGACATCGCCATTCAGGTGGCACCGACGGAGTTGTCGGTGCTGATTTATGGTGAGAGCGGTGTGGGAAAAGAGGTGCTACCGAGGGTGATACACGATAATTCTACTCGGAAGCACAACAAGTATTTCGCCATCAACTGTGGTTCTCTGCCAGAGGGTACGATTGACTCGGAATTGTTTGGCCACAAGAAGGGCTCCTTCACGGGTGCTGTGGATGACCGTGAGGGCTACTTCGGTGTGGCAAACAACGGAACGCTCTTCCTGGATGAAGTGGGTGAACTGCCTTTGGCAACCCAGGCGCGACTGCTGCGTGTGTTGGAGACTGGCGAGTACATCCGTGTGGGTGAAAGCGAGGTGAGAAAGACCAATGTGAGGATTGTGGCCGCCACGAACGTGAACATGCAGAAGGCTATTCGCGAGGGAAAGTTCCGTGAGGATTTGTATTATCGTCTGAACACCATCCCCATCAGCATGCCTCCGTTGAGGGAGCGTGGAAGGGACATTGAACTGCTGTTCCGCAAGTTTGCCTACGACATTTCGGAGAAATACCACATAGAACCTGTGCGGCTGACGGAAGACGCGCGCGTACTATTATTAAAATATAAGTGGCCGGGCAACATCCGCCAACTGCGCAACCTGGTGGAGCAAATCAGCATCATCAGCCAGGAACGTGAAATCACATCGGAGATACTGCACAGTTATGGTGTGACTGACGATTCGCGAGGCGAGACGGGCTTGGTTCTGCATGGAGCCAACCGCGATGCGCATGCACCAGAGACACACAGTTATGAGAAGGAGCGCGACATGCTATTCCAGTTGTTGTCGAGCATCGGTAAAGAGGTGAAAGACCTGAAGGAACTGGTGCACAGCAACATGGACAACATGCATAACGCTCCACAGGAGAACTATCGGATGTATGAGGAGGACGTGGACGACATCAACATCCCCATGCAGTATGGAAGGAAGTCGGTCATCCAGCCTTCGCAGCCGTATGTGGTGAACGGCCAGCGGTATCCGTCTCAAGGGAATGGCAACATGCCCTACGAGCACCAGAACATTCAAGAGGTGGACATCGAGACTATTGAGGAAACACCCATGTCGAACAAGGAACTGATGAAGAAAAACATCATCGACTCCTTGAAGCGCAACAACGGTAACCGCAAGAAAACGGCCAAGGAACTGGACATTTCGGAACGCACTTTGTACCGAAAAATCAAGGACTACGGCTTGGAGATTTAGATAATTGACAATTGACATTCTGAGTGAATGAAGAGAAAAACGATTATAGGAAGTTTGATTCTGCTGAGCATCGCTGTGCTGACTGCCTGCACCGTGAGTTATAAGTTCACGGGCACGAGTATCGATTACACGAAGACGAAGAGCATCAGCCTCGACAAGTTCCCCATTCGTGCCAACTATGTGTGGAGCCCGATGGAGTCGATGTTCTACAACTCGCTGAGCGACGAGTTCTCGCAGAAGACCAAACTAAAAGTGCTGAAGCGTGGTGGCGACCTGCAACTGGCTGGTGAGATTGTGGAATACAGCCAAACAAACAAGAGCATCAGTTCTGATGGCTACTCGGCGCAGGTGCAACTCAAGATTTCGGTGAACGTGCGTTTCACGAACAACACAAAACATGACGAAGACTTCGAGAAACGCTTTAGTGCAACTGCGGAATACCCTGCCACTCAACAACTTGTGAACGTGCAAGAACAGTTGGTTCAAGAGATGATAGACGACATTGTCGACCAGATCTTCAACGCCACAGTTGCCAACTGGTAAACAGATTGAAAACCTTTACCGACACATTGACGATGGACATAAAAGAACTCATAGAAGATTCCTCAAGACTCACGGCTGACACGCTGCCAGAGTTGAAGGCACTAGTGGAGAAGTACCCCTTCTTCCAAGTGGCTCGTCTGCTCTATATTGCCAATCTCTATAAACTGCACTCGAAAGAATTTGGTGCCGAACTGAGAAAAGCCAGTGTGTTTGTGCCTGACCGAAAGGCGTTGTTTGAACTGACCGAAGGTGTCAACTACGAACTGCCGTCGATGGGCAACAACATCAGCATCGAGACGGAAAGTGATGAAAACAGAACAATCTCGCTCATCAACAAATTCCTGACTGGAGACAGAAAGGACGCTGTGGAGAGTGAAAGCGACAAAACGGAAAGGCTCGTGCCTTCTGTGGTGGATCTGACCAGCGATTACGCCTCCTTCTTGGAACAACAGACAGAACAGAAGGAAGTGGCAAGTCCGTCGACTAGCGCACCTAAACTGAAGGGCGCCGCCCTCATTGACAACTTCATCGAGGAGACCAAAGGAAAGCAGCGGCTTGACATCCCCGAAATGGCCAACGACGAGGAGGTGGAAGACGGTGAATTTGTGTCGCCCCAATTCTCTGACGAGGATGAGGAAATCTACACGGAAAGCATGGTGAACATCTACATCAAACAGCGCAGATTTCAGCAGGCACTGGAAATATTACGCAAGATTTCTTTGAATAATCCGAAAAAAAGTTCTAACTTTGCAGCGCAAATTAAGTTACTGGAATTCATCTTGGAAGAAAACAAGTAGGAAACCATTTTGTAACTAAAAGAAAACTAAACAGATAACAATAAAAACAAACTAATAAAATGTATCCACTTATCATTGTACTCGTACTTCTCGCATCAGTTCTTATGTGCGGAATCGTTCTTATTCAGGAATCAAAAGGGGGTGGTCTTGCATCCAGTTTCGCCTCTTCCAATCAAATTATGGGTGTGCGCAAGACAACGGACTTCCTCGAGAAGGCCACATGGGGCTTGGCTATTGCTATGGTTGTGCTCAGCGTCGTTTCTGCCGCTTTCGTCACAAAGACGACCATCGAAGAAGCACCCATCAGCATTTCAACATCTACTCAATCAACTGATGCAGGGAACGTTCAAACGTTCCCCACACCTAGTGGCACACAGACTCCTGCTGAATAAGCATAAAAAAGAAATACAGGTAGACGAAAGAGCCTCAGACAAAGTCTGCGGCTCTTCTTTTTGGAAGATTTTTATGTCTTTTTGTGGAAAAAGTGGACAAAAAGTGAAAAAAAACTCCCAAATTACTTCTGTGTAAAAAAAAATCCATATCTTTGCAACATGATCACCTTAGCAAAACATATTGAACTTTTGCTGATTGAGCACGATTGTGTGATTGTGCCAGGACTGGGTGGCTTCATTGCTAACCATGTGGATGCACAGTACACGGAAGGGGAAGAACATTTGTTCCTCCCACCCTATCGCACCATTGGGTTTAACCAGCAGCTGCAGATGAATGATGGTCTGTTGGTTCAGTCATACATGACGGCTTACGAGACCTCATATCCTTTTGCCAATCTGCAGATGGAGAAAGATGTGGAGAAGTTGCTGTATGAACTGGATATGAACGGTGAATACACCTTCGAGAACATCGGAGTCATCAAAAAAGATTTAAATCAGAACTTCATTTTCACGGCTTTGCAGTCAGGTGTGCTCACCCCTTCTCTCTACGGCCTCTACTCGTATGAGATGAAGTCGTTGCAGCAGGTTGTCAAAGAAAAGGAAATCGAACAGCATCTGCAGGCAACATCACCCATGCGCATTGCCAAAGAAGAGGAAGCGGACACGAAGTCTCCAAAGACAAAGTCAAAGACGAAGGATTTGGTCATACACATCAATCGCCATTGGCTCGACTTTGGCATATCCGCTGCCGCCGCCATCCTGTTGTTCTTCTGCTTTTCGTATCCAGCCATGCGAGACACGAACAGCGAGTCGGACACCGTTGTAGCCGCTTTCACACCTGTCAGCAGAACAGTAGTCCCATCACAACCCGTAACTGTTGAGCATCAGAAAATGACCGCTCAACCCGTTGAGACACCAGCCGCTCAGGCAGAAGAAACTTCAGAAGCTGAACCTGTATTAGAGGTGGCTGAAGCAGCAAGTGCACCTGCTGAGAATAAGCCAGCGGAAAGCACTCCTGCAACGACCAAGTACACTATTGTACTGGCCAGTTTTGTCAACCAGTCAAATGCGGAAGGCTTCATTCAGCGTTTGGGTGAAGAAGGATTGAAGGAGGGACGATTTGTCAAGAACGGTAAAACCAGCAGAATCCTCTACTCGGAATATGCCAGTGAGGCCGATGCAAGAAGTGCACTCACCTCACTTCGTAAGCAGAACTCTGCATTCGAGAGTGCTTGGATTCTTCCGTTAGAAAAGTAACAAGAAATGAAAAGAGTTAAGTGTCCAAAATGTGATAACTACACTGTTTTCGACGAAACCAAATATGCTGATGGACAATCCTTGATTTTTGTGTGCGAACACTGCAAGAAGGAATTCGGCATCCGCATCGGAAAATCAAAATTGTCCAACAAGCATGAGGAGAAAACGCTTGACGAACAAGCCTATAGCCAAGATTTCGGAAGCATTGTTGTGGTGGAGAACCGCTTCGCTTTCAAACAGGTGATTCCGTTAGACTTTGGAGAGAATGAATTTGGGCGTTACATTCGAGGAACGAACATCAATAAGCCTATTGACACACGCGACCCCAGCATTGACACCTTTCATTGTGCCATTACCGTGAGGCGAAATAAAAAAGGTAAGTTGCAATACATCCTGCGCGATGCACCCAGCGACACGGGCACCTTTTACATGAATGAAATTCTGCGCGATGCCGACCGTATCAATCTGGAAGATGGTGCCATTATCACCATCGGGGCAACAACCTTGATTCTGCGCACTGCCGCAGAAACTCACCTTGAAAACTCTTGAGTATTTTCCCGCCTACATCTGACTGGAAGAGAAATATATCAAAAGCGGAACGGAAACAATATAGAACTATACAGAATGGAAAACATCAGTGAATATGATGATTAAAGGAACTACTATCACACGTGAGCATGCCCAGGGTTTCTTCTTTTCCTCCTATCAAGGGAAATATAACATCATGGACAATCTTGAAGAAAAGGGCGAACCCATCATCCATGCAAGAGATGATTTTTACAATTCTGAGTATGTCTATGTAACGATTGTGTTCAGAGGCACACTCCACATCGTCATTGGCGGTACAGAAATCGAGGTCAGAGCTAATCAATATCTTGTGGTGATGCCTTGCATGAGTTTGGTTGTGAAAGAATCGAAATGTATCTTCTGTTCCTCTTTCGTGCCGAATTACATCATATCTGAAATCTTTGACCGGACAGCCATTGGCAAGAAGTTGCAAATCCAAGCCTTTGAGTTCCGTCATCTCAACCTCTCACCTGAACTCACGGAGCAACTGCTCCAATCATATTTGCGCACGAAACAAGAAATGTTGCGACCTGATTATCCCATGAAGGAGATTGTGTTGCGATCCTATAAAAGTGCAGGTCTTGCCACTTTGTATTCCCACATCACTCCGGAAAGCATCATCAGCCATGTGACGAATGGCCGGCAATACAAACTCTTCACCCAATTCCTCAAAATGCTCCATGAAGAGCATAAGCGTGAACGCTCTGTACAGTATTATGCTCAGAAGATGCAGATAACGCCTAAATATCTCTCAACCATTGTGTACAATTTCACAGGCCTCACAGCATCTCAAGTCATTGACCAGGATGTAATCTTTTCCATCAAGCAGGCGCTCTACACGAACGAACACAACATCAAGTCCATCAGTGCTGAGTTCAATTTTCCAAGTCAGAGTTTCTTTGGACGCTACTTCAAACGCATCACAGGCTTTTCGCCCAATGGGTATATCAAGCAGCATAATATCAAGTCCATCAACTTTGTATAAAAACAACCAGATACCATCATAGCTATGAGTTCAACAACACCAACTTCGACTGAGAACTATAACATACGATATGTGGAGTATGTCGATATTTTCACATCAGAAGACATCGTCCCATCTGCTTCACTCTCCAATCAATTATTGCTTTTCGACAATTTCGATGGTATCAATCCACTTGAGAAGCGGCCCGAAGGTGAGGGCATCAAAGTCTACCAAAAATTATACGTCTACATTACCAGAGGTAGCGTCACCATCACCATCAACGGCAAAGAGGAGTCTCTTACCGCTCCCTCCCTCATCAGCATCATGCCTGAAAACACCAATCATATCAAAGAGTCCAGTCCCGACGTACAATTCTTCATGTTTGTTGTGTACCCTAAATTTGCCAATAGACTCTATGTCGATATGGGGCTTACGTACAGTAATGCCCAACTTTCTCTGAAACATTTCGTTTCCTCGCTGACAGAAGAGCAGATGAACCGCACACTCAAGATTTATTTGGACATCAAGAAAGACCTGCTTTCCCCTGATTACGAATACAAAGAAGTTTTTGTGCGGAGCCTACTTGCTGCTCTTGTCGTCGAAAACATCCAAATACATCGATACAATCCGATGCCACTTCATGGCGATAGCAACTCACGCCAATATGACATCTATTGTCGCTATCTCACTCTCCTCAACAAACACTCAATCGAGCATCGTACTGTTCAGTATTACGCTGACCTCCTCAATATATCCAGCAAATACCTCTCCTTCGTTTGTAACAGTTACAGCAAGAAAAATGCCTCCACATGGATTGACAATTCTGTGATTCAGAAAGCTAAGGCTCTCATGCTCGTACATCATTATTCCCTCAAACAAACCAGCGAGGCTCTCCACTTCCCTACTGTTAGCAGTTTCAGCCGTTTTTTCAAACGCGTCACTCATACCACTCCTAAAGAATTTCTCAAGACAATAGGTAACTAAAATATTACACGACATGCGACTTATACCACTCTACAAATGGAACAAAGGGCTTCACTCCATGAAACTTTCAGGGGTTAACTTCATGAGCCAGCCTTGGGCTGGCGGTGTCACCCTGCTTGTGTGCGTCATCATTGCCATGCTACTCGCCAACTTGCCCATTACAGCACATTTTTATCATGAGTTTCTGGAGACAAGCCTTTCCATGACAATCAGCAATGAGGCCTTCTCCATCAGTTTTCCACAAGACATGACTGTTGAGAAGTTCATTAACGACATTCTCATGGTCGTTTTCTTTTTCACCGTTGGACTTGAAATCAAGCGAGAAGTGGTGTGCGGAGAGTTGTCCAGCGTGAAGAAAGCGCTTCTGCCTGTCATTGCCGCTGCTGGTGGTATGGCTATTCCAGCACTTTTCTACCTGCTGTTCAATGCCGGTACTTCTACTGCTGGAGGTTGGGGTATTCCTACTGCCACTGATATTGCTTTTGCCGTTGGCATCATGTCCATTTTGGGCAACAAGGTGCCTGTCTCGCTCAAGATTTTCCTGACGGCACTGGCAATTGCCGATGACCTTGGAGCCATCCTCGTTGTAGCATTCTTCTATGGTGGTGACATCGATATGCCTTTGCTTTTCATTGCCATCCTCCTGCTTGCTTGTATCTTTGCCATGAACAAACTCGGCGAGAAGCGAATGATGTACTACCTCATTCCCGCCATTGTCGTGTGGTTCCTCTTCTACTACTCCGGCATACACTCCACCATGTCGGGTGTGGTGATGGCATTCATGATTCCGATGGATGCGCGTTTCAGTCGCTCCTACCTCAACCGAAGCAACAGAAAGTATCTCACACGCATCATACGATATGACGATGATGAGTTTGAGCAAGGAGTCCCCTTCCCTAACGGACCTCAGCGTCATTGCCTTCGTCGCATGAGTTATATCAACAACAACTCCATCGGTATGTCCTATCGTCTGGAGCATGCGCTCAACCCATGGGTCAACTTCCTCATCATGCCCATCTTTGCCTTAGCCAATGCGGGTGTGGTCATTCCTGATATCAGTTTCTTCAACATCTTCCAGGCTTTGCCTCTTGAAAATGTCGGATTTGTCGGTATGGGCATCTTCTTCGGACTCCTGCTTGGCAAGCCCATCGGTATCACCCTCGCCTCTTTCATCGCTATCAAGTGTAAAGTGGGTGCTATGCCTGAGGGAGCATCGTGGAAAATGCTTTTTGCCGTTGCCTGTCTTGGTGGTATCGGTTTCACCATGGCCATTTTTGTTGACACTCTTTCTTTTGGCGAACTTGATCCAGCCACCACAGAGATGCTTCGTTCTTCAGGTAAGATTGCCGTTCTTCTCGGTTCTCTCTGTGCGGGAATCTTAGGTTCCATCCTCATTTCCCTCTTCAGCAAGATGGAGCATCGCACCGCTTAATTTCTATACAAAAGCATATAAAAAGGACGCGTCAAATCTGGCGCGTCCTTTTTTTTATTGTTGATATCACCGCTTATTTCACAGGTGATATAATATAAGTATATGTGTAGTCCTGATATGGCATCTGGTACTCCTGACGTGGCCATGCGCCCCAAGAGTTCACACATCCGACACCCATCGAACGGGATGCAATGTGGAGGTCTGTGAATGGACGTTCCACGAGGTCACCACTATGCCATTGTGCCTTATGGCGTGAAGGTTGCAGGTCATCTTCTGTGTAGTTGAGGGCTTGCATCTCGAGAGGTTCCACACCTTCGAAACGGAGTCCCTTGCCTGCCTGATTGGTGATGTTCCAATAGCGGACACAGGTCTTGGTGCCGTTCTCTTGTGGACGAACATATCCCCAGAACTGTTCGGCAACGGTTTGTTTCCAAATGCCGAGGTGCTGGCTGTTGTTGCGGTCAATGTAATTCTCGTGAGGACCTTTTCCATAATATTCAATCTGTGAGAACTCCTTAGGCATCTGCATCTGCATGCCGAAGCGCAGCAGCTGTGGTGCTGTCAGACGGCCTCTGTCATCCTTGCGAGCCTTAAATTCAGGGCTGACTGTAAGGTCTTGCTTCACGACCAGTTTACCAGCGGGGGTCATGGTGTAGGTGAGTTTCACACTAGCTTGAACTGACTCGATGCTGTATTCAGCAGTCACCATATAGTTGGCTCCGTCCTGCTTGATGTCAAAGCTCTTCTTCTGCAGATGAGGATGCTGCCAAGCAGCAAGACGGTTCTGCATGCCTGCACCAAAATCGTTGTCAGTTGCTGCACGCCAGAAGTCCGGAGTGAGTTGTGCATCATCAGTCATCATTGGAGTTCCATCCACATCAATGTATGCCACATACCCCGAGTTTTTATCGAAGGTCACTTTCACGCCGTTGGCAGAAAGCACTGCATAAATGGCACGGTCGTCGAGAGTCACAGATGCTGGAGCAACCTTGGCTTTCTTGTCAGCAACGGGCTGTGCAGTGATGGATTCGACAGTTGGGAATCTGTATGGAGTCAGCTCGAATTGTTGATGAGCGATGACTGTTTGAGCCTTCAAAAGTGGCTCATCTTGCAGCACGGCAAAGTTCACATTCAACAGGATTTCCTTACCCTTGTACTCTTCCTTGTTCAAGATGCTGGGCAGTACGCTGAGCGTCACAATACCTTTTGACTGTGGTTGGATATTGAACTCGTCAATGGTTTGAGAACCAGAAGCGGCCTTTACTCCATTTGCCCATACATCATAGTACATGATGATATTCTTCAGTGGCTTGAAGAAGTTCTCGTTGTAAATTTCAATTTCACCCTTCTGGGCATCCTTCAACGTTGTCCAGATGTTCTGATAGTAGTACTGAATCTCGTAAGCATGCGGATTAGGCACACGGTCGGGATTGATGACACCATTACAGTTGAAATTATTGTCAGATGCAGGGAAACGGCCATAGTCACCACCATATGTCCAGATGGGTTTGCCAGTCACCTTGCTCTTGCCACGCAGACCTTGGTCGATGAAGTCCCAGATGTAGCCACCTTGATAGTTGGAGAGACGGCGAATCATGTCCCAATACTCCTTGAAGCCACCGCCAGAATTACCCATCGTGTGAGCATATTCGCACTGGATAAGCGGACGTGCATTACCCTCTTTGCAATAGTTCTCGCAATGCCAATAATCGGCATACATGGGGCAATAGATATCTGTCTTGCCATTCTTGCCAGCCTGTTCATACTGACAAGGACGTGATGGGTCATAAGCCTTCACAAAGTCGTAAGAATCTTCGAAGTTTTTGCCATAACCAGCCTCATTACCCAATGACCATACAATGATGCTGGGGTGATTCTTCAATACATATATATTATGACGCTGACGCTCTATGTGTGTGTCGTGGAAACGTGCATCCTTGGAGAGCGACTTCTCTCCGTAGCCCATTCCGTGACTCTCGATGTTCGTTTCAGCAGTCACATAGATGCCGTACTCATCGCAAAGTTCATACCAACGTGGGTCGTCTGGATAGTGGCAAGTACGCACAGCATTCACATTCAGTTGCTTCATCACCTGAATGTCCTGAATCATGCGGTCAATCGTCAGCACATAACCGCCATCGGGGTCAAGTTCGTGACGGTCAACACCCTTGATGAGCACAGGCTGACCATTCACGAGCAACTGCTGGTTCTTAATTTCCACCTTGCGGAAACCTACACGCTGTGGAATGCATTCCAAGAGTTTGTCACCATCGTAGAGAGAGATGTAAAGCGTATAGAGGTTAGGTGTCTCGGCAGTCCATTTCTGTGGATTGGGGAAGAGCAGTTCAGCAGTTCCTTTTCCATCCTTCTGAATCTGTAAGGCTCCCACTTGTGTTGGTGTCACATTCTTGCCAGATGGATCGAACAATTGCACTTTGAAAGTCTTTCCAGCGGCAGCAGGGGCAGTCAATTTGATGCTCAGTTTACCATCTACATAGTTGTTGGTAAGGTCGGGAGTGATGAACACATCCTCAATATGAGCCTGTGGACGCGCATAGAGATAGCACTCACGGGCAATACCGCAGAGACGCCAGAAGTCCTGGTCTTCATTCCAGGAACCATCACACCAACGCATGATTTGCATGGCGATGAGGTTCTCCTTTCCAGGAATGACAAACTTCGTGATGTCAAACTCGGCAGCCACTTTCGAGTCTTCGGAATAACCCACATACTTGCCATTCACGTAAATGGTGATGTTGGAAGTGGCAGAACCGATGTGCATGTAAACCTTCTCTCCCTTCCAGTCGGAAGGAATGGTGAAGGTGCGGCGATAAGAACCCACATGGTTTCCTTTGTCCTGCACTGCAGGTGGTTCACCTGTCCAGTCACTGCGCCATGCATAACTCGTGTTCACATAAATGGCGTCGCCATAGCCATTCATTTCCCAAATGCCAGGTACAGGCATGGTGCCCCACTTGGAATCGTCATACGTCAGCGAGTAGAAGTTGGCAGGGCGTTCATTGGCGTTTTCCACCCAATTGAACTTCCATTTGCCCTCGATGGACAGATACCGGCTGGACTTTGCCTTCGGGTTATCCTTCGGCGATTGCGATTTTTGTGCCAAAGCCTCGCTTTCATAAGCAAAATAGTTGGCCACATCTGTCTTGCGATTGATTTCGTTGACATTCGGGTCACACCACACAGGCGTCTTCTGTGCCCTTACAGTCATGGTGCCCAATGCCAAAACAGTACATAAAAAAAGTTTCATGTGCATGGTTAATAATTGGTTTTATGGTTAATGAAATATTTTGGTGACAAATTTAGAGAAAAATTCTGCACTCTTCATCATAAAGAAGCAAAAAACTTTCATCATTCAGACATTTTTCCTCTCTGGAAAAATCATTTTTCCTGATTATGCCACGATATAAATGGATTTTTTTGCCTAAATTTGCCGAAGAATCTACGACTGGCAACGATATGACTCCATTTCTGAAAATTGTAGCAGACGACCTCTATAAGAAACTGGGTGGCGATTTTGAGCAGACAACCATCATCTTCCCCAACAAACGCGCCTCCTTGTTCTTCAACCAATATCTGTGGGAAAATGCGGATGGACGTACAATGTGGACTCCTGAATACACCACCATCAGCGAGTTGTTTTCCTCCTTGTCCGACTACACCGTGGCCGACTCCATTCTGCTGGTTGTGAAACTCTGGGAGGTGTATCAGCAGAAGATGCAACCCACCAAGTCATTTGACCAGTTGTACGGACTGATGGAGACAATGCTCAGCGACTTTCAGGACATCGACAACAACATGGTGGACGTGTCGAAATTATTTCTGAACATTGCCGACTTGAAAGAACTCACCGATTTCTCATTTCTGGAAAAGGAACAACGTGAAGCCATTGAACAATTCTTCGGAAAATTCTTTACGGACAACAATGGGAAAACGCCCCTGAAACACCACTTCAAAACGCTCTGGAACCATCTGCAGGACATTTACGAGACCTATCGGAAAGAACTCATGGATACAAAAGATGGAGAGCCGATGGTGTATGAGGGAATGATGAAGCGGTTGGTGATTGAAACCTTGACAGGGAAAGACGAAGAAGATAGGCGGAAGGCAGACGGCAGACTCTCGACACAAACCTACGTGATAGTAGGCTTCAACGTGCTGAACAAGACAGAGATGGAACTCTTCCGCTACCTCAAGCAACACCGTCATGCCATGTTCTACTGGGATTATGACAAGTCCTACATAAAGCATGGTGGAAATGGCATCCTCAGCAAATACGAGGCTGGACAGTTTATCGAGGAAAACATACGCCATTTGGGCGATGAGTTGAAAGGAGAAGACTTCTTCCAGAACATGTGTACTCCCAAACACATCACCTTCATTCAATCTCCCACCGAAAATGCCCAAACACGCCACATCGCTCCATGGATAAAAGATAATGTCCATTCTGACGAGCCACAAACAGAATCTGCCGTGATTCTGTGCAATGAAAGTCTTTTACAACCCGTGTTGCACAGCATTCCAACCACTGATACAAACGAAGAGCGTCCCGTGAATGTCACCATGGGTTACCCGCTTACCGACACACCTGCCTTCTCGCTCGTATACACTCTGCTTGAACTGCAAATGCATGGCCACACACATGGCAGCACATGGAGATACAAATATGTGGCTGCCGTGTTGAAGCACCCCTTCATACAAAAACTGCTGGGAGAGAAAAGTCATCAGAAACTACAAGAACTCGCCAACAAAAAAATACTCTTTCCAAACAAAGAGCATTTCTCTGACGACCCCATTATGCAGCGCATCTTCACGCCAGTGACAGGCCAAGGGCTCACATCCTATTTGTCCGACATCATCTCGATAGTTGGACATTGCTATCAGGATGCTTTTGTCAGTCATGACTTCACGTTGCAAATTCATAAAGAAAGCCTGTTTGTGACATACACGCTCGCGAACCGTGTGGCCACACTGCAAGAAACACATACAGCACTCCATGTAAGTGATGAGATGCTCTCAAGGCTTCTGCAGCAACTCATGCGTCAAGCCACAATTCCTTTCCATGGCGAACCAGCCATCGGACTACAAGTGATGGGACTGCTTGAGACCCGCAATCTCGATTTCCGCAACGTCATCATGCTTTCCGTCAACGAGGGCCAACTGCCAAAGGGCGACAAACGTGCCTCGCTCATCCCCTACACGCTCCGTGCAGCTTATGGCATGACTACCATCGAACGAGAAGTCAGCCTCTACGCATATTATTATTACCGGCTGCTCCAACGTGCCCAACACATCACCCTCCTCTACAACACCAGCACCGATGGCATCGGGGCCGGAAAAGGCGAAATGTCACGCTTCATGCTCCAGACCCTTGTGGAGAAAAATGAACTATTCGCTCACGGACAAGACATCCATCTCAGAGCCTTCACAGCTGCCAGCGAAACAACTGCACCGCCGCCCATCAACGTAAAAAAGGATGAAGATGTCATGCTTCGTCTTCACCAACGTTTCACATCTCCTAAGATACTCTCCCCGTCAGCGCTTATCACTTACATCAAGTGTCCTCTCCAGTTCTATTTCAACTACGTGGAAGGTATTCGTCCTCCGAAAGATCTCTCCGATGACATTGACAGTCCTCTCTTTGGCACCATTTTCCATGATGCCATCCGCCACTTATATCTCCCATGGGAAGGTCACACAATCTCCAGCAGCGATGTACGTGCATTGGCACAAAATGGAGACCTCATCCTTCGAACCATCAATAATGCCATTGCTGTCAACCTTTTCAGTCAACCGGAAACCGACCCACAAGGGAATCCCGTCAACTACGACCAACTCCCGCTCAATGGCACACAACTCATCAATCGATATGTCATCACACAATTCATTCTCAACCAACTTCAGGCCGATGCCACAATCGCAGAACAACTCGAAGCAGAAGGAGGACATTGGGAAATTGTAAGTCAAGAGAAATCTTACACCACGCAAATTTCAACGGCCAACATTCTATTGTCAGACCTCCAACTTGGTGGCATCATTGACCGTCTCGACTTGCTTGTTTCACCTCAAGGAAGCCGACTTCGTATCGTTGACTACAAGACAAGCAGTAAACCACACACCGCCAACACCCTTGAAGATCTCTTCAATTCCGACACCTGCACCAACAATTACCACATTTTCCAGGTTCTCTACTACTGCCACGTGCTCACCAGTCAACTCTCAGCCGTCAATTCTCACCAGTCAACTCCTATCGTTCCTGCACTCATGTATTGTGCAAAAAATACGGTGTCTCCCAGTGGTATCGTCAAACTCTCCCCTGCTGAACACGCCAGGAAAACAGAAATAGAAGATTACCGAGAACAATATGAAAACGACTTCAATCTGTTGCTTACCACGCTGATTGACGACATCTTCACACCTTACGATGAAGAAACCTCGCGTGGTACTTTCACTCAAAGCACCAATCTCCAACATTGTACCCATTGCGACTTCATCACGCTCTGTCAACGCCGCCCCTCCTAACTTCAATCCTTCAATTCACCCTATGCTTCCTTTTGACATACATATTCTTGGTTGTGGTGCAGCGCTTCCCACGCCACGTCGACTCAGTTCTGCGCAAGTTGTCAACATACGTCAGAAACTCTTCCTGCTCGATTGTGCTGAAGGTACACAAATGGCACTTCGACGCACTCACCTCAACCTCTCACGTCTGCAAGCCATCCTTCTCACCCATCTTCATGGTGACCATGTGTTTGGACTTCTCGGACTTCTCTCCACTCTTGGACTGTTAGGGCGTAATCAAGAACTCCATATCTATGGACCCAAAGACCTCCAACGTGTCTTCCAACCCCAAATAGATTATTTCTGTGCCGAATCTCCCTATCCCATCATCCTTCACGAGACGGATGCCAAAACACCGCAAATCATCTACGAAGATCGTTCTCTCACCATCTCTACCATTCCCCTCCACCATCGCATTCCCTGCCAAGGCTATCTCCTTCGCGAAAAACCGACACTCCCGCACATCCGTCGAGAAACCATTGACTACTACAAGATTCCCATCTCCCAAATCAACAACATCAAGGCAGGTATGGATTGGATAACTCCCGACGGAGAAACTATTCCCAACCAACGACTCACCACACCTGCCGACCCTGTGCGTTCTTATGCCTACTGTACCGACACCTCCTATCATCCCGATATCATTCCCCACATTCAGGGTGTCACTTGCCTCTACCACGAAGCCACCTTCGCGCAAGAACACGCACTTCTCGCCAAGCAAACCCATCACAGCACAGCCGCACAAGCCGCACAAATCGCTCGTGATGCAAAAGCCCACAAACTCATCATCGGACACTACTCCTCACGCTACCAAACAGAAGTGCCCCTTCTAGAAGAGGCACAACAGATTTTTCCTTCCACCATCCTTGCTCAAGACGGTATGAAAATAGTTCTTTAGGGAAACGTTTTGAGAAGATAGTGAGGGGTTACAGGGAAAATTAGAATGGGACTTGTGCATCAAATTGGTCACGAAAGCCATTGAACACATTGATGTCCACATTCCCATGAATGCCCACCACACGTCCATTGTCGCACATCTGCCAAAAGTCCTGTCTCACTTCTGGTCGATACATATTGTAGCGGGCAACCCACATGGTGTAATTTCGGCACAAATCAGGAGCATGCACCAGATGCTCTTGTACAAAAGACTGGTTCGTGTAGAGAATTGGACGCCTTCCAGTCGCCTTTTCCACCATTTGTAGCCACATGCGCACCTCATCCAGCACTTTCCTCACATCCCCATACTGAGCCAACTGCTCCTTCGTGGGTTCCACATCCAACACAGGAGGCAAGTCGCCAGCCATCATTTCCGTGTTCTCCAAAAAATAAGTCGCCTGTTCTTTTCCTCCTGCTTTCAAGGAGAAGAAATGATAGGCACCACAAAGGATGCCATGCGCACGTGCAGCACGTGAATCCTGCTCATAATATGCCGACTTGATGGTGACGCCTTGCGTGGATTTGATAAAGACGAAACTCACAGGGAAATTAGCCTTGCCCTCCACTTGAGCATTATGTCGGAAGCCCAGCGAGGTGATGCGCATGGCATTCCAATTGATAGGATGGATTTGTCCCCCTTTTTCATGCTGATAACGGCTGATGTCGATACCGTACACTCGGTTGTCCGTGTAGCACATCTTTTCACCAAGATAGTTGCCATCGCCCCACTCTCCTGCCAGCACAATCTTATTTTTTGTCACATGGAAACCTCTTCCATGACGGAGTCCATTCTCCCATTCTCCTTCATAGTAGTCACCATTTCCGTAATGCATCACACCATATCCATGCGGTACTCCCTTCTCCGTCATCACTCCACAATAGCGATTCCTCAGCGTGTCACACGACGAACCCTCATAAAGAGAAAGAGAATCAGATGGAACAGGTTTCAGTAAGGATAACTCCATCAAGGCGCTTCCTTTCAGCGGTCGAGAGTCGTTTAGATGAAGGAACTTCACCTTCCATTCTGCAATCAAGTCCGAAAAATCCGTATCAAGAAAAAGAGGTGTGCTGAGTGCCACGCAACTGTCAGGAATGTCTGTCAGTTCATCGTTCTCTAGCACCACAAACCGAGCGTCCTCATCTGTTTCAGAGTGCATGTGCCATAAAGATGGCCTTCTCAGAATGTTGTTCACAGGACTCATCTGCAAAGAGTCCATCTCATACATCCTCACCACTCCCACTTCAATCTTTCGTGCATGCTGAATCACAGAGTCAAGCAGTTCCATCATCCGTGTTCCATGTTCTTGCGCCGATGCCAATTGGTTGGAATAGCTGGCTACACCCATGTATTCATTGTCCTCAAGGGTGTGATGCTTCAGGTAATAATCCACCTCATCAGCCATGTTGGCCATCCGCCGCTGTTCAACAATCATCCACTCCCTGTTCCTTGCGATGAAATCTTTCATCATCTCGTTCACCCTGTCCCTTTGGGCTTCCATTTGCGGATTCTCATCCACCGTCATCACCAAGCCAAAAGCCGATGGAAACATTGATGAACTATTTACCCACACACCAACGTTCTCACTCCTGACGAGTGCAGAATCAAGCGATGTGGTCATACCTTCCATCAGGGAATCTACAGGCGAGAGGCGCGAGAAATAAGCCACCTCATTCCCGTCAGCAAGCAAGGAGAAACAAGCGAATTGCACCACGTTCACCTTGGCGCTTTCCGCTTCTTTCTCCGTCCATGAGCGATTGATGTACAGAATCCATACAACCAACACGATGCATAAGAACAATGCACCCGCTATCATATGAATCCTGTACTTCCTCATTATTTGATTTATTTCATGCGCAGACAACGAAGATTCCACTTCGAATTGTCACTCTTGAAGTCATACTCCGCCAGCGTAGGTGTGCTGTCACCTGCTGAGTATATCACGTAGCGCGTGTTGAGCGATTCCTGACCAGGAATCTGCTTCGGCATGATGCGGAATGTGCCATCCACCAGTTGCTCGATGCGCCACAACTGCTCAGGAGCACCCGTGAAAGTCGGCACAGTGGTCAGTTCCATATCCTGCGTGGCAGCAAGTGCACGTTCAGTTCCGTCAATCGTGATTTTGAAATAAGGATTGCTCAGGTAGCCACCAGCTTCGGGCACAGCCGTGAGCGTCCAATGCTGGTGAGGACGGAACATATAGTCACCGGCACGAACGCCTATTTCACCAGTTGGCCAAGTGCTGATTACCTCCTGCAACGTCTGATCAGGAATAGGCTTAATCGGTTTCGTCATGTCCATCTCCCAGAAGCGTTCCCGTTCCTGCTTCATCCGCACAAAATCGACAGCCAACTCCAAAGAATAGCCACGGCGCTCCGATGTGATTTCGTAGGTGCCTTCCTTCAGACGGTCACCTGCCACTGGCCAATCGTTTTTCCACAACAACGGACGGATGCCCAGCACACTGCGTCCATTCATATTGAAATCTGCTTCATAGTGGCACGACATCACCTCCACGCCTTCATCAATCACGGTGCGTCCGAAGTGACCAGGTCCACACACACGGTCGCCAGCGGCAATCACCATTTTGCCACCACCATGAAACATGTCACGTCCCACATTGTCCACATACGGTCCCGTCACCCTGCGTGAGCGCCCCACTACTATATTATAGGTGGAGTTCACACCATCGCAACAAGTGCCATGCGTGCCCAGCAGATAGTACCAGCCATCTCTGTAAATCAAGTCTGTTGCCTCGCAGTCGATGGCGATGTCAATAGGCTTATTCCCCTTCACACGTTCACCTGTTTTCGGGTCAAGCTCAATCAGACGAATGTTGCCGAAATAAGTGCCATAACTCACCCACATACGTCCCGTTTTCGGGTCGAGCAGCAAACCTGGGTCAATGGCATCGTTGTCTTCCAATCCATCAGAAGCGGCCACTTCCACAGGCTCTGTGTATTTGAAATCGGGCGAATTGGGGTCGAGCGTCTTGTTCCACATCGTCAAGATGCGGCCGCTGTGTCCACCACCAAGCCCACCGCCAGTGGCTCCATAAATCACCAGATAGCGGTCACCTATCTTCATCACATCGGGAGCAGCACCGCCACCAGGGCGCACGGCTCCACCCTTCCAACTCCATCCATCCTCCGAAATCAAGCCTCCGCTGCCTGTTCCGAAAGTATAATACTTGCCATCACACAACGCCAAAGTGGAGGGGTCATGGATGTATGGTTGTCCTATTTGTGCAGAACTGGATGCAGCCACCATCAAGGCACTGGCTGCCAATATATTGCGAAATTTTTCCATTGTCTATGCTTATTTGTTGTTGATGATTGTGTAGTTAGTCACAGGTTGATTCTTGTCGTCGAGGAAACGAACACAGAAGTCGCTCATGCCTGGGCCGTTGATGATGGCACCCCGAAGCACATTTCTGCCCTTCTTCAAGGTCACACGTGGAGACATTCCATCGTCTTCCACCATGCGGCGGTCGCCCGACAACAGGAGCGCTTCCTCGCCATTGAGCCACCACATGGAAGCGGAATTGGAACCGACAGCCAGACGGACATCCTTGATTTCTTCAGGACAGTCAATCGTGGTCACCGCCCAGAAAAGCACGCCGTATACCTGCTTCTGGAGTTTCTCTGAGAATCGGAACAATTTCACATTGTATGCATGGCTTTCGAGCGTATGCCAAGTCAGCGTCTGCTTGCCCGCCTTCACTTTCTGACCGTCTTTGGGCAGAATGCTGAACTGCTGGGCGAAATACTCCTTGTTAAAATGTTCGCGCAGATAGGTGTCTGTGAAAACTGTGTTGCTTCTGTTGGGCTTGTCAATGGGTTCCAACAACGTCCATCGGCGGATGAAGCCATTGGCGTCAGGAGATGAAGGCTGTGCCCCCACAGGCTTGAAGTAAGACTGGCGGTTCTTGAATTGAATCCAATCCACACAAGCACCCTCACCCTCGCAAGTGATGCAGATATTCGTCACACCCTTGGGTACATATTGCAGCGGAGCCGTCACATGGAGCCATTGACCGCGTTGGTCACGGCGATACTGTCCCTCGCTCACACAAACAATATCTATCTTGGCGATGACTTTTCCCTTTCCGTCCTTCTCACGAATCAGCAATTGTGTGTTGGCATTCGCCTTTACATTAGCAGTTAAATAAGCATCATTCACACCGCTGAAATCCACATCGTTATAACATAGAAAACTTCCTTTCTTCGAAAGTTCCGCATACCATCCGCGGAACGTGTTGAGGGTGTCGTGATACTGAATCGTCACATCCTCGCTTGACGTGCTGTATCTGTCCACTTCAATCTGGTCTGTTGCCTGATTGATGCCCACGCCACGAAGGGTTGGCTTCACTTCGACGATGGTGCCATCTGCATTGAAACTGAGGCGGTCGATGCACACAGAACGGCGCTTGTCCATACTGGGCGAATAGTCGTTGTGGTGGTAGAACAGATACCACTGCCCATTATATTGGGTGATGGAATGATGGTTCGTCCAGCATCCGTTGGCATGTTCAGCCATGATGATGCCCTTAAACTCCCAGGGACCCAGCGGACTCTTCGACATGGCATAAGCCAGCGTCTCCGTCCCCTTCTCCACGCGCACCCATGGGAAGGTGAGATAATACCAGCCACCCTGCTTGAAGGCATAAGGGCCTTCCTTGAAGCCGTCGGGGAGACCTTCCATCACTACGGCTTCGCCATCCAGTTCCTTCATGTTCTGTTTCAGGCGGGCACCTCGGATTCCCATGCCCGACCAATAGATGTAACTTTGGCCGTCGTCATCGACAAGCACACAGGGGTCGATGCCCATCACCCCCTTGATGGGTTCCTGCTCGCACACGAAAGGGCCTTCTGGCTGACTGGCTGTAGCCACACCGATGGCAAATCCGCGTCCCTCTTTGGGTGCAGCAGGGAAATAGAAATAATACTTGCCATCGCGGCACACACAGTCGGGTGCCCACATCGCGTAGGAGTCAGGCTTCACCCAGGGTACATTGTTTTGGGTGATAATCACACCATGATCTTCCCAGTCGGTCAAGTTCGCCGACGAGAACACATGGTAGTCGGCCATGCAGAACCAATCCTGCCGTTGCCCTTCAGGAGCAGGGATGTCATGCGACGGATAGATGTACACTTTGTTGTTAAACACACGCGCTGTGGGGTCAGCCGAGAACTGGTTGCGAACCACGGGATTCTGTGCCGCCATTCCGAGCGGTAAACAGAGCAGTGAAAGAATGATAGATTTCCTCATAGGTTGTTCGTAAAAGTAATTCCTTTGCAAATGTACGGAATAAAATCAACATACCAAAACCTTTCATGATACACGTTTTCTCTATGGGGTTACATTTTTGTAACAAACAGTCGTTTTAGGCGATTAGTGTTTTTTTTTCAACGAAACGAAGGCGTCAATTTACAGCTAAACACCTGAAGCTCCTTCAAGCGAATGTACTCCATCAAACGACTTCCACATGCTCAGCCTTGCAACTGGAATGTAATACGGGTTATCACTGGAAGGTAATACGTCCTATGACTGGAAGATAATAAGGATAGTAAGTGGAAGTCGTATGGGAAATTAAAAGAAATTTCAAAAAAAACGTATCATTCGCTTGACACATATAGTCTATATATCGTAACTTTGCAACGTGATTTCACAACGAAGTGTATCACTTTAAAATCCATAATTAAGTAAAGATGAATAGAATCGCACAAACACTACTGACCGTATGCTGGTTGCTGACCAGTACAATCGTTTTCGCCTGCACCACACCTGAAAAGGGTCCTGAAGAAAAGGGGGCTTTCGAGACACGGAGATACCGCAACATCTTCGTCGAAATGGGTTACACGCCTGCTGAGGTGGACGCCAAGTTGGAGGAGGTGTTCAACGATGTCTTCTATGGCCCGAACAAGGTGTATTTCGAGGTGGGTGACTCGATGGCCTATGTGTCTGATATCAAGAACAATGACGCACGAACGGAAGGAATGTCGTATGGCATGATGATAGCCGTCCAGTTCAACAAAAAGGACATCTTCGACCGTTTGTGGCGATGGAGCAAAAAATACATGCAGCACCAAGGGGGTGAGCGCGACGGATTCTTTGCTTGGAGTTGCAAGACCGATGGCACGAAAAACGCTGCTGGTTCGGCTTCTGATGGGGAGCTGTATTTCATCACGGCACTCCTGTTTGCTTCCAACCAGTGGGGAGACCATTCGGGCATCAACTACAAGGCTGAGGCTCAACGCATTCTGAATGCCTGCATGGGCATGAACGAGGGAGAACCGAAGAAGTATCTGATTGACCCTGAAACACAACTCATCACTTTCACGCCCGACGGGTTCGGAGCACGTTTCACCGACCCTTCCTACCACATTCCTGCCTTCTACGAGGTGTGGGCTCGTTGGGCAAGGGACGGACGAAGCGCCTACTGGTGGGAGGCTGCCAAGAAATCAAGGGAGTTTCTGCACAAGGCCATCCATCCACAGACGGGACTGAACCCTGATTTGTGCCAATATGACGGTTCTGTGATGGGAGGACGTATGCGTGGCGGCAGCAATTTCCGATATGACTCTTGGCGTGTGCCTATGAATATTGTGCTGGATTATGAATGGAGTTGTGCTGATGACGAGTGGCAGGAACAATATGGGGAGAAGATTCAGAAGTTCTTCTATTCGCAGGGAGTCAACACGTTCGTGGATCAGTACAGGGTGAATGGCGAACTTCCTTCGGAGGACGAGATTCTTCCAGCCGGACATTTTCCGAAGAAACTGCGCCACTCCATCGGTTTGGTGGCCACGATTGCCACAACTGCAGCGCTGCATAACGGACCGGAAAGCAAGGAATTTGTGGATGCCTTCTGGGCAGCGAAGCATGAACCAGAAGAAGATGGCTATTTCGATGCCTACTACGACGGTTTGCTGAGGCTTTTTGCCTTCATGCACTTGAGCGGCCGTTACCGCATCATCTTCCCTCCTGAGCGGTAATTGTCCGCACTCACTCCATCGTTCCGTTCGCTCCGTGCAAGGTACTGACGTTCGACAAAAGCAAAAAAGACAGATTTTTCTCTCTTTATTTGCTTTTGTGCTCACTTAATCGTACCTTTGCACCCGTTTTATGGAAAGGATGAAACGTTATATTTGTCTGTTGACAATGGTTGTGCTGGCAGGGTTGCCCTTGTCGGCACAAAATTCGTTGGTGACGGTGACTGCTGACGGCGACACTCTTTTGCTGGATTCCATCGAGGTGTCCATCTTGACGTGTACGCCCGGAAAGGACATGTATGCAAAGTTTGGACATACGGCGCTGAGGGTGCGCGACTACACCCAAGGCGAGGATATTGTGTTCAATTACGGATGCTTTGACTATAATGCGAACAATTTCGTGCTGAAGTTCCTGTTGGGTCAGACGGATTATCTGTTGGACGACGAGCCATTTGACTATCTGAAGTACAGATATGGCATGCTGGGCAACGGTGTGACGGAACAACGTCTGAACTTGAGCCAACTGGAGGCAAACCGTCTGTTGGCCTTGCTCCAGGAGAACTTGCAACCTGAGAATCTGGAATATCGCTACAACTGGCTCTACGATAACTGTACGGAACGTGCGCGTGATATGTTGGAGAAGGCTGTGGACGGGGATATTGTGTATGCAGGATTGACTGATGATGATGTGACGGTGCGTGACATGTTGCATAAGTGCTTGGAAAATTCGCCTTGGGTGGCATTTGGCATCGACCTCATTCTGGGCGCAGAGATTGACAAGCGTGTGGACCAGCGCGTGATGATGTTCCTCCCTGGCGTGTTCGAAAAAGAGTCGGATGGTGCACACATTGCAAGAAACAACGGTGAGCGTGTATTGTATGTGAGAGAGAGAGCGACCGTGCTGGAAGACAAGAATGAACCAGAAGAGGCCACGTTGGTGTGGGCTCCTATATGTGTGTTCACTTTGTTGCTGCTGGGTTCGATGGCGTTATCGGTGGAGGAATTCAGCCGGAAACGTCCGACGGTGTGGCTGGACATCACGATGCATGTGTTCCAAGGATTGACGGGCTTGCTGGTGGCATTCCTGTTTTTCTTCTCGGTTCACCCTGCTGTGGATAGCAACTGGCTGGTCATCATCCTGAACCCGTTGGCGCTGGTGTATGCAGCGTGGATGTGGTATTGCCACAAGAAGGGGCGGAAGAATGTGTTGGCGTATGTGAATTTGGTGGTGATGACTGGATTTATAGTGACGATGTGCGTCTGTCCGCAGTCGTTCAACCCGGCCATGTGGCTGGTGGTGTTGGCGCTGCTGGTGAGAGCCTTGTTGCAGGCACACTTTGTGTATCATGGGAATTTGAAAATTGAAAATTTAAAGTCTTGAAAAAGCAGTTACTGACAACGGTTTTTGCGTCTATCACTATAGCAGGCGCGATGGCACAGACAACTTCTGTTCCACGTCTTGTTGTGGGTATCAGTATTGACCAGTTGCGCTCCGACTACCTGCGGGCCTTTATGCCGCTGTATGGCGAAGGGGGCTTCAAGTTGCTGCTGGAGAAGGGACAGGTTTATTCAAACGTACAATATAAGCATACGCCTGTTGACAGAGCATCGGCCATTGCGTCCCTCGTGACGGGCACGGTGCCTTACAATCATGGCATCATAGCGGAGGAGTGGATGAACCGCACGGAACTGCACACGAATTTCTGTGTGGAGGACAACCGCTACAAGGGGATTGGAACACGTGACGGCTCTTCGCCCAAACATCTGCTGGTGAGCACCATCGGCGATGAACTGAAAGCGGCCACAAGGGGCAAGGCGCTGGTGTATAGCGTGGCTCCATTCAGAGAGGCTGCCGTGTTGGCAGCCGGTCATGCGGCTGACTGGGCGATGTGGATTGACAACGAGAGCGGCAAATGGGCTGGCACCACTTATTACGGGGAAGCACCTTCGTGGTTCCGCTATCTGGAAAGCAGTTCGTCACTCTCCGACAAGATGGCATCGCTGACATGGAAACCTGTCAACGAGGCTGTAGGTGGATATAACTATTATTTGCCCACCACACAGAAGCCTTTCACGCACAAGTTTGTGGGCGACGGGCGTTTCCGGTTGTTCAAGACATCGGGCTTGGTGAACGAAGAAGTGACCAAGGCTGCACGTTATTGTCTGGAAAATGGCAATGCGGGAGTGGATGAGGTGACGGATTTCCTGTCGCTCTGCTACTATGCGGGCAACTTCAACGGCATCAGTGCTACTGCCTCCACCACCGAACTACAGGACACATACAAGCGACTGGACGATGAACTGTCCGTGTTGCTGCAAAGGATTGACCAACTGGTGGGGTTGGACAAGACGCTCATCTTCATCACTTCGACAGGATATGACGAGGTGGACAACTCGGAGGAATTGGCCAAATACCGCATTCCTACAGGCGAGTTCAACATGAGCCGCTGTGCCACCCTGCTCAACATGTATCTCTGCGCCATGTATGTCAACGGAACCTACGTGGAGAGTTTCTTCAATGGTCAGTTCTATCTGAACCACCAACTGCTGGAACAAAAGCAACTGAAACTGGCTGAGGTGCTGGAGCATTGTGAGGATTTCCTGTTCCAATTCAGCGGTGTGCAAGATGTATTCACCGCTCATCGCATCACCCAGGGAGCATGGACACCAGGCATCAGCGCCATCCGCAACGGATTCAACCCCAAATGCTCAGGCGACATCATCGTACAGGTATCGCCAGGGTGGACACTCTCCGACGAAAATCGCTCGACAAAGAAGTTGCAGCGGGAGTCTTTCTTTGAGTTCCCACTCATCTTCTTTGGCTACACCATCAAACCAGAACAGGTGGCCACACCCGTTACGGTTGACTGCATCGCACCCACTGTGGCGCATCACATCCGCATCAGGGCACCGAATGCGTGTGCTTCTCCCCCACTCTTTTGAGGAGAAAGCATCCGCTCTTCCAAATGGTAAAAAGTAAATTGTAAAAAAGTAAAATCAACTATTACTATCATCGTAAAATAGTCAATCAAAATATGGGATTTTCATTAAATAAATTTCTCAGCACCCTCTTCGGCAACAAGGCCGCACGTGACATCAAGGAGATTCGCCCCATCGTGGAGCAGATTCTTGCGGTGGAACCTGAAATCCAAAAACTCAGCAACGACGAATTGCGTGCCAAAGTGGATGAAATCAAGGCGCAACTGCAAGATAAGGTAAAAGATGTACGCGCAGAGATTGAGGCGCTGAAAAGCAAGATTCAAGAGACTGACATCGATAAGCGTCAACCCATCTTTGAGGCCATCGACAAAAAGGAGGTGGAAGTGCTCGACCTCTTCGACGAGGGCTTGACAGAGGTGCTTCCAACGGTGTATGCCATCGTGAAAGATACAGCAAGACGATTTGCTCAGGCAGAGAATGGCGATGTTATTGTGACCGCCACCGATTTTGACCGTGATCTCTCCATCGAACACGACTTTGTGGACATCGAGGGCGATAAGGCCATCTGGCACAATCATTGGGTGGCTGGCGGCAACGAGATGACGTGGAACATGATTCACTATAATGTGCAGTTGTTCGGCGGCATCGTGCTCCATCAAGGAAAGATTGCCGAGATGGCGACGGGTGAAGGTAAGACCCTCGTGGCCACATTGCCTGTATTCCTCAACGCACTTTCGCGCAACGGTGTCCATGTGGTGACCGTCAACGACTACCTCGCCAAGCGTGACTCCGAATGGATGGGCCCTCTTTATATGTTCCACGGTTTGAGTGTTGATTGCATCGACAAGCACCAACCCAACTCAGAGGCGCGTCGCAAAGCATATCAAGCCGACATCACGTTCGGTACGAACAACGAGTTCGGTTTCGACTACCTGCGTGACAACATGGCGATGGCTCCGAAAGACCTCGTGCAGCGCATCCACAACTATGCAATTGTCGACGAGGTGGACTCTGTGCTCATCGACGATGCCCGTACCCCGCTCATCATCTCCGGTCCTATTCCAAAGGGCGATGTACAGATGTTCGAGGAGTATTGCCCCATCGTGGAGCAGTTGGTGGAAGCACAGCGCCGCTTGGCACAGAACTATCTGACAGAAGCCAAGAAACTCATCGAATCGGACAACAAGGACGATGTGACAGCTGGTTTCCTCTCGCTGTTCCGTGCTTACAAGAGTCTTCCGAAAAACAATGCACTCATCAAATATCTCTCACAACCAGGCATCAAGACAGGTCTTCTCCAAACGGAAGAAATCTACATGGAGAACAACAACCGCCGTATGCCCGAAGCCATCGAGCCGCTCTTCTTCGTGGTGGACGAGAAGTTGAAGTCGGTGGAGATGACCGACAAGGGTAACCAACTCATTGCCAACATCGTGAAGGACGACACGTTCTTCGTGCTCCCCGACATCACCACTCAACTCGCAGAACTTGAAAACGAGAAGTTCGAAAGCGAAGACAAGAAACTGGCCAAGAAGGATGAACTCATGCAGGATTATGCCATCAAGTCTGAACGTGTGCATACCATCCAGCAACTCCTGAAGGCCTACACCATGTTCGTGAAAGATGACGATTATGTCATCATGGACGGTGAGGTGAAGATTGTGGACGAACAAACGGGTCGTATCATGGAAGGTCGCCGTTGGAGCGACGGACTCCATCAGGCTGTGGAAGCCAAAGAGCGTGTGAAAGTGGAGGCAGCCACACAGACGTTTGCCACCATCACGCTGCAGAACTACTTCCGTATGTACCACAAACTGGCAGGTATGACCGGTACCGCTATTACGGAGGCTGGTGAGTTCTGGGACATCTACAAACTCGATGTGGTGGAGATTCCAACCAACCGTCCTATCGCCCGTCAAGATATGAACGACCGTGTCTATAAGACCAACCGCGAGAAGTACAACGCTGTGATTGAGGAAATTGTGAGGATGCGCAACAGCGGACGCCCCACCCTTGTCGGCACCACTTCTGTGGAAATTTCAGAATTGCTCTCCCGTATGCTCAAGATGCGCAAGATACCACATCAGGTGCTCAACGCCAAGTTGCACCAGAGGGAAGCCGACATCGTGGCATTGGCTGGTCAGAGCACACTGGGTGAAGTCATCAACGAAGATGGCACCAAGGAGGAGAAGATGTTGGGTGCTGTAACCATCGCCACCAATATGGCAGGTCGTGGTACCGACATCAAACTCTCTGACGAGGTGAAGGCTGCTGGTGGTCTTGCCATCATCGGTACAGAACGCCACGAGAGCCGTCGTGTTGACCGTCAGTTGCGTGGACGTTCCGGTCGTCAGGGCGACCCAGGTTCTTCAGTCTTCTATGTGTCGCTCGAAGACAAACTCATGCGTCTTTTTGCCAGCGACCGCATCTCGAAGGTGATGGACCGCCTCGGTTTTGAGGATGGAGAGATGATTGAGCACAAGATGATTAACCAATCTATCGAACGTGCCCAGAAGAAGGTGGAAGAGAACAACTTCGGCATCCGTAAGCGTCTGCTCGAATATGACGACGTGATGAACAAGCAGCGTAAGGTCATCTACGAGCGTCGCCGTCACGCCCTCATGGGTGAGCGCATCGGTATGGATATCTCCAACATGATTTGGGACCGCGTGGTTCATATTCTCCATAATGGCGACTATGAAAGTTGCAAGGAAGACTTCCTGCGCATCTTCGCGATGGAAATCCCATTCTCGATGGAAAAGTTCGAGTCTGACAGCCGCACGAAACTCGAAGACGAGGCATTCGAAATCGTCATCGATGCGTTCAAGAAACGAAGCGCACGATTGGCTTCGGTGGCCTTCCCCGTCATCAAAGAAGTGTATGAGACGAAGGGCAGCATGTATGAGAACATCCTTGTGCCCATCACCGATGGTCGCCGAGTTTACCAAATCAGCATTCCGCTCAAAGAGGCATACGAATCACAGGGCAACTCCATACTGGTTGCCTTCGAGAAGGCCATTCTGCTCCACACCATCGACGACGCATGGAAAGAGAATCTCCGTGCACTCGACGAACTGAAGCACTCTGTGCAGAATGCCTCCTACGAACAGAAAGACCCGCTCCTCATCTTCAAACTGGAGTCGGTGAACCTCTTCGACAACATGGTGAACGAAATCAACGATGGCACCATTTCCGTGCTGATGCGCTGTTCCATTCCTATCGCTCAGGAGCGTGATGTGCAGCAGGCACCCGCTTCACACATGGAAGAACCTCACCACGAGCATCTCACGGAGACACACCAGAATCTGGATGAGCCATCGGAGACACAGCGTCAGCAGGCACAAGCCGCACAAACTGACACACGTGCCCGTCAACCTATCTCACCCATCGTGAACAATGCTCCCAAGATTGGTCGCAACGACCCTTGTCCTTGCGGTTCGGGTAAGAAATACAAGAATTGTCACGGTAAGATGGGATAATGATAATGATTGGTACACATTATTATATATAAGTAATAAACGCCATGCAGGCAAAAAGGGCTGGACTCATACGGGTTCAGCCTTTTTCTTTCGATAAAGAGTAATGAGTAGTATTGTTTTTCTGTTGAAGATTAAATCTAAAGAAAGGTTTTCTGTTGTTTGTTATTCTTATTGGATAGGTTTTCTTTCTGTCATAACTTTGCATCAGATTTCAAAAACAAAGCAAATTATTAACAACTAAAAACTCATACAACTATGGCAAAAAAACTTCACATCGAAACATTGGCACTCCATGTAGGACAAGAAACTCCAGATCCAGCAACCGACTCACGCGCAGTGCCTATCTATCAGACCACATCTTACGTGTTCCGCAACTCACAGCATGCAGCCGACCGTTTCGGTCTTCGCGATGCAGGTAATATTTATGGTCGTCTGACCAACACGACACAGAGCGTGTTTGAGGAGCGTGTTGCTGCCCTCGAAGGTGGTGTGGCAGGTTTGGCTGTTGCTTCTGGTGCCGCAGCCATCACATACGCGCTTCAGAACATCGCACAGAATGGCGACCACATTGTGGCAGCCGACAACCTCTATGGTGGTTCATACAATCTCATCACCCACACGCTTTCTACGCAGGGTGTCACAAACACAATTATCAATGTGAACGACCTCAAGGCGCTGGAGGCTGCCATCCAACCTAACACCAAGGCGGTGTATGTAGAAACCTTCGGCAATCCTAACAGCGACGTGACCAACTTGGATGCTATCGCTGAGATTGCTCACAAGCACCACGTGGCTGTGATTGTCGACAACACTTTCGCCCCTATCATCTTCAAGCCCATCGAGCACGGTGCTGACATCGTGGTTCACTCTGCCACCAAGTTCATCGGCGGTCACGGTTCATCTCTCGGTGGTGTGATTGTAGATGCAGGCACCTTCGATTGGAAAGCCAATGCCGACAAGTATCCAACCATCGCCAAGCCAGACCCATCTTATCACGGCGCCGTCTTTGCTGATGTGGCTGGTGCAGCAGCATTCGTCACCCGTATTCGCGCCGTCATCCTTCGCGACACAGGTTCCACCATCTCTCCGTTCAACGCATGGATTCTCCTGCAAGGCGTAGAGTCTCTCCCACTCCGCATCGAGCGTCACTCTTACAACGCCAAGAAGGTGGTTGAATATCTGAATCAGCATCCGAAGGTGAAGAGTGTGAGCCATCCATTGCTCCCCTCTCATCCCGACCACGACCTCTACACGAAGTATTTCCCCAATGGTGGCGGCAGCATCTTCACGTTCGAGATCAAGGGCAGCCAAGAGGACGCATGGAAATTCATCGACTCGCTACAAATCTTCTCATTGCTGGCCAATGTGGCCGATGTGAAGTCGCTGGTCATCCATCCTTACACCACAACACATTCACAGTTGAGTCCTGAAGAACTGGCTGAGCAGCACATCACGCCAACCACCATCCGTCTCTCAGTCGGTGTGGAGCATATCGACGACATCATCGCCGACCTCGACCAAGCATTCAGTCAAATCTCATAACCGCCCATGTACTGGGCATCTCCTTCTATTCGGAGTTATGTCCTACAACAAGGGTATAAAAAGGGCGGTCGACCTACCACAAACATGGTATTTTACCGCCCTTTTTCACATAATCCCTTTACACATATATATAATATTAGTATCTTTGCATCATCAAACAAAAAACAAACAAAAAACTTCATACAACTATGGCAAAAATCGCAAAACAACTCACAGAACTCGTGGGTAACACACCACTCCTTCAACTCAACTCATACTCGAAGAAGGAGAACCTCAACACAAACATCATCGCCAAACTGGAGTACTTCAACCCTGCAGGCTCCGTGAAAGACCGCATCGCACTCGCCATGATTGAGGATGCAGAAAAGCGTGGCGTCATCTTACCAGGAGCCACCATCATCGAACCCACCTCGGGCAACACAGGTGTAGGTCTCGCATTTGTCAGCGCCGTGAAGGGCTACAAACTCATCCTCACGATGCCTGAGACGATGAGCATCGAGCGTCGCAACCTCGTGAAGGCATACGGTGCCACCGTAGTGCTCACACCCGGCTCAGCAGGCATGAAGGGCGCCATTGCCAAAGCAGAGGAACTGCGCGACAACACACCAGGTTCCATCATCCTGCAGCAGTTTGAGAACCCAGCCAACCCCGCCACTCACTATGCCACCACAGCCGAGGAAATCTGGCGCGACACCGATGGCAAGATAGACATCTTTGTGGCAGGAGTCGGCACAGGCGGAACGGTGAGCGGTATCGGCAAGCGTCTCAAGGAACTCAATCCCAACATCAAGATTGTGGCCGTTGAGCCAGAAACATCTGCCGTACTGAGTGGTGAGGCTCCAGGTGCCCACAAGATTCAGGGTATCGGTGCAGGCTTCATCCCCAAGACCTTCGACCGCAACGCTGTCGATGAAATCTTCAAGGCACCCAACGATGCCGCCATCCTCACCAGCCGCAAGATTGCCGCCAGCGAAGGCCTCCTCGTCGGCATCTCCTCAGGCGCATCCGCCTACGCAGCCACCCAACTCGCCAAAGACCCAGCCAACAAGGACAAGGTCATCGTGGCGCTCCTGCCCGACACAGGCGAACGCTACCTCTCAACAGTTCTGTACGACTTCGAGAACTATCCACTCTAAACAGACCGATACAATATAAACAAAGACATCCTCCAAATCTCGACCTGATGATTTGGAGGATGTCTTTTTATACCCTCAGCCTTAGTTTCTTCATACACTTCTATTCAAATTCAGCCAAATACTGCTCCCACACCTTGTCAAAGCCTGGATAATCCAGCAATTCCTTGTCTGAACATTCATTTGAAAGCGCACATTCTATCGCATCTTCACTTGTCAAACCTAAGGTTCTGTTCTGATTCTTCAGCTGTAGCAACTTGGTGCGCTTAATCAGATTAGTACAATCGTCATACACTTTCCTTATATCCGCTGGCAGATTCCGGGCAATAGTCGCTCTGCATGCCATCCAGTCCTTCCAACATTGCAGCTCCTTGTGTATCGATTGCTGAAAGGCAGCCTGTTCGTCCTGCTCGGCCACATCTTTTTGGGCTTCGATAAAAGCAGCGTACGCTTCATCAATCATCGCATCCGTGAATTGCGTCTTGCTTAACACAACTTTTTCGCCCTGAAGGTGACGCCACAGGTTGTGAACAGACACCTCTCTAAGTGTTATTCCCTGATTGATAACATCACAAACATACATAGGGGTAGAACTCCCATGATCTTCATACCTGGCCACTTCACCAACCGCCGTCTGATAGGCCTCCCATACAGCAGTCTCCTTGCCAACCTCTGGTAGCACATCAACCACCTTCTGAAACACGGCCTCTATCGAATCATCATACGCAACACTCATCTCACCCAACTCCCAATTCAGTTCAGTTTGAGTCATACCTTCATCTTCCAAAGTATCTGCCGGCAAGTCCCCCTGCCCACTCACCTTCACTGAATGCTGACAACTCGTCAACATCAATAGGAATACTGATATTGTTGTTATTATCTTCTTCATATTCTGGCGTATTTGTTTCTTGTTCTATTGTTCCTTTCTTCCCTAATGAGATAAAGACACGATTGCAAATTAAACCACATTTTCTATATTTATCCAAACTTTTGTGGATTTTTTTTGGAAACCAGTCCAGCAGTGCCAATGTACCAGCTGTTGCCTTCTGCAAGATGCCAATGCTCTCTTCATCTGAGAGCTGTTGGCGTTTGCGCCTCATTTCTCGAACCTTACTCATCCCCAAAAGTCAACCTTGCTTTATTTGTATTCGTATAGTTGAATGTGCAGAAGTTTCCAATCGCCTACGCTGATTCGGGCATGGCGGCCCTGATGACTCTGGTCGCCGTTATGACGACGAAGGAATTGCATCTGCCCTTGATGGTC